>WNGM01000111.1_pt1 | contig 81122 bp, 70 predicted proteins | sample 5400571 | NCBI WGS metagenome assembly WNGM01 (sample SAMN13153378, study PRJNA577476) | soil metagenome | isolation source: 100 cm soil or saprolite under Garry oak tree replicate 2 | place: USA:California | collected 2016-06-15
GCTCCGGGCCCGCCCGGCGGCTCCGCGCACTGGTCGATCCCGCGCGCCTCGTCCCGAGCATCGAGCTCGAGATAGAGCGGCGCGTCCGGCTCGTGCGGCGGGCGCTCGTGCCGTGGCCCGAGCTCGAGCTCGCTCTCGACGTCGTCACGGTCCGCAGCACGGAAGCGGCACCCGTGTTCCGGGAGCTGGCGCTCCGGCGCCGCCCCTGGGGGACGATCGGCGGCGCGCATCTGGGAGCGGCGCTGGCGGAGCGGCATGGCCTCCGTCCGGTCGTGGGAGACCGGCGCGCGCGCGCGGACGAGTTGCTCGCTGCGCTCGAGACGCAAGTCCTTGCCCGCGCGGTGCAAGGCCAGCGCGAAGTGGCGATCGTCGCCGTAGCCGACGGGCGGATGGCGTTCCGCCGCAAGGGCGGCGGGCTGCAGCTCCTCGTCGTGGAGGGTGGTGGCGAGGAGGCCTGCCGCCGCGCGCTGCGCCAGCTGCTCGGCACGGCCGAGGGCCAGGTGCGCCTGCTCGGCACGGTACCGGCCACGGAGCGGCGACCCGTGCTCGAAGTGTGGGTGGCGCGCCGGCTGCGCCGCGATCTCACGGCGGCGAGCCGCCCGCTGCAGTGGTTCACCCCGCGCGACATCGTCGGGCGGGTCGGCTCCCCGGTGCTGCGGGAGCCGAAGACGCTGGCGGCGCTCGCCGTCGCTGCGCGCTCGCCGCTCGTGCCGGAATGGTCGGGCTCGCTCGTGGGCGGCGCGGTCGGGGAAAGCGCCCCCGCGGTGGAGCCGTTCCCCGAGGCGGACGAGGCGGACCGCATCAGTCGCGTCACTCTCTCCGAGCTGCGCGTCCCGGTGCTGCCGGCCGCCGCGCTCGACGCTGAGCGCGCAGCCCCTGAGCAGTTCCTCAACGCGCAGCTCAGCTGGCTCGAGTTCAACGCGCGCGTGCTCGCGCTCGCGGAGGATCCCCGCACCCCGTTCCGCGCCCGGCTGCGCTTCCTCGCGATCTTCAGCACAAACCTCGACCAGTTCTTCATGGTGGAGGTGGCGAGCCTGAAGCACGCCGTGGCCGCGGGCCTGACGCCGCGCTCGGCCGACGGCCTCACGCCACAGGAGGAGCTCGACGCGATCGCGATCCGGCTGCGCCCCCTCGTAGAGCGCCAGTATCGCTGCTTCCAGTTGCTCCGCGCCGGGGAGCTGGCTGGCGCGGGCGTGAGCATCCGGCGATTCGGGGAGCTCGACGCCGCGGCGCAAGGGTTGCTGCGCCGCTGGTTCGGCGACCAGGTGCTCCCGCTCCTCACCCCCAAAGCGCTGACCCGCGCGCCGGGGCACCCCTTCCCTTTCATCGCCGACCGCCGCCTGTCGCTCGCCCTCGCCCTGCGCGACACGCCGACGAGTCCGCGACATTTCGTGCACCTCGAGCTGCCGACCTCGCTGCCGCGCTTCGTCCCGCTGCCGCAAGACGAGGGCGTGGTGCCGCTGGAAGAAGTGATCGGCGGCAACCTCGAGGCGTTGCTGCCGGGCCGTCAGGTCGTCGAGGTGCATCCGTTCCGCATCACCCGCAGCGGCGATATCCACCTCGACGAGACCGGCGCGGCGAACTTCGCGCAGGCGATGGAGGAGGAGATCCGCCGCCGCCCCTTCGGGCCCGTCGTGCGGGTCGAGGTCGAGCGCGCCATGCCGCAGGCGATGCGCGACCTGCTGCAGCGCGAGTTCCGCTTCGAGGAGAGCGAGCAGCACAGCGCGCTCAGCGCCGCCGACTTCTACGAGGCCGACGGGATCGTGGACCTGGGCGCCCTGGCGGAGCTCGCCCCGCCCCGCCCCACGTCCGACTACCGCCCCGTCTCCCCCGCCGACCCGTTCCCGCCCGGCGTCCCGGTGTGCGACGCGCTCGACCGGAAGGACGTGCTCGTGCACCACCCGTACGACTCGTTCAGCACCAGTTTCGAGCGCTGGCTCGACGAGTGCGCCGACGATCCCGACGTCCTCGCGATCAAGCTCACGCTGTACCGTCCCGGCGGGCCGTCCCGCATCCTCGAAGCCCTGCACCGCGCCGCCGCCGCCGGCAAGGACGTGTCCGTGCTGGTGGAGCTCAAGGCGCGCTTCGACGAAGAGCACAACATCGCCTGGGCGCGGAGCCTCGAGCAGCTCGGCATTCACGTCGTGACCGGCCTCGTGAACCTCAAGACGCACGCCAAAATCGCGCTCGTGGTGCGCCGCTGCGGCGACCGCATCCGCCGCTACGCACACGTAGGCACGGGCAACTACAACCCGGACACCGCCCGGGTTTACAGCGACCTCGGTCTGTTCACGGCAGAGGAGGACCTGGGCGCGGACCTCAACGCGCTGTTCAACGAGCTGACCGGCTCGTCGCGACCGCCGCAGGCGGAGTTCCGCCGGCTGCTCGTCGCGCCGACCAACATGCTGCGGCGCTTCCTCGACCTGATCGAGCGCGAGGCCGAGCACGCGCGCGCCGGCCGCGGCGGCCGCATCCGGGTGAAGCTGAACGGGCTGGCCGACGGCCCGGTGATCGCCGCGTTGTACCGTGCCTCGCAGGCCGGCGTGAGCGTCGAGCTGGTGGTGCGCGGCATCTGCATGCTGCGCCCCGGTGTACCCGGGCTGTCGGAGCGTATCCGGGTCACGAGCATCCTCGGCCGCTTCCTGGAGCACGCGCGCATCTATCACTTCGAGAACGGGGGTGCCGCCGAGTATTACATCGGGTCCGCCGACTGGCGGCCGCGCAATCTGCGCCGCCGGATTGAGGTGGCCGTCCCGGTGCGCGACGCCGCCGCGCGCGCGCGCCTCGATCGCATCCTCACGACCGAGCTCGCCGATCCGACCGCATGGGAGCTCGCCGCCGACGGCTCCTACACGAGGCGCACCGCACGGCCGGGCGACGGCGCGAGCGCGCAGGAGCGATTCCTCGAGGCGACGCCCGCCTCCTACTGACCGACTTCCGCCACCTCCCGCACCACCCGCGCCACACCCGCGACCACGCGCGCGAGCCGGGCGTAGTCCAGTTTGTCGGGCGTATCGAGCTCGCTGTGATAGTAGGGGTACCGGAAGGGCGCCGTGTCCGAGATCATGATCGCGCGCCACCCGTGCAGCCAGAAGGACGCGTGGTCGGAAAGACTGATCCCCGGCATCCACGCGGGCGCCGCCACTCCCTCGGACGGAAAGGCCGTGGTCTCGCGGAACACTCGGATGCTGCGCCGCACCAACGGCGCGGACTGCAAGTTGCCCACAAAGCCGATGAAGTCGCCCCGGTCGGGATAAAACGGGCCCAGCGGGAAGGGATACTCCTGGGTGCCGGACCGGTCGCTGTAGTAGCCGATCGTCTCGAGCGCGAACATCGCGACGATGCGGTCCCCCCGCCGCGCCGCTTGGGCCGCATACACCCGGCTGCCCATCCCGCCGCTCTCGAAGAAGGGCGGCTCCTCGTTCGCGAACAGCACGCACCGCACGGTGCGCGCGGGCCGGTCGCGCGCGAGCAGCCGGGCCAGCGCCATCACGGCGGCGCTGCCGCTGCCGTTGTCGTCCGCTCCCGGTGACCCCTCCACTGTGTCGTAGTGGCCGCCCACCACGACGATCTCGTCCGCGCGGGTCCCGCCCGGGATCACGACCTCCAGGTTGTGGAACGTCTGCCCTCCCGCGGCGAAGGGCTGCACCGAGACCTCGTAGCCGAGCCGCGCCAGCGCGTCGTGCAGATAGCCGACAGCGCGCGCGAGCGCCTGTGGCCGGGCGTAGTGACGCTCGCCGATCGTCCCCGCGAGCGCCCGGACGTGCGTCTCGAGGTCGCGGCGGATGGCGGCTTCCTCGGCCGTGAGCGGCTGCAGGGGACCGGCGTGCGAGCGCCCGGGCATGCGGATCATCACCGACCAGGCCCAGACGGCGAGCGCCGGGACCGCCACCGCCGCGAACGACCAGGGGCTCGCCCCCGTCCACACGAGCGCCAGGGCGCGTGCCGTCATCCAGATGGGAAGCACGAGATCGACGATCGGCAGCCACACGGCCGCCGCGACGCGCCGCCCCTCGACCGAGACCGCCGGAAACAGCACGGTGGCGAGATCGGCGCCGAGCGCCAGCGCCACCCACACGGCGGCGGGAAGCCACACCTCGCGGCGCCGCGCGCGCATCCCGCGCCCGAACAGCACCGCGGCAGTGCCGAGGAACAGGCCGAGGAACGCCCACGTCCAGACGAGCAGCCGGGGGAAGCGAAGGGTCACATCCCACCAGTGAAACGCGGCGACCAGCGCAAGCACCCAGGCGAGCGTGAGGCCGCGTCGCATCAGGTCTCCGCGACGCCGCCGCTCAGTCCTGCTCCCGGTCCACCACGTAGATGTTCCGCTGCGCCGTGGGCACGATGACGAGGTCGAGGATGTTCACGTGCTCCGGGAGATTCACCACGTAGGCGATCGCATCGGCGACGTCGTCCGCCGCGAGCGGGCGGAAGCCCCGGTACACGTCCCGCGCGCGCTCCTTGTCGCCGTGGAACCGCACCTCGGAGAACTCGGTCTCCACGAACCCGGGGTCGACGCTCGACACCCGGATCGGCGTGCCCGCCACGTCGAGGTTCATCCCTTCGGTGAGGGCCCGCACCCCGAACTTCGTGGCGTTGTACACGTTCCCCATCGGGTAGGTCATGTGGCCGGCCGTGCTCCCGATGTTCACGACGTGGCCGCGGCGCCGCGCCACCATGTGCGGCAGGACCGCGCGGGTGACGTTCAGCAATCCCTTGAGGTTGGTGTCGATCATCCGGTCCCAGTCGTCCGGGTCGCCCTCGTGGATCTTGGCGAGCCCGCTCGCGAGGCCGGCGTTGTTGAGCAGGATGTCGGGGACCTGGTCGACGGCCACGAGCTCCGCGGTCGCGCGGTTCACGGCCTCCCGGTCGCGCACGTCCACCTGCGCGAGTCGCGCGGCGACGCCGTGCCCGCGCTCGAGCTCGGCGCCGAGCTCCGCCAGGCGCTCGCGGCGGCGCGCCCAGAGGACGAGGTTGGCGCCGTCGGCGGCGAAGCGCCGCGCGCACGCGGCGCCGATCCCCGAGCTCGCGCCCGTGATGAGAATGAGCTTGTCACGCACCCGGTTCATGTCACCATCGTGGAGCCGACTGGGCGAGTTGACAAGGGCGACCCGCGCCTGCGGCGCGGCCGGTCAGCGCATGTTGCCCGTATGGCCCAGCGAATACCGCCCCGGTTGGGGCCACACGCACAGGCCGTGCGGCTCGCGGCCCACGCCGATCCGGTGCGTCAGCCGCCCGGTCGCAGTGTCGAACACGTAAACTTCCTCGTCGTACCGCCCCGAAAGCCACAGTTCGGTGCCGTCGGCGGTGACGTTGCCCATGTCGGGGCTGCCGCCGCCCGGCACCGGCCACGTCGCGACGATGGCCTGCGTCGCGGGGTCGAGCACGGTGACGCTGCCCGGGCCGCGCCGCCCGCCCCCGACCGTGTTCCAGCCGCGGTTCGAGACGTACAGCAGCCGCCCATCGCGACTCGGATAGATCCCGTGCGCCCCCTTCCCCGTCGCGATGAAGCCGACGCGCCGGAACGCCGCCGGATCCACCAGGAACACGCCGTTGGCCATCATGTCCGCCACGTAAAACACGCGCCCGTCCGGGGCGGAGCGGATGTCCTGCGGCATGGCTCGCGGGCCGAGTCCCTCCGGATCGAGCAGCAGGTACCCGACGATTTGCTGCGTGGCGAGGTCGAGCTTGAGGAGCTGCCCCGAGAACTCGCATGTGGCGAGGGCGTAGCGGCCGTCCGCCGTGAACTCCATGTGGTCCACGCCCCGGCACTCGACCGGCACCGACGCCACGAGCGCCAGCGTGTGCGCGTCGCGGAAGTCGAGCCGCTGGCGTCGCTCGGCGATCACCACGGCGAAGCGGCCGTCGGGCGTGAAGTAGAGGTTGTAGGGATCGCTCACGGGCACGATCCGGCCGTCCCGGCCCGTGACGGGGTCGATGGGCGTGAGGCTGTTGCCCAGATTGTTCGCCACCCACAAGGTCGCGAGATCGTACGCCGGCACCACGTGCTGCGGCAGGGCGCCGGTGGCGAAGGTGCGTACCACGCGATAGGCCCGGGGGTCGATCACCGACACGGTGCCGTCCTTGCTGTTCGGCACGTACACGAGCGACTTGGCGCGTCGCGCGGCGGGGCTCAGCATGCCGGCGCCCGCGGCGGCGTAGATGTTCAGGGAGCGCCCCACCGTATCGGCGGGCGCTACCACGCGGATGGCGGGCGCGCGCTGCGTCGCGCTGTCGCGCGCTGGGCCCTGGCACGCGACGCCCAGCGCGACGAGCGCGCACAACGCCAGCCTGACTGCGATCACGACCACACCGCCCTCACGTCGCCCCGCGCCTCCGTGGACGAGGCAACAACGGTCTCCCATCGCGGGAGCTAATTCAAGGCCCCGAACCCCGCTGCGCCGCCTCTGGCCGGGGCCCGCTAACGGCGGTACATCTGGGACGTGAGCCCGGACCTCATCTGAGGAGGAGTACGCGATGCCACCGGTTTCGATCGAGCGGTTCCTGAAGGAGCTGGAGAAGCTGAAGGGCGAGATGGACGCAGGGAAGCTCAAGTCGGGCGGCTACGATCAGCGGCTCGCCCGCGTCATCCAGGAGCTGCGAGAGCGCGGCGTCGATGCCGATCGGGCGCGGATCACCGCCGCCCTCGTCGACGCGCACCAGCGGGGCGTCATCACCGACTCCGTCAAGGCGCACCTCGAGAAGCGCCTGGGACTCGTCTGAGCCGCCGGGCCGCCACCCTGGCAGGCGGGCGGCAGGCCTGCGGCGTCCCCTAGGGACTTGCCTGGTGGGGCCGTGCTTTATATTGGAGCCGACCCGCCACGACGGAGGACCCATGGCGAGGACGTTGCTGAGTGTAGCTGCGGTGATTGCGCTCTTGGCTTGCGGTGGCGACGCAAAGAAGCATGCCTCGCACGCGCGGACCCCGGCGGCGACGAGGTCCTCGGCGACCACGGCCAAGACCTCATCCCGGACCAAGTCCTCGACGCGCAGGACGACCGCCCGGCGGGACACGACCCAGAAGAATCCACTGACGAATAGGCCCTAGCTGCGAGCGGCCCGGTCGCCAGCGAAGCAAGGAGCCCCGCGCGGATCGCGGGGCTCTGTCGTCTTTCACCTTGGGGCCGTAGTTTGAACGCCCCATGCTCACCCGCCCCACGCGCCTGCTCTTGGCGCTCGGCGCCTTCGCTGCGACCTCCGGCCCCGCCCGAGCGCAGGCCCCAGGCACGCGGGCCGCCGCCGACACGGCCACCCTGCCGACGCCCCCGATCGCGAAGACGATCCCCAAGGTCGACACGACGCTCGGAGACATCCGCGTCGACAACTACTTCTGGCTCCGGGACGACAGCCGCAAGAGCCCGGACGTGATCGCCTACCTGGAGGCGGAAAACCGCTACGTCGCGGCGCGCCTCAAGCACACGGACGCGCTCCAGACGCAACTCTTCAACGAGATGAAGGCGCGCATCAAGGAGACCGACCTCTCGGTCCCGCAGCGCGAGGGCCACTACTACTACTACTCCCGGACGGTCGCCGGGCAGCAATACCCTATCCTCTGCCGCAAGCGCGGCTCGCTCACCGCCCCGGAAGAAGTGATGCTCGATGAGAACGCCCCCGGCGCGGGAGCCGGGCGGGCGTACTTCCGCGTCGGCGTGAGTCGCGTGAGCCCGGACGAGCGCATGCTGGCGTTCACCGTCGACACGACGGGAGGCGAGCGCTACCTCCTGGTGGTGAAGGACCTGGTCAGCGGGGGCATGCTCGCCGACAGCATCGCGCAGGTCAATTACTCCCTGGAGTGGGCCGGCGACAACCGCACGTTGTTTTATGGTCGCGGCGACGCGGCGAACCGCCCTTATGAGGTCGTGCGCCACACGCTGGGCGGCGCCGCCGCCACCGACTCGGTCGTCTTCCACGAGGCCGACGTCCTGTATAACGTGGACCTCGGCAAGACCAAGGACCACCGGTTCCTGTTGATCAGCGACCAGAGCTTCGACCAGTCGGAGATCCGGTACCTCCCAGCCGACCGTCCCACCGAGGCATGGCGCACGTTGGTGCCGCGCACGCCCGGCGTTCTCCACACGGTCGCCGAGCACCGCGGGGACGACTTCCTGGTGCTCAGCAACGAGCACGCTCTCAACTTCAAGCTGCTGCGCTTGAGCGATCACGACCCGACGCAAGCCGCGGAGCTGGTGTCGGCGAGTGACTCGATCCTGATCGACGGCATCGACGTGTTCCGCGACTATGTCGTCCTGTACGAGCGCGGCAACGCGACGCAGCGCATCCGTGTCCTCAGCCCCGAGCGGCACTCGGTCTACGCCATCGACTTCCCGGAGCCGATCTACAGCTACCGAACGGCCGAGAACCCCGAGTTCGACACCGACCAGCTGCGCTTCACCTACGCGTCGTTCGTCACGCCGCCGTCGGTCTACGACTATGACCTGCGGCGCCACACGCGGCAACTGCGCAAGCGAACCGACGTGCTGGGAGGGTACGACCCCTCGCACTACGGGATGGCGCGGACGTGGGCCACGGCCAAGGACGGAGCGCGCATCCCGATTTCCCTCGTCTATCGCAAGCCCCTCGTAAAGGACGGCACGCGGCCCCTGCTGCAGTACGCGTACGGCTCCTACGGGATCAGCACGGACCCGACGTTCAGCTCGAACCTGGTGAGCCTGCTCGAGCGCGGCGTCGTGTACGCGGTGGCCCACATCCGCGGCGGCCAGGAGATGGGGCGTCAGTGGTACGAGCAGGGGCGGCTTCTCAACAAGAAGAACACCTTCACCGACTTCATCGCCGCCGCCGAGCATCTGGTGGCGGAGCGCTACACGAGCAGCGACCGGCTGGCGATCCGTGGAGGGAGCGCCGGCGGGCTGCTCATGGGCGCGGTCCTGAACATGCGCCCCGACCTCTTCAAGGCGGCGGTGGCCGATGTTCCCTTCGTGGACGTGATCAACACGATGTCGGACTCGACGATCCCGCTCACCACCGAGGAGTGGCTGCAGTGGGGCGACCCACGCAAGGCACCGTGGTACAGCTACATGAAGTCGTACTCCCCCTACGACAACGTCACCCGCCAGGCGTATCCGGCGATGCTCGTCACGGCCGGGTTGAACGACCCCCGCGTCGGCTACTGGGAGCCGGCCAAGTGGGTCGCCAAGCTGCGCGCCACCAAGACCGACGACCACGTGCTGCTGCTCCGCACCAACATGGGAGCCGGCCACGGGGGAGCATCCGGTCGCTACGACGCGCTGCACGAGTGGGCGATCCGCTACGCATTCATTCTCGATCAGATCCTGCCGCAGGGCACCACGAGCGCGCTGCCCTGAGGGGGAGCGCGGTCCAGCGGCACGGGCCCTTACCTATGGGCCCGAAGCACGATCTCGATCGATCAGACGGTCGGCAGGAATCCGCCACGTGCGGACGAGAGCCCACCACGAATCGGGCCGAATGCGCACGTCGGCAACGCGCGAATGCACCGCCGCCACGTTGTCGGGAGAGTACAGGAACACGGCGGGGGCGTCCGCGTTGAGCGTTTCGATCGCGGCACGCCACGCGGCGCGGGCCGCGTCGCGGCCTCCGGCAGTGCTCGCCCGCTCCACCTGTCGCTCGAACTCGGGGTTCGCGTAGCGTAGCCAGTTGGACCCGCCGAACCCCGCGCGTGTCCAGGTCGACACGATGCTGGCGGCCGGGCTCAAGTCGGGGTTCCAAGCTCCCAGGACGGCGTCGAACTTCGCGCCACGCGCCCGGTCGATGAGCACGCTGTTCTCGACCTCGTCGATCTCGACCTCCGCCCCGACGGCGCGGAGCTGCTCCTGGAGCAGGCGAGCGTACTGCCGGCGTGCGGAGCTCGTCGTGGGGACGAGCAGCCGGAAGGCGAGCTTCTCGCCGTGTCGGTCGCGGATCCCGTCACCGTCCGAGTCGCGCCAGCCCCGCGCCGCGAGCAGCCGGGCGGCCTGCGCGGTGTCGTAGGGAAGCTGGCGCGTCTCGGGATCCCAGATCCACGACAGCTGGGGCATCGGCCCCGGGGGGACCTTCCCGAGGTCTCCAAACACGCTCTGTAGCAGGTGGGCGCGGTCCACGGACATCGCCAAGGCACGCCGCACGTCGCGATCGCCGAAGATGGGGTGCGGCCGTGCGGCGTCGCCGTTCGCGACCAGGTTGAACCCGAGGTAGGCGTAGTTTGAACTCTTGTACGGATAGAGGGTGAGCTGCGGCGCCGCCCGCACGCGCCGCACGTTGTCCGGGGGTCCGAGGAATTCGAGCGCGTCCGCCTGGTTGGCGATGAGCTGGCTGATCGCGACCTGGAGGTCCGGCGCCGAGCGCCAGATCAGCCGCCGGATGTGCGGCCGGCCGAGGAAGAACGTCGAGTCTGCCGCGAGCTCGATGGTCTCGCCCGCCTTCCAGGCCACCAATCGATACGGCCCGCTCCCGACCGGCGCGCGTCCGAACGGCGCGGTCCTCCACCCCTCGCGCGGCAGCGAGCGCAGCAGGTGTGCCGGGAGGATGCGCATGCGGCACGCGGCGTCATAGAACATCTCCGGGTATCGCCGCCGGAACCGGAACACGGCGGTGAGGGAGTCGCGGGCCGTCACAGCGCCGATCCAGCGCAGGTCCTGTGCCGAGGGCGAGGCGACCTTCGGGTCGGTGTAGGCGTCGAACGTGAAGGCGACGTCGCCCGCGGTCACGGGCTGGCCGTCCTGCCAGTGGGCCCGCGGATCGAGATGGAATACGAGCGTCCGCGGGTCGTTCCACTCCCACCGCTGGGCGAGCAGCGGCTCGAAGTCCTCGTCGCCCACCGTGTTCATGGACATCCCGAGATCGGCCAGCTTTAGGAAGATCTGGTCGTGAATGTCCCGCCCCACGCTCGACTGCGTCAACGGCGGCAGCAGAATGTCCGGCTCGGACCCAGTGACGAAAACCAGGGTGCCGCAGTAGTCGCCCGCGCAGCCGCTGCGGCGCGCGCAGCCCGGCGCCCCGAGGACGAGGAGCGCGACCACGAGGGCGAGACGGCGGAGGGGGGGAACGGCGGTCGGCATGACGCCTAAGATTCCACGACTCGGCGGGCGGCGCCAGGTGCCGCGCGCCGCCAACCCTTAGACGGTGAGACGCGAGAAGACGGGGCGCGCCTCGTTGGCGGCAGCCCCCGCTCGTGAGGCCGGTGGCTGGGCCAGCGCGGCGAGGAAGGCGGCGTAGACCGCCCCCGACCACAGGCCCCGGGAGCGCTCGATCTCCGCGAGCGCCGCCGCGCGCGCAAACGCCGGCCGATAGGGTCGCGCAGTGGTGAGGGCGTCGTACACGTCCGCGATCCCCACGACCTGCGCGGACAGCGGAATCTCGTTCTGGCGCAGCCGGTCCGGGTAGCCCGTCCCGTCGAAGCGCTCGTGGTGCCAGCGGATGATGGGCTTGATGTCCCAGGGGAACTCGACGCCGGCGAGGAGTTCGATGCCCCAGATCGGGTGCATCTGCACCACCTCGAACTCGTCGCGCGTCAGCGGGCCGGGCTTGCTCAGGATCTCATGCGGCACGCGCACTTTCCCGAGATCGTGGAGGTAGGCACCCAGCCGCACCGTCGTCTGGGCGTGCGGGTCCAGTCCGAGCGCGCACGCCACGGCCACGGCGTGCCGTCCCACCCGCTCGCAGTGCCCGAAGGTGTAGGGGTCGCTGGACTCGATGGACTGGCCCCACTCGCGCACCACCGCCAGATACGTGGCCTCGAGCGCCGCCAGCTTGCCGTCGACGTGCACCAGGTCGACGCGCGCATTGAGGCGCCTGAACAGCCGGTGGGCGTCGTTGAGGAGGGTGAGCGCCTCCTGGTTTCGGCCCATCGACTGATAGAGGAGCGCCAGCTCGCGCGAGGCCTCCGCCCCGTTCAGGACCGCGCCCGAGCTCATCGCCTGCTCGATCGCCGACCGGAGCCGCGCCTCGGCGAGCGCGGGTCGGCCGGTCTCCCGAAACACCATGCCGAGCACGCGATACGCGTCGGCCTTGTCGCTGCGCGCGTCGAGCTGATCGAACAGGGCGAGCGCGGTCTCGGCGTTGCGCCGCGCGTCCTCATAGCGCTCCCGGACGACGTGCACGTCCGCGTGGTTGACCAGGCACAGCCCCTGGAGGTGCAGGTCGCTCGCGCGCTCGGCGATCTCGTAGCTCTGCCGGAAGTACCGCTCCGCTTCATCGAACTGCTGGCGGTCGGCGCTGGCCATGCCGAGGTTGTGGTAGGCGATCGCGCAGCCATGCTCGTCGTTCGACGCGCGGTACGCCTCGAGGGACCGCCCATAGTGCGCCAGCGCTTCGTCGAACTCGCCCTGGATGTTCGCGAGGATGCCGAGATTCTGCTCGACCCGCGCGCGCAGCTCGCGGCTCTGCCCGCCCAGCTCGAGGGCGCGGAGGAAGTTCTGGCGGGCATCGACGACCGCGTCCGTCGCCAAGTCGACCCCGCCGAGCGTGTTGAGCGCCTCGCCCGCGAGCACGGCGTTACCGGCGTGGCACGCCACGGCGTGGCTCCGGCGGCACAGCTCCCGTGCCTCGGCCGATTCGCCCCGGCGGTGGCGCAGGACGGCGAAGCGCCGCAGCGCCTCGGCCAACGCCGCGTGCTCGCCCGCGGGCTGCGCTGCGGCGATCGCCGCCTCGTACAACGCGGCCGCCTCGGGGATGCAGGCCGCGCGCTCCCGAGCCCGAGCGTCGTGGAGCAGGTCCGCCGCGGAGCGCACCGGCGCGCGCGGACCCGGTTCCACGGGAGCGGTAATCGGGGTGGCGGTCATCGTGACCTCACCACGCGATGGCGTAGTTGGAGAAGTGGTACAGCTTCCCGGTGACCTTCTTCGCGAAGAGGTTATCCAGCGACAGCACGTAGCTGAGGATGTCTAGCGCGTCGTCGGTGTACGCGATCCGCTTTGGCAGGAGCGTCCCGAGCAGGTTGCAATTCGCGTAGCTCATCGTGAGAGCGGCGGAGCGCTGGAACACGAGGCCCTGGGGCTGGAACTGGATGCGGTTCACGTCGTCCGACGGGGCCGTCGCCGTGATGGTGACCGGCGCGCCGAGCGCGCCTGCCGGGATCGACAGCGTGTGCGGGCCTACCTTGATCACCCCGCCCGCCGGGCCGACCGTTTGAGTGGCCGTGGCAGTGGGCAGCGGTGTGCAGTGCAGCAGCCCCGTGGCCTGGAGGAGCGAGCCGATCAGGCTGGCCTGCGGCGGCGGGACAGGGCTGAGCGGCGGCTCACCGCAGCTCAGCAGCGCGGCCGCGGTGATGACCAGCGCGGCCTGCGTAAGACGTGCCACTTTCATAAGCTGTGCTCTCCTGGATCGACGAACGCGGACCGGCATCACGGTCACCGCCGCCTCACCAGGCAACAGCGTAGTTCGAGCGGCCGTCATACGAGGGCCCATAGAGTGTGAGCTTCGGCTTGACGCAGTAGGGCGTGATGCAAATGGTGCCGCCCGCCGGCTCTATCAGCTGCCTCATCGGCCCGTCGCGCAACGCCGAGCCGGAAAGGCGCCCGGTCGGCGAGCTCGCGGAACCGGCGAGCGCCGAGTTCGGCGCAGGGGGTAGCGGCAGACCGGTCGGCGAGCCGTCGCCGCAGCTCGTCGCCAGTGCGATCATGGCGAGGGACAGCCCGACCACCACACAGCGGCTCAGCTTCACGCGCTACCAGGCGACGGCATAGTTCGAGAAATGGCCCAGGCCGTCACGACCCTACGCCCTCCTGTCGGGCCACGGACCCCGGGTTCGCGTCCCGGTGTCCCGATTCAGAGGAGGTGGCGGGCTCCCCGGCTGCGAGCGGTCCGGCTCATTCGCCCCGGAACTCGGGATCGCCAGCAGCGCTTCCAGCTTTTCGATCTCCACCTTCGCTCCCAGCCGGTCGAACGTCGCGCGGGCCGCCTGCGCCAGCTGTTTCGCGGCGGCGACGTCGCCCCCGAGGGCGAGGATATGGGCGAGATCGCGCTGGGCCACGGCGACGAGCAGCGGTCGCTTGTGCTCCATCGCGCGGTCGATCACCTCACGGAGCATATCTACCGCGTCTTGCGTCTTCCCGGCGATGCTCAGCGCCACGGCGAGAATCCGCCGGTCCTCGGTCTCGAGGATGGTGTCCCTGAGCTCGCGGTGCATGGCCAGCGCGCGCTCCGCTTCCCGGATGGCGAGCTCGGGCTCGGCGCAGGCGACGCGGATCTCCGCCCGTCCCGCGATCGCCTGCGCCTGGAGCCGGCGGTCCCCCAGCCGGCCGGCATCCCGCACGGCCGTGTCGGCGGCCTGCATAGCGCGATCCAGCTGCCCCTGCTCGCGGTAGCTGATCCCGAGATTGTGCTGCGCCTCAACGATGCCGCGTTCGTACTGGGCCTTCTGGTACGCGGCGATCGCGCGGGTGTACGCGCCGACCGCGCGGCCGTAGTCCCCCTGCATGTTCGCGATGATGCCGAGGTTGTTGGCGCACCGGCCGACGGTGGCCATGTCGTTGTCCCGCAGCGCCTCTTCCTGCGCCCGCGTGAAGAAGTAGGTGGCCTCGCTGATGCCACCCCCCTCCAGGGCGATGGCGCCGCACACGTTGAGCGCGCGCACCTCGAGCGTCCGGTCCCGCAGCAGCCGCGCCCGCAACTGCGCGACCATGGCCCACTGCTGGCCCAGATCCAGCCGGCCGAGCCGGCCGTGCGCGATGCCGCACAGCAGGGTCAGCATGGGGGATTGCTCGAGCTCGTCCTGAGAGCGCTCGCCCAGATACGTGAGCAGCTCGGCGTAGTGGCCTGCATCGGCCAGCTGCTGCGCCACATGGAGCGGCGCCAGCGACCCGCCCAATTCGGCTGTGAATGCCTCGTCCCAGCCCTGACCGGCCAGCTTGCGGATTTCGCCTTCGGCCCCAAGGCGGGTGAACAGGGCCTTGGCCGTGCGCGCAGCCGCCTGGGCCTCGACCTGCCGCTCGGCGCGGCGCAGGACGACGACGAGGTCCCGCGTTGCCTCTGCCAGGAGTTGCGGTCGCCCGTGGGACTCCGCCCGGCTGATCACCTGGCGCAGCGCCTCCTCGGCGGCCGCCGCCTGCCCCTCGGCCAGCGAGAGCAATGCCGCGACGCGCAGGTCCTCGGCCTCGGCGACGGGATTGGCCACCCCGCCGCGGATCGCCCGAACCTCATCCAGCTCGCGACGCGCCGGCTCGAGCTCGCCACGGCAGAGGCGGATCTCCGCCCGCCCCCGGAGGGCGAGCGCCCATAGCGTGCGATCCCCAAACGCTTCCGCCTCCGCAGCGGCCCGGTCCGCCTCCGCCAACGCGCGGTCGAGCTCCCCTTGCTCCCGATACGTGATTCCCAGGTTGTGATGGCACTCGGCTACGCCGTGGCGCACACCAGCCCGATCGAAGGCGGCGACGGCGATCTCCCACGACCCGATCGCCTCCGCGTGCCGCCCCCGAAGGCTACTGATCACGCCCAGATTGTTGGAGCAGCGGCCGGTCATCGCGATATCGCCGTCCCGGCTCGCGCTCATGAGGGCCTTGGTGAAGTAGTCCGCTGCCTCGTCGATCCGTCCGCTGACCACGGCGATCGCGCCCCGCGCATTGAGGGCCTGACCCTCGACCGCCGGCTCGTGCCGCCTGCGCGCCTCGTCCAGCGCCAGATCGAGCCACCGCAGTCCTTCGTCGTTGCGCCCCAGCCGCGCCTGCGCGGTGCCGTACAGCAACGCGAGGGTCGGCGAATCCGCGAGCTCGCTTCGTTCTTGTGCTCCGAGGTATTCGATGACCTCGGCGTGGTGTCCGGCCGCGGCGAGCTGCCGTGCCTTGTCGACTACCAGTGACGACATGTGCATCGTGTGTGTCCTCTGCCTTCTATGACGCGGTCGTCCAAATGCTTAGCTGCTCGGTGTCGTGGTCCTAATCCCAGCACAGCGCGTACTCGGAGAAATGCGGCAACGCACTCGTGAACGACTTGTCCGCGAGCGACTGGGCCGCCGGCACTGCCGTCCATGAGCTGTCCGCGCCCTCGCGATACCACATCCCCAGGAGCTGGGCCTCAATCCAGGCGTCGGCGTCGTCCACCACGCCGTCCCCGTTCAAGTCGCCGCCTGCGCCGCCGTACCAGATCTGAAGCTGGGCCGGATTGCCGAACAGCAACCCCGTGGGCTCGAGCGAGATCTTGATGTTCGACGGGTCGATCGTCACTGTCATCAGCACCGAGTCCCCGGGCGCGAGGTCACCCAGCCCAGGTACGTACGCCGGGTCATCGACTACGAGCCGCAAGAACGGGGAGCTGGTGTCGCCGGTGACGCTGAAGTAGTTGATCTGGAGCGAGCGCTCCTCCCCGCGGACCGCCCAGAATGTGGCCGTGTACTGGTCGAGACTGAGCCCACCAGGCGAAGCCAGGAAGACGCCGTGACCGGCCCCACCCGAGCCCGTGCCGATCGTCGTGAGCTGCGGCGCGGAGCCCCCCGCCCACCGGAGGAAATGCGGCGCCGGGGCGAGGGGCTGCTGCACCCCGGTGGGATGCGGTCCGTCGGCGCAGCGGGCAGCGAACACCGCGAGCGCGAGCGGGATCAGATGACGCCGAACGGACATACAAGTCTCCGAGTGAATGTGACGTCCTACCAGGCCACTGCGTAGTTTGAGAAATGAAGGAGCACGGCGGCGACGTACTGCGTTCCCTCACTCCAGGGGTGTTTGTTGAATTTGACGTACGTTTGCAGGTAGCCGAGGATGCCCAGCGCGTCGCTGACCTGGGCGATCTGGACCACGCTGGCGGTCGGTACGCTACAGCCGGTGTAGTCCGTATAGATGACCGCCGGAGATCCGGTTTTACTGTTGGTCTGGAAGACGAGACCGTCGGGCTGGAAGCGCACCCATCTCACCGTGCCCGCTGGGGCCACGGCCGTGATGCTCACCGCACTCCCGAGCGCCAGCGAGTCTACCCAGAGATAGTGGTGGCCCACCGCAATCAGTCCGCCCAGCGGACCGATCACCTGAGTTACCGAGTCGTAGGTTTGGGAACACGCGATCAGACCCGTGGACGTAGGTCCGCTCTTTAGCTGCGCGACGAGGCTGGCTCGAGCCGCCCGGTTCGACAGGGTGGGCGGGGCGGTCGGCGAGTCGCAGGCGAAGGCGATGGCGGCGACCACCAGCCCGATTACCAACGGACGCATGGTTCTCATGACCTACTCCTACAGGGCGTAGGGAGGACCGGCAGGGAATGACAGTTGGGCGTCTTGACGGCAGCGTTCATAGTCGACACCTTATGAGCGGCTCCAGTCCCACTATTGGGCTGATGGGGGCCGTTACAGTCACCAAGGTAGATCTAATTTGTCATCTGTCAAGAGCAGAAGCGGATCCACGGTGGGCCCAATAGCGGAACGGCTCGCGATTCTCTTGGACGTCTTCAGTCCTTGGGAGCGTATATCATTGACCTATCGGCAGTTCGCCGCGGCGTCACGCTGGAATGGGTGCTATGGGGCGAAGGAGCTAGGCCCCAAAAAGCACCGAACGCGACCCCGAATCGGCCCACGGCGCGACGCTCCGCGCCTCCCGAGGAACCGGCAGGACAAGCGGTGCGCCAAGAGCCAGCGCCACAGGAGGCTCAGGGGGGGTTCGCCGAGCGGATCGCCAAGGCCCTCCAGGCCGACCTGAGTCACAATGAGTTCGGCCAGTGGTCATCGGTCGAGGTGCAGCATACGGTCATCTGGGCGCTCAAGGATCTGGCCCGACGGCTCTGGGTGCTGCGATTCGACATGGGCAAGACATTCGAACTGACGGACGACTGGGCCGCGAGGATCGGCCTCCCTGTGCGCCCGGCCGACGGGTCATCGGACGAAGGGGACTCCGCTCCGTGAAGGGCCTACGGCACCGAGAAGCACAGACCCCGCAGCGTTCGTGAGCTCGCTGCGGGGTCTCGACGTTCCAGGAGTGGGCCCGAGTGGAGTTGAACCACTGACCTCACGCTTATCAGGCGTGCGCTCTAACCACCTGAGCTACGGGCCCGCGGTGTGCCTCATGAACTTACGCGGTCGCTTCCCGGGGCGCCCGAAACAGAGTCGGAAACAGAGCTGATCGACGCCTGCCCCTGCACCGCCCCGAGCCGGTCCCCCAAGATACCCGCGTGCTGCTCGGCCCGGTACTCTAGCACCTTACTGCGGTGGCGCACGGTGCCCAAGTGCGCGTACGTGCGGTTGACGAGCGCTGTGCCGCCGTGGCCCATCCAGCGGCTCACCGTGTACACGCTGATCGGCTCGTCGCCGTCCACCAGCTGCAACGCCGCCGCGCAGAAGGTGTGCCGGAACATCTTGCTCCGGATCTCGCCTGGCTGCCAGCCCGCCTTCACGGCGACCGCGTCCAGCACCTTGCGGAAGTCACTGACCACGCCCTCTGCGCCTGAGCGGTAGCTCGGGAACAGCAGCTTGCTCGGCGGCGCGGTGACCAGATACTCGTCCAGAATCGCACGCAGCTGCGGAAACAGCGGCACCACGCGGTGACTCGTGGCGGTCTTCAAGCGGCGCCACCGGTTCGGCCTGAAGGTGACCGTCGCGCGGTCCCGGTTCACATCACTCACTTCGAGCCCGAGCACTTCGCTCTCGCGCCCACCGGTGAGCAGGAACATCCCGAGCAACGGATGGATGAACGGCACCGGCCGCCTGCCACCCTCGGGCTGCGTGGGTTGATAGCGCCGCGCCGCCTCCAACAACAGTGCCGCGTCGCTGATCTCGAGCCACCGGGCTTCGCGCTTCGCTGCGGTTGGCTTCCGTCGCCACAGGCTGATCGGGTTGTAGCCGGGGGCCACGCGCTGTTGCTCGCCCATGAGCCGATACAAGCAGCCCACCGAGTTGAGGTGATGCCTGACGGTGCCGCCGCTCAGCCCTTGGCGCCGCAACGCACCAGCGTAGCCCTTGCAATCGGCCACGGTGACGCTGCTCAACTCTCGCTCGCCGCCCAGATGCTCGACGGCGCGCCGCAATCTGAGTTCCTCGCCCGCCAACCACGCCCGACTGACTGCGCCCTCTTCCGCGCGAGCGACGAGGTAATCCGCAGCCGCTTGGGCGAGCGAGGTTGGCTCAGGCTCGTTCAGCGCGCCACGGAGTTGCCGCCGCTGCTCTTGTTCGAGCAACTGGGCGTACAAGACGCGGGCGGTGGCCGCGTCCGTGGTGGCCCAGCGCGATCCGGCCGGGCACAGCGCCATGCGCTTGCCGCGCGGGAGCCGTGCGTAGGCGCGGCGCTCACCGCCCTGTGTTCTCCAGAAGATGCCGCTTCGGGTTCGGCTCATTGGTGCCTCCTCGTGGGTGAACGTGTCTTGCCGCCGGGACGCCGCGAGGGCGCCGGGGTTGCATGGTCTCGCCAGCAGCCGACCACCAGCTCCACGGGCCGCGGCACGAGCGAGTCGCCCGCAAGCCACTTGCGCATGGTCCGGGGATGCGCGCCCAGGCGCCGCGCCGCTTCACTGTGCGTGAGCGCCAGGCGGCGGAGCGCCAGCTTGAGTTGCCGTGCAGTCATCGTTGACCTCCAACGAGGGGGTTCGTCTCGAAGATAGGGCCCTAACGGCCTAGTGGCTATAGGGCCGCTTCGCCACCAGAGGCACAACGTTTCGGCCCTCAGGGCCGCGCGGGCGCTCAGGCCGCGAAGGGTAGCGCTGCGGGCGCGGAGCAGTATATATTTCCCTTCCGCTGACAAGTCTCGGGTGCCGATGTGGTGAGGCGGCCCCGAACCTGCGAGTCCGGTGAAAGCACAGGCCGGGCACCTACCGTGAAGGTTCACGGATGGTGCCCGGCTTTTTGCGTCTTGCACCGGATTGGTGGTCAAGATGGCCGTAGAAACGGAAAGCGCCTCGGCTCACGACCGGGCGCTTATCCCCAACGGAGGTGCAACTGCTATGGTGACGAAGAAACTTATAACCCCATCCCGCCGGGGTGGAAAGCCCCAGCACACCACCCGCCCCGCGGTCCGGATGAAGCCGTATCCGGTGCACGCGCTGGCCAGAGTCGTGCCGGCCATGTCGCCCGCGGACTTTGAAGACCTCAAGCGCCATATCCGAGAACACGGGCTCGTGTGCCCGATCACGCTGCACGAGGGCAAGGTCCTCGACGGTGCGCATCGGCAACAGGCCTGCGTGGAACTCGGCCTGCCGCTGAAGACGGAGGTCTGGCAGCAGAGCGACGGCATGACCCCGGCGGCTTACGTGCTCGGGATGAACCTGACACGAAGGCATTTGACGGTCGGGCAGCGCGCCGATCTGGCGCTGAAGCTCGCCGCTGACGTACAGCGACGCTTCCCCTCTCACAGGAAACGGGGCGGTGCCGATCTACAAAAAGCCGCCCAACACTTGGGCGTGAAGCTTCCCCCTAAAACCCGGGGGAAGAAAGTCAAAGTCGATGTGCTCGATCTGGTGGCGCCGACCGTGCACGTCAGCCCGCAGAGCGTTGAGAACTACCGCGCGCTAACGAAGGATGCCCCCGACCTTGCCAAGCAGGTGGCGGCCGGGACTCTGGCACTAGATGCCGCCAGCAAGCAGCGTCGCCGCCAGAAGTCCGTGGCTCCGGCCCCCAGCCCCGCGGTCTTCCGCACGCTCAAGCTGGTCTTCCCACAGAACCAGTATGAGCACGTCTTACGGCGACTGGACCGTGTCCGGAAAGCGGTCCCTGAGCTGAAGACGACGGGCAACGTGGTGCTTCACCTGCTGACCCAGTGGGAAAAGGGACAAGCGCCCGCGGTAGCCGGGGAAGGTGACGCTAAGTGAGCGCCGCCGCGGTGCCGCCGTTGCCGGTCCACCACGTGCGACGGCGAGCCCTGGACATTGCGACATTGGGCACGCAGCCGCCAGACCCGGAGCGCTGTCGCGTGCGGGTGGCGCCCCCCTGTGCCGTCAAGGAAGGCGACGACCTGCGGATCGTCGCGCTCAACCTACTCGAAACGGGCGTGAACCTCACTCGGCTGGCAGCGGCGGTGCAGCACTTGCCCTTTCAAAGGTTCGGCCGCGTGAGCGGCGTGCCCCGAGAGGCGGTGACGTTCGGCTACGCCCCGCGAAGCCCGCTCGCGCAAGACTACTGCACGGCCGCGCGCCTGAGGGTGACGGACCCCGGGGCCGAGGCGGCATTGTGCCGCGCCGCGCAGGTGGTGGCCCGCTTCTATCGCGCGTACCACCCTGCGTTGTACGCGTGGCATTACGCCTGGGTGCGCACCAACGTCCTCCCGATGTACCGCCTGCCGGGCAGCCCGTTCACCTCGGGCGTCGTGAACAGGAGCACCCTGCCCTTTCACCACGATGGCGGCAACCTCCCTGGTGGGTGGAGCGGGATGTTGGTGTTCCGGTACAACGTCAGTGGCGGCGAGTTGGTGATCCCGGAACTCGATCTGGCGGTCGCGCTGCCGGACCACTCGCTGCTCCTGTTTGATGGCGCCGCCCTAGTGCACGGCGTCGTTCCGGTCACCCCGACCGGAGCTGACAGCTTTCGGCGGTCCGTCGTCTACTATAGCCGCCGAGCAATGTGGGAGTGCGCCCCGCCCGACAGAGAGCTTGAGCGTATCCGGCGGCTCGGCACCGAACGCTCAAGGAGATCATCACCATGAACCCCGATGACATGAACCCTGACAACTCAGTCACGCTCGCGGGCCCCACTAGTTGGCTGTTCCTGGTGATGGTGTTTGGGGGCTCCCGCTTTGCGGCGACGTTTGGCTACCAGCGCCTCGTGTTCCAGGGCGAGCGCCCGACGTTCCGGACGAGCACCTCCGCCCTCACCACACACCCCCCAGCGGTGACCCGATGAACCGCGCGCATCCGTCGTTCCGGTGCGGGCACGCCTACACGCGGATCGTTAACGCCAGCGAGGGCCTGACCGACTTGCACCGCCTCGTGTATCTCGAGCACTATCGGTTGTACAACCGCGGCGCCGGCCGGGGCGCCCTCATCAGTGCCGCCGCGCTCGGGAGGCGGTTGGCTCGGAGCGGGCGCCGCGTGGAAGACGTCCGCCGCGAGCTCGTCCATTGGAGCTTGCTCACCAAGCTGGACAGCGGCCCGGGCAAGGTGGCGGAATGGCTCATCACGCTGCCCGCGGTCGCCCAGCCGCGGACCCGCACTCTGACCGAGGACGAGGTGGCTGCCTTGGCCGCCCGACTGACGGAATACATAGCCCGTCGTCGAACCCCCACGGCTCCCGAGGTGGCGGTTCGTGGGGGAAGCGTCCCGGACGCCGCGTACTCCTCCCCCCCAGTCACGAACCCCGGCGCGGTGGTGGTCCCCCGCGGCAGCTCCAGTGGTGGTTTAGCTACGGAACGTCTGGGACTACGGGTTAGAACGGGAGTTAGAGACAACACCGAAAGCGGGTCTCCGGGAACGGATGCTCGTATAGAACCCGGTGTAGGGGAAGTGAGCGATGCAGCGCGGCGTGACTGGTTGCCCCTGAGCCTGGATGAGCCGGATCCCGACCAGGTCGCTCGCGACGCCATGCGGGACGGGGCGTGAGACTGGTCCTAGCCCGTCGCCCGCTGGCTGGCTGCCGCAACGGCCCCCGCGGAGTGCTAGCGGGCTCTGTTCGCAGCTCTGTTCACCGCTGTGTGCGGGTAACTGCTGTCGTTGCACATGCTCGAGATGTTAGCACGCCCGCCCGCGGGGCGTGGGGGCGGCGTGACTGACGACCCCCGGAGCCAGCTCCAAGCCCTTGCTGGCGCGCTAGGGGCGGCAAGCCGAGCAGCGGCTGCGCTGGCCGAGCTATGGCCCGCTGCCGCCGCATCACCCGCCGCTGTGCCCGCCCTGCTGACCGTAGCCCAACTGGCCGAGCACCTGGGGCGTTCACGCTCGGCGGTGCGCGGCTGGTGTGAGCAGGCCCGGTTCCGTGGCGCGTTCAAGCTCAACGGCAAGGACTGGCGCATCCCCGCCGAAGCAGTGGCGAGCTTCGTGGCCGAGCAGGCGGTGAAAACCCCACACCGGGTTGGCCCGGGCACAACGATCCCCCACATGCCCAACGCCCGGCCTGCCCGCCGTCGAGCTCGCGCCACGGGTGACGCCGATCTGGGCGCGTGGCGTCGGGTGCCGCGGCCCGAACCGTGAGCTACGCCCCGGGTGCGTCGCGGCTGCGTAGCGTGGGCCCGGCTCGGGCCGAGCAGGGATCGCCCCACCTACAAACGACGGCGTTTGGTTCTGGGCCACGGGTGTGCCGGTTCTGTGGCGGGTCGTTCACGCCGCGACGCGCCGGGCGGCCACAGGTGCATTGCAGCCGACGGTGCCGCCGGTTGGCCTGGTGCCAGGCAGAACTGGAACGCGCGGGCTACCGCGTTGAGCGGTGACGTACCGCGTACACCGGCCGCGCCCGCTGTTGACCCCGGGCGCAGCGCTTGACCGGGAGTGCCGCATCATGGCCGCGCTCCGGTTGCGGCCTGGGCTCTGGGAGGCGTGGCACGGAGTGCTGGCCGAGCTGAACGCCCCCGACCCGGGCTGGAGCCAGCGGAAGGACTTAAGGCGTGTGGCCGAGTCGCTGGCGTGGCGCGCCCTGACCGACGCCGCCGAACGCCGCGGCCTCACGCGCCCCGCCGCCCAAGCTGCGGCCGCCCGTCAACTCGGGTGCCGCCTGGACACGTTGACCACCCGCGAGCGCCCCTACCGGGGAAATTCCCTGCCGTTACCGTCCGCCTCAACCTCTCCCGCGGAGTGAGCGTGTGAAGGCCGCCGACAACCCACCCCCAGCACCCCCGACCGGCGTCGCGGTACCGACGGGCCTGACCGTCTGGTCGCCGTCGTACGGGCCAACGAGTCAACCCGCCGGAGCCGCCGCGGCCGCCGCCGACCTGCACGCGACGTTGGCGCCGTTCCTCACACAGCCCGCGCGCGCCGCGCCGCCCCCGCCCGACCCGCGGCTCGCCATGGCCGACGGGGCGGCCCGCGTCGACGGCTACTTGGAAAGCGCCGGGCTGGCCGCTGAGCCCGCCGCGTTGTTCGCCTTGTCGGCCACGTACGCGGCCCAGTTCGACCAGCTGGCGCGGGCGGCCGCGGACTACACGGTCGATGGCATGCTGAAACAGCGCAGCGCCGTGTTCGACGCGCTGGCCGCCAAGTTGCAGGCGCGCGCCACCACCCTCGCCAAGACGTTCACCAAGGCGCTGCGCGATTGGCCCCTGATGCGCGCCCCGGGCAAAGAGTTGCTCCTCAGCAAGGCGCGCGCCGACGTGCTGTCCGTGGTGTCCACGGTGGCCATCGCGCCGGTGCGGTTCGGGCTGGAGGTGCTGCGCCAGTCGCTCCCCGCCGACCCGGCTGACGAAGGCGACCGGCAACTCGTCGAGTCGGTCGGCGCGATGCTCTGGATGCGCCGCGCCGAATGGAGCACCGACCCCAAGTTGGCCGAGGCGGTGGTAGGCGTGTGGCGCCGCATGGTGGCGCGCTACCGCGACGCGGACTTTTACGCGGGCTACTACTCTGTGCTGCGCATTGATCGCATGGCACGCGCCTGGGTAGCCGCCACGAACACCATGCTGCAGACGGGCGTGTTCGACCCGGCGCTGCGCCCGCCGTTGGTGCTGGCTTTTGAGCGGCCGGACGATCCCGTCGCCCTCGTGGAGCAGGCGCTGCCCGCCACCGACGCCGAGGACGTGCTAACCGCGTTCGGGCTGCGTCCCGGCGACCAGACGGGCCGCGTCGGGGGCAGCCGGTCCTCGGAGAGCGTCGGGCCGATCCGGCTACCAGATCGCGGCGCGCGCGGCACGTGAGCCAGAACGCCGGGGTGCTGCGCGAATGATGGCGCGCGGCCGCAAGCAGCTTGCCACGGGCTGGCCCCGGCGGATCTCCCGCCTGTGAAGTGTGAGTGAGCCGCCGCGCTGCACCGCCCTCAAGGCGGACGGCGCGCAGTGCGGCGTGACGTGGGGCCTGTCGGCCGAGGGCCGTTGCCTCATGCACGATCCGGAGCGCCGCGCTGCGGCGGACGCCGCGCGCCGCGCCGCCGGGGCGACGACGGGCGCCCTCGCCGCCACGCAAGCCCGCCCCGGCAAGTACCGCACCGTGGCGCCCGACGCAGTGCCCGGGCGGCGCCCGCCCCGCAGCCTCCATGATGTGATCGTCTGGGCGAGCTGGTGCGCGTATGCTGCGGCGACGGGCCTGCTCGATGGGGTGAGCGTCAGGGAAATCAATCGCAGCCTCGGCACACTGAAAGATGCCATCCACAAGGCGGACCTCCTGAAGCGCATCCGCGCTTTGGAGGTCAAGCTGCGCCAGTACGAGCGAGAGCGGGGCGCATGACCGAGTGGCGGCTCGACCGGTTGGAAGAGCACTACGGGACACTGCTCGGGCAGCGCGAGGCGGGCCGTGACCTGGCCGCCTTGCGTGCCGAGTACCGGGCGGACAACACGCTGGGCGTTGATCTGCCCCGGCTGCTCGCGACCGAGTTCCCGGCGGCCACCTATCCCAAGCTCGACGCGGTCGTCGCGTCGGTGCAGGACCATCCCTACACGGTTGTCGTTGGCGCCAACGCCACCGGCAAGACGCACCTCTTGGCCCGGGTCGCGGTGGCCCTCGGGGCGATGGGCTGGTTGGTCATCGTGACCGCGCCGGGTGAGCGCCAACTGAAGGAACAATTCATGGCCCGGGCCTTCGGCGTGTGGCAGCGGGCGGGGCTGCCGGGGCTATTCCATGAACTCCGGTGGAAGCTCGACCGCGGCGAAGAATCGGGCATTCTCGCCATTGCCTCGGATAACTTGTCGCGCTACGGCGGCTATCACTCGCCCGTGGGGGTGGCGGTGTTCCTCGACGAGGGACAAGGCGTGGCGCCGGAGGCCTGGGACGGGCTGCGTAGCACGCTCATGGGCGCCGGGCGCAAGCGTTGGGTCGCGAGCGGCAATCCGCTGTTCCGCACCGGGAGGTTTGCGGAGGTGGCCCGGGCCCCGCATTGGCACGCCATCACCATCGGCGCCCAAGATGTGCCGAACGTGAACGGTGCTGGGCCGTCGATCCCGGGCTTGTTGGACGCGGAAGCCCTTGAAGCGACGATCCGGGACTTCGGTCCCAATAGCGACTACGTGCGGTCGAGGCTGTACGCCCAGTTCCCCGAGGGCGATGCCGAGGGCCTCATTCCCTCGCGCACCTGGTTGGAGCGAGCCGTTGCCCGCGCGGTCACGGCGCCGCCCCCAGCGGCCCGGGCCGAGCCGATCCTCGGGTGTGACATTGCGGAGCGCGGCGCCGCGCGCAACGCTGTGGCCGTCTTGATCGAGGGCACGGTGCGCGAGCTCGTCACCTGGAGCGAGCCGGACCTCACCGTCACCGCCCAGCGCATCGCCAATCTCGCCCACCGCCACGGCGTCCGGCCGAAAACGAGCACGGCGGCGCCGGGTTGGGGTTGGATCACGGTGGATTGCGTAGGGGTGGGCGCGGGCGTGGCCGCGATGTTGCAGCGCACGGGCTACAAGACGATCTCCTTCGCGGGCAGCGAGACCGCCACGAGCGAAGGCCCCGGCGGCATTGGCTACCGGAATCGGCGCACGGAGAGCTTCTGGGTGTTGCGCACCAAGTTGGAGCGGGGCCAGCTCGGGTTGCCCGCCGACGAGCAGTTGTTTGATGAGCTGATGTCATTGCGGTGGCGCCCGGCGGCCACGGGCGGCAAGATCGAAGTCGAGCTGAAAAGCGACTGGGCCGCCCGAGTGGGCCGCTCACCCGACAAGGCCGATGCCGTGGCGATGGCCGTGGTCCAGACGGCCGACGAGGAGCTGGTGCGGGCCTTCAGCGAGCTGAACGCGAGCGGCAAGGCGTACTGGTGAGCTGCGGGCGCGCCCGTCAGCTTCAAGCGCTTGTTGGGCCGCAGCTGTGGATGGCCAGGACCGGCGAATATCAGTCACGAGATGCCATTGCGAAGCCGCCTATTATCAGCACCCAGAGCCCTGCGTACCCGACGAGTGCGAGGCAGTAGGGGTTTGCAAATGTGCCAGATGCGCTCCAGATCACAATGGCCCAGTAGAGCTGGGCTAGCACCGGCAACATCAGGCTCAGAATGGCAGCCAACAGACCTTTCGTTGCGAAGGCAATGACGATCGTCCAGACGTGGATTACGAATCCTAAGAGGCCCATGAGGGGGTAGGCAACTCCGGCAATCGCGCAGCCTGCGGCCTGCCTAACTTGCTTCGGTTCCATTTCCGGCCTCCCCGTAGCTACTGGGCCGATTCGCTGCGGCCCAACGGATCACGCTCAAGCTGCGGGCCGAACCTTCCCGACGCAACCGGGCGCCGGTCCGCGCGTGTCGCATTCCCGCCCGTCAGTGCCGCCAGACGAGTACCAGCGCCACGATGGCCGCCCCCGAGATGAGAACGGCCCAGAGCAAGACGAGCGGCGTCGTACGACGCTCAGCTTCGCGGCGCGGAATTCCTTCTCGGTTCTCCATTTGTGCGGCAGTTCTGCCCGCAGCGGCCACGTTTGCAACCAACAACATCGCCCACATCACAATGACAAGCAGGGATAGGATGATCTTCATGGTATCTGCTCCTGTCGCGGCAACCCTGCCGCGTGAGCACCATAGCCTGTGCAAGGATTCCCCGGTTGTCTAGTCCGCTGGTCCCTGTCGCATTCCCGCCCCTCGGTGCCGCAAAAATGCCCTAACGCCCCGGGCTGGCGTGCCGCATGTTGACAGGGTTGGAGATCAACACTCGTTAAGCGGCCCGCACCACACTAGGCGATTCCTTCAGCCAAAGCGAGGATGGGATGGCAGCCGGCATCAGCATTAAGGGACAGAAGGCGCGGCGAGGCGAGCGGATGACCAAGGGCAAGGGTTGGAGGCTCGCCACTGTGAGCGGCCGGAAGCGCGTCTTTGTAGCCACCTTGCTCCAAACGCTCAACTTTGGCGGCAAGCGGCTCGCGATCTTCAGCGTTCCCAAGTAGCAGCGCCCAGACCGCCCGCCTCACAAGCGCTTGAAGCGGCGGGCGCGTGACGCCTGGCGGTCACACACCGTCGGGTCGCATGTTGACGCACCTCGCGGACAACGGAGCGCTCCTGTGGCAAAGTACCGGACTACCAACGTCACGCTTCACAGCGGCGCGCAGATCAAGGTCTACGCCAGCCCGCGCGTCTACGAAGCCCTTAGGGAGGTCACGAAGGACTTGACCCTGTACAAGGGCGTGCGGCTCGCTCAGCTGCTCGAAGCGGTCTACGTGCAGGGCAAGAAGGATGGCGCGCGAGCAGCGTTCCAAGCCATCGAGAAGGGCGTGACGCAAGCACAAGAACTGGTGCCGCATCGAACGCCAGGGCGCCCCAAGAAGAGTTCCTAGGTAGAAAGCCGACCCGGATCGCTCCGGATCGGCTTTCTCAGTCCCGCGCTTGCGCGCGTGACCGGCCTTGCACGGCACCCCGATCTTACGGGCGCGGGGTGGTCACCGCAAGGCACTTTGGTACCCCCGTCCCCGCTACTGGAGGAACACCCCTCCGTCACTCCGGTAGCACCTCCCCTGTCACTCGGCGGTGGGCTAAGCAGAGCCAGACCGAACGGAACAGAAAGCGCTGGAGTAGGCACTGGCGTAAGTGAGAGGCACGGACCGCACAACGACCCCGCGCCCGCCCCTTCCACGCGCGCACAGCCCGCTGTATGCTTCGCGCACATTCGTTGTTCGTCCTGGAGGGCGGTCTCGCGCAGGTGCGCGACCGGTCCTTGCACGGCCGTGGGGGCTCGTGAGAGCCTCGGGTTCGATTCCCCCGCCCTCCGCACCTTTCATCTCTTGGTGGGGGATCGCATGTCGAAGTCCAACCTGCAGGTGGTGCGGCCCGAGCCCGCGGCCGCACCAAGTCGCGACATCGCCACACGCTGGGGCGGCGACCCGGCGATTCTGGCCGACGGCTTCGTGGCCGTGCCGGTGCAGTTCCTCGCGCACTACGGCAGCATCAAACCGTTCTGTCTGAGTGTGGCGGAAGCGATGTTGGTGGTTCAATTGATGGCGTTCAAGTGGAGCGCCGCGGCGCCGTTTCCCGGATACAAAAAACTCGCCACGCGCATGGGCGTCTCGCAAACGTACGTGCGCAAGCTCGCGCGGCAGTTGGAGGGCAAGGGTTTCATGCATCGGATTGCCCGCACCGGCCGCACGAACGCGTTCGATCTGCAGCCGCTGTTCAAGAAGGTTGTGGCGCACGCCCAAGCTCCAGCGGTTCAAGCGATGCGGCTGCGGTCGCGCCGAGCCAAGAGGCCGGCGGCGTAAAAACCGGCGTCGCCAAACAGAGTCGGAAACAGAGTCGCCGCGGGCGGCGCTAGCAGTTCCCGGCAGGCGACCCGCGCGCGTAAGTGATTGAAAAGACAACGGCCGTCGCTGACCGGCGACGGCCGTTGCGCCTTATCAGGCGTGCGCTCTAACCACCTGAGCTACGGGCCCCCCGCCGTCACTCCCACTCGCGCTTCGGTCCTTTGCGCGGCCGGAATTCCTCGTCCTCCCCCTCGTCGTCGAACTCGTCATCCAGATCGTCGTACTCGTCGAGGTCATCCAGGTCCTCGTCCTCCAGCTCGTCCTCGTCCAGGTCCTCGTCGAAGTCCTCGTCCAGGTCCTTGTCCTCTTCGAAGTCTTCGAACTCCTCATCGCCGAGACTGTCGCTACGACGCTTGAGCGACCAGTCCGACGTGTCACGGGACAACATTGTCACCCCCAGCTGAGGTTGTGGTTGCAGGTTTCGAACGAGCAAGTAGCGGTCCGAGCTACAGTTCCTCCGCCGCCCGCGCCTCGCGACGCGCGAGTTTGCGGCGTTCCGACGCGCGCAGCGCGCGTTTGCGCAACCGCAGGGACGACGGCGTCACCTCGATCAACTCGTCGTCCTCGATGTATTCGAGCCCGAGCTCCAACGACACCGGCCGCGGCGGCTCCAGGATGATCATCTCGTCCGACGCCGTGGTCCGCATGTTGGTCAGCTTCTTCTCCTTCGCGGGGTTGACGTCCATATCGCCCGAGCGGGCAGTCTCCCCCACAATCATCCCCTCGTACACCGGATCCCCCGGCTTCACGAACATCGCGCCGCGCTCCTGAAGATTGAAGAGCGCGTACGCCACCGCCACCCCCTCCCGATCGGCCACCATCACCCCGCGGCTCCGCCCCTCGAGCGGGCCCGCCCAGGGCCCGTACTCCAGGAAGCGGTGATGCATGATCCCCGTTCCCCGGGTGTCCGTCAAGAACTCCGAGCGGTAGCCGAGCAGGCCGCGCGCCGGGATCTTGAAGCGCATCCGCACCGTCCCCACCCCCGGGTTCCGCATGTCCAAGAGCGTCGCGCGCCGCGGACCCAGCTTCTCCATCACGACCCCCAGATACCCCTCGGGGCCGTCGATCATCAGCTCCTCATAGGGCTCGAGCTGCTCCCCGTTCGGTCCCTCCCGCGGGATGATCCGCGGGCGGCTGACCTGGAACTCATACCCCTCGCGCCGCATGGTTTCCATCAGCACGCCCAGGTGCAGCTCGCCGCGGCCCGACACGGTGAACGTCTGCGGGTCGGCTGTCTCCTCGACCCGCAGGGCGACGTTCCGCTCAAGCTCCCGGAACAGCCGGTCGCGCAGCTGGCGCCCCGTCACGTACTTCCCCTCCCGCCCCGCGAAGGGCGAGTCGTTCACCTTGACGTCGACGGAAATCGTGGGCTCTTCCACGGCGATACCCGCGAGCCGCTCCAGATGGTCCGGCGCGGTGACCGTCTTGCCGATCTCCACGCCCGCGAGCCCCGCCACCGCCACGATCTCGCCCGCCGCCGCCTCCTCCAGCGCCACTCGCTCGAGCCCCTCGAAGCCGAACAGCTTGACGACGCGCGCCTGCTCGTACGGGGCGTCGCCCAGCGGGCCCGGCTCCCCCAACGGCAAGAGCGCCACCGTGTCGCCCAGCCGCACCCGCCCCCGCTCGATGCGCCCGATCCCGATTCGGCCGAGGTAGGAGGAGTAGTCGAGCGTCGAGATGAGCATCTGGAACGGGCCGTCCCGGTCCACACGGGGCGCAGGGATCGTTTCGAGGATCGTCTCGAACAGCGGCACCAGGGTCGTTCCCGGCAGCGCGAGATCCCGGGTCGCCGTCCCGTAGCGGCTCGACGTATAGAGGAAGGGGCAGCTGAACTGCTCCGGCGTCGCCTCAAGCTCCAGGAACAGCTCCAGCACTTCGTCGTGCACGCGCAGCGGGTCCGCATCCTGGCGGTCGACCTTGTTCACGAGCACGATGGGCTTCAGCCCCAGCGCCAGCGCCTTCCCCGCCACGAATCGCGTCTGCGGCATCGGCCCTTCGGCCGCGTCCACGAGCAGCAAGAAGCCGTCCACCATGCGCAGGATCCGCTCCACCTCGCCGCCGAAGTCGGCGTGGCCGGGCGTGTCCACGATGTTGATCTTGGTGTCGCCCCCCAGCCCCCAGCGCACGGCCGTGTTCTTCGAGAGGATCGTGATGCCGCGCTCCCGCTCGAGCGGGTTCGAGTCGAGCACCCGCTCGTCCACCTGCTGGTTGGCACGGAACACGCCGGCCTGGCGGAGCATTTGATCCACCAGCGTCGTCTTACCGTGGTCGACGTGGGCGATGATGGCGATGTTGCGGAGCTGCAAGGGGCTACGTCCTGACGGTGCCGGAATGGAGGGCCGCAGTATAGGACGGTGCCCGGGAAAACACAAGCGGTGACGTCACAGCAACAGCGTGGGGAGTGGGGAGTGGTACCTGCCGGTGCGCAACGGGGTTACGAGTCGCGCCGTAACGAACCACTCCCCACGCCTATTCGCAGATCTGGTCCCTCTCCATCTGCACCGTGACGTGATCGATCCCCAGGTGCCCCAGGCGCTCCTGCACGGCCTCGAGCACACGCTGGTTGTCCTGCGGGTTCCGCACGACGAGGTGGCCGCTCATGGCGACCACGCCGCTCGTGACGGTCCAGACGTGCAGATCATGCACCGAGGCGACGCCGGGGACCGACGCCATCCGGTCGTGCACTTCGCGCATCGAGATGTGCGCGGGCGTCGCTTCGAGCAGCACGTCCGTACTCTCCTTCACGAGCCGCCAAGCACCGTGGAGGATCAGCAGGCTGATCCCGACCGAGACGATGGGGTCGGCGGGAGTCCACCCCGTGAGGAGCACGACGACGCCGGCGAAGATCGCACCCAGAGAGCCGAGTGTGTCGCTCAGCACGTGGAGGTACGCGCCGCGCTGGTTCAGGGAGTGGTCGTGATCGCTGTGGAGAATGCGGGCGCTCACGACGTTCGCCACCAATCCGAGGCTCGCGACGCCCAGCAACAGGCCGGCGTGGATGGTCGGCGGGGCGCGGAAGCGGTGCCACGCCTCGATGCCGATCCCGACCGCGATCACGATGAGCGCCGCTCCGTTCACGAGCGCCGCGAGGATCTCGAGCCGCTGCAACCCGTACGAGCGCTCGGCCGTCGCAGGGCGCTCGCACAGGTGAGCCACGACGAGCGCCAGGCCGAGGGCCGCCACATCCGTGAGCATGTGACCCGCGTCGGCGAGCAGCGCGAGCGAGCCGGCGGCGTAGCCCCCCACCGCCTCGGCCACCATCACGGCCGCCGAGATGCCGAGCACGAGCCTCAAGCGGCGCCGGCTCTCGGCGCGCAGCGGGGCACGATGGGTGCACTGGACTTCGAACGGAAGAGTCGTCATGGGTCGCTGGCTCGCAGGCGCACCGCCTCCGCGTGCCCGGGCAGGCCCTCCGCCTCCGCCAGCGCGATGATATGCGCCGCGTCCTGCTGCAACCGCTCCCGCGAATATGCGATCACGCTGATGCGCTTCACGAAATCGTAGACGCCCAGGGGCGAAACATATCGGGCGGTTCCCGCGGTGGGCAACACGTGCGACGGGCCGGCGACGTAGTCGCCGACGGGTTCGGGCGTGTAGCTCCCCACGAAGATCGCACCCGCGTGGCGGATCGCATCCACGAGCGGCCACGGCCGCTCCACCAGCAGCTCGACGTGCTCCGGCGCGCGGCGGTTCGCCACCTCCAAGGCGGCGTCGAGCGTGGGCACCAGCACGAGCACGCCGTGCGCAGCGAGCGCCCGCTCGGCGATGGCGCGCCGCGGCGCCCGAGCAAGCTGCCGCTCGAGCTCCGGGTCGAGCCCATCTGCCAGCTCCCGGCTCGTGGTGACGCACCAGGCGCAGGCGTCCTCGTCGTGCTCCGCCTGTGCGATCAGATCGGCCGCCACGTGCCGCACCGCGGCCGTCCGGTCGGCGATGACGAGCACCTCGGTCGGCCCCGCCAGCATATCGATCCCCACCGCGCCCGCGACCTGGCGCTTCGCCTCGGTCACGAAGCGATTCCCAGGCCCCACGATCTTGTCGACCCGGGGGATCGTCGCCGTGCCGTAGGCCAGCGCGGCGATCGCCTGGGGCCCGCCCACCCGGAAGATCCGATGCACACCCGCCAGCCGCGCGGCCGTCAGCACCACGTCCGACGCTCCTCCCGGCGGCGTCGCCATGATGATATCGCCCACCCCGGCGACCGCCGCGGGGACTGCATTCATTATTACGGTGGACGGATAGGCGGCCTTGCCTCCCGGCACGTAGATCCCGACGCTATCGAGCGGTACCACGCGCATCACCAGCTTTGCTCCCGGCGTCCGGACGGTGAATCCCGCCTCGACCTGTCGCTCGTGATACGCACGCACGCGCGCCACGGCGAGCTCGAGCGCCGCCTGGACCGGGCGGGGCACGCGACCGAGCCCCTCCCGACACCTGGCGACGGAGAGCTCCCACTCCTCCGGCGCCAGATCCACGCCGTCGAGACGTCGCGCGTGCTCCCGCACCGCGCCGTCGCCACGCGCCCGCACGTCCGCGACGATCGCACCGACGGCTTGTGCGGTCGCGGGATCCGCCGCACCGATCTTTGGAAGATGCGGCGTGAGAACGTCGTAGGGCGGTGCTTGAAGTCGGGTCAGCACGAGCTAGGTTCCGGGCCTTATGCCTGAGCCAGTCATGGGATCCCTCGCTCTGCGCCTCGCGGCGGTGCTCGTCCTCGTCGCGGCCAACGCGTTCTTCGTGGCCGCGGAGTTCGCGCTCGTGGCGGCCCGGCGCACGCGCATCGAGGAGATGATCCGGCGCGGCGACCGGAAGGCTAAGACCGTGCAACAGGCGCTGCAAGACCTGTATCGCCAGCTCTCGGCCGCCCAACTGGGCATCACGGTCGCCTCGATTCTGCTCGGGTACGTCGCGGAGGACACGGTCGCCCACCTGTTCCGGGAATGGTTCGCGGGACTGCCGCCCGCACTCGACTTCCTGACGCGCGGCGGTATCGCCTCGATCGTGGCCGTGGCGATCATCTCGTTCCTGCACGTCGTGTTCGGCGAGCAGGCGCCCAAGGCCTGGGCCATCACCTATCCCGAGAAGACGAGTCGCTGGATCGCGCGGCCGCTGATCCTGTTTTCGTGGATCACCCGGCCGTTCACCGACGCGCTCAACTGGAGCGCGAACCGGGTCGTGCGCCTCCTCGGAATCCGGGGCACGACGGCGGAGCTGGAGCGCATCCATTCGCCGGAGGAGATCCGGATGCTCGTGGCCCAGAGCCGGCGGCGCGGCGGTCTCGACGCCGGCGACGCCCGGATGCTGGAGGGCGTGTTCGAATTCAGCGAGAAGACGGCCCGCGAGGTGATGACCCCGCGCACGGACATGGTGGCCCTGCCGCTCGACCTGACGCTCGAGGAGGCGGCCGACCAGGTGGCGGTGGCGGGCCGCTCACGCTACCCGGTGTACCGCGAATCGCTCGACGACATCGTCGGTCTGGTGCACGCGAAGGACATCCTCGCCGGGGTGCGCTCGGCGAAGGGCGGGCGCCTCCAGGCCGTGCTCCGCCCCGCCGTGTTCGTCCCGGGGACCCGGGAGGTCGAGGACGTGCTCGCCGACATGAAGCGCCAGAAGATCCATCTCGCGATCGTGCTCGACGAATTCGGCGGCACCGCCGGCCTCGTCACGATGGAGGACCTGCTGGAGGAGATCGTCGGCCCGATCTACGACGAGTACGACCGGCCGGCCGCCGCGGTGAAGCAGTCTGCGACGCCCGATGCCGCATCGGTGCTCGCCGGCTCGACGCCGCTCCGGGACGTGAACGACGCCTTCGGGCTCGAGCTCGACGTGGGCGACTACACCACGATCGGCGGCTACCTGTTCGGCGCGCTGGGCCGGCTCCCCAGGGTGGGGGATCAGGTCGCCGTGCCGGGCGCCGTGTTCGAGATCGTGGAGATGGACGGGCGCCGGGTGGGCGCCGTCCGGCTGGTCGCCCAGGCGGCGACGTGAAGCTCCGCTCGACGATCGCGCCGATCCCCCCCGGCGCACTCGACCTGGCGGGGGAAGCGGTGCGCCGCCGGCGGACGCTGCAGCGTGCCGCGCTGGAGCGACTCGGCGCGGGGGGCTACGAGGAGATCATCCCGCCCACCTTCGAGTACGCCGAGGTGTTCGTGCGCGCGGCCGGCGCTGCCGACGTGGCCGACCGCCTGATCCGCTTCTTCGACCTCGACGGCAAGCTGCTCGCGCTGCGCTACGACTTCACGGCGAGCGTGGCCCGCCTGGCGGCGACGAAGCTCGCCGAGCGTCCCACACCCCTCCGCCTCTGCTACAGCGGCGCGGTGTTCCGCCAGGACCCCGAGCGGGCGAACGGCGGCGGCCGGCCGCGCGAAATCCTGCAGGTCGGCGCCGAGCTGTTGGGCGACGCCGCAATTGCAGCCGACGTGGAGGTGCTGCGCCTCGCGCTCGAGCTGGTACGACGCGCGTCCCCGAAGGAATACCAGGTCAACCTCGGGCATGTCGGGGCCTTGGCGCCCGCGCTCGACGCCTTGCCGCCCGAGGAGCGGACCCGCGTGCGGCGGCTCATCGACCGCAAGGACGCCGCCGGCCTCGCCACCGCGGCGCCCGGGTCGCTCACTGAGCTGCCGTTCATCATCGGCCGGCGCGAGGCGCTCGACCGCGCGGCGCGCGTCGCGCCCGACGCCCGAATGGCCATCGACCGCCTGCGGGAGATAGACGCGGCGCTCGCGGACGAGGAGCGCCGCCACGTGGTCTACGACTTCGGCGAGGTGCGCGGGCTCGACTACTACACGGGGATGCACTTCGAGATCTTCGTGAGCGGGGCGGGCAGCGCCGTGGGAGCCGGGGGGCGATACGACGATCTCATCGGCCGCTTCGGGCGGCCGCTCCCGGCCGTCGGACTCGCGCTCGACCTCGATGGGCTCGCGGAGACAACGCCGTGAGCTTGAAGGTGGCGCTCGCCAAGGGGCGGCTGCTCGAGCCCGCTCTCACCCTGTTTGAGCGCATCGGCGCGGGGGCCGCGGGAGCCGCCACGACGCGCAAGCTCGTCGTTCCCTCGAGCGACGGGTCCCTATCGTTCCTGCTGGTGAAGCCCGCCGACGTGCCGGTCTACGTCGAATCGGGGGCCGCGGACCTCGGCATCACCGGCACGGACGTGCTGCGGGAAACCGAGGCGGACGTGCTGGAGCCGCTCGCGCTGGGCTTCGGCGCGTGCCGCATGGTCGTCGCGAGCCCCGCCCACGTTCCCTACCCGTCGCTACCGGGAGGCGTGACCCCGCGCGTCGCCACGAAGTACCCCCGGTTGACGCGCGGCTTCTTCGCCGAGACGGGCCTGGGCGTTGAGGTGATCACGGTGAGCGGCAGCGTCGAGGTGGCGCCGCTGCTCGGCCTCGCGCACTGGATCGTGGATCTCGTGGACACGGGCGGCACGCTGCGGGACAACGGGCTCGTCGAGCGGGCCAGGATTCTGGACGTGGGGGCGGTGGTGGTGGTGAATCGGGCGAGTCAGAAGCTGCAGCTCGAGCTGCATCAGCGACTGTTAAACAGGCTCCGGGAGGCGGTTGCGAGCCGCTAGCTGCACCGCGAGCTCGAGCGCCGCCCGCATCGACGACGGATCGGCGACCCCCTTCCCCGCGATGTCGAGCGCCGTTCCGTGGTCCGGAGCGGTCCGCGGAAACGGCAGCCCCAGCGTCACGTTCACGCCCTGACCGAAGCCCGCCACCTTCACCGCCGCCATTCCCACGTCGTGGTAGGGGGCGAGCACGGCGTCGAACTCCCCCTTCATCGCGCGCACGAAGACGGTGTCGGCGGGGATGGGGCCCGCGGCGCCGAGCCGGGCCGCGGCGGGGCGCAACACGCGATCGTCCTCCTCGCCGAACAGACCCGCTTCCCCCGCGTGCGGGTTGAGCGCGCACACCGCGAGGCGCGGCTGCTCGAGGCCCCACCAGCGGCGCAGCGCCGCCTCGGCGAGGCGGCCCACCCGCACCACCCGCTCGGCCGTCACCTGCGCGGGCACGTCCCGTAGCGGGAGGTGGGTCGTCACGAGCACGACCCGCAGCGTCCCCGTCGCGAGCATCATCGCGGTTTCGACGTCTCCGGCCAGATGGCCGAGCATTTCGGTGAGGCCCGGATAACGGTAGCCGGCGAGATGGAGGGCGTGCTTGTGAACCGGCCCCGTGACGATGGCGTCGACCTCTCCCGTGAGGGCCAGGCGGACCGCCTCCTCGACGGCCTCCCCGGCGATCCGGCCTGCCACTTCCGGGAGGAGGGAGCGGGGAGCGGGACGGGGCGGTGCGGCGGAGGGTTCCGCTCCCCGCTCCCCGTTCCCGAGCACGACGATGTCCGCGGGGAGCGCCCCCAGGGCCAGGGCCTTCGCCACCACCTCCGGCCCGATCCCCCGCGGGTCGCCCAGGGTGACGGCGAGGCGCGGTCGCGCAGCCACGGCGCTAGAGGCGGATGTCCACGTAGGTCGTGCGTCGCAACAAGTCGAGATAGTGCTGCTCGGCGAGTCGCTGGCTCAACGCGTCGCGGATCCGATCCTTCACGTCCTCGAAGGCGAACTCGCCCTCCCGCAGGCGCCTGATGAGCTCCAGCACGACGAACCGCGCCCGCGCCGTCCCCTCCGCGACCGCGATCACCGGCTTGAGGCCCGGTACGGAGTCGTTCCCGATCGCCTTGAGGTAGTCGGGGGGGAGCTGCGAGGCGGGCAGCGCGTCGGCGAGCTTCGGCTCGTTAGGATCGTGATAGCGGCGGGCGAGCGTGTCGAACGACGCCCCGCCGGCGAGCGCGTCGTGCACCGAGTCGGCGAGCCGCCGCGCCAGCGCGAGCTGGGCCGCCGAGATCACGGGCGCGATCAGGACATGCCGCGCCTCCACCTCCGCCGGCTGCACCCGCTCCACCTGGATGACGTGGTAGCCGAACTCGGTCTCCACGACGCCGGAGATCTCGCCGGGCCGCATCCGAAACGCCACGTCTTCGAACTCCTTCACCATGCGGCCGCGGCGGAACCAGCCCAGCTCGCCGCCCGCCTCGCGGGAGCCGCTGTCGCTCGAGAAGCGCCGCGCCACGTCTGCGAAGTCGGCGCCACCCCGCAGCACGACGACCAGCGACTCCGCGAGCTGCCGCGCGCGAGCTTTCGCCGCCGAGTCGGGCTTCGGCGTGATGACGATTTGGCGGAACGACACCGAAGCCGGGCGTTTCGACTGCGGGCCGCGGTTCTGCTCCCAGAAGGTGCGCATCTGCGCCTCGGACGGCGGGATGGGCCGCAACTTGCCCTTCTGACGCAGCTCGTCCAGCAGTCGGTCGCGCAGAATCGAGCGGCGCTGATTGTCTGCGAGCCAACGCCGCCACTCCTCCTCGGACCCGAACCCCGCGGCCCGCAGTTGCGACTGGAACTCCGCCCCGGAGGTGAACTGCTTGCGCACGTTCTGGACCGTCTGCTCGACCTGGTCCTGGACCTCCCGGTCCGTCACCTTGAGGTTCGTGTCCCGCTGCGCCTGCTGCACGAGCAGCTCGTCCTCCACCATCTGAGTGAGAATTTGCCGCCGCAGCGCCGCCCGCCCCGCCGAATCGGACGGGAGCTGCTGGCCTTCGGACTGCATGAGGGCGAGCTGCTCCTCCACTTGCGAGGCCGTGATGGGCGTGGTGCCCACGACGGCGACGATGCGGTCCACGATCTGGCCGGACGCTCCGCCCTGGGCGCGGATGACGCCGGGCACCGTACCGAGCAGGAGCAGCGCCACGGAGCGGAGTCCCGACCGCAGCGTCACGGGCCGCCTCCGGGCTTGCGGGCCGTGTCGGCGGGGATCGGCGGCGGACCGGGCGCGGGACGTAGACCCGGCGGCGGGCGCCGCGTCGAATCAGTGGTCGCGCGGATCGCCTGGGCCCGCTCCAGGGCGCGTCCGATCCCGCCCGGGTCGACCGACCAGGGGAGTTCGGCGCGCAGGATCTCGCCCAGGAACGGAGGCACGGCGTAGAACTGGGCCGTGCCCTGGAAGGCGCGGCCGAGATACGCGTCGACGCGCGCGGCCGCGAGCCGCATGCGGGCGTCCGGCGTCCCCGCCGAGTCCTTGAGCAGCTGGGGCGTGATGCCCAGGACCCGCTCGAGCGTCGCCACGATCGAGTCGTGTTCGGCCCGGATCTGGCGCCAGTCCTCCGCCGTGAGCTGCACCCCGGCGGAATCGGCCTGCTCGATCAGCAGCGCCTGCCGGGTCACCACCTTCAGGAACTGCCGCAGCTGATCATCCGACGCGCCGGGAATGGCGCGCACGTCGTTCGGGTCGAGGGCGAAGAGCCACCGCACGAGATCGCGCACGCGCAGGGCGCCGCCCCGATAGGAGACGAGCGTGCGGGAGTCCTTGCGCGCGGCCACCAGATCCTGCACCGCCTGCCGCGCCAGCGCCGGAGCGCCGTCGGCGACCCGTAGCTGCCACGCGGTCGTGAGATGGTCCACGTAGATCGAGTCGAGATGCCCGGTGAGCGTGTTCTCGAGCCCCGCGCGGAAGGAGTCCCGTACCTCGGCGAGGGGCGGGCGTCGGATCAGATGGAGCCCGAAGGAGGAGCGCACCACCGCGCTCATGCCCCCGGGCTCGAGCTGCCAGGCGGGGGTCTCGAAGGCCGGTACGAGTTGGCCGGGCGGGGAGGCGGCGAGATAGCCTCCGCTCGCCTTCGAGCCGGGGTCTTCCGAGTAGCGCCTGGCGAGCTGCGCGAAGGTCACCCCGCCCCGCGCCACGATGTCGCGACGCAGCCCCTCGAGCTCGGTGCGCTTGGTCCGCTCCTGCGGCGCGGCCGCGCTCGGCGGCAGCTGGAGCAGGATGTGCTGGAACAGCCGGACGCCGCCCGCCGCGTACGCGGAGTCCACCTGGGACGGACTGAGCTTGGTGCGCGCGGCGAGGAGCCGCTGGTGGAAGTGGTCCCACTTGAGCTGCGACACGGTGGGCCAACCGGCGGCGAGCACCAGCAGCGAGTCGTGCAGGTCCCTCCCGCGCGCGAGCGCCGCGGCAAACAGCATGTGGTCCACGTACACGTTCGCGAGGCCGGTCAGCGCGCTCGGCTGCAGCGGGACCTTCGCGCTGTGCCCCACCCAGTCGGCGAACTGCTCGACCGTGAGTTCCTGACCGGCCGCGCGGGCGACCACGCTGGCGCGCGCCGAAAACGCCTGGCGCAACGGCTCGCAGCCGCCGAGCGTGAGAACCAGCACAGCCAACCGCAAGCGACCCATCCCGGCTCCTATGCCTGAAGGTCTTGGAGAACGGCGGTCAGGGCCCGCACCAAGCCCGGGCCGATCGCCTCGCCACCCAGCCGGCGCAGCCGGAGCGCGAGGGGAACCGCGCGCCGTACCTCGGCTTCGAACTGCACCGCGTCGAGTGCCGTCGTCAGACCCGCAAGCCGCACGCGGGCGTCGCGCCGGAAGGTGAGCCGCGCCTCATCGCCGCGGACGAGGACCGTTTCCAATCCCGCCCGCGCGCCGAGCGCGCGGAGATCGGCGACGAGGAGCAACCGCTGCGCTGCGTCCGGGAGGGGCCCGAACCGATCGCGCAATTCCTCGCGCACCGCCTCAATCTCGCACGGCTGCTCCGCCCGCGCCAGCCGGCGATACAGATCGAGCCGCGCCGCGTCGTCGGGCACGTAGTCCTCCGACAGATGCGCCGGCAGATCGAGGATCACCTCGGGCGCGATCCCCTTCCCCCGTCCCTCTTCCCCCTTCCCGGTCTTCAGCGCCTCGACCGTCTCCTGCAGCCAGCGCAAGTACGTATCGAACCCGACCGCCTGCACGTGCCCCGACTGCTCGCCGCCCAGCAGATTCCCCGCCCCCCGCAGCTCGAGGTCGCGCAGCGCGATCCGGTACCCGGACCCGAGGTCGGTATGGTGCTCCAGCACCCGCAGGCGCTCCTCCGCGTCGGCGTCCACGAGGTCCGGGACGAGCAGGTAGCAGTAGGCGCGGCGGTGGCTCCGGCCGACGCGTCCGCGCAGCTGGTAGAGCTGTGCCAGCCCGAACTGATCGGCGCGGTTCACGATCATCGTGTTGGCGTTCGCCACGTCGAGGCCTGACTCGACGATCATGGTGGACACGAGGACGTCCACATCGGCCCGGACGAAGCGGGCCATCACCGCCTCGAGGTCCGCTTCGCGGAGCTGGCCGTGCGCCACGGCGAGGCGCGCCCGCGCCGGGGCCAGTGTGCGCGCCCGCTCGGCGATCGTGTCGATCGTCTCCACGCGGTTGTGCACGAAGTACACCTGCCCGTCCCGGTCGAGCTCCCGGGTGATCGCCTCCTCGATCAGCGCGTCGTCCCACGGCTCGATGAACGTCAGCACCGGCGAGCGGTCCTTCGGCGGGGTCTCGAGCAGCGTGAGGTCCCGGAGTCCCGCGAGCGAGAGGTGCAGCGTGCGCGGAATCGGCGTCGCGGTCAGCGTCAGCACGTCCACCGCGAGCTTCAGCGCCTTGAGCCGTTCCTTGTGCCGGACGCCGAAGCGGTGCTCCTCGTCCACGATCAAGAGCCCGAGATCGCGGAACGTGACGTCCGCGGAGAGGAGCCGGTGCGTTGCGATCACGATGTCCACCTCGCCCCGTGCGAGCCGGCCGACGACCTGGCTCGACTCCCGCCCGCCGCGAAAGCGCGACAGCACCTCGATGCGAACCGGATAATCGGCGAGCCGCTCGCGGAAGGTGCGGCCGTGCTGCTCGGCGAGAATCGTCGTGGGCACGAGCACGGCCACCTGCTTCCCGGCCTGCACGACCTTGAAGGCGGCACGCAGCGCGATCTCCGTCTTCCCGTATCCCACGTCTCCGACCAGCAACCGGTCCATGGGCCGCGCCCGCTCCAGGTCGCGCTTGACCTCCTCGGTGGCGCGGCGTTGGTCCGGCGTGTCCTCGTACAGGAACGCCGATTCCAGCTCGCGCTGCCAGGGCGTGTCGGGCGGGAACGCGAAGCCGCTCGCGACCTGGCGCCGTGCGTACAGGTCGAGCAGGTCGGCCGCCATCTTCCGGATCGCCGTGCGGGTCTTGTCGCGCTGGCGCTGCCACGTCGTGGCGCCCAGCCGGTGCAGCCGCGGGGGCGGCGCCTCACCGTCGCCGGCCGCACGATAGGCCTCGAGCTGGTCGAGCCGGTAGAGCGGCACGTTCAGCCGGTCGCCCCCCTCGTACTCCACCACCGCGACCTCGAGCGTTCCCCCCTCCGCGCCGACCGAGATCGTCTGCAAGCCGCGGTAGATCCCGATCCCGTGCTCCAGGTGGACGACGTAATCGCCGGGCTCCAGCGCGCGTGTCGCCGCCGTCGGCGCCGCCGTACGGTAGCGCCGTGGCCGCCGGATGCGCCGGGCACGACGGAAGATCTCGTGATCGGTGAGGATCCTGAGCCCGGGAAGGATGAAGCCACCGTCCAATGCGCCGATCGCGAGCGTCGCGCGGTCGCTACCGAGCAGCTCCTCGAGGCGCTCCAGCTGTCCCTCGTTGTCGCACAGGATCACCGTCGGCGGGGCGCCCGCCACGATCTGCCGCAGCCGCCGCATGTCGCGATCCACGGCTTCGGGCGGCGCCAGCGAGAAGCGCACCGCTGCATCTCCCGCGTTGACCGCAACCCGCGCGAACCCGCCGAGCCGGGCGCGCCAGGCGGCGGGCTCGAGGAACAACTCCTCGCGCGGGAGAGGGTCCTCCCCTAGCCGCCGCGCCACTTCGAGATGATGGGCGGCGTCGGCCCAGGTACGCTCCACCTCCTGTCCGAGCGCCGACTCCTGATCGAGCACCATCACCGCGTCGGTCGGCAGCAGATCCAGCAGCGACTGACGTTGCCCGGTACGAGGTAGGGGCGCAGCATGCTGCGCCCTTACGCTGTCCGCGCCTACCCCCTCGCTCCGTACGGGCAGCACCGTCACCCGAGCGACCGCCTCCCCCGATCGCTGGGTGTCAAGATCGAACGTCCTCAGCGACAGGATCTCGTCGCCCCACCACTCGATTCGCGCCGGCGCCGCCATGCCGAAGCCGTACACATCGAGGATGCCGCCGCGCACGCTGAACTGCGCCACCTCGGTCACGGTCGGTACGCGCGCGTAGCCCATCTCGCCCAGCCGGCGCAGGCTGTCACTCAGTGAACGCCTTTTCCCCTCCCCCTTCCCCGTACCCGGCTCCAAGACCATGCGCCTGGCGGCCAGGGCGGCGGGTACCCCCGTCCGCTCCGCCGTCGCCCGGGCGGTCGTGACGAGAATGCGCACCCGCGCCCTGAGCAGCGCCTCCAGCGTTTCGACCCGCTCCCCCGCAATCTCGAAATGGGCTTCCTCGGCGCCCAGCGCCTCGCGCTGCGGGTACAACGCGGCCGTCTCGCCTGCCAGCGTCGCCACGTCCGCGAGCCAGCGCTCCGCGTCGGTAGCCGTCGGGGCGACGCACACGAAGACCCGCTGCGGCAGCTGCCGGGCGAGCGCGCTGACGAGCACGGCCGGGGCCGATCCCGGGAGTCCGGACACGGCGAGCCGCGTCCCGGCTGGGAGGAGCCGCTCCACCAGCGCCCGGGTATCCGAGAGCTCGGTGAAGCGGTCGAGCAGAAAGTCGAGCGGCATCAGCGGCTCATGGAGGCGACCGCGAGCTCGATGGCGGCGAGCAGGAGAGCGAAGCCGAGCAGCAAGCCGCTCACGTCCGCTCGCCGGGTTGCGGCGAAGCGTTCGGCGGCGAGCCCGGCCTCGTCCAGCACTCGCGCACCGGGAAAGGCGCGGCGCACCTCGTCGGGCGTGGCGGGCGTGAGGTCGGACTCGCGGGGGTCGGGCCCGAATACGGTCGCACCGACGGTGTCGGCGCCCCGCGTGAAGAACTGCACGCGGGGCGCACCCACGGCCTCCGCCACCGGCGCCTCCCCCCGCGCGATCCGGTTCGCGAGCGCGTCCACGAACGGAACGAAGCCGGGCGCCCCCGGCAGGGCGGTCCAGGTCGTGTCGAGGCGACTGCCGAGCAGGACGACGCCTCCGTCCCGCACCAGCCACGGCTCGCCATTGACGCTGGCCACGACGCCGGAATCGCCCTCGGTCCCTTCGAGTCGGTACCGCCGATTCACCTGCACGCCGCGGACCATGGCGAGATCCGCGCTCGCGAGGGTGCCAGGCGGACCCGGAGGCGCGAAGTGCCAGCGGACGCCGCGGGCCGCGAGCGCGCGATTCACCTGCCCCAGGAGCGCGGGGTCCCCCGGCGGCAACACGATGCTGCGGGCCGCGCCGAGCCGCTCGCCGATCGCGATTTCGCCTCCCACCACCACACGCCTCGCCACGCGGAGCACCGCCAGCGCCGCCGACAGGAATGGTCCGACATCGGCCTCAGCCGTGACGCTCGCCGGCGCCGCCACGCGAACCACGAACAGCCGCCGGTCGTCGCCGCGCAGTTCGTCGGCGTCGAGCAGCACCTCGCCAATCCACCATCCCGGCGCGAGCGGAGGGAGCGGCAGCGTCACCGATTGCCCCGGCGCCGCGAGCGTGCGCCCCAGCTCCCGCGCGCGCGCCGGGGCGCTGCCCGGCGGCTGCACCCGCGCCACGAGGGGCGCAGCGCTTGCTCCGGGCGTTCCCGAGACCGCGATCGTCAGTCCGCCGTCGCCGGCGCGTGCTGCGGCGATGCCGCGGTTGGCCGGCACGCGCGCGGGCGGCGCGAGCACCAGCTCTGCGACGCCCGGCACGTCGACGTTCCCCGCGCCGAGTGCCGTACGCTGCAGGTCGCTCAGCACGTGGACCTCACGGGCGGGCAGAGGCTCGGCGGCGACGAGGCGCGCCGCGCCTCCGACCGCGGGCACGAGGTCCAGGCGCTGCGGCGTGGCCGTGGTGCCGTCCACGCTCGCGAGCAGCGCCTCGCGCGAGCCCGCGCGCGCCACGCCGTCCGCGAGCACGAGCCAAAGACGATCGCCCGGCGCCGCCTGGGCGAGCGACGCACGCGCCAGCGTCTTGAGCCGGTCCAGCACCGGCCGCCCGTCGACCACCGCGCTCGCCGACAACGAGTTGTCGAGCACGACAGCGAGCGCCGTCGGCGCGTGCACGGCGGTCGAGCCCCTCCCGCTCCCCCCGCTCCCCCCGCTCCCCCCGCCCACCCGCGTGGGTAAGATCGGCCGCGCGGCCGCAAGCACAATCACCGCCACGAGCGCCGTCCGGAGGATGAGCAGCAGCAGGTGGCGCAGCCGCAGGCGGCGCGCACTCTGACGCTCCGCGTCCCGCAGGTAGCGCAGCGGCGGGAACTCGGCCTCGGGTGGTGTGCGGCGCTCGAGCAGATGCAGCAGCGCGGGGATCGCCGCCGCGGCGAGCCCCAGCAGCGCCAGCGGATGGAGAAACGTCACGCCAGCAGGCGCAGCGCCATGCCGAACGGCATGTCGGTCCGGATGTGATGATAGGCGACCCCGTGCCGCCGGCAGGCGGCGCGCCACCCCGCGATCTCGCGGCGCACCGTCGCGGCGTAGGCCCCGGCGAGCTCGCGGGGGCGCACGACGACGCTCGCCGCGCTCTCGGGGTCGCGGAAGCGCACCTCGGGCGGCCCCGCCAACTCCAGCTCGGCCGGGTCCATTACGTGCAGCACGATCACCTGGTGGCCACGGTGCCGCAGGTAGCGAAGCGCGGTCAGGGCGAGCCCGCGGTCCAGGAGGAGATCGGAAACGAGTACGACGAGCCCGCGGCGGGCGAGCAAGCCGGCAAGCTGGCGCAGCGCCGTCTCAGCGGCCGTTCCCAGGCCGTCCGGCGTGTCGATGAGTCCGCGCACCAGCCTCGTCCACTGGCCCGCCTTCACGCGCGCGGGGATCACCTGGCGCACCGCCTCGTCGAAGGTCATCAGCCCCGTCGCGTCGCGCTGCCGCAGCAGGATCAAGGCGAGCGCGGCCACGAGGCGGTCCGCGTAGCCCCGCTTGGTCAGGCGTGCCGGGTCGCCGCGCCACGCCATCGAGCGGCTGGCGTCGAGCAGGATCATCGCCCGCAGGTTCGTCTCCTCCTCGAACTGTTTGACGAACAGGCGGTCCGCGCGGGCGAGGATCTTCCAATCGAGGTAGCGCAGCTCGTCGCCGGGCTGGTAGGCCCGATGTTCCGTGAACTCGACTGAGAACCCCCGGAAGGGCGAGCGATGAATGCCGGCGAGAAACCCCTCCACGACTCCCTGCGCCACGATCTCGATCCCGCCGAGCCGCGCTACTTCCGCGGGATCGAGGAGATCAAGGCGTCGGGAGTCGACCATGGGTGGCGGAAGCTAATAATCGGCGGATTGTCCGGGGTAGAGGACACCCGGGAGCGGGGTGATACGCCGCACGACATCGCATAATCTGTTCTCCGACAACTGGTTGAACCGATCTCCGGCCGCAGCCCGGGTGGCATGCCCCCTGCTCCTCTCCCGGCCCCGGAGGGAACCATGTTGGCACAACTGGCAGCGCTCACCCTGCTCGCGAGTTCCGGTCAGCCCGTCGGGTGGCCGGACGCATCGTCTCGCACCCGCATCGAAGTCTGGACCAACCGGGGCGACGATGCCTACGCCGGCGGTCAGGGCGCTCGCGTGTTCTTCCGGAGCGAGGTCGATGCTTATGTGACCGTGCTGCGCGTCGATACCGACGGCCGCGTGCGGGTGCTGTTCCCGCTCGAGCCCTGGGAGGACAACTTCGCCCGCGGCGGCCGTGAGTACGAGATCCAGGGCGGCTACGAGCGGGATGCCTTCTCGATCGACGACTACCCCGGCGTCGGCTACATCTTCGCCGTCGCGGCGGCCGACCCGTTCGTGTACGACGCCTTCGAAACGGGCGACCATTGGGACTATCGCGCCATCGCGGACGGGCGCGTGCACGGCGATCCGTACGTCGCCCTGACCGACCTGGCGCAGCGGATCCTGCCGGCCGACTACCGCGATTGGGACTACGACATCACGCCGTATTACGTCAACCGCCACTACGACTATCCGCGGTTCCTGTGCTACGATTGCCACACCTATGTGAGCTATCCCTTGTGGTCGGTGTACGACTACACGTGCGTGCGCTTCCGTATCGTCGTGTTCGACGACCCGTACTACTACCCCTATCGTTATTACGGCGGCACCCGCGTGGTGTTCACCCGGCCGTACCGGCCCGAGCCGCGCTTCATCTTTAAGGACCGCAGCCGCACGGACGTATTCGTCACGCGGGTGGCGCAGCGGCCCGCGAACGACGATCGCCGGCGCGAGGTCGGCGTAAGCGGGCGTGACCTGGGGGGCATCGGGATCATTCCCCCGCCGCGCCGCCGTCCGGACGTCACGGGCGGGACGGGAGACGAGCGTGAGCGCCGGGGCGAGCCCGGCAACGACGACCGGCATCGCCGCCAGCCCGATCGGCCGGACCGCCCCGACCGGCCCGACAACCCTGGCACCCCGGACCGCGGCGACGCAGGAGAACGGCGGGACCGCGCGGATCGCCGCGATCGGCCGGAGCGTCCGGATCGGTCCGCCCTCTCGGTGAGCCCCGAGGTGCGCGCCCCGCGCGGCGAGCGCCGCCAGCCGGAGAGTCGCCCGCAGGTCGAGTCGCGCGCCCCGGAGCGGTCGCCGCGCGCGCAGCCTGCGCCACCTCCGCCCAGGAGCGAGCCCCGCGCCGTGCCGAAGCGGGACGCGCCCAAGGACAAACCCCAGCGTAGCGACCCGGAGCTGAGGCGCCGCAAGCCCTGAGGCGCTAGTTTTCCGCTTCCCTTCCCTCAAGGAGAGGGTCGCGTGCGTCGGCTTTCCTACGTGTGGCTCACGTTGCTTCCTGGCGCGCTCGCCGCGCAGATTCCGGCCTCGGTCCAGCGCGCCGTGAGGTCCATCGTGCCCGGCGACGTTCATCGCCGCATCGCGATCCTCGCCGACGACTCGATGCGCGGTCGCAACACGCCGAGCCCCGAACTCGAGAAGGTGGCCGCGTACGTCGCCGGCGAGTTCAAGCGCGTCGGCCTGAGACCCGGCGGGGACAGCGGCGGCTTCCTGCAACGGTACGGCATCCTCCACGAGCAGCTCGACACGGCCGCGAGCGCTCTCGTGATCGCGGGCCGGACCACGGTGACGCTCAAACCCGGGGTCGAGGTGAACCTGTTGCCGTTCGCGCCGCTGCCCCGGCGCGAGGTCGCGGGGCCCGTCGTGGTGTTCGCCGGGCCCGCCGATTCCGCGAACCCGCTCGCCGGCGTGGACGTGCGCGGGGCCTGGATCGCCCTGATCGCCACGGCCACGCCCCGGGGCGTGCCGTTCGATGGCGCGACCGCGCAGGCCGCCTTGGAGGCCGGCGCGATCGGCGCGCTCCTCATCTCCGACCGGCCCGACGCCCAGTGGTCGAGCCGGCTCGCGCACCTCACGGTTCCAACGATCGTGCTGGCGTGGCGGGAGGCCGCGCGCGATACGCTCCCGCAGTTCGGCCTCGTCGAGATCCGCGACGCCACGGCCGCGAGCGCGTTGGGCATCGACCCGGCCGCGCTGCGATCGCAACAGACCCGCACCGGCCGTCGGCTGCCCGAAACGACCGTCACGTTCCGCGCCAGGGAGCGCGTGCTGGAGCGGCTGTCCGCCCCGAACGTCATCGGCGTGCTCGAGGGGAGCGACCCGAAGCTCAAGCAGGAGTACGTGTTCTTTACGGGGCACATGGACCACATTGGGGTCGCGGGGCCGGGCAACCCCGCTTGCCGCGCCGTGGGCGCGGACTCCATCTGCAACGGCGCGGACGACGACGCGTCCGGGACCACGGCCGTCATCGCGGCGGCCGAGGCCTTCTCCCGGCTCACCCCCCGCCCCAAACGCTCCCTCGTCTTCATGACCGTGAGCGGCGAGGAGAAGGGGCTGTGGGGCAGCGAGTACTTCGCGGAGCACCCCACGGTTCCGCTCTCCAACATCGTCGCCGACCTGAACAGCGACATGGTGGGGCGGAACTGGAAGGACACGATCGCGGTGATCGGGAAGGAGCACTCCGACCTGGGCCGGACGCTCAATCGCGTCGCCGCCGCGCATCCCGAGCTGCGGATGACGCCCATCGACGACATCTGGCCGCAGGAGAACTTCTACTTCCGCTCGGACCACTACAACTTCGCCCGCAAAGGCGTGCCGATCCTGTTCTTCTTCAACGGTACCCACCCCGACTACCACCAGGTGTCGGATGAGGTCGCGAAGATCGACGCGGAGAAGGAGTCGCGCGTCATCAAGCTCGTGTTCTACCTCGGGCTCGAGATCGCGAACGCGCCGGAGCGGCCCAAGTGGAACCCGGAGAGCTATCGCCGGATCGTGCAGGCCGCGGGCAACTGACGGGCGCTACGACGGAGCGAGCAGCTCCGCGTTCGTCTTCGTCCGCCGCAGCTGAGTGAGCAACGTCTCCATCGCTTTCTCCGGCGGCAGTCCCACGAGACCCCGCCGCAGGTCGCGCTTGGCCTGCACCGTGGCCGGGTCCGCCAGCAGCTCCTCCCGCCGGGTTCCGCTCGCCGCGATGTCCACCGCCGGGTAGATGCGCCGGTCGGCCAGCGCGCGCGTCAGCCGCAGCTCGGCGTTGCCCGTCCCCTTGAACTCTTCGAAGATCACCTCGTCCATGCGGCTCTCGGTCTCCACGAGCGCGGTCGCGACGACGGTGAGGGAGCCGCCCTCCGGGACCGCGCGCGCCGCACCGAACAGCCCCTTCGGCTTGGCGAGCGCGTTGGCATCGAGGCCGCCCGACATGGTGCGCCCGCTCGACCGCCCCGTCGTGTTGTGCGAGCGCGCGAGCCGCGTGAGCGAGTCGAGCACGATCACGACGTCCTTGCCGAGCTCCACCTGGCGGCGGGCGTGCTCGAACACCATGTCGGCCACCGCGACGTGCCGCTCCTGCGGGAGGTCGAAGCTCGACGCGATCACCTCGCCGCGACCCCACGTCTCCATCTCGCTCACCTCCTCGGGCCGCTCGTCCACGAGCAGGATGAGGAGAGTCGCCGTCGGATAGTTCACGGCCACCGCCTCGGCCACGGCCTGCAGCATCACCGTCTTCCCGGCCTTGGGGGGGGACACGATCAGCGCCCGCTGGCCGAAGCCGAACGGGCACACCAGGTCCACCACGCGCTGGATCTCGGCGGTCCGCGGGCCCGACGCCCCGGGGGTCTCAAGCAGCAGCGGACGCGAGGGGTGCACGGCGCCGAGGTTCGCGAACTCGGGGCGGTGGGCCAGCTCCGGACCCGGCGGCGCGCCGTTCACGCGCAGCACGCGACCATTCTCCAGCGCGACGAGATCGCCGCGCCGCAGTCCGGGGAGCCGAACCGAGGGGTCGCCCTTCGCCGGGAGGTAGCTGCTCGCCGGGAGGCGGACGAAGCCGCCCTTGGGCGCGGGATCGAACCAGCCGGTGATTGGTGGCAAGGAGGGTCTCCGTATAATCTACACTGCGCCATCAGCTATGAGCTGTCAGCGTCGACTGAGTTGACGGCCGACGGCTGATCGCTGACAGCTATATTTCGCTGCCAATGCGCCAATCCCACATCCGCAACTTCTGCATCGTCGCCCACATCGACCATGGGAAGTCCACCCTGGCCGACCGGCTCATCGAGCTGACAGGGACGCTCGACAAGCGGCTGATGCGCGAGCAGGTGCTCGACACCATGGACCTGGAGCGCGAGCGTGGTATCACGATCAAGCTCAACGCCGTGCGCATGCACTACCAGGCGAAGAGCGGCCAGCTGTACGAACTGAACCTGATCGACACCCCCGGCCACGTAGACTTCACTTACGAGGTGTCCCGCTCGCTCGCCGCCTGTGAGGGGGCGATCCTGGTGGTCGATGCGTCGCAGGGCATCCAGGCGCAGACCATCTCGAACCTGTTCCTCGCGATGGACGCGGGCCTCGAGATCATCCCGGTCCTCAACAAGATCGACCTCCCCGGCGCCGAGCCTGACCGGCGGGCGCAGGAGATCCACGACCTCATCGGCGCCAGACCGGAGGAGATCCTGCGGATCTCCGCCAAGGAGGGGACCGGCGTCCCGGAGCTCCTGGAGGCGCTGGTGCACCACGTCCCGGCGCCCCGGGGCGACGCGCAGGCTCCGCTGCGCGCGCTCATCTTCGACTCCTACTACGACCGCTACCGCGGCGCCACGCCGTCGATCCGCGTGGTGGACGGCGCCATTCGGCCGGGGATGTCCATCGCCTTCGGCGCGCACAACGCGGACCTCTACCACGTGGACGAGGTGGGCTACCTCCAGCTCGGCCACAAGCCAACTGAGCAGCTCGAGGCGGGCGAGGTAGGGTATTTCGTGGCGAATGTCCGCGGGGTGCGGGACACGCGGCCGGGGGACACCGTGCTCGACGCCGAGCACCGCGACGTGCCGCTGCTGCCCGGCTATCGCGACATCCAGTCGATGGTGTTCGCCGGCCTCTACCCCACGAACGCCGAGCAGTACGAGGAGCTGCGCGACGCTCTCGCGAAGCTGCAGCTGAACGACGCATCGCTGCACTACGAGCCCGAGACGTCGGTCGCGCTCGGGTTCGGCTTTCGCTGCGGCTTCCTCGGCCTGCTGCACATGGAGATCGTGCGCGAGCGGCTGGAGCGCGAGTTCGACCTGTCGCTCATCAGCACCGTGCCGAACGTGGAATACCATGTCCACAAGACCGACGGAACGATGGAGCTGGTTGAGAACCCGAGCAAGCTGCCGCACGGCTCCACCGTCGACCGCATCGAGGAGCCGTACGTCAAGGCGCGCATCGTCGCCCCCGCCGAGTACATCGGAGCGATCATGAAGCTTGGTCAGGAGCGGCGCGGCGTGTACGGCGGGATGCACTACCTCGACCCGACGCGCGTGGAGTTCACCTGGGAGTTCCCCCTCGCCGAGATCATCCTCGACTTCTACGACAAGCTGAAAACGCTGTCGCGCGGCTACGCCTCGCTCGACTACGAGTTCACGGGCTACCGGGCGGGCGATCTGGTGCGGCTCGACATGCTGATCAACGGCGAGCCGGTGGATGCCTTCAGCGTGATCATCCACCGCGACAAGGCCCAGGAATGGGGCCGCAAGATCGCCGAGAAGCTGAAGGACCTGATCCCGCGACAGCTGTTCGAGGTGGTGATTCAGGCGGCCATCGGGACCAAGGTGATCGCGCGCGAGACGATCCGCCCGCTGCGCAAGAACGTGACCGCCAAGTGCTACGGCGGCGACGTCACGCGCAAACGCAAGCTCCTGGAGAAGCAGCGCGAGGGCAAGAAGCGGATGAAGCAGGTGGGAACGGTCGAGATCCCGCAGGAAGCGTTCCTCGCGGTCCTCCAGGTTGACTAGCCTCGTGCCGTTCCAACGGAACCCCGTTCTGCAGACAACCGGATCGGCCCACGAGAGAGTTGGAACGGCACTCGTCATCCAGACCGCGTTCCTGGGCGACGTCGTGCTCACGACGCCGCTGCTCGAGGCGCTGGCGCGGCGCGCCGGCCCGGTGGACGTCGTGACCACGCCCGCGGCGCTGCCGCTCATCGAGACCCACCCCGGCGTGCGGCGCGCGATCCCCTACGACAAGCGCGGGCGGGACCGCGGCGTGGCCCCCTTCCTCGCTCTGGCGCGCGCGCTGCGGGCCGAACGCTACGAAGCTGCCTATCTTCCCCATCGCTCGCTCCGCAGCGCCGCGCTGGCCTGGCTCGCCCGCATCCCGCGACGCGTCGGGTTCCATGACGGGTGGCCGCTCCTCTACACGGAGGTGCGGCACCGCCCGGCCGGCGGGCACGAGAGCGACCGCCTGCTGACGCTCGCCGGCGAGCCGCCGCACAGCATCGTGCCGCGCCTCTCGGCCACGCCCGCCGACGAGGCGGCGGTGGACGCATGGCTGGGCGCCGCGGGCGGGCTCGCCGGCGGCTTCGTGGCGCTCGCGCCGGGATCGATCTGGGGCACGAAGCGCTGGCCCTACTACCACGACCTGGCGGAGCGGCTCGCGCGGCGGGAGGGGATCGTCGTGGTGGGAGGGGCCGAGGACGCCGGCCTCGCCTCCGAGATCACGGCGGCGGTCGGGCGGTCAGGCGGTCGGGCGCTCAGTGCCTGCGGCCAGCTGACGTTGCGTCAGTGCGCCGTGCTGATCGCACGCGCGCGGCTGCTCATCACGAACGACAGCGCGCCCTTGCATCTGGCGACCGCGATGGGCACGCCGGTCGTCGCCGTGTTCGGGCCGACGATCCCGGAATTCGGGTTCGGCCCGGTCCGGGAGACGGACGTGAGCGTCGGGCTCGTGGGGCTCGCCTGCCGCCCCTGCTCCGACCACGGCCCGCCGGCCTGCCCGCTGGGCCACCACAGGTGCATGCGGGAGCTGTCCGTGGATCGCGTGCTCGCCGCCATCGAGGAGACCGGTGCGCTACGTCGTCGGGATTGACATCGGCGGGACGAACATCGTCGCCGGGACCGTCCCGGAGGACGGCTCGGAGCTCGTCGGGCTCGTGTCGGAGCCGACGTTCCCCGAGCAGGGCGCCGACGCGGTCGTGGCGCGCATCGTGAAGCTCGCCCGCGCCTCGGTCGCGGCGGCCCGCGGCAAGGAGATCGCGGGCGTGGGAATCGGCGCGCCGGGTCCGCTCGACACGGCGCGCGGCGTGGTGCTGCTGACCCCGAACCTCGGCTGGACCAATTTCCCGCTGCGGGACCGCGTCGTGCAGGCGCTGGGACTGCCCGCCACCCTCGACAACGACGCGAACTGCGCCATCTTCGGCGAATGGTGGCGCGGCGCGGCGCGCGGCGCGAACCACGTCGTCGGCCTCACGATCGGCACCGGGATCGGCGGCGGCATCGTGCTCCACGGCGAGATCTATCACGGCGCCTCCGACATCGCCGGCGAGATCGGCCATATGACCATCGATTCCAACGGGCGCCGCTGCAAGTGCGGCAACTATGGCTGCCTCGAGGCCTACGCCTCGGGGCCCGCGATCGCCGCCCGCGCGGTCGAGGGGATCGAGGCGGGGGCCGAGACGACCCTGCCCAGCTACGTGAAGGGCGAGCTCGCGCGCATCACCGCGCAGGTCGTCTACGAGGCGGCGCACGACGGCGACGCCTACGCGCTCGACGTCGTGCGCGACACTGCGCACGTCCTGGGCGCCGGCGTGGCGAACATCGTCAACGTGTTCAATCCCGAGGTCGTCGTGATCTGCGGCGGCGTGACCCTCGCCGGCGACCGCCTGTTCGTGCCGCTGCGGAGCGAGGTGAAGCAACGAGCCTTCAAGCCGGCCGTGGACGCGTGCCGCATCGTGCCCGGTGCCCTGACCGGCACGGCCGGCGTGTACGGCGCGGCCGCGGTGTTCGTCAAGCGCACGTGGGGCCGGCTGTGAAGCGATTGGGCGTCGTGGGGTCGATGGTATGGGACACGATCTACGGCCGCGATCCCGCCCAGCCTGCCGCGGAGGAGTGGGGCGGCGTGGCCTATTCCCTCGCCGCGCTCGACGCGACGCTCGCGTTCGAGTGGCAGATCGTGCCCCTGGTGAAGGTGGGACGGGACCTGGCCGGGCGGGCGAACGCCTTCCTGGGCACCCTGCGGCACGTGGCGCCCGGCGCCCGCTTCATCGAAGTCCCCACGCCGAACAATCGGGTGACGCTGCGCTACTACGCGCTGGAGCGCCGCTGCGAGCAGATGTCCGGAGGCGTGCCGCCCTGGACGTGGCCCGAGCTCGGGCCGATGGTGGCGGACCTCGACGCGCTGTACCTGAACTTCATCTCTGGCTACGAGATGGACCTGCCGACCGCGCAGCTGCTGCGACACAGCTTCCGACGCTTCCTCTACGCCGACCTGCATAGCCTCTTCCTCGGCAAGGAGCCTGACGGGACACGCGTGCCCCGGCCCTTGCCGCAGGCGCCGGCCTGGTTCGGCTGCTTCGACTACGTGCAGCTGAACGAGGAGGAGTTGGCGCAGCTGGGCGACGACCCGCTCGCGCTCGCCGCGGGGGCGCTGGCGCAGGGCTGCAACGCCGTGTGCGTCACGCTGGGAGCGCGGGGGGCGGCCTACTTCACGGGGAACCCGACCCGCAGCGCCCTGGTACCGGTCGACGGCGGGGCGGTACTCGAAGGGGATCCCACCGGCTGCGGCGACGTCTTCGGCGCGACCGTGGTGGCCGCGCTGCTCGCCGGCCGCGGGCTCGAGGAGGCGCTGCGGCTCGCGAGCCGGATGGCGATGCGGAACGTGTCGCACCGCGGTGCCAGCGGGCTGCGCGATCACCTGCTCGGGAAGCTGACGACGGTATGACCCGGCTGGTCGAGGTGCCGGTCCAGTTCGACGACCGCTCGTTCGGCCAGTTCGTGAGCGGCTTCGCGGCCGCGGGCAAGGACGGCGAGCGGCTGCTGTTCGACGCGCACGCCGCCGAGTGGGCGTCGCCCTACGGGCTGGTGGGGCTGCTCGCGGCCGGTGAGGCGGCGCGCCGGGCGGGCGGGGAGAAGCCGCTGCTGACGGCCCCGACCCACGCCGATGTGCTGCGCTACTGGGCGCGGGCCGGCTTCTTCCGCGAGGCGGCCGAGCTGTTCGAGATCCACGGCCGCGTCCCGCGAGTCAGGGGCGACGAGAGCGACGTGCTCCTGCCCGTGACCCCGGTGCGCGCGGCCGAAGACGTGCATGCGGTCGTGAGCAGGATCCAGCAGCGCGCGTCCGCCATCCTGGCGTCCGAGCTGGGGCTGGAGCCGAAGGCGACGATGGGGTTCGCTATGGCGCTTTCGGAGGCGTGTCAGAATATTGTAGAGCACGCCGGCACCGGGGGCTGGGTCGCGGTGCAGAGCTACCATTGGCGCCGCAAGCTCGCGCGGCGGGTGGTGGTGATCGCGGTGGCGGACGCCGGCGTGGGGTTCCGCCACTCACTCGAGCCGACGCAGGCGAAGCGCTTCGGCGAGCGCTGGGGCGACGCGGCGGCGCTCGAGGCGGCGCTGATCCAAGGCGTGAGCCGCTTCCGAGACCCGGGCCGCGGGCAGGGGCTCGCCGGTATCCGACGCTATCTCGCCCGCTGGGACGGCAAGATCGCCATCCGGAGCGGGACGGCGCGCATCGCGATCGTCCCCAAGTGGGACGACGACGTGCCGTTGCAGGAGGGCGTCCCGCCGTTCCCCGGCGCCCAGGTGCTCATCATCATTCCCGAGCAGGAGTCCGCCCAGCGGTGATCCAACACATCGATGTACACGCCGTGCTGCAGGAGACCGTGTCGGGCGTGTACACCGACCTCGTGACGCGCACGACGGGTCGGGTGGTGCGCGAGCACATCGAGCGGGCGATCGCCGCGGCGGAGCCCGCGTTCGCGATCGCGCGGATGGACTTCACGGGCGTGGGCTGCATCGACTACTCGTGCGCGGACGAGATCGTCGCCAAGCTGTTGCGCGCGCGCCCCGCGGTGCTCGTGCTCACCGGGATCACCGACGGCCACCGCGAAGCCATCGAGCCGGTGCTGGCGGGGCACGGGCTCGCCGTCCTGCTCGAGCGCCCGGACGGCTCGCTGGACGCGCTCGGCGCGCCGCAGGCGGCGGCCGCGCTGGTGGAGGAGCTCGTGGCGCGGCGGCTCGCGGCGCGCTCCGCGGGAGGCACGATCGCGCTGACGCTCTCGTGAAGCGGCGGCTCGGCTTCTCCACCCGTGCCGTCCACGGCGACCCGGATGCCCGCCCCGACTGGGCGCCCATCGCGCCCCCGATCTACCAGAGCAGCACCTTCACCAATCCGATCGGCTCCACGGCGGAAGTCCTCTACACGCGCTACGGCAATAATCCCAACCAGGTCGCCATCGCCCGGCGCCTCGCCGCGCTCGAAGGCGCGGAGGCCGCGCTCTTCGTCGGGAGCGGCATGGGCGCCGTGGCGCTGGCGCATCTCGCCGTCCTGCGGCCCGGGGATCACCTGCTCTCGAGCGAGTGGATCTACGGCGGCGTGCACCGGCTGTTCGCCCAGGAGTTCGGGCGCCTGGGGATCGACGTCACCTTCGTGAACCCCACCCACGCGCGCGACTGGAAGCGGGCCATGAAGAAGACGACCCGGGCGATCTTCGTCGAGACGCCGACCAACCCGCTGATCCGCGTGATCGACCTCGAGCCGGTCGCGACCATCTGCAAGAGCGAGGGGCTGGTGCTGCTCGTGGATTCGACCTTCGCGACGCCCATCAACTTCCGGCCGCTCGAGCACGGCGCCGACATCGTGATCCACAGCGCCACCAAGTATCTCAACGGCCACTCCGACGTGATCGCGGGCGCCGTGGCCGCGGCGGAGCCCGTGGTCGAGGAGGTGCGCAAGCTGATGCAGGTGTGGGGGCAGGCACTCGACCCGCTGGCCGCGTGGCTCATCGACCGCGGTATGCGCACGCTCGCGGTGCGCGTCGAGCGGCACAACCAGAACGGCCTCCGGGTGGCGCAGTGGTGCGCCACCCAGCCCGCCTTCGGGGCCGTGCACTACCCCGGGCTCCCCACCCACCCGGATTACGACACCGCGCAGCGCGTGCTCACGGGGTGCGGCGGCATGCTCGCCGTGGAGCTGAAGGGGGGCGCCCGTAGCGCGGAGCGCTTCCTGCGGGCCCTCAAGATCGCGGCGCACGCCCCGAGCCTAGGCGGCGTGGAGACCCTGGTCTCGGAGCCGCGCCTGACCTCGCACGCCTCGCTCACCCCCGAGGAGCGCGCGCGGGCTGGCATTCCGGACGGCTTGTTGAGATTTTCTCTGGGACTGGAGGACGCCGACGACATCATTGCGGACTTCACGCAGGCCCTGGCGCAGCTGTAGGTGATCAAGCTCACCAATGTGTTCAAGGCCTTCCCCAAGGGGGGCCTCGCCCTGAAGGACGTCTCCTTTCACATCGCGAAGGGCGAGTTCGTCTTCCTCACGGGCCACTCGGGTGCCGGCAAGTCCACGGTCCTGAAGCTGGTCTACGCCGACGAGCCGCCCACCAGCGGTGAGGTGCGCGTGTCCGGGTTCAACCTCTCCGAGCTGCGCCGCAAGGACATCCCGATGTTGCGCCGCCGGCTCGGCATCGTCTTCCAGGACTTCCGGCTGCTCGAGGACCGCACGGCGGAAGAGAACGTCGCGTTCGCGCTCGAGGTGACCGCCGCCCGGCGCGCCACCATCCCGGCCCGCGTGATGCGGGTGCTCACCCAGGTGGGGCTCGCCGCGAAGGCGCAGGCTTACCCCCGCGAGCTGTCGGGCGGCGAGCAGCAGCGCGTCGCCATCGCGCGCGCGCTCGTGAACGAGCCCACCGTGCTCCTCGCCGACGAGCCCACCGGCAACCTGGACGAGCGCGCGACGCGGGGCGTGTTCCAGCTGTTGCGCGACATCAACGCGAGCGGCACCGCCGTGGTCATGGCGACGCACGACCTCGATCTCGTCCGCCAGGCGCCCTACCGGGTGATCGAGCTGCAGGAGGGTGCGCTGGTCTACGACTCGGCGGTGGACGAGCCCCGCGATCAGGCGGCGAGCCCGTGAGACTCGTGCTGCGGGAGGCGGTCCTCATCTTTCGCCGGGCGCCGCTGCTCTCCGCCCTGTCGGTCACGACGATCGCGTTCTCGCTGTTCGCGGTCGGCCTGTTCGGGCTCGTCGCCGTGAACCTGCAGCAGGCGCTGCGCCAGGTCGCCGAGCGGGTCGAGATCGTGGCCTACCTGCTCCCCGGCACGCCAATCGAGAGCATCACCCTCGCCCAGAAGGACATCGAGGCGTTCCCGGAGGTCGCGTCGGCGACGTACGTGAGCGAGGACCGGGCCCTCGCGCGCGCCCGGGCGGAGCTGGTCGAGTTCCGCGACGTGCTGCAGGAGCTCGAGCGCAACCCGCTCCCGGGCTCGATCGAGGTCAAGCTCAAGGCCGGCTTCCGCGACGCCGAGCACGTGAACGAGGTCGCCGACCGGCTCCGGGGCTTCGGGTTCGTGGACGACGTGCGGTTCGGGCGCGACTGGGTCGAGAAGCTCGACCGGCTGCAGCAGATCGCGGCGGCGGTGGGGCTGGTGGTCGGGGCCGCGTTCGCGGCGGTGGCCGTCATCATCATCGGCACCACGATTCGGATGGCGGTGCTGCAACGCAGCCGCGAGATCGCCATCATGCGGCTCGTGGGCGCGACGGACGGTTTCATCCGCCGACCCTTCCTGCTCCAGGGAGCGATCAAGGGGATGCTGGGAGGGTTGGTCGCGATCGGGTTGTCCTACGGGGCGTACGTGCTGATCAACCGCTGGCTCATCCAGGCGGCGTTCTTCACCCGCGAGCAGGCGGGAACGGTCGTCATCTTCGGGACGCTGATCGGGCTGGTCGGGAGCGCGACGAGCGTCGGAAGACATTTGCGCCGGGTATGAGCCCCGTCGCGGTCACGAAACGACGTCACGAGACGGCGTCGCGAGCGACTGCGTCACGTGAAGACGTTGACCACGGCTTCTCGGGACGCCTTCTCGTGATGTCGCTCTGCTACGTCGTCCTCTTGAGCCCTCCGCTTCTCGCGCAGCGTCCCCCACCCTTCGACCAGCAGCTGCGCGACAACCAGCGACGGCTGGAAGACATCCGGCGTGAGCGCTCGCAGGTGGAGCAGGAGCTCGAGCGGCTGCGCACGGAGGCGCACTCGCTCACCGACGAGCTGTCCAACATTGAGCGCCAGAAGGAAACGACCAATCGCATCGTCAACGAGCTGGACCGTCAGATCAACGGGCTCACGAGTCAGATCGACCGCATCACCGTAGACCTGCTGCTCGCCGAAGACGCGCTGGTCGAGAAGCAGGCCGTGCTGGAGCGGCGCCTCGTGGACATCTACAAGCGTGGGCCGCTGTACGTGTATCAGGTGCTGTTCGCGGCCGAGAGCTTCGGCGACCTGCTGTCGCGCTACAAGTACCTCTACCTGGTGAGCCGCCAGGACCGGCTGCTCGCGAACGACATGACGAAGTTGCGCAACCGCATCGCACGCGAGCGCCAGTCGCTGCTCGACGCGCGCGACGCGCTGGGGCGGCGCCGCAGCGAGCGCGGCGACGAGCTGCAGCGCTACGTGAGCCTGGAGCACGCGCGGCAGGCCTCGCTCGTCGAGACGCGGCGCAGCGCCCGCGAGGCGGAGCAGCGGCTCTCGTCGCTCGAGCGGGACGAGCGCAGCCTCAACGACCGCATTGCCGCGCTCGAGCGGGCGCGCCGCGAGGCGGAGGCCCGGGGGGCAGCGACCGCAGCCGCCACGATCACGACCGCCGACCTGGGCCAGCTCGATTGGCCGGTGGACGGCAAGATCCTCTACCAGTTCGGCACGGCGGCCGGCCCCAACAGGACCCGCATCCCGTGGCACGGCATCGGGATCGCGGCGCCGGCCGGCACGGCCGTGCGCGCGGTGGCCGCGGGCAGCGTCAGCCTCGCCGGCCCGCTCGGCACCTACCTCACGTCGGTCCTGCTGAACCACGGCGGGGGCTACTACACGTTCTACGGCTACCTCGGCGACGCCGTCGTCACCAAAGGCGAGCGGGTCGCCCGCGGTCAGGTCATCGGACACGTTGGGGGCGCGGCGAGCGATCAGGGGCCGCACCTGCACTTCGAAATCCGGGGCCAGGGAGGCATCGCGCTCGACCCCGTGAACTGGCTGCGGGGGAAGCGCTAGCGATCGTCGCCGTTACTGGCCCGCTACGCCGATGCGATCCGGCGCGTCCTTCTTTCCCTTGTCCAGCGCCGCCTCGGCCAGCGTGAACAGGTCCTCGGGGCGCAGCGCTTCGCTGTGCGGGAATGCGACGACGCCGGCGGACAGGGCCGGTATGTGGCCCGGACCGAGGTCGGGGAAGGTGTGGCGGTTCACCACCTGGCGCAGTCGATCCACGAAGCGGCGGCCGCCTTCGCCGTCCGTCTCGGGCAGGATGAGCGCGAACTCGTCGCCGCCGTAGCGCGCCACGAAGTCCGGCGCCCGGATCTCGCGCTGCATCACGGCTCCGAACTCCGCGAGCACGCGGTCCCCTGCGGCCTGGCCGAGCCGCTCATTGACCTCCCGCAGCCGGTCGATGTCGAGCAGCACGAGCACAAACCGCAGCGAGTAGCGGCGGGCACGCTCGAACTCGTCGCGCAGCCGGCGGTCGAGGGCGTCGAGGCTCGCGCACCCCGTGAGCACATCGGTGACGCCGGCGCTGATCTGACGGCGGTAGATCGCCGACCGCCGCTCCTCGTTCTCGAGCACGCGCGCCGCGGCCTGCGCGATGGTGTTTGCGAACGACACGTCCTGCGGCCGCAGTCGCGGGTCGCCCTGCACGGTCCGCAGGAAGAACACCCCGGCGGCGCGCCCCTGGACGAACACGGGCAGCGCCACCGCGGACTGCACGTTCACCTCGAGCTGCTGCTGCGTCCAGCGCTTGCGGATGGTCTCGAAGAGCGGATGCTCGTACACGTCGTGAATCACCACCGGGCGCTCGGTGCGGATCGCCTCCTGGATCTCGGGATAGCGCTCCAGGTCAACCCGCAGATCGCGGATGGAGGGGTTCTCGTACACCGCGACCACGCGCCCCTTCTCCTCGCCGGGAGCCGTGAGCACGAAGGAGCAGTGCGTCAGCCCGAACGCCTGGCCGACCCGGCGCACCAGCGTCTGGAAGATCTCGTCCGCGCGCAGCACCGCGGAGACTTCCTGGAAGATATCGAACAGCAGATCGCGGGTGCCCAGCGCCTCGCGCGCCTCCTGCACGTCGCGGCGGACCCGCAGGTCGGCGTCGATGCGGGCGCGCAGCTCCCCGAAGTGGACGGGACTGGCCATCGCGTCCTGCGCTCCGGCCTGGAGGGCCTCGGTGACGGCGTCCGGGCCGCCCTCCGCGACGAGCGCGATGAGCGGTGCCCCGGCGTAACGCTGGGAGGTCGCGAGGTCCCGCACCGCGCCGCCGAGTCCGGCGTCGCGGCCATCGACCGAGAAGATGAGGAGATCCGGCGGAGCGGCATCGGGCCGGTCGGGGCCGGTGGGAGGGTAGGTGGCCTCCGTCACCTGAAAGCCGCCACGCACCAGAAACCGCTCCAACCCTTCGGGTCGGGCGGCGGAGTCGCCCACGAGGAGGATCCGGGATTGGGGCTCCGGCAAGGCTGTGGCCCGCGTGTGGAAGCGGGTCAAGCTATAGTTCAGTGGATGGCACGGCAAGCACGGAGCGCGCACGCGTGAGCCCGCCCGCTCGCGAGACGCGGCGTCAGCGGCGCCGCATGGTCGCGCGCCAGCTGGTGGATCGCGGCATTAGGCAGTGCCGGGTGCTCGCCGCCATGGCGTGGGTGCCGCGCGAGTGGTTCGTGCCGCCGCACCTCGCGGGCGACGCCCACGACGACGCTCCGCTACCCATCGGCAGTGGCCAGACGATCTCGCAGCCCTACATCGTCGCCCTGATGACCGAGTGCCTGGCGCCGCGGCGCGGGGACAAGGTCCTCGAGATCGGCACCGGCTCGGGCTATCAGGCCGCGGTGCTGGCGCACCTCGGCGCGCGCGTGTACACCATCGAGCGCCTGCCGGACCTGCTGGTCGAGGCCGAGGAGCGGTTTCGCCGGCTGGGGCTCACCGAGATCGAGACGCGGCTGGGCGACGGGGCTGCGGGATGGCCGGAGGCCGCGCCGTTTCAAGGCATCCTCGTCACCGCCGCCGCCCCGCACGTGCCGCAGCCGCTCGCGGACCAGCTCGCACCGGGGGGGCGGCTGGTCATCCCGATCGGTGACCTTGCCAGCCAGGAGCTGGTCATATGGGAACGGGGCCGCGACGGGACGCCGCGGGAGCGGCGGGCCGGCGGCGTGCGGTTCGTGCCGCTGATCTCGCGGCTCGCGTTCACGGAGGAGCCGGAGTGGCGGTGACGGACGACTACCTCGGCGCGCACGTCTCGACGGATGGCGGGGTCGCGACCGCCCCGCCCCGCGCGCGGGAGATCGGCGCCAGCGCGCTGCAGCTGTTCACCAAGACGCCGAACCAGTGGCGCGAGCCGGTGCACGCCGCGGACGAGGTGGCGCGGTTTCGGACCGCGCTCGCGCGTGCCGGCATCCGGCCCCAGACCGTGGTGGCGCACGACAGCTACCTCATCAATCTCGCCTCGCCCGACCCGCGGCTGCGCGCGCGCAGCATCCGCAGTTTCATCGCGGAGCTCGTCCGCTGCGGCGCGCTGGGGATCCCGTGGGTGGTGTCGCACCCGGGCAACTACATGGACGACCGTGCGGCGGGCCTCGACCGCAACGCCCGCGGGTACGCCGAGTGCCTCGCCGCCGTGCCGGGCGAGGTAGGCGTGCTGATCGAGGGCACGGCGGGCGCGGGCACGGCCCTCGGCGCCACGTTCGAAGAGCTGCGGGCGCTGCGCGACGCGCTGCCCGTCGCGGCACGGGCCCGCGTCGGCTTCTGCCTCGACACGGCACACCTGCACGCCGCGGGGTATGACGTAGCCGGCGACCCGGAGGGCGTGTGGGAGCGGCTGGACCGCGAGGTCGGGCTCGCACTGCTCAAGTGCTTGCACCTCAACGACTCCAAGGCCGCGCCCGGATCGCGACTCGACCGCCACGAGTGGATCGGCGAAGGCACGATCGGTGCCGAACTGTTCCGGCGGTTGATGCGCGACCCGCGGTTCCGCCGGGTGATTAAGATTATCGAGACGCCGAAAGGGGACGAGCCGGTGCGGCACGACCGGCGCATGCTGCGGCGACTGCGCGCCTATGCGCGCGGCGCCCGCCCCGAGACGCCGACCATGGAGCTCGCGTGAAGGACGTCCGGAGGTGGCTCGCCGCACTGCTCGTGGTGGTGCAGGCGCTCGCCAGTGGCGCGGTGACGCTGGCGCACGCGCGCGAGCGCTTGAGCGCGCCGGCGCACGTGGAGTCCCGGCACTCGAGCGGCTGCCTGGTGCTGCACGACGAGCTGCGCTGCGCGCTGTGCCACTTCGCCGGTGCCCCGCTTGCGCTTCTCGTCGTCCGTCACGCCGCCCCCGACCTCACGCTCGTCGAGTGCCGCCCCGGAGCGGCGGACCCCGCTCCCCGCAGCCGCCCCGCTCATCTCAGCGCCCCGCCCCGGGCGCCTCCCGTCACCGTTTCCTGACGCCGGAGTCCCCTCGAGGGCTCCGGACCAAGTCCGCGCGCGTCCGCCACGGCCGACGCGCTCGTTCGGGAGAACGCATTTGAACGGGGGACGTCCACGCATGATCCGACACCGATTCGCCGTCTTGGCCGCGCTGGCCTGCGTCAGCGCGGGCGCACGCCCGCTGGCGGCGCAGCAGCCCACGGCCCGGCAGGTGGATTCGCTCGCGGCGGAGATCCGCGCGCTCAAAGTGCGGCTCGACAGCGTGCGGACCGCGCTCGCGCGCGCCGCGGCGCAGGGCCAAGTCGCGGGGCCGGCCAGGGACACGGCGGCGACGGACGAGCTCGCCGCGCTGCGGAGTGCCGCCCGGGCCGCCACCGGCCGCAGCGACACCGCCGCCCAGCGGGACACCACGCCCACGCGGTTCATCGGCCGGGAGCGGAACCAGGCGCAGCTCAACCCGGAGATCAGCGTGACGGGGGACGTGCGCGCCTACGGGCAACAGCCGGGGATCCAGCGTGACAACTTCGACGCGCGCGAGTTCGAAGTCGGATTCCAGTCGGCGCTCGATCCGTATTCGCACACGAAGATCTTCGTGAGCCTGGAGAACGGCAACGTGAGCGTCGAGGAGGGCTATGCCTACTGGACTGGCCTTCCGGGGCGGTTGCGGTTCGACATCGGCAAGTTCCGCCAGCAGTTCGGCGAGCTGAACCGCTGGCACCTGCACGCGGTGCCCGAGACCGAGTATCCTCTCGCCGTGACCACCTACCTGGGCGAGGACGGGCTCAGCGGGACCGGCGTGTCCTTATATCGGGCGTTCGGCGGGCTCGGCACGCATGAACTCATGGCACAGGTCACCCGCAGCGCCAGCGATGCGGAGCTGTTCGGTAATGCCGGCCGCCCGACGTACCTCGTCCATTTGCTCAACTTCTGGCAGCTGTCCCGCTCCACCTACGCACAGCTTGGCGGCACGGCATTGTACGGGACGGACCCCGACTCGAGCCTGCGGACCAAGGTCGGCGGGCTCGAGTTTCGCCTTACCTGGCGGCCGCCAGCGGAGGCGCTGTACCGCGAGTGGACGTTGCGCGCCGAGCTGTTCGCCCTGAAGAAGGAATACGCCGGCGCCGGCCCGACGCGGCTGGGTGGATACGCAAGCAGCACGTACAAGCTCGGCCAGCGCTGGATCGCCGGCCTGCGCTACGACTACGTTGAAGCCCCCGCGAGCGGCGTGATCACGCGGCAGCTCGTCCCGTCGCTCACCCTGTGGGAGAGCGAATGGGTGATGCTGCGCGCACAGTACCGCTGGGAGAAGGTCGCCGCGGCGAGCGGCACGCACCAGCTCGCCTTCCAGGCGGTCTGGGCCATCGGACCCCACAAACACGAGATCTACTGACATGCTGCGACTCTTCCCGCTGCTGCTCGCCTTCACGGCCGGCGGTACACCGCTTCCACCAGCGCCCGTTCGCGTGGTGACGTCCTTAACGACCTATGCGGCGATCGCGCGCGAAATCACCGGCGACCGTGGCATCGTCTCCTCGATCGCGACGGGCGATGAGAACCCGCACTACGTGCAGCCCAAGCCCAGCTTCGTGCCGGCGCTGGCGCAGGCCGATCTGTTCGTCACGACGGGGCTCGACCTCGAGCTGTGGGTGCCCGCGCTGCTCGACAAGGCGAGCAACCCCAAGGTGACCGAAGGCGGCCCCGGCTATGTGGCCGCCTACGCAGGTATCGACCTGCTCGATGTGCCGACCAGCTTCTCGCGCACCCAGGGCGACATCCACGTGTTCGGCAACCCGCACATCTGGACCTCGCCGGTCAACGCGGTCCAGATCGCGCGCAACATCCTCACCGGGCTTAAGCGGGTCGCACCCGAGAGCGCCGACTACTTCACCGCACGCGAGAAGGACTTCGAGGATCGGATCTACCGCGCGCTGTACGGCGACGAGCTCGTTCAGATCTTGAGCGGCGCGACGCTCGTCGACCTCGACCGCCAAGGGAAGCTGTTCGAATTCCTGGACGGGCACAAATACCAGGGCGCCTCGCTCACGACGCGGCTCGGCGGCTGGCTCAAGCAGGGCGCGGCGTTCCGGGGCAAGGAAGTGGCATGCTATCACAAGGAGTGGGACTATTTCTCGAAGGAGTTCGGGCTCCCCTGCTTCGACTATATCGAGCCGAAGCCCGGAATCCCGCCCACGCCGGGCCACGTGCTCGAGATCATCAACGCGATGCGGCAGCGGAAGATCCAGGTGCTGCTGTCCACCAACTACTATGACCGCAACCAGGTGCAGGAGGTCGCCCAGCGCACCGGCGCCAAGGCGGTCATCGTGCCCTCCAACACGGGCGGGGCGCCGGGCGTCAACACCTACTTCGACCTCGTCAACCTCTGGATCACGGAGCTGGCCCGCGCCTTCGGCGGGCCCAGCGCCGCGGCCCAGTGACCGGGAGGAAACGGTGAGCGGCCTCCAGCTGATGATCCCGCCGTTCGTGGCCTGCATGGTGCTCGTCGCCATGCTGTCCTATTTGGGCCTGCACGTGATCGCGCGGGAAGTGATCTTTGTGGACCTGTCCCTGGCACAGATGGCGGCGCTCGGCGGCCTCACCGCACTGCTGGTTCACGTGGCGCCCGACTCCGGCACGGCGTATCTGTTCGCCCTCCTCGCGACCGCGCTCGGCGCGTTCGTCTTCGCCCTCACGCGCACGTCGGGGGCGAAGGGCCGCGTTCCGCAGGAAGCCTTCATCGGCATCGTCTATGTGGTCGCCTCTGCTGCCGCGATCCTCGTCGCCAACAAGGTGCCCGGGGGCGGCGAGGCGATCGAGAAGACGCTCACCGGAAGCATCCTCTGGGTCACGTGGCCCACGATCGCCAAGCTGGCGGTGGCCTACGCGGCTCTCGGTGTGTTCCACTACATGCTGCGTAACAAGTTCCTCACGATCTCCTTCCATCCCGAGGAGGCCGAGCGCGCGGGGTGGAAGATCCGCTGGTGGGACTTCTGGTTCTATCTGTCCTTCGGCGTGGTGATCACCCTGGCCGTGCCCGTGGCCGGCGTGCTCATGGTGTTCAGCTTCCTCGTCGTGCCAGCGGTGGTCGCGTTCCTCTTCACCCGTGACATGCGCCGCCTCGCCTACATCGCCTGGGCCTCGGGAGCGCTCGCCTCGATCCTCGGGCTGTGGCTCTCGCTCGCAGGCGATCTGCCTACCGGCCCGCTGATCGTGTGCATGTACGGGGTCGTGCTGCTGGGGGCGATCGCGCTGCGGCGCGCGGCTGGGGGCGGCGTGCAGGCTTGACAGCCCCGTCGCGCCCCCGTACCATAACTCCTTCACAAAAAAGGACTTGTGTCCTCGATGCCGAGCCGTCGCCAGGAGGCCCTCGACTACCACGCGCAGGGTCGCCCTGGGAAGATCCAGGTCTCGCCCACCAAGCCCTTCAAGAACCAGCGCGACCTGTCGCTCGCCTATACGCCCGGCGTGGCGGAGCCCTGCCGCGAGATCGCCGAGCGCCCGGATGAGGTCTACAGCTACACCGCCAAAGGCAACCTCGTGGCGGTGGTCACGAACGGAACCGCGGTGCTCGGCCTCGGGAACATCGGCCCACTCGCCGGGAAGCCGGTGATGGAGGGCAAGGGAATCCTGTTCAAGGCGTTCGCCGACATCGACGTGTTCGACCTGGAGATCGGCTCGGAGCAGCCGGATGACGTGATCCGCTTCTGTCAGCTGCTCGAGCCGACCGTCGGCGGCATCAATCTCGAGGACATCCGCTCCCCCGACTGCTTCTACATCGAAGAGACGCTGCGCAACACCCTCTCCATCCCCGTCTTCCACGACGACCAGCACGGCACAGCGATCATCTCCGGGGCCGCGCTGCTCAACGCCCTCGAGCTCCTGAAGAAGGACATCGGGCAGATCAAGGTCGTGTTCGCGGGCGCCGGGGCGGCGGCGATCGCCACGGCGGAGCACTACGTCCGGCTCGGTGTGAAGCGCGACCAGATCTTCATGTGCGACCACCAGGGCGTGATCCACAGCGAGCGGGCCGATCTCGATCAGTACAAGAGCCGGTTCGCGCAGCGCACGAAGGCCCGGACGCTGGCGGAGGCGCTGAAAGACGCGGACGTCTTCGTCGGCCTGTCGGTCGCCGGGATCGTCTCCGGTGAGATGCTCAAGGCGATGGCCAAGCGGCCGATCGTGCTCGCGCTCGCGAACCCGACGCCCGAGATCATGCCGGACGAGGCGCGCGCCGCGCGGCCGGACGCGCTCATCGCCACGGGGCGCTCGGACTTTCCCAACCAGGTGAACAACGTGCTGGGCTTCCCGTTCATCTTCCGGGGCGCGCTCGACGTGCGGGCAAAGCAGATCAACGAGGAGATGGAGATGGCGGCAACCCGCGCGCTGGCGTCGCTCGCACGGGAGGAGGTGCCCGAATCCGTGATGCGCGCCTACGGCCTCGAGCGGCTGCGCTTCGGCCCCGACTACCTCATCCCCAAGCCGTTCGACCCGCGCGTGCTCTTGTGGGTCGCGCCGGCCGTGGCGTGGGCGGCGATCGGCTCCGGCGTGGCGGGCCGCGTGATCGACGTCGAGGAGTATCGCGCGCAGCTCGACGCGCGCCTGGGGAAGGCCCGCGAGGTGATGCGTGGGCTCTCGACGCGCGCCCAGCAGCAGGCGCAGCGGATCGTCTTCCCGGAAGGAGAAGACGCCCGCATCTTGCGCGCCGCCCGCGTGCTCGCGGACGACGGGATCGGTGAGCCGATCCTGCTGGGCGATCCGGACATGATCCGCCGCCAGGCGGACGACGCGGGCGTGACGCTCGAGGACATCGCGCTCGCGAACCCACGCGCCAGCACGCACCAGGAGACGTTCGCCCAGGCGCTGTGGGAGCTGCGCCGCCGCCGCGGGATCACGCTGCGCGAGGCCCGCGCGCGGGTGCTCGACCCGATGCACCACGCCCTCATGATGCTGCGCGCCGGGCAGGCCGACGCGGTGGTGGCGGGGGTCGACATGTACTACCCCGACGCGATCCGGCCCGCGCTCGAAGTGATCGGCGCGGAGCCGGGCCGGCGCCACGTCAGCGGCATCTACATGCTCGTGTTTCCGCAGCAGACGTACTTCTTCGCGGACTGCACGGTCAACATCGATCCGGACGCGGAGACGCTCGCGGAGATCGCCTCGGCGACGGCCAGCTTCGTGTGGCGGCTCGGGATCGAGCCGCGGGTCGCGATGCTCTCGTTCTCGAACTTCGGCTCGGTGAAGCATCCCAGCGTCGACAAGGTGCGGCGCGCCGTCGCGCTGCTGCACGAGCGGGAGCCCACGCTGCAGGTGGACGGCGAGATGCAGGCCGACACTGCCGTGGTGGAGCGGATCCTGACCAAGGCCTACCCGTTCGCGAAGCTGCGGAGCGCGGCGAACGTGCTGATCTTCCCGGACCTCGACGCGGCGAACATCGCCTACAAGCTGCTGCACCGGATCGGTGGCGCCGAGGCGATCGGCCCGATCCTCGTGGGGATGGCGCAGCCCGTCCACATCCTGCAGCGGGGCGCCGAGGTGAACGACATCGTCAACATGGCCGTGATCGCGGCGGTGGACGCGCTGGAGCACGGCCGCCGCCCGCGGGCCTGAGCCCCGCCGCGCCCCGAGCCCGATGAGCATTCACGTCCCGCCTCCCTCCCATTTCCTGGCCGAGCCGCCCAGCGGGCCCGGTGCTTCACTGGAAGCCGCCGGACTCGCGCCCCAGCACTCCGTTCACTGGAACCTCTCCCCTGCGGCCCTCTACGAGCACGCGGTGCGGCGCGGCGAAGGCGTGATCACCGAGGGCGGGGCATTCTGCGCGGTTACCAGCCCGCACACGGGGCGGAGCCCGAACGACAAGTTCGTCGTGCGCGAGGCATCGTCGCACGCCGACATCTGGTGGGGGCGGGTGAACCAGCCCTTCGAGGAGGCGCAGTTCGACCGCCTGCGCGTGGACGTCGCCCGTCACCTGAACGATCAGGAGCTGTGCGTGCGCGACCTGTTCGCGGGGGCGGACCCGAACCACCGCATCGCCATCCGCTTCGTGACCCCCAACGCCTGGCACGCGCTGTTCGTCTCCAACATGTTCCTGCGCCCCACCCCGGCCGACCTCGCCTCTTTCATACCGTCCTGGCTGGTGCTGCACGCCCCCGAGCTGCCCGCCGACCCGGCGGTGCACGGCACGCGCTCGGGCACGTTCATCGTGGTCAACTTCGGGAAACAGACGATCCTGATCGGCGGCACGCGGTACGCGGGCGAATTGAAGAAGTCGGTGTTCACGATCCTCAACTACCTGCTCCCGCGGCGCGGCGTGCTGCCGATGCACTGCGCCGCCAACCTGGGCGAGGCGGGTGACGTGGCGCTGTTCTTCGGGCTGTCGGGCACCGGCAAGACCACCCTCTCCGCCGACCCGGAGCGCGCGCTCATCGGGGACGACGAGCACGGGTGGTCCGACAGCGGCGTGTTCAACTTCGAGGGCGGCTGCTACGCCAAGGTGATCCGGCTGTCGCGCGAGGGGGAGCCCGAGATCTACGCGACGACGCGGATGTTCGGCACCGTGCTCGAGAACGTCGTGGTGGACCCGGCGACCCGGGCGATCGACCTCGAGTCGGCGGAGATCACCGAGAACACGCGCGCGTCCTACCCCATCCACTTCATCCCCAACCACGTCCCGGGCGGCGTGGCGGGCCACCCGGCGCACATCGTGTTCCTCACCTGCGACGCCTACGGCATCATGCCCCCGATCGCACGGCTGTCACCGGCGCAGGCCATGTACCACTTCCTGTCGGGCTACACGGCGAAGGTGGCCGGGACGGAGCGCGGCGTCACCGAGCCCAAGGCGACGTTCTCCACCTGCTTCGGGGCCCCGTTTCTCCCCCTCAACGCCAACGTGTACGCGTCGCTCTTGGGCGAGCGAATCGCGCGGCACGGCGTGCAATGCTGGCTCGTCAACACCGGGTGGACGGGCGGGCCGTACGGAGCGGGCCAGCGCATGCGGCTCGCCCACACCCGGGCGATGGTGCGCGCGGCGCTCGCCGGGACGCTCGACCGCATCCCCACGACGCCCGAACCCGTGTTCGGGCTCGAGGTGCCGCTGCAGGTGCCCGGCGTGCCAGGAGAGATGCTGTTGCCCCGCGGTACGTGGAGCGACCCCGCCGGCTACGACGCGCAGGCCACGCGCCTGGCGCGCATGTTCCGGGAAAACTTCGAGCAGTTCCAAGACCAGGTGCATCACGCGGTGCGGGAGGCCGGACCGCGGGCGTGAGACCGTCCCAGTTCGAGGTCGTCCGCGACCCGCTCTGGAACAACATCCGGCTGGACCCCGAGGCGCTCGCCGTGGTGGACACCCCCGCGGTGCAGCGCCTTCGCTACGTACGCCAGCTGGGGCATGCGTTTCTCGTCTACCCCGGCGCGACCCACAGCCGCTTCGAGCACGCGCTGGGTGCCTACCATCTGGCCAGGCGCGCGCTCGCTCAGCTCGAGGAGACGACCGGCACCCGGCTCGACGGGGGCGACGCCCTCGCCGTCCGGTTGGCGGCGCTGCTGCACGACATCGGGCACTACCCCTTCTCGCATGCGCTCGAGGAGGCCGGGCTGCCGCATCACGAAGCCCTGGCCGAGCGTCACCTCGCGGGCGGCGACCTCGCCACGCGGCTGGCACAAATCGGGGCTCCGTGCGAGACGCTGCTGCGGCTGATCCAGGGCCGGAGCCGCGCGCCGCTCGCGGGACTGGTGTCGGGGTCGCTGGACGTGGACAAGCTCGACTACCTGTCGCGCGACGCGTGGATGTGCGGCGTCCCCTACGGCGTGATCGACGTGGACCGGCTACTCACCTCGCTCACCCTGGCGCCCGGCCCGGGCGGCGGCGCGACGCTCGCGCTCACGGAGAAGGGACTCGCGCCGCTGGAATCGCTGCTGTTCGCCAAGTATCAGATGTACCGCACCGTCTACTGGCACCACGCGGTGCGGAGCGCCACGGCGATGTTCAAGCGGCTGGTGCGGCAGGCGATCGCGGGCGGCCGGCTCCGGGCCGAAGCGATCGCCCTCGCGACCGACGACGCCCTGATCCACGAGCTCCTGCAGGCGGACGTCCACGGGCTGGCGCGGCGCCTGCGGGAGCGGCAGCTCGCCAAGCGCGCCCTGGACGTGCCCGCGACCGAGCTCCCCATCACCACCCCGTCCTGGCCCGCCACGGACCCAGACCTGGTGGAGCGGGTCGAGGACCGGCTCGCGGCCGAGCTGGGCGCGCAGCCGGGCGGGCTGTTCCTCGACTTCCCCGCGAAGGAGGGGATGCTCGACGTCGACCTCCCCCTCGTGAAGGGGAACGGCACGGTCGAGCGCCTCACCGGCCTGCCGCGCGTGGCGCCCGAGCTCTACCGCGCGGCGCGGAGACTGCGCGTGTTCGTGCTGGAGCGTGTTGCGCTCGAGCCCAAGCGGATCGTCGAGCTCGTGATGCTGCCGCGTGAGGAGGTGGCGAGGCGGGTGGAGACGGGGCGCGGGTTGCTGTCCCAGGGCTGAAGCCCCGGGCCAGGTTCACCTGCGCCGCGCTCCCGGCTGCGTGATCTGCTGGGTGTCGCCGAGCGGGATGTCCACCGAATCGATCCGCACCACGATCGCCGTGATGTTGTCGAGCCCACCGTGCCGGTTCGCCTCGCCGATCAGCTCGTCCACGTGCTCCTGCGGCATGCGGTCGCGGGCCAGCAGCTCCCCCAGTTGAGGGTCCTCCAACATCCCGGTCAGTCCGTCCGAGGCGAGCAGATACAGGTCCTTTGGCTTCACGGTCCCGAGGTAGACGTCGGGCATCACGTCGCTGTTCGCCCCCACGCAGCGCGTGATCACGTTGCTGTAGGGGTGCGTGCGCGCCTGTTCCGGCGTGAGGTAGCCGGCGTCCACCTGCTCCTGCACGTAGGAGTGGTCTTTCGTGAGCTGGTTGAGCTTCCCCTCGCGCAGCAGATAGGCCCGGCTGTCGCCCACCTGTCCGATCAGGAAGTGCGTCTCGTAGAGCCCCAGCGCCGTCACGGTGGTGCCCATGCCGCGCTTGTCGTGCTCGGTGAGGGTGCGCTGGAAGATGGCGCCGTTGGCGGCCCGGATCGCCGCGCGCATCCGGTCGGCTACCTGGTCATCGCCGAGTCCGCGGATTGAGCCGAGCTCGCGCGCGATGTAGCGCACCGCCATCTCGCTCGCCACTTCGCCCGCCGCGTGCCCGCCCATGCCGTCCGCGACGATGAAGATCCCGCGGTCGGGGACCATGAGGTAGTTATCCTCGTTCCCGGAGCGGATGACCCCGACATCGGTACGGCCGGCGCAGGTTATGTGCACGCTGATCGTTACGCTACGAGCCAGTGGATGAGCCCCGCTACCCCCGCCCCGCCCAACAGCAATATCACCGCCCCCGCCCCGCACCCCTTACCCTTTTTCTCGGGTGGCGGCGCGGTTTGCGGCCGCTTGCCTCCCGGCTTCCCCCCGGGCCGCGCAGGAGCGGCGCGGGCGGGGGCAGCGGGCACAGCGGGGGCAGCGGGGGTAGCCTTCGCCGCGGGCGGGGGCTTGGACGGGGCCGGCTTGGGTGGGGCCGGTTTGGCGGCGGGCGGCACCGACTGGGGCGTCCTGAGGACCTGGGTGCCGCCGCCCTTCGCGACTCCCACAGCGTCGTCGGTCGGCTCGAACACGAGCTGGACGTCGCCGAAGCGCACCGCGGCACCGGGCGCGAGCGGGCTCTCGCCGTGCACCCGCTCGCCGTCCACGAAGGTGCCGTTCGTGGAGTCGAGGTCCACGAGCACCCAGACGCCCTCGCGACGCTGCAGCTTCGCGTGGGAAGTGGAGACGGAGCCGTCGGCAAGGACGAGATCGTTGTAGTCGGCGCGCCCCACGTTCGCCACGGGCGTCCGGACCTGGAGCCGCTGGCCCTTCAGGGTGCCGCTCTTCACGAGGAAGCTCGCGAGCGAGCCCGCCTGCGACGGCCGCGGCACCGGCTCGAGCCCGTGCATGGTATCCCTGAGCCGCTCGCTCGCGCCCGGTGGAGCCTGGGGCGCGGCCTGGGGCGCGCTAGCGGCCGGCCCCGGTGGAGGGCCCGCAGGGGCCGAGGGGGTGGGAGGGGCCGGCACCACGTCGGCGTAGAAGCGGAACTGCTCGTCCCCGATCCGGATCACGTCGGCCCGCTGCAGGATGCGCTGCCCTTCCACGCGCGTCTCGTTCACGAACGTGCCGTTGGTGCTGGAGTCGACGAGCAGGTAGCCCCTCGGCGTCTGCACGATCTCGGCGTGCCGCCGCGACACGTCCTTGCCCGAAACCACGACGTCGCACCCCGCCTCGCGGCCGAACACGAGCGACTGGCCCGCGATCACGTACTCGCGCCCGTCGGTGAGGCTCACGATCCGGCCGCCTGTGTTTCCCGTGGCGCCCGGCTTCGCGGCCGCGCCCCCTCCCTTGCCCTGCGCCATCGCCTGTGGCAGCGCCTGCACGTACTGCGTGCTGCCACTGCGGCGCTCGTCCACGAAGGTCAGCTCGTGGTCACCCACCTCGACCTTGTCGCCGTGCAGCAGCGGGGTGGGCTCGGCCCCCAGCCGCACCCCGTTGATCGTGACCTCGGCGGCGGGGGCGGCCTTCCGGATCACGACCTGGCCGTCTGCCTGGCCCAGCAGCAGGGCGTGTCGGGGCAGCACGCCCGCGCCCGTGAGGGAGATGGCGCAGCCGGCGTCGCTCCCCAGCACGACTTCGCCCACCGGGATGGAGTACTTCCTCTGACCGAGCTCCAACAGCGCCATCGCTGCCAGCCTTTCGCCGCGAAACCGAGCCGGAAGTTACGGCCGGCCGCGTAACCGCGCAAGGAAACACGGGTTACGCCCCGTCACGCCGGTTCGTCCGCCAGCACCGCTTCTTCGCGCCCGATGAGCCCGCGTCGCAGCCACCGCCAGAACACCAGGGACCCGACGATCACCGTCGCGTAGCTGTTGATGAACCGCCAGATGAGGATGTACGTGGGGAGCGCGGGGGCCTGCACGTAGATCTTCATTACGGCGGCCGAGAGCAGCTCGGCGAGCCCCGATGACCCCGGAGTCGGCGCGAAGTAGAGCAGGAAGGTGATGAAGGTCTGGAGCAGTAGAATGTCGACGAAATTAGGCACGATCCCGAGCGCGCGCAGGGCGACATAGCCGGCGAGGAGCTTGTTGGCATGCGAGGGCGCCGACAGCAGCACGGCCCAGAAGAGCGCCAGCCAGCCCCGAGGGTTGCCGAAGAGCACGAGGCACTCATGGGCGCGGTCGATCCCCTCTCGCAGCTGCTCGATCCGCACGGCCACCCGGTGGCTGCGGCGCTCGAGCCGCGTGGCCAGCCAGTGGACGGCGTCGCGTGCCCAGGTGGGGCGGATCATGGTGACGAGCATGACGACGCCGATGACGCCGAAGATCCGGAGGCTGGCGCGGAACAGTCCGTAGTAGGTGATGCCCAGCACCACGTTGTGCTCCGCGAGCGACTTGCCGGCGCCGAGGTAGATGGCGAGGGGGCCCGCCACGGCGAAGAAGATGACGGTTGCAACGAACGTCATGAACGTGGACGTCATCGCCTCGGGGAGCCGGACGCCCGCCCGCCGCATCACCCACATCATCGTGGGACCCGCGCCGGTCTGGAACGGCGTGAGATAGGCCGCCCACGCGCTCATCCCGCCCGCGATCACCATGTCGCGGAGCCGCACGCCGGGATGCACGTGCCGGGCCACCACCCAGAGCCGGGTGCCGCCGCCGATCCAGTCCATGGAGGCGAGTCCGAGCCCGAGGAGCATCCATCCCCAACGCAGGTTCGCGAGACCGGAGAGGAACCCCTGCAGGTTCTCGCCGAAGAACACCAGGACGAGGAGGACGCCGATGAGCGAGATGACGGCGAACAGTTCGAGCCCGCGGCGGAGCAAACGCGGCGTCAGGGCGAGCGCCATGGAGGCCGAAGGTAAGCCCAGGCCGCCGGGACGGGGAGAGGGGAGCGGGGAGCGGTACCATCCGGGCGGACCGAGCGCACGGTCTGCAGCGTAGGGACCGCTCCCTGCTCCCCGCTCCCTCGTTATTTTAGAGGGTTATGTCAGCGTTCCCCGACCGGGTCATCATCCGCAACGCGCGGCAGCACAATCTGAAGGGGATCACGGTCGAGCTGCCGCGGCGCGCGCTGACGGTGATCACCGGCCCCTCCGGCTCGGGAAAGAGCTCTCTCGCGTTCGACACGCTCTATGCCGAGGGACAGCGGCGCTACATCGAGTCGCTCTCCACCTACGCCAAGCAGTTCCTCGAGCGGATGCCGAAGCCCCTGGTGGACAGCATCGACGGCATCTCGCCCGCCGTGGCCATCGAGCAGAAGAACCCGACCACGACGAGCCGCTCCACGGTGGGCACGGCGACCGAGATCTACGACTTCCTGCGCCTCCTGTGGGCCCGCGTGGGAACGCCCTACTGCGTGAAGTGCGGGCGGGAGGTCAAGGCCGACACGGTGCAGGAAGTGGTGGACGCGTTGATTGCGGATTGCGGATTGCCGATTGCGGAATCGACGGGGCCGGTCTCGGAATCCGCAATCCGAAATCCGCAATCCGCAATTGTCGTCTCGTTTCCCCTGCCGCCCAGCGCCCATCGCCCGGACGTCGAGCTGGCGGCCCAGCTGCGCGCCGCCGGGTTCGTGCGGGCCCAGGTGGACGGAGCACTGGTGCGGCTCGACGCGCCCGAGGCCGAGCGGCGGGTGCGGGAGGGAGCGGAGGTGCTGGTGGTGGTGGATCGCGTCGCCGCGTCGGCCGCGAGCCGGGGGCGGCTGACGGATGCGGTCGCGACGGCCTTCAGCGAAGGCGAGGGCGTCGCCGTGACGCTCGACAACGGCGACCGGCGCCGCTTCTCCGAGCATCCGACCTGCTCCTCCTGCGGGACGCCCGCCCCGGCGCTCGCTCCCAGCTTCTTCTCCTTTAATAACCCGCGCGGCGCCTGCCCCGCGTGCAACGGCTTCGGCGCGGTGCTCGAGTACGATGAGTCGCTGATCGTGCCCGATGCGCGCCGCACCCTGGCCCAGGGCGCGCTCGACCCCTGGACCAAGCCGCGCTACGAGGGGCGGCGCCGACTGCTGCGCGAGATTGCGCGGGCCAAGGGGATCGCCACCGATACCCCGTGGCGCGACCTGCCGGAGCGCGACCGCCGCCTGCTGCTGCACGGCGCCACCGGGCGCTACCTCGGCATGTTCCCGTTTCTCGAGCGGCTCGAGGCGAAGCGCTACAAGCAGTACATCCGCGTGTTCCTGCGTCAGTACCAGCTCGCCAAGACCTGCCCCGCCTGCGGCGGCGCTCGACTCAAGCCGGAGGCCCTGGCGGTGCGCGTGGGCGGCAAGAGCATCGCGCAGACGGCGGCGCTCACGGCGCGCGAGCTCGCGGACTGGATCGCGGCTCTGGCGCTGCCGGCCTTCCAGAGCGCGGTGGCGGTGCACATCCTCGCGGAGCTCGCGGCGCGCGTCGCCTTCGTCAACGACGTCGGGCTGGGATATCTGACGCTCGACCGCCTCACCCGCACGCTCTCCGGGGGCGAGGCGCAGCGCATCGCACTGTCCAACGCCCTGGGATCGCACCTCGTGGACACCCTGTACGTGCTGGACGAGCCGTCCATCGGGCTGCACCCGGCGGACATCGACCGCTTGCTCGGGCTCTTGCGGCGGCTCGCCGACGTCGGCAACACGGTGGTCGTAGTCGAGCACGACGCGGCGGCGATGCGCTGCGCCGACTGGATGGTGGAGCTCGGCCCCGGGAGCGGCGAGGCCGGCGGGCGCGTCGTCTATCAGGGCCCCGCCGCCGGCGTGCGGGAGGCCGGGACCCTCACGGGACAGTACCTCTCGGGGGAGAAGCGCATCGGCGTGCCGTCGGCGCGGCGCCCGGCGGCCCGCTGGCTCGGAGTGAAGGGCGCGCGCCTGCACAACCTGCGGGACGTGGACGTGCGCGTGCCGCTCGGGACGCTCACCGCAGTGACGGGGGTGTCGGGCTCGGGGAAGTCCACGCTGGTGCACGACGTGCTGTACCGTCAGCTCGAGGCGCGGCTGCGGGGGACCCACAGCGCGAAGCAGCACCTGGGTGAGCCCGTGGGGGAGGTGCGCTCGCTCGAGGGGTGGGAGGCGCTCGCGGACGTCGTGCTGGTGGATCAGTCGCCCATCGGGCGCACCCCGCGGTCCAATCCCATCACCTACGTGAAGGCGTTCGACGAGCTGCGCGGCCTGTTCGCGGCGGTGCCGCTGGCGCGCGAGCGGCGCTACAGCGCGAGCACGTTCTCCTTCAACGTCGCGGGCGGGCGCTGCGAGGCGTGCGAGGGCGCCGGGCACGTGCTGATCGAGATGGTGTTTCTCGCCAACGTGTTCGTCCCGTGCGACGTGTGCCAGGGGAAGCGCTTCAAGCCGGAGGTGCTCGCGGTGAAGCTCGACGGCAGCTCGATTCACGACGTGCTCGACTGGACCGTGGACCACGCGCTCCAGCGTTTCCACCGCCAGCCGCGTCTCGCGCGCGCCCTGTGGCTGCTGCAGCAAGTGGGGCTCGGCTATCTGCGGCTCGGCCAGCCCGCGACCACGCTCTCGGGCGGCGAGGCGCAGCGGCTCAAGATCGCGCGCGAGCTAGCGCTGGCAGGGGCGCGGGCCGGCCGGGGGCGCGGCAACCGCAAGCTCTACATTCTGGACGAGCCCACCACGGGCCTGCACCTCGACGACGTGCGCACGCTCTGCAAGGTGCTCGACCGGCTGGTGGATGCGGGCCACACGGTGCTCGTGATCGAGCATCATCTCGACGTGATCAAGCGCGCCGACTGGGTCATCGACCTCGGGCCCGGTGCGGGGGCGGACGGCGGCCGCATCGTGGCCGAGGGCACGCCGGAGCAGGTGGCCCGGACCGCCGACTCCGCCACCGGCCGCTACCTGGCTGCGCTGTCATGACCTCCCCGCCCCGCACCCCGCTGCGGGTGCTCATCGTAGAGGACTCCCCCAGCGACGCGGAGCTGATGGTGCGCGCGCTCGGGCAGGCCGGGTTCGAGCCGAGCCACGAGCGGGTGGAGAGCGCCGACGCGATGCGCGTGGCGCTCGTCCGCCAGCCCTGGGATGTCGTCCTGAGCGACTACACGTTGCCGGGATTCGACGCCCCCGCCGCGCTGGCGGTGCTGCAGGCGCACGGCAGCGATGCGCCGTTCATCGTCGTATCGGGGAGCGTGGGGGAGGACACCGCCGTGGCGGCCATGAGAGCCGGGGCGACCGATTACATCATGAAGGACCGGCTACAGCGGCTCGGGCCCGCCGTCGCCCGGGCGGTCGCGGACGCCGGCGTGCGGCGCGAGCGCCGGCGCCTGGAGCAGCAGTTGCTCCGGGCGCAGAAGATGGACGCCGTCGGCCGGCTCGCGGGCGGGATCGCGCACGACTTCAACAACGTGCTGACGGCGATCCTCGGCGCCGTGGAGCTGGGCCTGCTCGACGTCCCGCCGGCCGGGCCGCTGCGCGAGGAGCTCGAGATCATCCGCGACGCGGCCACACGCGCCAAGGACCTGATCCGCCGGCTGCTCGCCTTCAGCGCACGCCAGGTGCTGCAGCCGACGGTGCTCGACCTCAATCACCTGGTGAGCGACGTCGCCAAGATGCTGCGGCGGCTCATCGGCGAGGACATCGAGCTCGTGCTGGCCGCGGAGCCCGCGCTGGGCGCCGTGCGAGCCGACGCGGGCCAGCTCGAGCAGGTGCTCGTGAACCTCGCGGTGAACGCCCGCGACGCGATGCCTCAGGGCGGGCGCCTCACGATCGGCACGACCAACGCCGCGCTCTCGGGCGGCGATGCCTCGCCCGTCCCCGAGGCGCCGCCCGGGCCGTACGTGTCGCTCGCCGTGACGGACACAGGAGTGGGGATGGACGCGGACACGCGGGCGCACCTGTTCGAGCCGTTCTTCACCACCAAGCCGCGCGGCAAGGGCACGGGGCTCGGCCTCGCCACGGTGTACGGCATCGTGCGGCAGAGCGGCGGCCACATCGCCGTGGACACCGCACCGGGCCGCGGCAGTGCGTTTCACATCTACCTGCCGCGCGTGGCGGAGGCGCCGGAGCGCGCCGGCCCCGCGCGCGCCGCGGTCGCCCCCGCCGGCGGGCGTGAGACCCTGCTGGTCGCCGAGGACGAGCAGCTGGTACGCCTGCTCGCCCGCAAGATCCTGGAGCACGCCGGCTACACCGTGCTCGTCGCCAGCGGCGGCCCGGACGCATTGCGCCTGGCCGGGCAGCACGTGGGCCCCATCGATCTCTTGCTGACGGACGTCGTGATGCCGGAGATGAGCGGCCGCGAGCTGGTGCATCGCCTCGCCGAGCAGCGGCCGGAGATGCGGGTGCTGTACATGTCCGGGTATGCGGACGAGGCGGTGGCGCAGCACGGCGTGCTCGACCCGGGCACCGCGTTCATTCAGAAGCCGTTCACGCCCCACGGGCTGGCGCGCAAGGTGCGCGAGGTGCTGGACGGGTGACCCCCCGCCGTGCCGATCTCACGCTGCTCCTCGCCACCGCCATGTGGGGCACGAGCTTCGTGGCGGTGAAGAGCGGGCTCGCCTACGCGACGCCGCTCGCGTTCCTCGCCGTCCGCTTCGGGACGGCCGCGCTGCTGCTCGCGCCGGGGACCCGCTTCACCCCCCTGCCCCGCGGCCGGGAGCTCGCGGGCGGCCTGCTGCTGGGCGCGCTCGTCGCCGTCGGGTTCGTGTCGGTGACCTTCGGGCTCCTCGTCACGACCCCGTCCCGCTCGGCGTTCATCGTGGCCATTTCCTCGGTGCTCGCCCCCGTGATCGGCTTCGTGGTGCTGGGCCAGCGCCCCGGCTGGCTCGCCGCCGCGGCGCTCGCCTTGGCCGGCGTCGGGATGTACTTCCTCACCGCCCCGGACGCGGGCGGGCTGAACCGCGGCGACCTCCTCACCCTCGTCTGCGCCCTCTGCTTCGGCGGGCAGATCGTGGCCGTCAGCGAGCTGTCCCGTCACAGCGACGCGCGCCGGCTCGTGTGGATGCAGGTCGCGGGCACGGCCGTCGTTTCGGCGGTCGCGGCCGCGCTGTTCGAGCGGCCGCGGATCGACTGGACGCCCGCCTTCGCTGCGGCGCTCGCCTGGACGGTTGTCTTCGCCAGCACGCTGTCGTTCGTGCTGCAGGCGGCAGCGCAGCGTCACATGTCGGCGGCGCGCGCGGCGCTGATTTTCTGCTTCGA
>WNGM01000203.1_pt1 | contig 80724 bp, 64 predicted proteins | sample 5400571 | NCBI WGS metagenome assembly WNGM01 (sample SAMN13153378, study PRJNA577476) | soil metagenome | isolation source: 100 cm soil or saprolite under Garry oak tree replicate 2 | place: USA:California | collected 2016-06-15
CCGCCCTGATCTGACGGCAGACGTCGATCCCGTCCATGCCCGGCAGCATCAGGTCGAGCAGGATCAGGTCTGGCCTGGTCTCCCTGAACGCTTCCAGAGCCCGGTCTCCGTCGGCGACGAACGTCGGCTCGAACCCCTCGCCGCGCAACACGATCCCGAGCATCTCGGCGAGGGCGGCGTCGTCATCGACGACCAGCACACGACCTTTCATAATCTCCATCGTTCCACGGAAACGGCAGCACGGAAGCCCGCAAAGTCATGACCCCGGACTCAGGACACGCAGATTACCCGCTGTGACGGGCTGGATGACCATGGACTCGGTGACGATCGCGGTCACCAGGCCGGGCGGGGTGACGTCGAACGCCGGGTTGTAGGCGCCGCTCCCGGCGGGCGCGAGCGGGTGGCCGGCCAGGTGCGTCACCTCCTCGGGCGCCCGCTGCTCGATGGCGATCGACGCCCCGTCCGCGGTGCCGAAGTCGATCGTCGACACCGGCGCGACGACGACGAACGGCACCTGGTGGTGCCTGGCGAGCACCGCCAGGCCGTACGTGCCGACCTTGTTGGCCACGCTTCCGTCCGCCGCGATCCGGTCGGCGCCGACGACGACCAGGTCTACCCGGCCCGCCGCCAGCAGCGACGCGGCGGCCGAGTCGGCGAGCACCTGGTGCGGCAGCCCGTTCCTGCCCGCCTCGTAGGCAGTCAGCCGCGAGCCCTGCAGCAGCGGCCTGGTCTCGTCGATCCACAGCATCCGCAGCAGCCCCGCGCGGTGGGCGGCGAGCACGAGGCCGAACGCAGTTCCCTCGCCGGCCGTGACCAGCGAGCCGGTGTTGCAGTGGGTAAGGATCCTCGCCCCGGCCGGCACCAGCGCCAGGCCGCGCGCGGCCATCTGGGCGCAGGCCTGTTCATCCGCCGAAGCGATCGACCGGGCCTCGCGCAGGGCAGCTCCCGGTGCATCCCGTTGAACCGCTGGATCGGCATCGGCCGCGGCCCGCAGGTATGCGCCGAGCGCCCGCCTGGCGCCCCACCCGAGGTTCACCGCGGTCGGCCTGGCGCGGGCGATCGCCTCCGCCGCCGCGGGGACGTCGTCGCCGCAGGCGGCCGCGAGGGCCACGCCGTAGGCGCCGGCGATGCCGAGCAGCGGGGCGCCGCGGACCACGAGGCGGCGGATCGCGTCGACCAGCGGCGGAACGGCGGTGCAGGTAACGACCGTCTCGGCAGCAGGCAGCCTGGTCTGGTCAAGGAGTTCGATGGCCGGCCCGGCGGGCGGGTCCAGCCAGCGCAGGGCGGCGATGCTCACTCCTTGAGTCTGCGCGACCCGCGATGCTGCCCCGCGACGGGGGGACCTTGGCGCGCGCCCTCCCGGCAGGCCGGACCCGGTGCGCGCCCCTTCCGGCGGGCCGGACCCGGGTGCGCGCCCCTCCGTCCGGGCGCCGGACAGGCTTCGCTCGCGGCCGCAACAAGACACCACGGTTCGCGCTGAATATACAAGTTCGTGACCTTCGTGAAGTACCCGCGGCCGGGCGGCGTGCCACTATAGGCATGCTGCAGGCAGCGCAACGCCCGGCGTGCGTGCAGTCTCCCGCTCCAGCCACGGCACTCGGGCAGCAGGAAGCGATCAGGCCATGAGCGACAACGCTTCGTGGGGCGGCCAGCCCGACCAGCCCGGCCGGCCCGGCCAGCCCGGCCAGCAACCCTCGCGCCAGCCCGGCGGCCCGGGGTCCGGTTCCTCGCTGCCGCGCTACCCGGGCCCCGGCGCCGGCCAGCCGCCGCCGGGTTACGGCCAGCCGCCGTACGGCACGCCCGGATACGGCCAGTGGGCCACTCGGCCACCCGCGCCCGCACCGGGCGGCGTTCCGCTGCGCCCGCTCGCGGTCGGCGACATCCTGAGCGGCGCGTTCACGCTGATCCGCCGCAACCCGGGGGCGACCCTGGGCCTCGCAGCCATCGTCCAGACCATCTACGGCATCTGCGGCGCGTTTATCTCCTGGGCGGAACTGAACGCCGTGCACCGGCTGCGGACCAGCCTGCCGCAACAGCCGACCTCGACTCAGGTCAACCACGCGCTCGGGCAGTTCTTCTCGTCCTTCGGTCCCTACGTGCTGCTGAACGTCGGGCTCGCCTTCGTATTTCAGGCGATACTGACCGGCATGCTGACCGGGGCGATCGGCCGTGGTCTCCTCGGCAACAAGATCACGATCGGCGAGGCCTGGCGGATAGCCAGGGTTCCCGCCGTGATCGGCGTCAGCCTCCTCGTGGCGCTCATTCTTATCGTCCTGTGGCTTCCGGTTGCCGCCATCGTCGTCGCCTTCTCCGTGGCGCATATCCCGGCTGGGGCGGTCCTCGCCGTTGTCGTCGGGTTCATCGCCGCGGGTCTCGCGACCATCTGGATCTGGATACGGCTGACACTGGCGGTGCCCGCCGTCGTCCTGGAGAACGTCGGACCGGTCACGGCCCTGAAGCGGTCCTGGCAGCTTGTCCAGGGCAGCTGGTGGCGAGTATTCGGCATTACCCTGCTCGCGTGGATAGTCGTCGCGTTCATCGCATTTGTCCTGCAGCTCCCGTTCACCATCCTCGGCATGGTGGTCGGCGGGAGCAGCAGCCTGAGCTCGATGTTCGGCACCACCGCGGCAGCGGCAGCGCCGTCCATCGGGTCGGTCATCATCGGCGCGATCGGCAGCATCATCGCCGCGACCTGCGCCCGGCCGATCAGCGCGGGCGTCACCGTGCTGCTCTATACCGACATGCGGATCCGCAGGGAAGGGCTGGATCTGGCCCTGCATCAGGCCAGCCAGCGACAGATGCTGACTGGTGACGAGTTCAGCAGTCTCTGGCGGCCTGGGCAGCCTGTACCGGGGCAGCCTCCCGGCGCCGGTCCGGGGATGGGCGACCCGGGCTGGTATCCGGGCCAGGGCCCGGGCGGCGGCTCGGTTCAACCACCACCCTGATCTCGCCTGGTAGCGAGATCAGGGCGGATGAGCGGCGGTCGCGGCTTGCGGGCAGGCATGCATCGGCGGTTTGTGCGAGTATGGGCCGTGGCCGTCAGGGCCGCGTGTGCTTCTCGGTCCGCGCCCGCGCGCCGGCAGAGCAGGAGACCGCGATGACACAGACGCCGTGGGCCGCCCCGACACCGGGCCACCGGCAGCCGGGCCAGCCCTGGCCGGAGCAACCTGCGGATCCCGGTCGGCCTGGGTTCGCCCAGCCGGAAGGTGAACTTCCCGGGCACGCCCAGCCCGGGCACGCCCCGCCCGGGTACGGCCAGCCCGGGTACGGCCATCACGGCTACTACGGCGACCCCGGGGACGCCCAGCCGGGGTACTACGCGCAACCCGGATACGCCCAGCCCGGATACGCGCACGGCTACGGCCACGCCGACCAGCGGGGTTACCCGACGCCCGGGCAAGCCGGGTTCGGCTACCCGGGTCACCCGGCGCCGGGTCCGCGGGCCGGGTGGCCGCCGGGCGCGCCTGCACCTGGCGCCGTGCCGCTGCGGCCGCTTGGCATCGGTGACATACTCAGCGGCGCATTCACGCTGGTCCGCCAGAACCCGGCCGCCACGCTCGGACTGACCGCGTCCGCCGTGACGGGCACGGCGATGGCCATGGGGGTCATCTTCTTCATCGCCAGCCAGACGGCCGCGGCGGTCATGTTCCTTGCCGTGCCGCCCGCCCTGCTCTTCTTCGGGCTGCAGCTCGGCGGGCTCGTCGCGGCGATGGGCCAGAGCCTCCTCGGGCGCAAGATCACGATCCGCGAGGCGGTGCGGCAGTCGCGGCCCGGCTGGGTGATCCTGGCCATGTTGCTGCTCGTAGGGGTATTCACCGCCATCTGGATACCGCTGCTCCTCGCGCTGAAAGGGTGGGGGGTCATCCCCGTCCTGCTGCTCACGGCCTGGCTGGGCGTGATGCTCAGCTTGACGATCCCGGTCGTCGTGCTTGAGAAGCGCGGGCCGATCGCCGCCATCGGCCGGTCCTGGCGCCTGGTTCTCGGCAGCTACTGGCGCGTGCTCGGCATCTACCTCTTGATGTACCTCATCACGTGGGTGCTGAGCGTGGTCATCAGTATTCCGCTCCAGCTCTTCGCCGGACTGGCCGGCGGTCTCGGCGCGACCGGGGTCCGCACGACCTTCTCGCTCGCGCTCGGGGTATCGGCGATCGGCGAGATCGTGATATCCAGCCTGATCGTCACGATCGAGACCGGCGTTCTCGTCCTCGTCTACGCGGACATGCGGATGCGCAAGGAAGGCATGGACCTGGTGCTCCAGCAAGCCGCGCAGAAGCATCGGCTGACCGGCGAGGAGTTCGCGGCGACCGGGATGAGCAGCGCCTACACCGGCGGAGCCTACCCGGGCATCGGCGCTCGGGGGCAGCCGGGCCAGCCCTGGCCCGCGGGCGGCTATCCGGGCAACGCGGCAGCCGGGGGCATCCCGGCCGGCCCGCCTGGGACCTGACGGGCTCGCATGACCGCGATCAGCTTGGCCACGGCCACGGCCACGGCCAGAGCGGCCGCAGACCTGACCGGCGCGGGCGCCAGACTGTCTGGCGCTGACAGACTCCTGTCCGGCGCGGGCAGGCTCCCGGCCCGTGCGGGCGGGCTCCTGTCCAGCGCGGGCGGGCTCCTGTCCGGCGCGGGCGGGCCGCTGATCGGCCGTCGCACCGGACAACGCATCGCCCGCAACGAGCTTGCCGAGCTGAGCATCTGGCAGCGGATCCTGCGATGGTTGTTCCGGCTGTCCTCGGGCAACGTGGTTCCCGGTGGCTGGTTCGGGCTGATCGCTCTCGCGGTAATCGCGGTGCTGGCCGTCACGGTGATCATCTTCTGGGTCAGGCCGGCCAGGACCAGGCGGGCCGCTGCCGCTGCCGTGCTGAGCGGCGAGACGCTGACCGCTCGCGACTACCGGCGGGCGGCCGAGCGGCTGGCTGCGGCCGGCGACTACGCAGCGGCCATCGTCGAGGGTGTCCGCGCGATCGCCGCGGAACTGGCCGAGCGCGACGTTCTGCCGCCGCGACCGGGCCGGACCGCCGATGAGCTCGCGGCGGAAGCGGGCGCCGAACTTCCTGGGCTGGCCGACGACCTTCGTGCGGTCACCCGGCTGTTCGACGACATCAGGTACGGCGACAAGGACGGCAGCCGGGCCGGCTACCAACTCGTCAGCCAGGTCGACAAGGATGTGCGGGCGGCGCGGCCGGCCGCCGCCCGGGCCGCGCAGCCGGCCATGGCCGGGTTCGGGGTCCCCCGATGACCGCGCCGCCGCTGCACGTGAAGCCGGCCCCCGGCGCCGCCGAGCCCGCTGAGCCCGCTGAGCAGCCAGCGGCCGCCGGCCGCGAGCCGACCGCGGCCGCCAGCGGGCCCGTCCCGCTCGGTCCCGATTGGCGCCGCTGGCGGGTGCCGCTGACGCTGATCGGATTCATCGTGCTCGGTGGCATCGTGACCGCGCTGGTCAGCAGGCTGATCTCACCGCCCGCGCCCAACGGCTACCTGGACCCGGCCAGCCAGTACCTCCCAGGCGCTCATGCGCTCGCCGACATCCTGGGCGAGCGGGGATCCCAGGTCGTCCGCGTCTACAGCCCCTCCAGCGCACTGGCCGCGGTGGAGTTCACGGGCGTCGGGTCCGCCGGCCAAGGCGACGCGACCGCCGGAGCGCCTACCACGCTCCTGATCACCAGCCCGTACCTGCTCACCGGGCGGCAGCGCGAGCGGCTCGCGCGAGCCAGGGCCGACTTGTTCCTCGTCGAGCCTGGACCGGCCGCGCTGTCCGCGCTGGCACCCGGGATCCATGTCGCCGCTCGCGCCAGGGACTTCGGCCGGGCGCTGCATCCGCGCTGCGACCTGGCCGCCGCCCAGATGGCCGGATCCGCCAACGTCGGCGGACTCTCCTACACGATCCCGGCGCGGGCCGTCGGCTGCTATCCCGTCGACGGCGGGCCCTCGGTCGTGCGGTTCACCGCCGCTGGACGGACGATCACGATCCTCGGCAGCGGGGTCGGGCTGACCAATGCCCTGCTCGCCCGCAACGGCAACGCCGCGCTGGTGCTGAACCTGCTCGGCCCGCATCGACGCGTCGTCTGGCTGACCCCCGAGCCATCAGGACCCGGGCGATCCAGGATCGTCATGCATCCGGGCGGCTCACCCCCCGCAGCACAGAGGCTGATCCCGTGGGCCGCGTGGCTGCTTGTCATCCAGCTCGGCGTCGCCGTGGCACTGGCCGCGCTCTGGCGTTCCCGCCGGCTCGGGCCGCTGATTACCGAGCGGCTGCCGGTGGTGGTGCGCGCGTCGGAGACCGTCGAAGGGCACGCCAGGCTGTATCAGTCCCGGCGAACCAGGGAACGGGCCGCGGCGGCGCTCCGCGGCGCCATGCTCTCCCGGGTGCTGGCGGCGCTCGGGCTTGTCCGAGGCGTCCACGAGGATGCCGTCATCGATGCGCTCGCGGCCAGGTCGCGGCTGAACAGGCCGGAGATAGCCGGGATCGTCTACGGGCCGGCGCCGGCCGATGATGCCGAGCTTGTCCGCCTGGCCCGTAGTCTTGACGAACTTGAAAGAGAGGTACGTTCGCAGTGATCGCCGACGACCCCGCAGCGGCCGGGCCAGCCCAGTTCGAGGCGGCGACGGCCGCTCAGGCCAGCCAGGCCACCGGCTTCACCGACGCGGCGGTCACGACGGGAGCCGCTTCCGGTCCCAGGGCCGCGCTCGCCACGGTGCGAACCGAGGTGGCCAAGGCAGTCGTCGGCCAGGACTCGGTGGTCAGCGGGCTGCTCATCGCCCTGATCTGCGAGGGGCACGTGCTGCTGGAGGGCGTTCCCGGCGTGGCCAAGACGCTCCTGATCCGCGCGCTGGCCGGGGCGCTGTCGCTGGAGGGCAAGCGGCTTCAGTTCACGCCCGACCTGATGCCGGGCGACGTGACCGGCTCGCTGATCTACGACGCGCGGACGGCCCAGTTCGAGTTCCGGGCCGGCCCGGTGTTCACCAACCTGCTGCTGGCCGACGAGATCAACAGGACCCCGCCCAAGACCCAGGCCGCACTGCTCGAGGCAATGGAGGAGCGGCAGGTCTCGGTCGAGGGCGACCCGCGGCGCCTGCCCGCGCCTTTCCTCGTGGCCGCGACCCAGAACCCGGTCGAGTACGAGGGCACGTATCCGCTGCCCGAGGCGCAACTCGACAGGTTCATGCTCAAGCTGACCGTGCCGGTGCCTGAGCGGGCCGACGAGATCTCGATCCTGAACCGGCACGCCGCGGGGTTCGATCCGCGCAACCTCGGTGCCGCCGGGATCAGGCGGGTGGCCGGCCCGGCCGATCTCGTGCAGGCCCGCGCCGAGGCAGGGAAGATCCACCTGGCGGCCGAGGTGACCGGCTACATCGTGGACATCTGCCGGGCGACCAGGACCTCGCCGTCGCTGCGGCTCGGCGTCTCGCCGCGCGGCGCGACCGCGCTGCAGGCCACCAGCCGGGCCTGGGCCTGGCTTTCCGGCCGGGACTATGTCACGCCAGACGACGTGAAGGCACTCGCCGGGCCGACGCTGCGGCACCGGATCCAGCTGCGGCCTGAGGTCGAGCTGGACGGCGCGACGCCGGACGGCGTCCTGCAGGGCCTGCTCGCGGCCGTCCCCGTGCCGCGATGACGCTGACCGGCCGCGCGGCGCTCGCGGCCGTGGCCGGCAGCCTGGTCGTCGCGGTATTCGGCACCGGCGCCGCGCTCTTGATCGTCAACGCAGCGCTGCTTGCGGCGTTCGCCGGCGACCTGATCCTGGCCGCGAGCGTCACGCGGCTGCGGGTCAGCCGTTCCGGCGACGCCAAGATCCACCTCGGCCAGGAAGGAACGATCATCCTGGCCGTGGCCAACTCTGGCCGCCGCAGGCTGCGCGGCGTCGTGAGGGACGGCTGGCGGCCCAGCGCCGCGGCCAGGCCGGGCCGGACGCGGATCGACCTGCCAGCGGGCGACCTGGCCAGGCTGACCACCACGCTCACCCCGCAGCGCCGCGGCGACTTCGAGGCGGGGCTGGTCACGATCCGCTCGCTCGGCCCGCTCGGCCTGGCCGGCCGGCAGCGCAGCCTGACGGCGCCGTTCACGGTACGCGTGCTGCCGCCGTTCCTTTCCCGCAAGCACCTGCCCGAGAAGCTCGCCAGGCTGCGCGAGCTTGACGGCCTGCACAAGTCGATGCTCCGCGGCCAGGGCAGCGAGTTCGACTCGCTCCGCGCCTACGTGCTTGGCGACGACGTCAGGTCGATCGACTGGCGTTCGTCGGCACGCCGCAACGACGTGCTGGTGCGTACCTGGCGGCCCGAGCGCGACCGGCGGATCGTCATCGTGCTCGACACGGGACGCACGTCGGCCGGGCGGGTCGGCGGCATCCCGCGGCTGGACGCGTCGATGGACGCGGCGCTGCTGCTCGCCGCGCTCGCCTCGCGGGCAGGTGACCGGGTCGACCTGGTCGCGGCCGACCGCCGGGTGCGGTCCATGGTGGTCGGGACGGGGCGCGATGCCATGCTGGCCGCGTTCACGAACGAGATGGCGCTGCTCGAGCCCGATCTCATCGAGCCGGACATCGGGCTGATGATGGCCACTGTGCTCGGCATCGCCAGGCAGCGCTGCCTGGTCGTGCTGCTGACCGACCTCAACCCGGCTGCGATCGAGCAGGGCATGCTGCCGCACATTCAACTGCTGTCGGCAAGGCATCAGGTGCTGGTCGCGGCCGTGGCCGACCCGCGGCTGGCCGAGATGGCCGCGAGCAGGGGCGACACGGCGGCCGTCTACGAAGCCGCCGCCGCGGTGGCGGCGCAGGCCGGGCGCGCTCACATCGGCGCGCTGCTGCGGCGGCACGGCGTCGAGATCGTGGACGCGCCGCCCGACCGGCTGCCGCCCGCCCTCGCGGACGCCTACCTGAGCCTGAAGGCCGCGGGCCGCCTCTGACTCCCGTGACGGCGGACGCCTGCCCGCGGCCGGGCGGCGCGGTGACCCGCCGCGTGCCGCCGTGACTGGCCGGCCTGCTAGCCGGCGACGTCAAGCTGGTCCGGAGCCTCGACGATGTCGCCGGTCTCACCGGCCGCCGCTGCCCGGCGGCCGAGCACGAGCACGTAGCACAAGAACGCCGTCTCCGCGACCACGCCGATGCCGATCCTGGCCCAGGTCGGCAGCGGCGACGGCGTGACGAACGCCTCGATCAGGCCGGACACGAACAGCACGAAGACCAAGCCGACGGCGACCGTCACCAGCGCCCTGCCCTCTTCCGCCAGCGCCCTGACCCGCGGCCGGTGACCGGGATCGATGACCGCCCAGCCCAGCCGCAACCCAACTCCGGCGGCCAGGAAAACCGCGCTCAGCTCCAGGATCCCGTGCGGCAGGATCAGGCCCCAGAACTCGCCCGACCGTCCGTACGACACCATCAGGCCGCCGACGATGCCGACGTTCTTCGCGTTCTCGAACAGAACGAAAAGCACCGGTATGCCGAGGAGCACGCCGAGGAGGATCGTCACGCCGGCGACCAGCGCGTTGTTCGTCCATACGTGCGCGGCGAACGACCGGCCGTCATACGTGGAGTAGTAGTGCCGGAACTGATGATGAACGAGATTCGCCGCGGCTGATCGCGGCAGCAGGCTGGCCTGAAGCGCGGGTGACCCGGCCACGCGCCACCCGACCAGCACCGCCACCAGGACCGAGCCCGCCGCGCAGCCCAGCCACCACCAGCGCGCCCGGTAGGCCGCGGCGGGGAACGAGATCGCCGCGAACCGGCCGACCGCCTGCCACCCCGACGACTGCGCGCCGCTCACGGCGGCGCGGGACCTGGCCAGCTGACCGGACAGCCTGGCGGCCAGCGCCTGATCGAGCCCGGCGGTCTGCAGCGTCGACAACTGCGCCGCTGTGCGCTGGTAGAGCCGGACAAGCTCGTCGATCTCCTCGCCCGACAGCCCACGGCGCCGCCTGGTCAGCCTGTCCAGGCGGGCCCAGTCGGCACGGTGCTCGGCGACAAACACCTCGAGGTCCACGGCTGGAGACTACAGCCCGGATAACTGGATAGTCTTGGCGCGACCGTCAGTGCCGACGAATGCGGTCGCATGCAGGACGTGGCCCGCGTCCTCGATCACGATCATGTGCGACGAGGGGCGAGGAATCCGGAGGAGACTGTGGCCGAGGTGGTGACCGGCGAAGCGGTCGTGCTCGACCTGGCAGTGGCCCGGTTCCCCAGCCGGCTGCTCGCGCTCCTCATCGACGTGGCCGTGCAGGTGCCGGTCGTGATCTTTCTCGAGGTCGTCGTCTTCGCCAGGTCGGCCGGCCATCTGAACCCGGCCTCGGCCACCGCGATCTACCTCGCCGGGGCGATGTTCGTGTTGATCGGATACCCGCTGACCTTCGAGACGCTCAGCCGCGGCAAGACGCTCGGCAAGATGGCGCTCGGCATCCGCGTGGTCAGCGATGACGGCAGCCCCGAGCGGTTCAGGCAGGCGCTGGTGCGCGCGCTGTCGGCCGCGTTCATCGAGATCTGGCTGCCGCCGATCAACCTGATCGGTCTCCCCGCCGGCTTGATCACGTCGATGGTCTCGGCGAAAGGCAAGCGCCTCGGCGACCTGTTCGCCGGGACGTTCGTCATCCAGGAGCGGGTGCCGCGCCGGCCGGACCTCGCGCCGGTGTTCACCGTCATCCCGCCCCCGCTGGCCGGCTGGGCGCAGCACCTGGAGCTGTCCAGGCTGTCCGACCAGACCGCCGCGGCGGCCAGCAGCTACCTGCGCCGGTTCTACGACCTGCGCCCCGCGGCGCGGGAGCAGCTCGGGCTCCAGCTCGCGTCGGCGGTCGCCGCCCAGGTGAGCCCGCCGCCGCCGCCGGGAACCGACCCTCCGGCGTTCCTCGCCGCCGTCCTGGCCGTCCGCCGCGAGCGCGAGCAGGCCAGGCTGCGTGCTCGCCAGGCCGACTGGCAGGGCACCGCCGGCCCGCATCCAGCCCCGCCCACTGCGGGGCCTGGCGCCCCGCAGGCCACGCCAGCCCCGCAGACAACCCCGGCCCCGCAGACAACCCCGGCCCCGCCGGCGACGCTCCCGCTGGGTCCCGACGACCTCGTCACGCTGAGCAAGCCCGACCAGCCCGAGGACCACGGCTTCGCCAAGCCCTTCTGAGCAGATGCCACCCGCGGACCAACAGTCGCGCCGGGGTCTGCGTTAGCGAAAGGGCGCACAGTCAGCCGCGGCCGGATGGCGCCCGCAGGAACGGCGCCAGCAGGTCGCCGGTCGCGGCCGCCGCGAGCGCGAGCCCTTCCGCCACCGGAACGTCGCGCACCGAGTAGTGCTGCTGGCCTGCCGCCGTCGTGGCGGTCAGCGTGACCAGGCCCTGGCGGCGCTGGAACCAGGTCTGGTGGATCCGCCAGCCGATGATCGCGTCGGTGGAGATGATGTTGCGGCGGCGGGCGAAACTGCCCGTCCTGGTTACCAGCCATCCGCCGGCCAGCCGGTGGCCGAGGCCCCTGTACCGGTCGGCCGCGACCAGCGCGGCGCAGGGCAGCAGCGCGAAAGAACCGATCCACACCCAGTCAGGGCCGTGCTGCGCCCACGTCGCGACGTAGACCGCGCCGATGATCAACGCCGCCCCGGCGAGCGCGCGAGCGTAGCGGCGGCGGCGGGCCGCCGGGCCATGCGGCACCAGCGGGCCCGAGCAGATGTCCTCAGGCAGCCCGAGCACGGCACCGGCCACCTGCCGGGCGACGTCGCGGGGAGCGGGCGGCAGCAGCACCGATCCCTCCCGCTCGGCGCCCCGGCCGACGTGCAGCCCGGTGGCAATCGCGATGCACCGGGCACCGCTGGCGGCTCGCAGCAGCAGCGGCTCGCTGATCTCCACGCCGCGGATCCTGCTGCGCGAGATCGTCGTCGCCCGGACCGACAGCAGGCCGCGGGTGACCCTGAGCGTGTCGGCGCCGTGCTCGGCGAGCCGGAAGTTCCAGAACACGGCGATGTAGCCGGCCATCGCGATCAGCACGTACCCGGCCAGCGCCACGGCGCCGCCGACGAGGATGCGCTGCACGACGCTGAACGCGGTGAAGTCGGCAACGACCCGCTGGACCGGACCCGTGGCCGCGAGGTTGATGTCGGTGGCGTTCGTGACCTGGACGACCGAGCCGAACAGCACACCGAGGACGACGAGCCCGGTCATGGTGAGCGGGGCAAACCGCAGCCAGCCAACACGCCACCTGACGATCTCCGTCGCGCGCTCCGCCGGGAGTGCCTTCCGCGCCGGAGCCGGGGCCCGCGGCGCTGCCGGCGCCCGCGGCGCTGCCGGCGCCCGCCCGGCCTCGGTCACCGCCGCGGCCAGTCCCCTGACCGACGACAGCAGCACTACTCGCAGGGACTCGGCGTCCGACCTGGTCACGACGTCCAGGCGGAAGCTTTCGCCGGATCGCAGGTCGTTACGGCCGGTCCCGATGCTGACCCGGCAGACGCCGAGCAGGCGGTGCAGCAGGTGCGCGCTCACGTCGACGGTGCGGATCCGGTCCCTGGCCACCGACAGGGTCTTCTGGTTCAGCAGTCCGCGCCGCAGGTAGACCCGCTCGTCGGTGATCAGGTACCTGGTGGTGGCCCAGTGCACCAGCCCGGTGACGACTGCGAAAACGGCGGCGGCGACACCCCAGGCCAGGCCGCCGCCGGTGCGCGAGTGCAGGATCAGCAGGCCGGCCAGCAGCGGGAGCAGCCTGGCCAGGTCGGTCAGCGGCCGGACGACCATGCTCCGCGGACTCAGCCGCCGCCAGCCCGCGTCGAAGCCCTGCAGGCCGCCGCGGCCCAGCCCGCCGCCGCCGCCCAGCCCGCCGCCGCGGCCCAGCCCGGCACCGGCGGACGCGGCGGCGGGAACCAGTCCCGCCTCGTCGGACCCGCCCGCCACCTCGGGGACCGTCATGTCGCGTCGCCCGGCGCCTGCCCGGTCGCCACCGCCAGCTGGTCGAGCAGCCGGTCCGCAAGCTTGCGGTCGAGGCCGTGAATGCGGACCGGCCCGGCCGCCGACGCCGTCGTCGCCGTCACGTTGGCCAGGCCGAAGAACCGCTCCCCCACCGACCGGTGACTGTCGATCGTCTGGATCCGGCTGACCGGAGCGATCCGCCAGTGCACCGAGAACCATCCTGACCTGGTGTAAAGAGCCTGATCGGTAATCTCCCAGCGGTGCACCCGGTATCGCCAGCGCGGCATGATCACCGTGTGCAACGCGACCAGGACCGCCGTCGTCACGAGCACCGCACGCCAGATCGCGGGGAAGCCGCTGATCGCGGCGAGTGCGAGTTCGGCGAGCACGACCACGCCTCCGCTGACCGCGGCCCTGGCCGTCCAGTAGCTGATCGCGCGCCGGCTGACCCGGTTTCCTGGCGCGCGCAGCCCGGGCAGCAGCGGGTCGGCGCTAAGACTGTCGGTCGTCATCCCTCTAGGGTGCCATCAGCCGGGCAGTGAGTTGAAAGCGATCATCAACTTCCGTATTTTAACCGGCCACCGCGGGCAATTCCGCAGGCCTTGAAAGCGCAATGCGAAAAGGCGAAACGAATACAAAGCGGGCCTATCTGGGGGCGATCTGGGGCCTATCTGGGGGGATCTGGGGGCCGCGGCGGTTGACGGCGCTTATCGGTTGACGGCGCTTAGCTGCCCTGGTTCCAGGACGCCAGGTACTCCTGTTGCGCGCCGGTCAGCTCGTCGATCCTGGCGCCGGCAGCGGCCAGGGTCAGCCTGGCGACCTGGGCGTCGATGGCCGCGGGCATCGGATGCACGCCGGCCGCCAGCCCAGTCTCCCCGCTGGTCAGCCACATCAGCGCGAGCGCCTGGGCCGCGAAGGACAGGTCCATCACCGCGGCCGGGTTGCCCTCCGCCGCTATCAGGTTCACGACCCGGCCTTCGGCCAGCAGGATCAGCCGCCTGCCGGTGTCGAGCACGTACTCGTCGGCGTGCGGGCGGACCCCGCGGTTGACCTCGACCGCCAGATCGGCGAGCGCGCGCACGTCGATCTCGACGTCGAAGTGGCCGGCGTTGGCGAGCACCGCGCCGTCGCGCATGACCTCCAGGTGCTGGCCCGTGATCACGTCGCGGGAACCGGTCGCGGTGATGAACACGTCCCCGGCAGGGGCGGCGTCGGCCATCGGGAGCACCCGGTATCCGCACATGATCGCGTCGAGCGCGCGGACCGGGTCGACCTCGGTGACGATCACGTGGGCGCCGAGGCCGGCCGCCCGCCCGGCGATCGCGCGCCCGCACGAGCCGTGACCCGCCACCACGACGGTCTTGCCCGCCAGCAGGATGTTGGTGGCCCGCAGCAGCCCGTCGAGTACCGACTGGCCGGTGCCGTAGCCGTTGTCGAACATGCGCCTGGTCACCGAGGCGTCCGCGGCGACCACCGGGAAGGCCAGCGTCCCGGCCGCCGCCATCCTGCGCAGCCGCGCGACCCCGGTCGACGTCGACTCGCAGCCCCCGATCACTCCGGGCAGCAGTTCGGGGCGCTCGGCGTGCAGCGTGTTCACCAGGTCGCAGCCGTCGTCCACGACGAGGTCGGGCGCGCCGTCCAGGGCGCGGTGCAGATGGGCGTAGTACGTCTCCCTGTCCACTCCCGTTCTGGCGTGAACGAAAACCTCCGGCCGGCTCGCCAGCGCCGCGGCGATGTCATCCTGCGTGGACAGCGGGTTCGACGCGGCGAGGTGGACCCGGCCGCCGGCCGCGGTGACCAGCCCGACCAGAACGGCGGTCTCCGCGGTGATGTGCAGGCAGGCCGCGACCGAGCGCCCCTCGAACGGACGCCTTCTCGCGTACTCCTGCCGCAGCAGGCCGAGCACCGGCATCGCGCGCTCCGCCCACGCGATCCTCGCCAGTCCGCTCTCGGCCAGCCCAGAGTCGGCGATGTCGGACGTAAACCCGCCCTCAGCCTCGCCCGGTCCGCAGCTCTTGCCCGGCCCGCCGCCCCGCTCGCCCGGCCCACCGTCACTCACGCCACTCACTCCAACCCCACCAGTCACAATGACTCCGACGGCACCCTGACTTCGCTCGCCGCCAACGCCGCAGGAACATCGATGTGGCATCGATGTCACTCCGGTCGCTGCCAGATGAACATCGATGTGGCGTAGATGCCCGTATAGGAGCATCGATGCCACATCGATGTTGCCTGAGCCCCCGGGCCGCGGACATCGATGTGGCATCGATGTCCCTCTCGCAGCTTCCGTAGGCAGCCCGACGGCACAAGATGTTGCTATAGCCCGGTGTCGGCGTGAACGGCGGCATCTGCCCGTCCGCGCCGGACATCAGTAGCGGTAGTGGTCCGATTTGTACGGGCCCTCGAGGGGGACGCCGATGTAGTCGGCTTGCTCCTTGCTGAGCTCGGTCAGGTGGACGCCCAGGGCGTCCAGGTGCAGGCGGGCGACCCGCTCGTCGAGGATCTTGGGCAGCACGTGCACGCCGAGCGGGTACTGGTCGGTCCTGGCGAACAGCTCGATCTGGGCGAGCACCTGGTTGGTGAAGCTGGACGACATGACGAAGCTCGGGTGCCCGGTCGCGTTGCCCAGGTTCAGCAGGCGGCCCTCGGACAGCACGATGACCGAGTGCCCGTCGGGGAACACCCACTCGTCGACCTGCGGCTTGATCGTGTTCCTGCGGATGCCGGGCAGCCCGGCCAGGCCGGCCATGTCGATCTCGTTGTCGAAGTGCCCGATGTTCCCCACGATGGCCTGGTGCTTCATCCGGCTCATGTGCTCGGCGGTGATGATGTGCAGGTTGCCCGTCGCCGTGACGAAGATGTCGGCGCTGGCGACCACGTCGTCGAGCGTGCAGACCTGCTGGCCGTCCATCGCTGCCTGCAGCGCGCAGATCGGGTCGATCTCGGTGATGATCACGCGCGCGCCCTGGCCGCGCAGCGACTCCGCGCAGCCCTTGCCGACGTCGCCGTAGCCGCAGACGACGGCTACCTTGCCGCCGATGAGCGTGTCGGTGGCCCGGTTGATGCCGTCGATCAGCGAATGGCGGCAGCCGTACTTGTTGTCGAACTTGGACTTGGTGACCGAGTCGTTGACGTTGATCGCGGGGAACCGCAGCGTTCCCGCCCGCGCCATCTCGTACAGCCGGTGCACGCCGGTCGTGGTCTCCTCGGTCACGCCGAGCACCTGGCCGGCGACCTTTGTCCACCTGAGCGGGTCAGCCGCGAGGCTCTCCTTGAGCAGGCCGAGGACGACGTGCCACTCCTCCGGATCGCCGTCGGCCCCGGCGGGCACCTCGCCAGCGGCCTCGAACTCGGCGCCCCGGTGCACGAGCAGGGTCGCGTCGCCGCCGTCGTCGAGCAGCAGGTTAGGGCCGTGCCCGTCCGGCCAGGTCAGCGCCTGGTTGGTGCACCACCAGTACTCTTCGAGCGTCTCGCCCTTCCACGCGAAGACCGCGATGCCGCGCGGGTCGTCCCGGGTGCCGTCTGGCCCGACGGCGACGGCGGCCGCCGCGTGGTCCTGGGTGGAGAAGATGTTGCAGCTCGCCCACCGGACCTGGGCGCCGAGTGCGACCAGGGTCTCGATCAGGACGGCCGTCTGCACCGTCATGTGCAGCGACCCGGTGATCCGCGCGTTGGTCAGCGGCTTCGAGCCCCCGAATTCCTCGCGCAACGCCATCAGGCCGGGCATCTCATGCTGGGCCAGCCTGATCTCGTGCCGGCCGAACTCGGCCAGCGAGAGGTCGGCGACCTTGAACGGTAGGGGCTCGGCGGACATCTGCGCTCCTCGTCGTCGGGCGGTGATCGGGCATCGGTAAGTCTGACGGTACGGGACCGGAACCCCCGGCCGCAGCCCCGCGCTGCTGTTTCTGACAGGAAATTGTTAGAATCTGGGGTCATGCGCATCACCGACGCCGCCGCACGGCTCGGCATCTCCCCGCGGATGCTGCGATACCGGGAGGAACTCAGGCTACTGCCGTCCGTCCGGGCACGGACCCCGTCAGGGCGGCACCGGCAGTTCGGCGCGGCCGAACTGGACGCCGCTGCCTGGGGCCTGGCGATCGAGCAGCGGTACGACATCAGCCCCGCCGCGCTCGCGTTCGGCCTGCGGGTACTGTGCGACCCGGTGGCGCGCGCCCAGGTCGCCGAGCTGGGCCGCCGGACCGGCAGGATCAGGCCGCTTCCCGCGATGGCGATGGACTTCGAGAAGGAGCGCGCGCTCCGGCTGCTCGGCAACCCGCCCCCGCGGCGGCCGCCTGCCCCGCCGGCGCGGTAACCGTCACTGCCTCTCGGGCGGGTCCTGCGGTGCCCGCGGGTCCTGCGGTGCCCGCGGTGCTCGCGCGGCGCGGGCGGCCTTGACCGCGGGGTCGGCAGCGTCCTGCCGCGACGCCTCGTACAGGTCGGGCTCGAGGTAGATCAGCCCGGCGATCGGCACAGCCGCCCTGACCCTGCGTTCCGCCGCATCGATGCCGGCCGCGATGGCCTCGGCCACCTCTCCGGGGCGGACCGCCACCTTCGCGGCCACCAGAAGCGAGTCGGGGCCGACGTGCAGCGTCCGCAGGTGGATCACCCGTTCGATCAGCGGGCCGTCCTCGATCGCGGCCAAGATCGCCCGCTGCATGTCCGGGCTGGCCGACTCCCCGATCAGCAGGCTCTTTATCTCGACCGCGAAGACGGCTGCCACGCACCCGAGCAGGACGCCGATCGCGATGGAGCCCGCTCCGTCCCACCTGCCGTCATGGGTAACCGTCGACAAGGTCACGGCGCACAACGCAAACCCCAGGCCGATCAGGGCCGCCGAGTCCTCGAGCAGCACGGCCGGAAGCTCCGGGGCCTTGGCATGCCTGATGAAGGCGCGCCAGCCGGCTCGCCCGCGGGACCGGTTCGACTCGCTCACGGCGGTGCGGAACGAGAACGCCTCGAGCGCGATCGCCACCCCGAGCACCGCGAACGCGACGACCGGCGACAGCACGGCCTCCGGGTGCGTGATCCGGCTGACGCCCTCGTACAGCGAGAAGATCGCGCCGACCACGAACAGCACGACGGCGACGATGAACGCGTAGACATAGCGTTCTGCCCCGAACCCGAACTGGTGCTGCTCGGTCTCCTCCCGCCTGGCCCTGGTCCGCCCGATCAGCAGCAGCACCTGGTTTCCCGAGTCGGCGACCGAGTGCACCGACTCGGCCAGCAGCGAAGCCGACCCGGTGATCACGAAGGCGACGAACTTGGTCGCGGCGATCCCGAGGTTGGCGCCCAGCGCCGCGAGGACGGCCCGCGGGCTCTCCTGCGAGCTCATGCTCTGTCTCCCGCTAGCGGTGTCTCCCGCTCGCCTCCGGGCCCCGGCCCACCTCCCCATCCCCTTCACTGCGCCGCCTTCCTCGTCGCTCGTCCCTCGCTCCTCGGTCCGGGCGGCGCCGCGCCCCTCCGGCTCGCTCACTGGACGCGGCATGCGCGGCAAAGGCGTACCCTAGCCCCCGGCCGGATCGCGGGCCTCGCTGACCAGCAGCACGGGGATGTCGTCGCGGACCGGGTAGGCCAGGCCGCAGTCGGCGCCGGTGCAGACGAGCTCGCTGGCCGCGTCGTCGGCGCGCAACGGCGCGTGGCACTTCGGGCAGGCGAGGATCTCAAGCAGCCAGTCGTCGATGTTCACCGGTTCTCCTGGGTCGTCGCGGGCAGCATGCGCTACTGCGCATCATCTCGCACGATGTGCAGTACTTCGTCAGTGACCTTAGCCAGCGTAGGGTCGTCGGCGGCCTCCACGTTGAGCCGGAGCAGCGGCTCGGTATTCGACGGGCGCAGGTTGAACCACCACTGCGGAGTCGTGATCGTGAGCCCGTCCAGGTCGTCGGCGGTAACCTCGGGCCGCCCGACGAACGCCTCCCGCACCTTCGCCAGCACCCCGACCTGGTCGGCAACCGCGCTGTTGATCTCTCCGGACGCCACGTGCCTGGAGTAGTGGCCGATCAGCTCGGACAACGGCTTGTCCTGGCCGCCGAGCGCGGCCAGGACATGCAGCGCGGCGAGCATGCCGGAGTCGGCGAACCAGAAGTCCCTGAAGTAGAAGTGGCCAGAGTGCTCGCCGCCGAAGATCGCGTCCCGCTCGGACATCACGGCCTTGATGAACGAGTGCCCGACCCTGGTCCGCACCGCGGTGCCACCGTGCTCGGCGACGAACTCGGGCACGGCCCTGGACGTGATGAGGTTGTGGATGATCGTCGCGCCCGGCTCACGCTCCAGCTCGCGAACGGCGATCAGCGCGGTCAGCACCGACGGGGAGACGATCTCGCCGCGCTCGTCGATCACGAAGCACCGGTCGGCGTCCCCGTCGAACGCCAGCCCGATGTCGGCCGAGGTCGCGACGACGGCGTTGCGCAGGTCGGCGAGGTTGGCCGGCTCGATCGGGTTCGCCTCGTGGTTGGGGAATGAGCCGTCCAGCTCGAAGTAGAGCGGCACAAGGTCGATCGGCAGGCCCTCGAACACCTTCGGCACTGTGTGCCCGGCCATCCCGTTGCCCGCGTCGACGGCGGCCTTGAGCGGCCGGATCCCGGACAGGTCGACCAGCGCCCGAAGGTAGTCCGAGTACCCGGAGAGCAGGTCGCGGCTGCTGACCGTCCCCGGCGTCGCGGCGGCGGCCGGCGACCCGCCGCTCGCCATCTCGCGCAGCCTGGCCAGGCCGGTGTCCTGGCCTACCGGTTTGGCTCCGGCCCGGCAGAGCTTGATCCCGTTGTACTTCGCCGGGTTGTGGCTCGCCGTGAGCATCGCTCCTGGCAGGCCGAGGCAGCCGCTGGCGTAGTACAGCATGTCGGTCGAGCCGAGGCCGCCGTCCACTACGTCCGCTCCGGCACCGGTGACGCCGCGGGCGAACGCCGCGGCCAGCGGCTCCGACGACGTCCGCATGTCGTGCACGGTCACCACGGCCCGCGCTCCCGTCATCGTCGCGAACGCCGTTCCGACGGCCTGCGCGACGTCCTCGTCAAGCTCGTCAGGAACCAGGCCCCTGATGTCGTATGCCTTGAAGATCTTCGCGTAGTCGGCCACTTCGGCTTGCCTCTCCCGACCATTTCCGGTCCCGTGCCGCCCCTGCTGGCGGCTTTCCTGCCGTTCCAGGCCGCCAGACTACCCGTCCAGCCAGGCCGGGGCCGGCGTAGCCGCGACGACGGCTCAGGCGTGCAGCGCGATACCGCGCCTCCCGTCGGGCGGAGCAGGCTGGCCTCGAGCAGAGCCGTGATGTGGGGACGAGCGGCGATGGGGCAGGTGGAGCAGAGACAGGGGCCAGGTCCCGTCGGGTCGGCCCGAGGGCTAGCCCGGCCGGCCGCGCTCCTGCGGCGCCGACCGCAGCACCCTCAGGTGCCCGCGCCTGCCGACCTCGATGCCCTGCCCGACCGGTTCGGCGGCCGCGCGCGGGGCTGCCGCCTCGCGGACGGCGTTGGCCAGCGCCTCCAGGTCGTCGGCCGCGGCCTCCTGGCTCGGAGCGAGCGGCAGCCGCACGATGTCCCAGCCGCGCGGTGCCGTGAGCCGATCCGCGTGCGCGCTGCACAGGTCGTAGCAGTGCGGTTCGACGTAGGCGGCGAGCGGCCCGAGCACCGCCGTCGAGTCCCGGTACACGTAAGTCAGCGTGCAGACGGCATCCCGCTTGCAGGCCGGCCGGGAGCAGCGGCGAGAACTCAACGATCCACCTCGCTCACGGCTCCGTTCGCGGTGCTGCCGACGCGGCCAGGCGCGAACGCGGCTGCGGGCCGGCTGCGGTACAGGACTTGACCATCGGAGCGCCTGCGCCCCCGCTGAGGCCCGGGCCGCGTAGTTCGCTCACAACCGCTGACGGTATCGGTACGCATGGCGGTAACGCCATCACCCGGGGCACTCTGCACGATCGTGTCTCTGTCTTTTCTGGGCCCTCCCCGCGATCGACCGGGCGGGACCGCCGCGGGACGGCCGCGGGGCCGGGACGCCCGAGGCGGGCCGCCGGCCGCCGGCCTGCCTCGGTCAGAAACATCTGAGTTACGCTGTGTGGTTGTGCGACCGGCTGACAGGCGACCTCCGGCGACCGCGCGGATCAGGCGCCGCGACCGGCACGGGCGCGGCCTGCGCGGGCCGCTGGCTCCGGCCGGGTCGCCGCTGTACCGCAGCCGCGCCGAGCGGTTCGACGAGCTCGTGCTGCAGGCGGTCGCCCAGCTCGAGCCGCGCTGGGAGGCCGAGCTGGCCGGGGTGGAGTTCGCGGTCGAGGAAGTGCCCGCGGTCGATCCGCCTCCACTCGACCTGCTGTCCGATGAGGCCGATCCCGTGCCGCTGGCCAGGCTCGACCCCGCCCGGCCCGATCCTGGCGATCCGGCCCGCCCGGCCAGGCCAGCCAGGATCGTGCTGTACCGGAGGCCGCTGCTGGCCCGCACGGACGGCGAGGACGAACTCGGCGAGCTCGTGCTCGACGTGGTGATCGAGGAGTTCGCCAGGCTGCTCGGCCTCGACCCGCAGGTGATCGATCCCGACTATCCGGACGACGACTGACCGGCCCGGGCTCGTGGTCCGCGCCGGCCCGTCCGCGGCCGCTGACGGGCCGGAGCGGAAGGACCGGCTAACGACCCGAGCACGCGCACCAGGGACTGGCCGACGTCGGGCAGGTCGATCCTCGTCGGCGACGAGACGACCGGCAGCACCGCCAGCAGGGAGCCGCCGACGATGGCCAGCCGGGCCGCGTAGACCGGCCCCGACCCGGGCGCCGGCGTCACGACGATCGCGACGATCTTGACGCCGCCGCCCGCGTGCTGAGGCAGGCCGATCCGCACCTTCGCGGCCGACTTGGCGGGTATCCGCACCACCTGGCCGGTCTGCCCGGTCAGTGCGGCGCCAGGAGCCGCCTGCGTGATCCTGACGCTCGCGGCATGCCCGGGAGCGGACAGCACGAGCTGGGTCTTGCCCGCCGGGCCGACCGGGCTCGCCGCGACGACGCCCTGCTCGGTGACGGGGTCACAGCCGCCGATGAAGGCGCCTGGCGCGCCTGACGGCCCGCCCGAGACCTCGAGCATGGCCGTGACCGGCACGTTCGCGGAGATCTTGATCGAGCCAGAGTTCCCGCTAAGCGACGGGATCGAGACGCCAGTGGTCAGGTGACCCAGCAGGCTGATGTAGTTTCCGCCGGTGGGATGGTACGAACCGCGCGGGGTCACCGCGGTAACCTTGACCCTGGCCGCCGCGGGCCCTGGCACGGCGATGTACAGCTCGCGCGTCCCGGCCGTGGCGGGCAAGCCGGTCAGCATCTGCGTGGTCGCCGGCTCCTGGGCGGCGGGCAGCCAGGCTCCCGGCTCGGCGGTGCTGCCGGTTTCGCGGATGGCGGCAACCACGCGGCCGGTGCTCGTCGTCACGTGGAAGGCCGCGGCCTTGGCCGAGTGCACGAGCTTGTCCAGGCTCTGCACGATCATGGCGTGCGGCGGCACGACGATCCCCGAGTCTCCGGCGCCGAGCCGCGGGCCGCTGTCGGTCTGGATGCTCACGTGGGCGTCGGCGGGCAGGCTGTCGGCGTTGACCAGGTACAGCTCGGTGTGCATCTTGGTCGTCTCCGGGCCGACGAACCAGAAGTCAGAGCCTGGCGCCTGACACCGTGCCGTCGGCAGCCCGCCCGGGCTGAGCTGCTCGACGTCGAAGCCCTGCGCGTCCGACCCGGTGGCCGCGATGATCAGGCCGCCCCTGGCCCGGCTGGTCGGCACCGCCCCGCCGGCCATGCTCGGCAAGGTCGCCAGTTTCGTCGGCACGGGGGGCGCGTCGCGGACCGTTCTCACCGTCAGCTGACCGGGCTGAGGTGAGGTTCTCACGGCCGCGGGCGGCTGCGACTTGGCGGCGGGACTCAGCGCCGTCAGCGCCACCTGACCGCTGCCGGTGCTGGCCGGCGCGCTGGCCTCGGCGATGTTCCCGCCCGTGAGGCCGGCCGATCCCGGCGCCGGGCAGGCGAGCAGCGCGGAGTTGACCGCCAGCTTGCCCGCCGGGCCGGCCGGCGGGCCGGCCGTGAGGACGACCGCGCGGCCGAGCCCGGCGAAGCCGTACAGGCCCGCCAGCGCGAGCAGCACGAGGAACACCAGGACGAACCGGTTCGCCCGCTGGCGGCTCCTGATCGGCCTGGCCTTGCGAGCCGTCACCAGCCGTCTCCCTCGTACTCGGGCTCATAGTCGGGCAGTGGCTCTGACCATCGCTGATCCTGCCGCTCCTCGTCACGGCCCCTGACCCGCTCGCCGGTATCCTCCGCCGGCCGCCAGGCGCTGCGTCCGCTCTGCCTGCGCCCGGGACCGCCGATCGGCGGCAGCGGCTCGAGCGCCTCGCCGCCGCCCGGCCGGGCCGGCGGCTCCTCGCGTGTCCGGTCGCGACCTGGCCGGCCGCCGCCGTGCCGGGCCGACCGCCCGATACCGCGCCGGCCGCGTCGCGGCTCCCTGGGCCCGCGGTCAGCGGGATCCTGGTCAGGCTCGGTGTCAGGCCGGCCGGACCGCGTCGAGCGGCGGCCGCGGTCCGGCTCGCCATACGGCCACGAACCCGACGTCGAGGGCTCGTCGGTGCGCCGGTCCTGCGTGCTCTGATCATCACCCCAGGCCTGCCGGTCCCGGTCGGCCAGGTCCCGGTCGGCCAGGTCCCGGTCGGCCAGGTCCCGGTCGGCCAGGTCCCGGGCCGGCCAGTCACGCTCGGGCGAGCGGCCGGCCGCGGAACGTCCGGACGACAAGCGGCGGTCCGCGGTCTCCACGCCGGGATCCGGCCACGACCCGGCCGGCGACCGGCCAGACGGAGACCGCCCCGCCGCGGGACCGCGGTCCCGCCGCGGGCCGGCGCCGGAATCGGGGTACGGCCAGTCGCCGGAGGCCGAGCGGCCGGACGGAGACCGGCCCGCAGCCGCGGAATGGCGACCGGCGGACGGCTCGGGATAGCCGTCGTCGTAGGGTCGCCCGGACGGTCCCGTTGCGGAAAAATCGGCACGAGCACCAAGGTCATGATCCGGCTCGTCCGAGTAGGACCAGGCCTGTTCCTGCGGACCGGCGGGCCGGCCGGGGCGCGGCCCGGTCTGGGCCGGATCACCCCCGGCCGGCGGCCTCAGGTCCGACCGCGGAGCATCGGCGCGGGAACCTGGGCGCGGCTCCTCGGCCGCGTAAGGCCAGGCGTCGGCGAGCCTGGTGTCGCCGGCCGGGTCGTCGCGACCCGGATACGGCCAGGCATCTGCCAGCCTGGTGTCATCGCCCGGGTCGTCGCGGCCCGCAGCATACGGCCAGGCATCGGCCAGCCCGGCCTCGCGCTGGCGCGCCTCGCGCCGGCCGGCGGCGTCGTCCGCGCGCCTGCGCGACCCGGGCCGCGCCCGGGAGCCGGCCGCCGTACCGGCCGCCGCGGCGGCCTCGTCGAGGCCGGCCGGCGACGCGCCAGACCGGCCCCCGGCCGCCGCTTCCTGGCCGGCCCTGCTCCTGCCTGCCCTGCCGACCTTGCCGCGGGCGGCTGCCCGGCCCCGACGGGCCCTGCTGCGCGCGCCGCGCGCGTAGCGCGGCGACCGCGCCTGCCTGCCAGCCAGCACACCCCCGGCCAGCCCGGCCCGGCCCTCCGGCGCCGCGCCGGCCGCCACCTCGCCGCCCGCCATATAGCCGCCCGCCACCTCGCCGCCCGCCACCTCGCCGCCCGCGCCAGCCAGGCCAGCGCCCGTCAGGCCGGACCCGGCCGTGCCAGGCCGGTCCGCATCGGCGGCCCCGGCGGACAGCGCCTCCTGCTCGGCCACCTTGATGCCGGGCAGCGCGAGACCGACGGCAACGACGAACGCCAGCAGCTCGAAGACGAGCATGAGCTCCCTGGCGAAGCCGGAGTGCCCGACGCTCAGGCTGCCACCGCCCCGGGGCAGCCTGAAGGCCTGCGCCCAGCCGCCGGCCGGCGACGGCACCTCGGCCAGCGGATGCCCGTCGAGCGATGCGCTCCAGCCGCCGGCGGGCTCGGACAGCATCAGCGTTCCGCCCGCGGTCGGGGCGGGCGCCGCCGAGACGCCGACCCGGCCCGACGGTATCGCTACCACGGTGCCGTCGGGCTCGGTGACGGTCAACCTGGCGGGCGGGCTGTCCAGCTGCCACAGCGAGTAGCCTGACGTGATGCTGTAGGGCCGCAGCCCGCTCACGTTGCCGAGCACGTTGGCCAGCCGCTTGTCGACCGGCGCCTGGACCAGCACGTAGCCGATGTCGAAGTCGGCGAGCAGCCGTGCCTGGTCGGCCGCCAGCCCGCCGCCCGGCGTGGTCAGCGTGGAGACAGCCTTGCTGAGCGCGTGCAGGGCATCGGGCGGCGGGGTGAGCGCCGTGTCGGCCAGCGACGGGCTCGGGCCGCTGAGCAGCAGGTAGGAGATCCGACCGCCGGACGACCTGAGCACCAGCGTCCGCACCTGGCGGCTCTGGCCTTCCGCCGCGGCGACGAGTTCAGGCACGACCGTGCTGTGCACCGGATGAATCGGCCCGCTCACCCCGGCACCGAGCCATGCCGCGGCGGCGATCACCGGCGTTGAGCAGGCGATGAGGGCGACCAGCGCGGCCCACGGTCCGCGGCCGGACACGACCGCACGCCAGCCCTTGACCCCGGCCAGCAGGCGGCCGAGCGCCCCCGCCCCGGCCGCGGAGGCCAGCAGCAGCCCGAGCGCGGCGAGCGCGAGCGGAAGCCCGGTCCACACGACGACCGGGCCGCCCTCGCCGGGCCGCACCGTCAGGTGGCTCGCCACGATCGCGGTGAGCAGCCCGGACAGTGCGATCCCCCAGCCCGCCATGACCAGCTTGCGGCGCCGGCCGACGAACAGCGCGGCGAGGGCGACGGCGAGCAGCCCGGCCGTGACCCAGTAAGGCGGCAGTCCGGGACCGCCCGGACTGAGCAGCATCAGCGCCCTGGCGGGCAGGCCGCCGACCGGAGTTCCCGGCTGCGGCAGGCCGGCTTCGAGCAGCGTGCCGGCCGGGTGCGCGAACTGGGTCAGTGACCAGGGCAGCAGCAGAACGGGCGCCATCAGCGTCGCGATGGCGAGGTTGCGCAGCAGGCCGCGCCTGGTGGCGCGGAACACGATCGCGGCCAGCAGGCAGGCGACGACCGTCATGATCCAGAGCAGCGGGACGAAGGCGGCGCCGATCGCGACCAGCAGCCCGGTCGCCCAGGCCGCGCGGGTCGCCCGCGGCCCCGACGCGGTGACCATGCGGCCGGCCTGCGCCAGGATCAGCGGAAGCAGGATGAACGCGACTGCGGTGCCGAACCGCGCTGAGGCGACGACGCCCGTGGCGACCGGCAGCAGCGCGTAGGTCACCGACGCCCACACCCGGACCGGCGCCGAGGTGGTGACTTTGCGGGCGGCGAGCATCGCGGTCATCCCGGCGAGCGGCACGCAGCCGACCATGAGCACGTCGATGGCCAGCCAGGCCTTCCCGGCGAGCACGGTGGCGAGGGCGGCGATCACCGCCAGCCAGGGCGGCGCCGCCGCGGCCGAGCCGATCCCCGTCGGGTGGAACGCCTGCAGGTAGGCACTCCACAGGTCGGATGCGCCGCCCCAGGACGGCACCAGCGAGCCGCCGCCGAGCGGTCCAGGTCCGATCAGCGAGTGCCCCGCGGCGAGCGCGACGGCGAGCAGCGCGACGAAGGTGAGCAGGGAGGGGCTGGTCAGCAGCAGCTTGCCGAGCCCGTTGTCGACGAGCATCGAGTCGTCTTCGGCCGGGTCAGCCGATGCGTGATGCGCTCCCGTGGCATCGGGCTGTGACTTCGACAGGGTCGATATCGCGAACTCGGTCAGGCGCCGCGCCGAGTGACCGGGCGGCAGGTCCGCCCTGACCCTGCTATAGGCGGCCCGCCGACCACGGGAACGCTGACCGCGCATCCGAATCAGCCGCAGGGGATGACAGAGCACGGCGATGATGGCCGAGAGCTCGTCCATCGCCGCGGCCAGCCGCTTGGCCAGCAGGAAGAAGGTGATCCGCAGCAGCGAGACGAGGACGTTGCCGGCCGCCGCGGTCAGCATCGGCCGGAACGGCAGGTTGCCGAGCAGGGTCAGCAGGCCGTTCCTGCGGTCGAGCATCCGCGTGCGGCGGCCGACGGACACGGCCCGCCGGTGCCTGGCGCTGGCCTGGGCGTGGTAGGCGATCGCGTCGGTGATCACCCGGACCCGGTAGCCGGCCGCGTGCACCCGCCAGCAGAAGTCGATGTCCTCCATGAACAGGCCCATGCCGGTGTCGAACCCGCCGACGTGGTCCCAGATGTCGCGGCGGACCAGCATGCCCGCGCTGCTCACGGCGAGTACGTCCCGATCGCCGTCGTGCTGACCCTGGTCGACCTCGCGCGGCTCGATGCCGGTGACCCGCCGCGTCGCCGTGTCCAGCGTGACGCCCGCCTCGAGGATCACCTCACGCTGGGACCAGTCCCGCAGCTTCGGGCCGAGTACCGCGGCCGACGTGGTCTCGACCGTGCCCCGCAGCAGCTGCTCGAGCGCGTCGGGCGCGGGCTCGCAGTCGTCGTGCAGCAGCCACAGCCACTCGATCCGCTCGGCCCCCTGGGCGCCAGGCGGGCTCGGCACGGGCATGTTCGCGGCCCGGTGCTGCAACGCCCTGGCGATCGCGGCGCCGTAGCCGGTCGACCGCTCCATGCCGAACGCCGCAGTCCGGCCGAACTTCGACCCGAGGACGGCGCCGCTGCGGTCCCGGCTTCCTGTGTCCACGGCGACGACCCGCTGCACCGGCCGCGTCTGTCCGAGCACGGCGTCGGCGACATGCGGCAGCCAGGCTGCGCCATCGTGCGCGACGATGACGGCGGTCACGACGTGCTGCGGATAAGACTCGTTCGGCGACAAGGCGATCCGGTTGCTGTTCAGGGGGCTTTACCCCGCGGGGCCGGCGACTGCCAGGGCCTTCCGGCGGGCCGGGTTCCCTGTGAACGATACGCGAAGCCGGGGGGCCGGCACTGCCAGACGGCGAGCTTGCCGGGGCGCAGCTGAGCCGCCCTAGCGGGGACGATACTAGCTCAAATGGCCGTGAAGCCCCCGGCGCGCAGCGTCTCGTACGCAGCCGGGTGCCGGCTTCCCGGCCGCCCGGCGCCCGGACGCGGCCCGAGACGGCCCGGGGCGGCCCGGGGCGGCCCGAGGCGGCCCGGTCGCACGCCCAAGCCGCAGGGGTCGCCGGGCTGCCCGGCGGGTCGCTAGCCGACCTGCCGCTTCAGCCGCCGGCGCTCCCGTTCGGACAGACCGCCCCAGATGCCGAACCGCTCGTCGTGCTCGAGTGCGTACTCCAGGCACTCCGTCCGCACATCGCAGCTGCGGCACACTCGCTTGGCCTCCCTGGTAGATCCGCCCTTCTCGGGAAAGAACGCCTCAGGATCGGTCTGGGCGCACAGCGCCCTGTCCTGCCAGGTCGGCTCAGCGGCCTCGTCCGCGCCGATGCCAAACGCGTCGTGCACAAGCGTGACGATTGCGTCAGTCACAGCGCACCTCCACCCCTCGCTACCCCGTCGGCTCCCTGGCGCCCCGGGCGAAGCCTGCCAGAGAATTACACTGATGAAATTACACGCGCGTGTCTTGCCAAACGTCAAGGCGGATACGTGATAAAGGTCGACCGGTTGCCCGTGATGACGGGAAAGTCTGCCGGGAATCCTGGGGTCCCAGCCTGCGCCTGGGCAGCGTCCCCGCCCGACACGCGGCCCGTTGCTGCTGGCAGACTCGGGCTCATGCGCATCACCTTGCTCGCCGGCGGAGTGGGCGGCGCCCGGTTCCTGCGCGGACTGCGAATCGCAGCCCCGGACGCCGAGATCACGGTCGTCGGGAACACGGGCGACGACATCAGGCTGTTCGGCTTGCATGTCTGCCCGGACCTGGACACCGTCATGTACACGCTCGGCGGCGGCATCAGCGAGGAGCAGGGCTGGGGCCGCGCCGACGAAAGTTACCTGGTGCAGTCCGAGCTGGCCGCCTACGGCGCCGGGCCCGACTGGTTCAGCCTCGGCGACCGCGACTTCGCCACGCACATCGCGCGCACGTCGATGCTGCGCGCCGGGCTGCCGCTGTCCGAGGTGACCAAACAGCTCTGCGCGCGATGGCAGCCCGGGGTGACGCTGCTGCCGATGACCGACGACGACGTCCAGACGCACGTGCTGATCGACGACGAGTCGGGCAGGCGCGCCGTGCACTTCCAGGAATGGTGGGTCCGGCTGCACGCCAAGGTTCCCGCCCTGAGCTTCATCGCCTCGGGCGCCGAGCGAGCCGCGCCCGCTCCCGGCGTCCTGCCGGCGATCGCCGACGCGGACTTCGTGCTGCTGCCGCCGTCCAACCCGGTCGTCAGCATCGGCATCATCCTCGCGATATCTGGCATCGCCGACGCCGTCCGCGCCAAGACGGTCGTGGGCGTCTCCCCGGTGATTGGCGGCGCGCCGGTCCGCGGCATGGCCGACGCCTGCCTGGCGGCAATCGGGGTCAAGACGACCGCTTCAGCCGTCGCCGCGCACTACGGCCGCGGATTGCTCGACGGCTGGCTCGTCGACTCGTCCGACGCCAGCACGGTCCAGGACGCCGAACTCGCCGGGATCGCGGTGCGGGCTCTGCCGCTGTACATGACCGACGCCGCGGCGGCCGCGACGATCGCCACGGCCGCGATCGACCTAGCCGAGGAGCTGTCCACGTGAGCGTGAGACAGTCCATGAGCGAGTTCACGGTCACCGGCGTGCCAGGGCTGCCGGAGATCGGGCCGGGCGCGGACCTGGCCGAATTGATCGTGACCATGGCGCCCCGGCTCGCGGACGGCGACATCGTGGTGATCACCTCGAAGATCATCAGCAAAGCCGAGGGCCAGGTGATCAGCGCCGACCGCGACGACGCGATCGCGGCCGAGACCGTCAGGGTGGTGGCGCGACGCGGCCCGACGACGATCGCCCAGACCAGGCACGGCTTGGTGATGGCGGCGGCCGGGGTTGACCGGTCCAACACCGCACCGGGAACCGTCGTGCTGCTGCCCGAGGATCCGGACGGGTCGGCCAGGCGCCTGCGCAAGGCGATCACCGACCTGACCGGCGCGACGGTTGGCGTGCTGGTCACCGACACGATGGGCCGCCCATGGCGCAACGGCCAGACCGACGCGGCGATCGGAGCGGCCGGCGTGTGGCCGCTGCGCGACCACCGGGGTCAGGCCGACACCTTCGGCAACACGCTCGAGGTGACGGTCGCGGCCGTCGCCGACGAGATCGCCGCGGCGGCCGAACTCGTCAAGGGCAAGACCGACCAGGTTCCGGTCGCGATCGTGCGCGGCCTGCCCGAGCTGGTCATCGCCGCCGCCGCCTCGGTCCCCGGTGCCGCCTCGGTTCCCGAACTGGCGGCGCACGACCCGCGCGAGACGACCGATCCCGACGGCGACGGGCCAGGTGCAGCGGCGCTGATCAGGCCGGCCGCCGAGGACATGTTCCGGCTCGGGGCGGCCGACGTGCTCGCGGAGCGGCGCACCGTGCGAGATTTCACCTCGGAGCCGGTCGACCCGGCCCCGGTCCGGCGCGCGATCGCCGCCGCGTTCACCGCCCCCGCCCCGCATCACAGCCAGCCGTGGCGGTTCGCGGTCGTCGAGTCGGCGCAGGCGCGGACCAGGCTGCTCGACGACATGCTCGCGGCCTGGGTCACCGACCTGCGCGGCGACGGGTTCACCGAGGAGCAGATCGCCCGCAGGACAAGGCGCGGCGAGCCGCTGCGCCGGGCGCCGCTGATCATCGTGCCCTGCCTGCTGGCCGATGCCGCGCACGCCTACCCGGACCGGCGCCGCAACGCCGCCGAGCGGGCGATGTTCCTGGTCGCCATGGGCGCCGGCGTGCAGAACCTGCTCGTCGCCCTGGCGGTCGAAGGGCTCGGCTCGTGTTGGGTGTCGAGCACGCTGTTCTGCGGTTCGGTCGCCGCGGCGGCCCTGGACCTGCCCGAGGGCTGGGAACCCATGGGCGCGGTCGGCGTCGGCCACGCCGCCGCCCCGCCGGTCCCGCGCCCCGAGCGCGATGCCGCCAGCTTCCTCGTGGTGCGCTAGCGCGCCCCGCGCCCGGCCACGGGTTGATGCTTTCCGGCGTTTACGCCGTCTTCACCGGCATCCCGGACCGGGAGGCAACCGTGTGGGCCGCGGTCCTGCGAGCTGGCCAGGGAGCCGCGCTGAGCCACCAGACCGCGGCAGAGTTGGACGGGCTCCTTGACAAGCCCGCGCCGGTCATCCACGTCACCGTTCCGGCCAGCAGGCGAGTCACCGCGGTGCGCGGCATCGTCGTCCACGCCAGGCTCGGAGCCGACCAGGCCGTGCACCCGGCCCGACTGCCGCCCCGAACCCGGATCGAAGAGACCGTTCTCGACCTCTGCGACAGCTGCGGCAACCTCGATCAGGCAATCGGCTGGATAACGTCGGCGCTTGGTTGCAGGCTGACCACTCAGCGAATCTTGCTGGAAGCCACCTACGGGCGCTGCAGGCTTCGGTGGCGCCCCGACATCGAGTCGGTGCTTCAGCCCGGCATGGCAGGAGTTCACTCTGTGCTCGAGTATCTCTACGTCACAAACGTCGAGAAGGCGCACCAACTGCCGCCCGGCCAGCGACAGGCGCCGGTTGCCCGCGGTTGGAATCGCGAGTACCGGGACGTGCTCTACGGCGAATTCGCCCTGACCATAGAACTCGACGGCAGGCTCGCTCATCCCGACGAGCGACGGTGGCGCGACATCCGCCGGGACAACGCGGCGGCCGCCGACGGCCTGATCACGCTGCGGTACGGATACCCGGACATCCGCACAACGCCCTGCCTAGTGGCCGCGCAGATTGGCCAGGTACTCAGGGTTCGAGGCTGGACAGGAACGCCGCGCCAGTGCTCGCCCGGCTGCCGAGCCGGGTCGATGGCATAGATCTTGAAGAGTTTTCCGGCCGATCGGCCGGAAACTCTTCAAGATCATGGCATGGGGCGGACTCCGTCCGTTCCGCTCGTCGGGAGTGTCGGTATTGTCCGTCCACGGTCTCTGATCCGGTCGAGTCGGCCGACCATGACTCGCTCATAGCTAGCTACCTCACTCGAGGGCTCGGCGGCCAGAGCCACCACGCTCGGCGGCCGTGCCGAGCCCACCGGCCATCACGAGCCCAGCTATCACAGGCCCAGCTATCACAGGCCCAGGCGAGCCGACAGGTCAGAGCTGAAGACGCCGGCCGGGTCGACCTCGGCGCGCAGCCGCCGGAAGTCCTCCAGCCTCGGATACATCCGCGGCATCAGCTCAGCCGGAATCCGGGAGTCCTTGGCGAGGTAGAGCCGGCCGCCCGCCTCGAGCACCATCTCGTCGAGTTCGCCCAGCAACTGGCTCAGCCACGGCGTGCCGGACGGGAAGTCGAGCGCCAGCGTCCAGCCCGGCATCGGGAACGACAGCATCCCCTGGCCGCCCTCGCCGAACCGCTTCAGCACGGTGACGAACGACGGCGCCCGCAGCGCGCTGATCCGCTCGAGCGAGCGTCTGACCACGTCTTCGGCGCCGAACGGGACCACGTACTGGTACTGCCGGAAGCCCGCGGGGCCGTAGACCCGGTTCCAGTTCCTGATGCCGTCCAGCGGGTGGAAGAACTGGCCGATGGTCTGGATCTCTCCGGTCCGCCGACGCGGCGCCTTGCGGAACCACGCCTCGTTCAGCAGCGCCACCGTCCGGGCGTTGATCAGCCCGGAAGGAAACACCGGCGGCGCGCCGGCCAGCGCGGACGGCTTGAACTCCAGCGGCTTGGCCCGGTTCCTGTACCGCACGTCGCCCATCGCGGCGAAGTCACCGCTGGTGATCACCGACCGGCCCAGGCTGCTCCGGGCGGCCAGGCAGTCGGTCCACGCGACGGTGTAGTCGTGGTCCTTGTCGGTCGAGGCCAGGTACGCCATCGTGTCGTCGATGTTGGCCGTCCGCACCGTGTCGACGACCAGCCTGGCCGTCTCGACCCTCTTCATCGCGATCGTGGCCCGCAGGATGATCCCGGTCAGCCCCATGCCCCCGGCGGTCCCCCAGAACAGGTCGGCGTCGGACTCCGGCGTCACCGTCCGCATGTCGCCGTCGGCGGTCAGCAGGTCAATCGACAGCACGTGCCGGGCGAAGCTGCCTGCCGAGTGATGGTTCTTGCCGTGCACGTCGGCCGCGATCGCGCCGCCGACCGTCACCTGCCTGGTCCCCGGCGACACCGGCACGAACCAGCCCGCGGGCAGCAACCGCACCATCAGCTGCTCCAGGCTCACCCCGGCCTCGCAGGTGACCACCCCGCTCGCCTGGTCGAACGACAGCAGGTCGGTCATCCCGGCCATCGACAGGACCAGCCCGCCATCGTTCTGCGCGGCATTGTTATAGCTGCGACCCAGTCCCCTGGCGATCACGCCGGCCGGCGACACGCCCTTCACCAGCGCCGCCACCTCGTCGGCCGACCGCGGTTCGGCCACCTCCGCCACGGTCGGCTCGGTCATCCCCCACCCAGCCAGCCTGACCTTCCGAGTCTCAGTCGTCATAGCCAGCCACTTCCTCAAACCCAGTCGGGGCGGGATCGGACAACGGTCACTCCGGTGCCGCCTGCTGCGCAACGGCTAGCGCCGGGCGGCGACCGTCGCCCGCCCCGCGACCGAACGCGCTGAGCCTCACCAGGGACGTCCAAGCGCTGTCCATGCACAGACCCTAGCCGTACCGCCGTCATTGCCGTAGTAGCAAAGCTCAGCGTCGGCTGGAAGGGCGCTAAGTCCCCGATCGGAGCGGCCGAGTCCCCGATCAGCCCGAACTCACGAGCCAGTGCTGGGCAGGGAGACCAGCGGCAACGAACGTCCCGGCGCACTCCGCACGGACGCGCAGACGCCGTCGGAGGCAGCCGCCGCGGCGAGCCGTTCGGCCGATGGCTGTCCGTAGGTCGTTGTCCGCTGGCGCAGCGGGCGGCCGATCGGCGCAACCATGCCGGCTAGCTGGCTGATCGTCTTGAACGAGCCGTTCTGCGAGCCGGCCATCCGGCTGATCGTCTCCTCCATGAGGGTGCCGCCGAGGTCATTGACCCCGCCGGCCAGGACCTCGCGGCACAGGTCGTCGCCGAGCTTGACCCAGGAGCACTGGATCGAGCCGATCGCGCCGTGCAGCATCAGCCGCGACAGCGCGTGCACCGCCCGGTTCTCGCGGCGGGTCGGGCCGGGCCGCGCCAGGCCAGCCAGGTAGATCGGCGAGCTGGCGTGGACGAACGGGAGCAGCACGAACTCGGTGAACCCGCCGGTCCGGTCAGCGATCGAACGGATGACACGCAGGTGCGCGACCCAGTGGGCCGGGGTGTCCACGTGGCCGTACATCATCGTCGCCGTGGTCGGGATGCCGAGCTCGTGCGCCGTCGTCATCACCTCGATCCAGGCCGAGGTCGGTAGCTTGCCCTTGGTGAGCACCCAGCGCACGTCGTCGTCGAGTATCTCCGCGGCCGTGCCGGGCAGCGAGTCCACGCCGGCCTCGCGGGCGCGAACCAGCCAGTCACGGACCGGCATCCCGGTGCGCGCCGACCCGTTCATCACCTCCATCGGCGAGAACGCGTGGACGTGCAACTCCTGGCAGCGTCGCTTCACTTCCGCGGCGATATCGAAGTACGCGGTGCCGGGCAGGTCAGGGTGGATGCCGCCCTGCATGCACACCTCGGTTGCCCCGGCCGCCCACGCCTCGGCCGCCCGGTCGCCGATCTGCTCACGCGACAGCGTGTAGGCATCCGCATCGGTGCGGCGCTGCGCGAATGCGCAGAACCGGCAGCCGGTGTAGCAGACGTTGGTGAAGTTGATGTTCCTGTTCACGACGTAGGTGACGGCGTCGCCGTTGACGTCGCGGCGGATGGCGTCGGCCAGGCCGGCCAGCGCGTCGAGTTCGTCCCCGTCGGGCTCCGCAGCGCGGCCGCGACCTCGGACCGCAGCCGCGCGGGAGCGGACTCGCCGCGCCGCGCTGCCGGCTCGCCGGGCCGGGCAGCAGGCTCGATCCGGCCGGCGATCTCCGCCCAGTCGCCGTAGACGTCTTGGAAGTCAGAGCGCCGGTCGGCGCTCCGCCCCTGCGTGTCGATCGTGACGTGCAGGTCCGTCCGCCCGGCCGACTGGCCCCAGCCGCCGTCGGGTTCCTGCCACGGCAGCCCGGCGGGCATCGCGCCGTCGCGCGCCAGGCCGGTCACCGGGTCGGCCAGCGCCGCCACATGCGCCGCCAGCCGCGGGTCCAGCCACGGCTCGCGCAGGTAACCCGGGTAGATCGTCAGCCGCTCGCGCAGCTCGAAGCCGCCCGCGGCGGTCCGCGCGGCGAGGTCGGTGATCTGCGGCCACGGCCGCTCCGGGTTGACGTGGTCGGGCGTCAGCGGCGACACGCCGCCCCAGTCGTCGATCCCGGCGTCCAGTATCAGCCGGTACTCCTCGCCGATCAGGTTTGGCGGTGCCTGGACCCGCATCGAAGGCCCGAGCACGAGCCGGCTCACCGCGATCGTCGCGGCCAGGTCGTCAAGTTCGGCGTCGGCGACCGAGCTCATCTTGGTGTCCGCCTTGGCGCGGAAGTTCTGCACGATCACTTCCTGCACGCCGCCGAACTCGCGCGCCACGCCGCGGATCGCGAAGATCGAGTCGGCCCGCTCGGCAGGGGTCTCGCCGATCCCGATCAGGATGCCGGTCGTGAACGGGACGGCCGACCGGCCAGCGTCCTCGAGCACGCGCAGCCTGACCTTAGGGTCCTTGTCCGGGCTGCCGAAATGCGGCCCGCCCGGCTCGGTGAACAGCCGCTGCGCCGTGGTCTCCAGCATCATGCCCATCGACGGCGCGACAGGCTTCAGCCGCTGGAAGTCCTGCCAGCTCAGCACGCCGGGGTTCAGGTGCGGCAGCAGCCCGGTCTCCTCGAGCACCCGGATCGCCATGGCCCTGACGTAGGACAGCGTGTCGTCGTATCCGTGCGCCTCCAGCCACTCGCGGGCCTGCCGCCACCGCGTCTCCGGCCGGTCGCCGAGCGTGAACAGGGCCTCCTTGCAGCCGAGCGCGGCGCCCTGACTGGCGATCTCGAGCACCTCGTCAGGGGACAGGAACTCGCCGCCGGGAGCCAGCCGTCCCGGCACGGTCACGAACGTGCAGTACCCGCAGCGGTCCCGGCAGAGCCTGGTCAGCGGGATGAACACCTTGCGCGAGTACGTGATCACGCCAGGCCTGCCCGCCGCGAGCAGCCCGGCGTCCCGCGTCCTGGCCGCGTAGCCGAGCAGCTCGGTCAGCTGACCGCCCCTGGCGTGCAGCAGCACGGCGGCCTCGTCCCTGTCCAGCGGCTTGCCGTCGCGGGCCCGCGCCAGCGCCCGGCGCAGTGCGTTCGGCGACGGGACGTCCGGTGACGGGGGGTTCGGTGACGGTTCCGGCCCGAAATCGGCGGTTCGCATGTCCCCTACCCTAGGCGGAACCGGCGATATGCCCCGCGCAGCCCCGGATCAGGGGCACCCCAGCTCGGCCGGCGGCGGCTAGAGCCAGCTGATCCGAGCGCTGTGTGGCTCGCCGTCCGCGGGCGCGGCCGCGAGCTCGCCGGCCTTGACCCGGTCGAGCAGGCTCCTCACGACCGCCGTGATCTCCGGTACCGCGCCGCGCAGGCTCTCGGCATCGCCGGCGAGCGCGCCGTCGCCGCTCATCCCGGCCCGCTCGAGCAGTCCGCCGAGATCGGAAAGCTGCTCCCCGACCCACGGGACCGCGTCGGCGGACAGGCCCTTGTCGAACACCCGCCTGCCTGGGTTCCAGCCGTCGAAAGCCGGGTGGTGGTGCGCCCGGTTCAGGCTGCCCGGCGGCCCGTCGACGGCCTCGAGCAGGTCCGCGCGCCAGACGGGGCGGCCCACCTCGATCGGCCTGGCCGAGTAGATCGACCCCTTCAGCTCGCCCTGGCCGAGCATCCGCACCTCGACCCGCACGCCGTGTTCCGCGCCCTCCTGCCCCGGCGCTGGCCGGGGGTCGACGAAGTACAGATCGCTGACCAGCACGCCGATCCGGTCGAATCCGAACGCGTAGAGCACGGCTCCTCCTGAACTGAATTCCCTTGGTTCTACGCAATTCTCCCGGCAACTCGCCCTGGACGCCACAGCCCGGCCCGGCGCTCATGACCACGGACATCTTTCGGCTGTGCCGGACAAAGCTGTCCGTGATCTTGGCGCGGCGGGGTCACGGGAGCGTGAGCACGCCCGCTTCGCGACAGGTCGCCGCGACCAGGTCGAGCGGCACCGCGTGCCCGACACGGCCCTGGTAGCCGGTCACCGTCGTGGCCGTGAACAGCGAGTTCAGGATCGCCTCCTCGACGGCGTCCTGCGCGGCGGCGAATACCCGGCCGAGCGCCGAGTCCGCAGCCGGCGGCCCGCCGGCGGTCGCGAACGCGATTGCGTAGTCGCCGCTGCCCCCGGCGAAGTCGGCGCCGGTCCTGCCCATCGCGAACACGGCCCGCCTGGCGACCCGGCCGAGCTGCCGCGCGTCGAGTGCGTGGTCGGTCGCGACGACGATCATGCAGGAGTTCCCTGGCGGCTCGCCGGCCGACGGCTCAGGCCCGCACGGGCCGATGGGGTTGCCCGGGCCGCCCGGGCTGATCGGCAAGCCGCGGACCGTCAGGACGCCGGAGAAGTTGGACTGGACCAGCACGCCGATCGTGCCCGGGATCCCGGCCTGCCCGCCCGTGCCGCCCGTCCCGGCCGGCCCGCCCGTCCCAGCCTGCTCGGCCGTCCGGACCAGCCGGGACGCCGTTCCGATCCCCGCCTTGAACCCCAGCGCCGCCGTCCCGGTCCCGGCGCCGACGCTACCCTCGGCCACCGGCCCGCCGCGCGCGCCCGCGATCGCGGCCAGGACATGCCGCTCGGTGATCGGCCTGGCCCGGATGTCGGACAGGTAGCCGTCGTTGGTCTCGCCCACCACCGGGTTGACCGTCAGCAGGTTCTCGTTGCCCGGCAGGGCCAGCATGTAGGTCACCAGCGCGTCGGCGGCGCGGAACGCGGACAGGGTCGCGGTCAGCACGACGGGCGTCTCGATCACCCCCAGCTCGGCGACCTGGGTGGCGCCGACCAGCTTGCCGAAGCCGTTGCCGACGAACAGCCCGGCGGGCAGCGCTCCCCCGGCCCGGCCGAGCGCGTCGGGCACCACCGCGGTGACGCCGGTGCGGATGCCGGCGCCTTCGATCACTGTCGTGTGCCCGACCCGGACGCCGGCCACGTCCGTGATCGCGTTCAGCGGCCCCGGCTGGTAGCCGCCGAAGCGCAGGCCGAGGCCGCTGGCCCGGATCCGCCCGCCGTCCATGGCTCCCGCCATCAGAACGCCCGGTAGTCGCGGACGGCCAGCCGCGGGACGCGGCGCGGCGGGCCGGTGCCGGTCAGGCCGGCCAGGATCGACGCCCGGTGCCTGTGCCCCCCGTACGGGGCGAGGAGCTCGAGCATCTCCGCGTCGTCGACGGCCCGCCCGGCCAGCGCCCAGCCGACGATCGACGGCAGGTGGTAGTCGCCGACCGAGACCGCGTCCGCGTCGCCGCACGCCCGCTGCCTGATCTCGGCCGATGTCCACGGCCCGATTCCCGGTATCGCGCGCAGCCTGCGGTCGGCGTCGCAGGAACACATAGTCGTGACCTCCTCCAGCCGGGTGGCGACCCGGGCCGCGGCGGCGATCACCCGCGCCCTGACCGCCTCGACGCCCGCCCGGTGCCACTCCCAGGACGGGATCGACGCCCAGGCACGCGGGTCAGGCGGGACCCGCATGCCGACCGGGACGGGGCCCGGTGCCGGTTCCCCGAACCGCCAGAGCAGGGACCGCCAGGCCCGTGTCGCCTCCATGCCGACCACCTTCTGCTCGAGCACTGCGGGCACCAGCGCCTCCATCACCAGCCAGGACCGCCCGATCCTGACCGGCGGGCGGCTTCGGGCCGCCGCGCGCAGCGCCGGGTGGCCAGGCACGAAGTCCTCGGGCCGGTCGTCGGCGCCGAGCAGCCCGGGCAGCGCGTCCAAGAGCCAGCCGGCCCCCGGACCCCAGGCCGTCGCGTCCACCAGTGTTGGCCCGCGGGGTGACGACCCCCCCGGACCCCCCCGCCAGGTCGTCGTCGCGCCGCCGGCTCGCGCGGTGACCCGGACCGTTCCCGGGCCGTCCGGGGTCCGGCAGGCTCGCCAGATTGCGCCGCCATCGTCGGTCGCGAAGGCGGGGTCGCCGTAGCCGCGGCGGTGCACCGACAGCACGCCCGCCACGTCGACCGCGAAGGGCGCCAGCCACTCGCGGCGGGCAGGCTCCTCCGTCGGCGGCCGCCCGTCAGCCCGCGGCGATCGGCCGGGCCGGGTCAGCTCTTCCATCGGGCGCCCCGTCAGCCCGCGGCGATCGGCGCAGGGGGGCAGGCCGCTGCGGCACCAGGCCGCTCACGCATCGGTGGAGAACCTGATCGCGGTTCCGTCCAGCCGGACGCCGGGCCAGACCCGCAGGCCGCCGAGTAGCTCGTTGCCGCCGCCGATCTCGGCGCCCGCGCCGACCACGACGCCGTCCAGCACGGCGCCGTCGCCGATCCTGGCGCCGGCGCCGACCACGCTGGCGGTCACGCTGGCCCCGGCACCGACCGTCACGCCGTCGAAGAGCACCGATCCGTCGATCGCCGCGCCGGCGCCGACCACGCACCTGGCGCCCACCGCCGTGCCGCCGGACAGGTCCGCGGTCGGGTCGGCGCGGGCGCCGGGCAGCAGCAGCGCCGCGCCGCTCGGCCCGGGCAGCGCGGGCGAGGCGAGCTCGCCGAGCACCAGGTCGCAGGAGCCGCGCACGAACGCCTCTGGCGTCCCGACGTCCAGCCAGTAGGCGGACTCCAGGTAGCCCATAACGGTCTCCCCCGCCTCGATCAGGCCGGGGAACGTCTCCCGCTCCACCGAGAGCACCCGCCCCGGCGGCATCGCGTCGATGAACCGCCGGGTGAAGATGTAGCAGCCCGCGTTGACCTGGCTGGTCACCGGGTGCGGGGTCTTCTCGAGGAACGCGGTCACCCGGCCGTCCAGGTCGGTCGGCACGCAGCCGAACCGCGCCGGATCGGGCACCTCGACCAGGTGCAGGGTGACCGCCGCGTCGGCCTTGCGGTGCATGTCGATCTGGGCGCTGACGTCATGCCCGGACAGCACGTCGCCGTTCAGCACGACGACGGGGTCGTCGGGGCCGCTGAGCAGGCTGGCGGCGGCGTTGCGGATGCCGCCGCCGGTGCCGAGCGGCTCGTCTTCCAGCGCGTAGACGACCTCCAGCCCGTACTCGGAGCCGTCGCCGAATACCTCGGCGAACATCTCGGACCGGTACGCCGTGGCCATCACGATCCGGCGCACGCCAGACACCGCTGCCCTGGCCAGCTGATGGGCGAGGAACGGGACGCCGGCCGTCGGCAGCAGCGGCTTGGGCGTCCCGATCGTCAGCGGACGCAGCCTGGTCCCCTGCCCGCCGACCAGCAGAATGGCCTCTAGGTCCCCGCCGTCGCAGTGGCGGTGCGGCACCGCCTGCTCCCGGCTCTCGACATCGCTCGGCATGACCAGCGAGATTACCCTTGTCCCGCCGATGTTGCGCGCTCATAGCACGCCATGTGCGCCTGCGCCGACGCGGCCCAGGTGAACTCGAGCGACCTGGCGTAGCCGGCGTTGCCGAGCGCGTCCCGCTGCGCGCCGTCGTCGATGAGCCCGCGCAGCGCGGTCTTGATGCTCGCCGCGTCCGGCTCGGTGTAGGCGACCGCGTCGCCGCCGACCTCAGGCAGGGAGGTGCGGTGCGTGGTCAGCACCGGGGCGCCGCACGCCATCGCCTCGAGCACGGGCAGGCCGAAGCCCTCGCCGGTGCTGGGGAACGCGACGATCAGCGCCCCGCCGAAGAACCCGGGCAGGTCGGTGAAATGCAGGTAGCCGGGCCGGACCAGGCGCAGGTGCGCGGGGACGGCCGCCACCGCCGCGTCGACCTCGTCGCTCCAGCCGGTGCCGCCCGCCAGCACCAGCGCGGGCGGCTCGGCCAGGTCGGCGACGGCCTCGACCCAGCCGGCGATCAGCGCGGGCACGTTCTTGCGCGGCTCGAGCGTGCCCAGGTAGGCCACGTACGGGCGCCCGTGCAGGCCGAGTCGCGCGCCCACGCGCTCGAGCTGCGCCTGACCAGGCCGGCAGAACAAGGTGTGGTCGACGCCGTGGTAGGCCACGTCGATCTTGGTCGAGTCGGCCTCGAGCACCCGCACCACCTCGTCGCGGGTGGCCTTGGACGGCACGATCAGCCGGGTCGCCCGCCGCGCCGAGGTCCTGATCGCGGCCTTGTAGAAGGTGGCCGTGACCGGGCTGTGCGTGTCGGGCGCGGTGAAGAACGCCAGGTCATGAATGGTCACCACGGTCGGCAGGCCAGGTCGCAGCGGCATCGAGTAGTGCGGCGAGTGGATCACGTCGGCTTCGACCTGAGTCGCCACGAGCGGCAGCCCGCTCTGCTCCCAGGCCAGCCTGGCGGGCCGGTGCGCGATGGCCGGAGGCCCGGGCGCTATCCGGGCTTCGGGCAGCAGCCTCGCGTAACGCTCCTCGTCGGCGCGCTGGCAGGCGAGCGCGAGGTCGCACCCGGCCTCGGCCAGCGCCTTGACCAGGCCATCGACGTAACGGCCGAGCGCGCCGCGGTCAGCGGGAACGCCAGTCGCGTCAAGGAGCACACGGGGTCCCACTGCGCGTCAGGCTCCTCTCTGATGGCCATTCGTCGACACCCGGGAACCGCCACAGTGAAGTCCGCGCCCTGCCAAGTCCCCGCAGCACCGAGCCTACGCCCTCGGACGGTGCGACGTGGCCGGCAAGCGCGGCCTTTGCCGCTTCTGCGCGGCCGGCTCACGCGACGGCCGTCGGAGCAGGCGGGTCCGCAGTTTCGGGCGGATCCCGGGATCGACCCGCGATTCCAGGGGTCGATCCCGGGATCCACCCGGTGCTCTGCAGCGCGGCACGTACCGATCGAGGCCAGCGGGTGTCTAAGGCGACTGCGAGGCCGAAGGTGACGCGGACGGCGACGGCGAGGTCGCCCGCGGGGCGCCCGACCCCGAGGTCCCGGTCTTCCCCGGCTTGGCGGCGTCCCTGGCCTGGTCGAGCGCCGTCTTCATCTTCACGATGTCCTGGTAGTACACGTCGAGCCGACCGGCGTGCAGCGCGGCCTGGGCCTGGCTGTAGTCCTTCTCGGCCTGGGCCAGGAACTGCAGCACGGCCGCGCTGACGTGCCCGCCGGGCGGCCCGCCCGGGCTGGTCGGGGTCTGCCCGGCGCTGCCGAACACCTGGGCGAGCGCCTCGGTCAGCGTGTTGCCGAACCCGACCCGGTTCCCGGCGGCCCCGCCACCGAAGTAGTAGAACGCGAGGTACCTCTGCAGCTGCGGGTACGCGCCGGTGTTGGTGACCGAGGATGCCGAGACGTACACCGGCTCGACCGAGAGCAGGCTGCCGCCGAGCGGCACCGTCACCATGTTGCCGAGCGTCACCTTCGAGCCGCCGCCCCGCAGCAGCTTGAGCTGCTCGGAAGCGGCAGCGAAGCCCTCGAAGTTGCTCTGCACCTGCTGCGGGCCGGGAATCGCGGTGTCCTGCGGCAGCTGCAGGAGCGTGATCTTGCCGTACCCGGGGCTCAGCGGGTTGCTGTTCACGGCCATGTAACCGGCCAGGTTCGGCCTGTTCCTCGGCGTGAACAGGGTGGTCAGCGAGAACTGCGGCGCGGCGGCGCCCGGCATGGCGAGCGTCATGTAATAGGGAGGCTGGAGGATATTGATGTTCCCAGGGGCGGTCGGGTCGTCTGGCACGTCCCAGAAGTTCTGGCCGCCGTAGAACGACGCCGGGTTCAGCACGTGGAACTGGGACAGTATCTGGCGCTGGGCGTCGAACAGTACCTCCGGGTAGCGCAGGTGCGGCATCAGCGGCGGCGGGATGGCGCTGGTCGGCGAGATCAGGCCGGGGAAGGACTTCATCCAGGACCGCAGCACCGGGCCGGCCGTGCCCCACTGGTACAGGTGGACCGCGCCGGTGTAGGCGTTGACGGTCGCCTTCACCGAGTTCCTGATGTAGTTGACCTGGCCGTTCTGGCCGGTCGCCAGCCCGCCGGGGCTGTAGGTGTTCGAGGTGGCCCCGCCGAGGCCGATCCGCTTGGAGTACGGGTAGTTGTCCGTGGTCGTGTAACCGTCGACCACCCACTGGATCTGGCCGCGGACGACGACCGGGTACGGATCGCCGTCGAGGGTCAGGAACGGCGCGACCTTCCGGACCCTGGCCAGCGGATCCCTGACGTACAGGACCCGCGAGTTGGCGTCGATCGCGCTCGAGATCAGGATGTTCAGCTCGCGGAACTTGACGGCGAACAGCAGCCTGCTGCCGAACGAGCCGACCGGCACGCCGCCGCCTCCCCTGTAGGTGTTGTTGCGCTGTCCGCCCGTGCTCTCGTTCGGGTAGTCGAGCTCTGGCTGGCGCCCGCCGACGATGATGTAGCTGGCACCCTCATGGCCGAAGTACACCCGCGGCTGGCGGATCCCGAGCAACCCGGTGGGCGGGATGTCGCCCTCGATGAAGTTCGGGTTGCCGTTGGGCTGGGTCTGAGCCGCGGTGGACGCGACGAACCCGTATCCGTGCGTGTAGATCAGGTGCGTGCTGACCCAGTTGGCCTGGCCGACCGGCGGGCCCGCCATGTCCCTGATGCCGACCACGGTGTCCTGCGGAACCGGGTTCGAGCCGATCCGGTACCTGTCCATCGCGAGCACTCCGGCGAACTGGTAGTAGCCCTTCACCTGCTGCAGCTGCTGGAAGGCGGTGGAGGCGACTTCCGGGTCCTGGAGCCTGAAGTCGGGCACAGCGGCCGCCTGCGTGGCGAGGTCGCTGCGGGTCTGGGTGGCCGCCGCCGGATAACGAATCACCCGCGTGTCGGCCACGCCGTAGGCGGTCCTGGTATTCCGGATCTCGCGCGCGATATAGGGGCGCTCCTTCACCTGCTGGTTCGGCTTGACGACGAACTGCTGGATGATGAACGGGTACACCCCGCCGATGAGCACGGCCGACAGCACGAGCAGGCCGAAGCCCATCGCGGGCAGCAGCGAGCTGCGCCTGACCGCGCCGGCCAGGAACAGCGCCGCGCAGATGACGGCGATCACGGCGAGCACCGTCTTGGCCGGCAGCACCGCGTGCACGTCGGTGTAGGACGCGCCCGTCTGCACGACGCCGCGCTGGGAGAAGTTGATCCCGTACCTGTCCACCCAGTACGCGGCGGCCTTGAGCGCGACGAAGATGCCGGCCAGCACGAACAGCTGGGCGCGGGCGCCCCTGGACGGCCGCGCATGCCTGGCCAGCCGCAGCCCCCCGTAGAGCACGTGCACGGCCGCGGCGAATACGAGGGAGAGCAGCACGGCGGCGAACAGGAAGGACAGGATCATCCGCAGGAACGGATAGACGAACACGAAGAACGAGATATCCAGGCGGAACTGCGGATCCTTGCGGCCGAACGGCACCCGGTTGACGAACATCAGCCAGGTCTGCCAGCTGCTCGCCGCGGCGAGGCCGGTGATCAGGCCGATCAGCCCGAGCAGCACCGTCATCACACCGCGCCGGTGCGGGTCGATCGCGCCCCGGTAGGCTTCCACGCCCTGATGCCCGGGCCCGCTGGGCGCCACCTCGGGGCGCAGCCGGTAGGCCAGCCAGATGTTCGATCCGACGACCGCCGTCATGAACGCCACGGTGACCGCGAACAGCAGCCACTTGGTGCTGTAGGTCGTCGCGAACACTCTGGTCTGCTTTACCGAGCGATACCACAGGAAGTCGGTCCAGATCCCCGCGCCGACCGCGATCAGGACCGCGACCACCACCACGGCGATGACGGCGGGAATGACGAACCTAGGCCAGCGGGGCAGCACGACCGGGCGGCCGCCGCCCGCGCTTTGCGGGCCGGGAACTCTGAAAGTCACCGCTCTCCTTCGGCGGCCTGAGCCACTCGCGCGGCTGCCGGCCAGTTAGCCGCCGACACCTCGGCGGCGGAACACGCGACCGCGTGATTCCTTGACGGCAACTTACCGGCAAGGCAACGAGTTCCAGCTGCTATCCCCGCCGAACGACGCCGCGGGTCCCGCCGAGCCGGGAAGCTGGGGCATGGCATGGTGGTCAGGAGCAGGCGGGAACGGGCCGGCCGGCTTTTAGCGCTTTCAGCGCCGCGATCGCGCCCCGCAGCGTGCTGACCTTGACGACCCGGAGCCCGGGTGGCACCGCACCCGAGGTGTCCTTGCAGTTGCCGGCCGGGGCGAGAAAGACCGTGGCGCCCGCGGCGCGGGCAGCGGCCATCTTCTGCTGGATTCCCCCGATCGGGCCGACCGCGCCGCCGACCTCGATCTCGCCGGTTCCGGCGATGAACTTGCCGCCGGCCAGGTTGGCCGGGGTGAGCTTGTCGATGATCGCCAGCGCGAACATCATGCCCGCGCTCGGTCCGCCGACTTCGCCTATGTTGATCTTCACCTTGAACGGGAACACGAACGACTCGACGACGTTGACCCCGATGACAGGGTGCCCCAGGTAGCTGGCAGTCGTGAGGGAAATGTTTCGGCTCTTGCCCCCTCGCCTGATCGTGAGCTCGACTGGGCCGCCGACCCGATGCGCCCCGATCATGGTCGCGGCGCTGTGCCGGCAGGTCACCGGCTTGCCGTCGACCGCCGTGATGACGTCGCCGCGGCGCAGGTGGCCGACGGCGGGCAGCCCCTTGATCGTCTGCGCGACCGTGTCGGTCGTGGTGAACGCGATGCCGAGCTGGCACAGCGCCGCGGCCTGTGCGGTCTGCTGTGAGTTGGCCATCTCCTCGGTGTCCTGCTTGACCACCTGCTGCTGCGTCTTGCCCGTCGGGAACAGCTCCTGCTGCGGCACGACTGCCTCGTGCGGGCTGAGCCAGGCCTGCAGCGCTGCCACGATGTTGAAGGGCGGGTTGGCGCCCGGGCCGCCGATATAGGACACCGTGACCATGTTGAGATGACCCGCCGCGTTGTACGTGCGATGACCGGTGATCTGGACGACCTGCTTGCCGTCGAGCGGGCCGAGCGTGTTGTACGTCGGGCCGGGAATCAGCGCCACGTAAGGCACCGGCAGCGCGAAGACGGCGACAAGGCAGGCGAGGACTCCGATGCCCGCGATCAGCAGGGTAGCCGCACGACGTGACATGCCGGCAAGGTTACGCGTTGTTGACCCATTCGCTGTCGCCGGAGGCGAACCTCTGGTGCTTCCAGATCGGCACGGTCGCCTTCAGGTCGTCGATCAGCGCGCGGCACGCGTCGAACGCGGTGGCCCGGTGGCTGCCCGAAACCGCCACGACCACGGCCAGATCGCCGATGGCCAGGTCACCGACGCGGTGCACGGCGGCCACGGCGTGCACATCGAACCGCTCGGCGACCTGCTCGGCGACCTTGCGCAGCTGGTCGGCGGCGGACGGATGCGCAGAGTAGGACAGCGCGGTGACGGACTGGCCGTGATCATGATCACGGACCGCCCCGGCGAAGACCGCGATGCCGCCTGCCGAGGGACCGGCGACCGCGGCGTGGACCTCGTCGACGGACAGCGGCGTCTCGCGCAGCTCGGCGAGCCGGATGACAGTCACCAGGCCACGCTACATCGGGCCGGTCAGGATTCACGACGGCGCTTGCGCACCTGCCGGACGATCGCGGCGGTTCCGATGACTGCAACGGTGGCACCGGCGGCCGTGATGGTCGCGTCCTTCTTGGCCAGCCGCCGGCCGGCCACGGCGTGGCGACCCGCGCGCAGCTCGAGCAGCACTTCGAGCGCCTCCGTGTTGCTGACGGTCGGCTGCCAGCCGGCCTCGCGCAGCGTCTTGCAGTCGACGACCCAGGGGTAGACGACATAGCGCAGGTCGGACACCAGGGCCGGGGTGATGCCCGCCCGGTGCAGCCGCTGCGCGGTCGCGAACGTCACGCCGGCCGGCAGCTCGATCCGGCGCAGGCCGGACAGCTCCTCTACCTGGTCCTGTTCCAGCCAGCCGGCCGAGCCGACTGCGCAGGCGCCGCTGACCGCGCCGGCCGCCGCGAGCTCGATAGCCGACAGCAGGTCGGCGATGTGGCAGAACTGCCAGCGCGGTGCGCATCCCTTGACCGCCAGCAGCCGCGGCGCCTCGAAATGCCTGGTGATCAGGGTGTCGATGCCCTCTCCGACCAGGGCGGCCGGGCGGACGACGGTGATCGCCATGCCGGGGTTGGTGCGCGGCGACCGCTCGGCAAGCTGCTCGATCTCCATGAAGTCGCCGACGACACTGCCGTCAGGGTCGGCGTTCAGCGGCGCGTCCTCGGCGATAGGAACCGGGTTGTCAGGCTTGGCCCCGTACACCATCGCGCTGGTGATGAGCACGACCCGGCGGACGCCGCCGGCCGCCGCCGCGGTCAGCACGGTCTGTGCGCCGCGCACGTTGTAGGCCCGCCTGGCTCTCGAGTCGGAGCCTGCCGCCAGGTCCAGGTCGGTGTGCACGATCACGTCGATGCCGGAGAGCCGGCCGACCAGAGCCGGGTCGCGGATGTCGACGACGCGCCAGATGACACCGGTCAGGTCGCCGCGGCGGTCGTCGATGGCGACGACCCGGCTGAACCGGTCCGACTGCGCCAGCCTGGCGGTCAGCGCGAGGCCGAGATCGTGCGCCGCGCCGGTCACGGCCACCACGGGCAGGTCATTGCGCGGCACGGCCGGCCCGCGTCCGGCGCCGCGCGGCTGGCTGACGCCACGCCGGCGGGTGCCCTTGCGCCCGCTGGCATCGCTCCGCCCTTGGCGAACCTTGGCAACTCGGTCGCTCACCGCGAAGCGCTCCTGGGATAACTTGGCGAGTGTGATACATCCATCCTGCCCGAGAGGCTATGGCGATGAGTGAGCCTCCCTTCGGCTTCGGCATGCCGCAAGAGCCTGGAGACGACCCTGAGCGCGATCGAGGTGGCGCCGGCGGTTCCGGCTCGGGCGGATCGGGCTCGGGCGGATCGGGCTCAGGCGGATCGGGCTCAGGCGGAAGTCAGGGTCCGCTGGGGCCTGGCGGGCCGTTCGGACTCGGCGGGCCGTTCGGGGACCCGCAGCAGCTTGCCGAGACGTTGCGGCAGGTCGCTGACATGATGGCATATCAGGGCGGGCCGGTGAACTGGGACCTGGCGAAGAACACCGCGCGGCAGTCGATCGCCGCGAAGGGCGATCCGAGCGTCCTGGACAACCAGCGCACGGCCGTCGTCGAGGCCGTCAGGCTGGCCGACCTGTGGCTCGAGGACGCGACCGTGCTGCCGAGCGGTGTCCGCTCGATCAAGGCGTGGAGCCGCTCGGAGTGGGTGGAAGCCACGATGCCGGTCTGGAAGACGCTGTGCGAGCCGATCGCCGAGCGGGCCGTCGACACGATGGGCGGCATGCTGACCGTGACCGATGCCGACCTGGAGGACCTGCCCCCCGACATGCGGTCGGCGATGGGCGGCCTCGGCGCGCTCGGCGGCCTCGGCGAGATGATGCGCCGGATCGGCGGGATGATGGTCGGCGGCCAGGCCGGCGCCGCAGTGGGAGCGCTGGCCGAGGAGATCATCAGCGCCAGCGACATCGGGCTGCCGATCGGGCCCGAGGGGACGGCCGCGCTGCTCCCGGCCGGCGTCGCCGCGTTCGGCGCGGGGCTGTCCGTCGGCGAGGACGAGGTCAGGCTCTTCGTGGCGATGCGCGAAGCGGCGCACCACCGGCTGTTTAGCCACGTCCCCTGGCTGCGGGCGCGGCTGCTCGGGGCCGTCGAGGACTACGCCCGCGGCATCAAGGTCGATGCCGACTCGCTCCGCGACGTCATGCAGCAGTTCGACCTGTCCAGCATCGACCCGGCCAACCCGGAGGCGATCAACGAGGCCCTCACCGGCGCGGCCACCTTCCAGCCCGAGGACACGCAGGAGCAGAAGGCCGCGCTGGCGCGGATCGAGACGCTGCTCGCGCTGATCGAGGGGTGGGTCGCCACCATCGTCGCCGACGCCGCCCGCAACCGGCTGCCGGAAGCCGACGCGCTCGCCGAGGCGATCAGGCGCCGCAGGGCGACGGGCGGCCCCGCCGAGCGGACGTTCGCCACCCTCGTCGGCCTCGAACTGCGGCCGCGCCGGCTCCGCGAAGCAGCGACGATGTGGCAAGCGCTGGCGGAGGCACGAGGAGTCGGCGGCCGCGACGAGATCTGGTCCCACCCGGACCTGCTGCCGACGGCCGAGGATCTCGACGACCCGAAAGGGTTCGTCCGCGGCCGGCCCGAGCTTGACCTGTCCGCCATGACCGACGAGCCCGGCCCCGCCGCCGAACCGGGCGATTCGGCCTCCCAGCCCAACGACCCCGACGCCGGCACCGGTCCCGACCCGGACCACCGTCCCGGCCCGGACCACGGCCCCGACCCGGACCACGGCCCCGACCCGCGCGCCGGCCCCGACCCAGACGCCAGCTGAGGCACCGGCAGGGTGACCCGTGAGTGGCGTCGTGAGGGCAGCAGGCGCCGGCCGGTTCTGATATCCACAGGTCGTGGACGCTGATGTTCCAGTTCAGCCGGGACATCCGCAGCGGGCTCCGCGTAAGTGCACAGGTTTTCCCGTGGATATCCACAGGGACGCTCCCCTGTTTCCCCACGAGCCCCACACCCTTGTCCACAGGCAGCCGTTGACGACGGCAGGAGCATCGGCCTATGTTCCGCGGACCGGGTTCCCGGCCTGTCGGCGAGCGTCGTCACCGGGGAAAGGGACAGCCGCCGCTGACCGGCCGGGCGCGATCCCGCCCGGCCCGACCGGGCCGGGACCCGGCCACCACCCGGTCGGCGCCCATGCCCGGCCGAGCCGATCTCGCGGACACGTTGCGTCCGCTCAGCGGTCCGCGATGCGTATCTCTCCTGACGGCCGATTCGCGGACCCGGACTCGCGGACCCGGACTCGCGGACCCGGACTCGCGGACCCCATCCCCGGGGGGACCGGCACCGCAGCAGGCGTTCCGGCACGCGGGCAGTGTCGGACCCTGGTGGCAGGCTGCATGCATGCGACCAGCCATCAAGTCGGGTTTACTGCCCGTCTGGCGTGACCGAGACACGCTGCAGATCGGAATCGACCCGCGCCGTGCAGTCGCCCTGTCCGGGATGGGCCAGGCAGCTCCGCTGATCGGGTTACTCGACGGCAGCCGGGACCGCGACCAGGTCATCGCGGCCGCAGCCGGCCGGGGAATACCGGTTGAGGCGACCGAGAGAGTCCTGACCCTCCTGGCTGCGGGCGGTGCGCTCGACGACTTCCCGGCGGGCACGCTGCGTGCGCTCCCGTCGCCGCTGCGGGCCAAGCTCGCGCCCGAACTGGCCACCACCTCACTGGCGCGGCGCGACGCCGACGGCGGGGCCAGGGCACTCGCCCGGCGCCGCGCCGCCGTGGTCACGATCGAGGGTGACCGCCGGATCGGACGGGCCATCGCCAGGATCCTGAGCGCGTCGGGGATCGGCCGGGTGCGGTTCGCCCGGATGCTCGCTGACGATCAAGACGGCACGGCAGCAAGCGGCACGCCCGCCACAGCAAGCAGCAGCTCAGGCGCCAGGCCCGAACTAGGGCCAGGCACGGGAAACCGCACCGAACGCGCGCCAGGCACGGGAAACCGCCCCGACCCCCGACAGCCCACCGGACCAGGCACCCGCCCCGGACCCGGACAGCCCACCCGACCAGGCACCCGGGCGCGCGGACGGTCACGCTCCAGGCCTCCGTGCAGGCCAGACCTGGTCATCCTGGTCGGGGATCGGCCCGCCGACCACGCGTCTGACCTAACCAGGGAACGCATAGCGCACCTGGCCGTCATGGCGAGCGAGGCGATCGGGATCGTCGGCCCGCTCGTCGTGCCGGGCAGGACCGCATGCCTGCGCTGCCTGGACTACGTGCGGGCCGGCAACGATCCGGCGTGGCCGCTCATCCTGGCCCAGATCCGGCGGCGCAGGCCCGAGCCGGCCGCCTGCGACGCCGTGCTGGCCGCCGCCGTAGCGGCCCAGGCGGCCGCGCAGGCGCTGACGGCGATCGAGACCGCGCCGATCGCCAGCGCGGCGGCTAGCGGGACCCTTGAGCTCGTGCTGCCCGACTGGCGCTGGCGGCGCCGGACATGGCCGCCGCATCCGGCCTGCCCGTGTACCAGCACACCGTCAGGTAACCGACAATAGAGATCATGACCGATCTGCCCCGCCGCGCCGTCACCAGGACGGTGAAGCTCGCCGCCCTCCCGGCCGGCCTGGCGGGGCGGACCATGCTCGGCCTCGGCAAGCGGGTTGGCGGCAGGCCAGCAGAGATCGTCGCGCAGGAGATCCAGCAGCGGACCGCCGAACAGATCTTCCGTGTACTCGGCGAGCTCAAGGGCGGCGCGCTCAAGCTCGGTCAGGCGCTGTCCATCTTCGAGGCAGCGCTGCCGCCCGAGCTCGCCGGCCCGTACCGGGCGACGCTGACCATGCTCCAGGAGTCGGCACCGCCGCTACCCGCGAGCACGGTGCACAAGGTTCTGGCCGCGGATCTCGGTGCGGACTGGCGGGACAGCTTCGCCGAGTTCAACGACCGTCCGGCCGCCGCCGCGTCGATCGGCCAGGTCCACAAGGCGGTCTGGCACGACGGCAGGCAGGTCGCGGTCAAGATCCAGTACCCAGGCGCCGGGAAGGCACTGGCCAGCGACTTTGCGCAGATCAGCCGGCTCGGCAGGCTGTTCGGCGTGCTGATGCCCGGGCTGGACGTCAAGCCGCTGCTCGACGAGCTGCGTGCCCGCGTCGCCGAGGAGCTCGACTACCGGCTCGAGGCCGTCTCCCAGGATGCGTTCGCCGATGCGTTCGCCGGCGACCCCGACATCTTCGTGCCGCGGACGGTAGCAGCCACGGACCACGTCCTGGTCAGCGAGTGGATGGACGGGACGCCGCTCGCCAAGATCATCGCCGAGGGAACGCAGGACCAGCGTGACCGGGCCGGCCTGTTGCTCGTCAGGCTGCTGTTCTCCAGTCCGGCCAGGGCGGGGCTACTGCACGCCGACCCGCATCCGGGTAACTTCCGGCTGCTCGACGACGGCAGGCTCGGCGTGCTGGATTTCGGCGCGGTGGACCGCCTGCCCGGCGGGTTGCCGCCGCTGTTCGGCAGGCTGCTGTGGCTCGTGCACACCGAAGGCGACATCGCCGAAGCCGAATCTGAGATGCGCGAGCACGGCTTCCTGCGACCGGGCGTGAGCATCGACCTCGAGGCGCTGCGGAACTTCCTGGCCCCGCTGGCCGACCCGTCCAAACAGGAGTCGTTCAAGTTCAGCAGGGAATGGATGCGCAGCGAGGCGGCCAGGGTCACCGACCTGCGCGGCACCAACGTGGCCAGGCAGCTCAACTTGCCTCCCTCGTACATCCTCATCCACCGGGTCTCGACGGCCGGCATAGGCGTGCTCTGCCAGCTGGAGGCCAAAGGCGAATTCCGCTCTGAGGTGCTGCGCTGGATGCCCGGTTACGGCCCGGAAGATCTGTCCGCCGCGCCGCCGCCGGACGAGCGCGGCCCCGGCGCCGCCAGCCTCGCCAGGGAGCCAGCCGTCTAGCAATGGCGCCACACCATGATCGTGGTGGGTTGACTGGTCCATAGGGCGACGCGCCAAATCCGAAAACTGACCCCCTCCAACCACCCGACCAAGGCGCGCCCGCGCGGCCACCAGCCGAGGAACCACGTCCGCCGACGAAGGAGGCCCGCCCACCCGCAGCCAGCCAAGCGCCGGCCCGCGCCAGCGCCACCGCGGACCCCGCTCCCACCAAGGCGCCAGACCGGAGCCCTCACGGGCACTCACCGCCAAACCTGAGGCGAGCATGGTCCTACGGCCTCGTCGTGTGTCGTCGGTCCGCAAGACTCTGCTCGTGGCCCTTGCCTAGTCTGACGCCGATGATCTGCACGCCCGGACCGGACGGATGTGCGGGTGTGCAACCATCTCCACTGCGTGCAGGTTCATCACGTCGTGCCGAACGCGATCCCGCCCTGTCCGAAGTGCCACGATGAGGTTCACGCCCGGCACACGCCCGGCAGGACTACCCCAGGAAGCAATACGAGTAGCGTCACCGTCCGTCCGGCTGACGACACCTCCGCCTGACGGTCTGCCGCTGGTAGCCGCCGCCTCAGCCCACAAGGCAAGATCACGAACGCGGAGGTGGAGTCCTTGGAACTCTGACATGAGAGAATGGCGAAGCGCCACATACAGATGGAAGACAACCGACAGCGACAACGGACAAAGCGCATCACCGGTAAGCAGACAGACCCATCACGGGTAAACACGGACAACAGTCACGGATAACAGGAGATCGATCGCCGTGCCAGAGGACGCGCCTTCCACCGGCCTGCCACCCCGCCAGTTCGACACCACGGTGCCGCATTCCGCAAGAATCTGGAACTACTGGCTGGGCGGAAAGGACAACTATGCCATTGACCGCCAGGTCGGCGAGCACGTAGCGAAGTTGTTCCCCAGCATTGTCGACGAGGCCCGCATCTCCCGTTCCTTCCTCCGCCGCGCCGTCCGGTACCTGGCCGCCGAAGCGGGGACCCGGCAGTTCCTTGACATCGGGACCGGTCTGCCTACCGTCGACAACACGCATCAGATCGCCCAGCAGGTGGCGCCGGAATGCCGGATTGTCTACGTCGACAACGACCCGCTAGTGCTTGCACACGCCCGTGCGCTGCTCACCAGCAGCCGCGAGGGTACCGCTCAGTACATCGACGCCGACGTGCACGACCCCGGCGCAATCCTCGCCGAGGCTGCCAAGTGGCTGGATTTCACCAAGCCAATCGCGGTCATCATGAACGGGATCATGGGACACGTCACCGACGACGACGAGGCATGCTCGATCGTCACCCGGCTGGTAGACCGCCTGCCGCCGGGCAGCTATATGACGCTGTCTGATGGCAGCGACACAAGCGAAGAGGGCGTGGAGTCCATGAAGTTCTACAACCAGAGCGGCGCTGTCCCCTACCACCTGCGCAGCCCGAAGCAGATCGACCGCTTCTTCGATGGGCTTGAACTGGTGGAGCCCGGAATCGTGCCGCGAAACCAGTGGCGTCCCGACATAACTCCCCCGAGATCCCAAGCTCCCAGTGCTGGGTACGGCGGCGTCGCACGCAAGCCCTGATGGACTAGTTCTCCGTCAGTGAGTAAGCCAGTCTAGTAGGGCTCCTCTGTCCCGGAGACTTTGACACTTGTCCTGAGTTTTAAGCGGACGTAACGTTGTTACAGCCCGCTCCACATTTGCAGGCAGAGCCCTGACCAGCCACTTTGGGTGGCAGAACCGATGCGAGGACCGGTCGGACCAGGCGCAGCGGGCTGGTGGCGGTCAGCCGATCTTGACCGCAGGTCCTTGCGTGAGCTTGCCCGGAAACGGAGTCACGCGGGGAACCTTGCGTCTCGGCGGTCTGAGGCGGAGCCTCTCTGGATGATATGTCGCTTACCAGCGTGAAGGCCCGCCCAGCCGGGGCCGCCAGCACGGCCAGGACCTGCAACCGGCACGGGAACCCACCACCGCCGTGGCCACAAGTCGGCCATCGATGACTACGAAAGATGCAGGCTAGCACCTCGACCCGATGGTGAAACGATCTCGTCCCTCTAAACCGATAGAAGATCTTTTCACAGATTCGCGGTGACACCGAGCTTTTCGTAGAAACATTGCGCCTCCGCGTTGTCGTCGTCCGTGGTCCACTCCACGCGGCTGCAGTCGTTGTCCTTCGCGACCTTGAATATCTGCGCCATCATCACCGCCGACCCTCGGTGATCAAGCCTGACACGCTGAGCCGACCCCGCCAAGATCGCCCCGCGACCAGCACGGCACGCTCCGTCACCGAATGTGCAGGTAACGGCTCCCGGTCCCAGGCTCATGCAGCGGATAGACATCCGGCCCGTACAGCACCACCACACCCCACGACCGCAGCCTGGCGACTTTCTCTATGAACGCAGGGTGCGCCGCGTGAGCGCGGTTCGTGAACGGCATCGCCACCACAGGAATCCGCTTGCCGATCGCCTCCACCAGAATGCCCAGCGCGAGCGTGTCGCAGATCCCCGCCGCCCACTTGTTCATCGTGTTCACCGTCGCCGGCGCGACGATGATCGCATCCGGGGAAGGCAAGACATCGGGCTCGCCAGGGTCCTTATGGTCGCTGCGGACAGGATGGCCGGTCAGCCGCTCCAGGCCAGCGACGTCCGCGAACCGCCGACCCGACCGGGTAGTGAGCACGCACACGTCCCAGCCGTCCTTCTGCGCGATGCTGATCAGCCGGGCGACCTCACGAGTCGGCGGCGCGGCACACGCAATCACGTACAGCACCCGCGTGCTCACGGCCGGACCCCCGCCCGCTCCGCCAGACGGGTGCCGCATCCGCCGCATCGGTCAGGTCGGCCGCGTCGGATGCTTCGGTCGCGCAAGCTGCCTCGGTCGCGCAAGCTGCCTCGGTCGCGCAAGCTGCCTCGGTCGCGCAAGCTGCTGTCACGGCTGTCACGGCTGTCACGGCTGTCACGGCTGTCATGGCAGGCGCGGCAGGCGCGGCAGGCGCGCAGATGTCTTCCGTCACTCCGGTCGCGCCGAAGGCGCGACCGCGTCCGGCCGCGTCTGTCACTCCAGTCACGCCGACGGCGCTTTCCGGCTACCGCCGCCGGGCCGCCGTCGCCTCCTAGCCGCTGCTCTTCATGATCGTGGTGGGTTGACTGGTCTATGTGACCTCAATCCACCACGATCATGGAAAACGCCCTCACACACCGCGGTGGTGACGGCCGCGAAGCCTGCTCGGCCCTGGTCAGCCACGGTCAGTGCCCGCTCAGCCTTGGTCGGCGCCGGTCGACCCTGGTCAGCCCCGCTCAGCCTTGGTCGGCGCCGGTCGGCCCTGGTCAGCCCGGTCAGCCGCGGTCCGCCCTCCGGTCAGCCCGTCTGGTCGGTAGTCCGCACGGCTCCGAGATGCGCGATTTATACGATATTGCGCTCACGGGCGGCCAGAACGAACGCTGCCGAGCAACTCCGAGGCCGTATCGTGTCGGATGGATGGTCCATGCATCCGGCGATTCGATGACGCGTGGCACATCCATCCGATCCGCATGAGCTGGTCAAACCGCATGGGCTGGTCAAACCGCAGGGCTGGTCAAACCGCACGGACCGGTCAATTAGCCACGATCATGTAAGTCGGGCCGAGGCACAGGCCGTCGGCCAGCCGAAGGCCGGGCGGCCGGGCGGCCGGGCGGCCGCGGTGCTCGCCCCCGCGAGTACCGCGGCCCCCGGACCCGTCCGAGCGAGATGGCCCCTGGCCCTGGCCCCGGCCCTGGCCCTGGCCCCGGCCCCTGGCCCCTGGCCCTGGCCCCGGCCCTGGCCCCTGGCCCCTGGCCCCCGGCCCTGGCCCCTCGCACCCGGCATATGGCACCGGCCTCAGGCCGCTACCTCGCTCTTGCGCGGCCTGCCGCGTCCGCGCTTGCGCGGCACGATCTCGCCGCGGATGAACAGTTGTCCTCCCCACACGCCCCACGGCTCCCTGCGCTCCACCGCGCCGGCCAGGCACCTGGCCCGGACGGGGCAGTCGCTGCACAGCGACTTGGCCAGCTCAACATCGTCGGGCGACTCGGCGAAGAACAGGTCAGGGTCGCCGGCGCACGGCAGCGCGCGGGTCCTGGCCGTCCCGGTGACGCCGGCCGGCCGCGCAACCACGGCGACCGGAACGGACCTGCTGATCGCGGTCACCCGCACCACCGCCTCGGCCGCCGCGACGTCGTCGATGACCGCGGCGGTTCCTGGCAGGTACATCGGTGTCATCCCCTCTCATCTGCTGGTCTGCACGTATTCGTCTGATTCGCCTGATCTGACAATCCGTTGCCTCGCATGACTAAGGCCGCGGACCCGATGCTCTGGGTCCGCGGCCTCTGGGGATCTTGGCCGGTCTGGCTAGACCGGATCCCTCGCCGGATGCGGACCCATTGCACCACCACCTGCGGTGGCGACACGGGTCGTGTGGGCGTACTTCTGGCTGGGGCGCTGCTGCCGGGCGGAGTCCGCCTGGCCAGCCGCGTGGGTGGCGTTACCGAAGAGGACGGAACCTGTGCTCGCCTGCGGGCGCGGGCGCGCGAAGACGAGCGCCGCAGCCGCCGGGCGGCCGATCGCCGCTTCCAGGGAACGCGCGCTGGGACCGGCCGCGCAGTCACGCAGGAGCCAGGCGCCCGTGCGGGTCAGCGCGCGCGTTGCAGTCGCGGCATCGGCCGGTGAGGTAAGGCTCAGCATCCCGGGCACCTCCTTCTGCGCAGCATCATGTGACCGCCTGGCATGAGAAAACGTAATCAGACCCTAAGCAGGCTGACGGCAACCAGGCAACTGATTTTCCGCTGCCTTCTTCAGACGTTACCGAAAGGCAACCGTCCCAGTTCAGGAGGCTGTGCGGATCAGGCCCTCCTGCACCACGGAGACCACCAGCTCACCCTGCATGGTGAACAGCTCGCCGCGGGCCAGCCCGCGGGCGCCGGCCGCGACCGGCGACTCCTGCGTGTACAGCAGCCACTGGTCGGCGCGGAACGGGCGGTGGAACCACATCGCGTGGTCCAGGCTCGAGCCGACGGTCTTGCCGTCCGCCCAGGAAAGCCCGTTGGCCAGCAGCACCGAGTCGAGCAGCGTCATGTCCGAGGCGTAGGTCAGCATGCACACGTGCAGCAGCGGGTCGTCGGGCAGTTCGCCGTCCGCTCGGACCCAGGCCATGCTGTGCGTCACCCGCAGCGACGGGTCGCTGGCCGCCTCGAAGGACAGCGGGCCCAGGTGCCTGATGTCGATCGGGTTGGCCCTCGCGTACTCCGAGGCCGCGTCGCCGAACAGCTCCTCCATCCGCTCGGCGGCCGACGGCACCGCGTCGGGCGGCGGAACGTCGGGCATCGGGCGCTGGTGCAGCACGCCGGCCTCCGGGTGGTGGAAGGACGCCGAGAGCGTGAAGATCGTCTTGCCGTGCTGGACGGCCGAGACCCGGCGGGTGGTGAACGACCGGCCGTCCCTGACCCGGTCTACCAGGTAGATCAGCGGCACCGTCGGATCGCCTGGCCTGATGAAGTACGCGTGCAGCGAGTGCACGGGGCGGTCCTCAGGCACGGTGCGGCCCGCCGCGACCAGCGCCTGACCGGCCACCTGCCCGCCGAACACGCGCTGCCGCCGCTCGTTCTCCGGGCTGCGGCCGCGGAAGATGTCGAGCTCGATCTGCTCGAGGTCGAGCAGCTCCACAACGGCGTCCAGGGCCGTATGTCCCGCTCGCCTCCGGGGCCCCGCCCGCCTCCCCATTCCCACTTCAGTGCCCCGCCTTCCCTCGTCGCTCGTCTCTCGCTCCTCAGTCCAGGCGGCCCCGGCCACCTCCCCTTTCCCCTTCACGTCCGGCTCACTCCCATGCACCTCCCTCGCGGTCCTTTCCTACCCCGGCCGCGCAGGTCGTCCAGGAACCTGGATGGCTTCCTGGCCCTCCTGCCGCCCGGCGTCCTGGCCAGCGACCAGGAAAGGAACAGCCTCTGCCTGGCCCTGGTGATCCCGACGTAGAGCAGCCGGCGCTCCTCCTCGATCGCCTCGGCCGACCGTGCGTAGACGATCGGGACAGCGCCGTCGGTCAGGCCGGGCAGGAACACCGCGTCCCACTCCAGGCCCTTGGCGGCGTGCAGCGACGCGAGCGTGACTCCCCCGGTCTCCGGCGCGTGCCCGGTCGCGCTCCGCTGCCCGAGCTCGCCCGCCAGGTCGGCCAGCGTCGCGCCGGGCGCCGCCGCGAAGAAGTCGTCGGAGATCTTGGCCAGCGCCTCGAGCGACTCCCAGCGTTCCCTGGCGCGGCCGCGGCCCCCCGGCGGCTCCTTCGTCAGCCCCAGGCCGGTCAGCACCGGCCGCACCGCGGCGGCCGGATCCTCATCGGCCGCGACCGACCGCGCGGCGACCCTGAGCAGGCTCAGCGCCTGCCTGACCTCGGCCCGGTCGAAGAACCGCTGGGCGCCGCGCAGCTGAAACGGTACGCCCGCCGCCGCCAGCGCCTCCTCGTACCCGCTGGTCATCGCGTTGGTCCTGACCAGCACGGCGATCTCGGCTGCCGGCGTCCCCGCGGCGATCAGCTCGGCGGCCTGCCTGGCCACCTCGGCGGCCTCGGCCGGCTCGTCGTCGTACTCGGTCAGCTTCGGCGCGGGGCCTGCCTGGCGCTGCGCCACCAGCGCCTGCGCGGGCACGCCGAACACCCGGTTGGCCAGCGCCACCACCTGCGGCGTCGACCGGTAGTTGCGGACCAGCCTGACCACCGTCGCGCCGGGGTACTGCAGGCCGAACCCGGTCAGGTACGCGGGAGTGGCGCCGGTGAACGAGTAGATCGTCTGCCGCGGGTCGCCGACCACGCAGACGTCGTCGCGGCCGCCGGCCCACTGGTCGAGCAGCAGCTTCTGCAGCGGGTTGACGTCCTGGTACTCGTCGACGACGAAGTACCTGTACCGGTCCCTGACGGCGGCGGCCGCCGCCGGGTGGCCGGCGAGTATCGCGGCGGTCAGCTCGAGCACGGACTCGAAGTCGACCAGGTTCCGCTCACGGCGCAGTTCCTCGTAGCAGGCGTACAGCTCGGCCAGGCCAGCCGGCGACAGCGGTCCGGTCCTGTCCGCCTTCTCGCACGCCACCGGGTACTCCTCCGGCCGCACCTGGGTGACCTTGGCCCACTCGATCTCGGCAGCGGCATCGCGCAGCTCGGCCAGCTCAAGCCGCAGCCGGCGCCGCCGTGCGGCCTCCGCCAGCAGGCCGACCTTGGAGTCGAGCACGGCCGGCGCGGGGCCGCCGACCGCGGTCGGCCAGAAGTGGGTGAGCTGGCGCAGCGCGGCCGAGTGAAACGTCCTGGCCTGCACCTGCTCGAGGCCCGCGCCGGGGCCCGCGAGGCTGCCCAGCTGCCTGAGCCTGGCGCGCAGCTCGCCCGCGGCCCTGGTGGTGAACGTCACGGCGAGAACCCGGTCGGGGCGCACCACGCCGGTCGCGACCGCGTATCCGATCCGGTGCGCGATCGCCCTGGTCTTGCCGGTGCCCGCGCCGGCCAGCACGCAGACCGGCCCCCTGGTCGCGCGCGCGACCTCCTGCTGCTCGGGGTCGAGCGCGGCGAGCACGGCATCGGGACCGTGCCCGCCGTCCGGTCCCGGCGTGACGGCCCCAGCCTCGGGCCCGGCAGCGCGTGCTTGCCCTTCGTTCAAGCTCTGCCTCCTTTCCCGCGCGCCATCCTGCCTTATGGCTCGGACGTTTCGCGGCACGGCGCGGGTATGCCCTGGCAGCTGCCCGGGACGCGGCGCCGCGCGCGGGCCCGGGCGGGCTCCGGCCGGACGGCGCAGCCCGAAAAATCGTGCCATCTCGGCCCGGCTCTCAGGAAGCAGGCCGCAGATCCGGACGTTAGTAGTGTTCAGGTGTGAGAATGGCTGGCAAGGAGGACCAGGGGCATGGCCGAGCCGCTGACGATGTACACGACGCCTTGGTGCGGGTACTGCCGGAGGCTCAAGAGTCAGCTTGCCCGCGAGGGCATCGAGATCACCGAGGTCGACATCGAGCGTGAACCAGGCGCCGCCGAGTACGTGATGACGGTCAACGGCGGCTTCCAGACCGTCCCGACGGTGCTGTTCCCCGACGGCAGCACCCTGACTAACCCGTCCGCGCGCGCGGTCAAGCAGCGGATGGAAGATCTGGCTGTGCCGCGATGACGGATTTCCCTGGCGCAACGAAACGCCCCGCGGCCAGTGCGGCCTCGCAGGCTGCCCAGGACGCGGGGGAAGACTCCGCGCCGGCTGCCGGTCAGGCCGACGACGCGGTCGTGCGCCGGACCAAGGACGGCTGGCGGGTCGGCGGCGCGGACGTGCCCGATCTCACCAGCGCGATGGTGCTCGCCGACCTGATCTCGGCCGAGCTGGCGTCCGACGAGAAAGACCCGCCGGGGACGGCGACGCCCGTGCCGCCCGCCGCCGCGACGGAACGCAAGTCCGGCCGGAACTCCGGCGCGCCCGCGACCGAGACCGGCCGGCTGCGGGCCACGATCGGCCAGCTCGAGCACGCGCTGACCGCGCGGATCAGGGTCGAGCAGGCCATCGGGGTTCTGGCCGAACGCCACCGGATCCAGCCGCGGCAGGCATTCGAGCAGCTCAGGAACGCGGCCAGGAACCGCGGCCGGCGGGTCATCGACATCGCGAGCGACGTCGTCGCCAGCGCGACCAACCCGCTGCTGCAACTGCCCGACGAGCTCTCCCGGCCGCGATCGGGCGGCCGTCGTGGTCGTCGGCCCCACGGCGTCCTCGGCAGCGAGTAACCTCTGATTGACGCAACGTAGCGGAGGGTAAACCTCGCCTCGGGGGCCGCGCCGCGGTCCGGGACGAGGGCCTGAACGGTGGATGACGGGGGAGTTCCTGGCCGCCTGCTGATCATCGGCGGCGCCGAGGACCGGTGCTGCGGGTCCGGTGTCCTCGGGCGCTTCGCGCAGATGTGCGGCGGGGCGGATGCGCGCGTCGTCGTGATCACCACGGCCACCGGCATGCCGGGCCGGGTGCTCGCCGAGTACGAGCAGGCCAGGCTGCAGACGCTGGCCGGGTCGCGGATCAACGAGCGGCTCACCGCGCGGCTCGGGACGGGCCTGGTGATCGCCGGCAGCAGCGCGGGCGCCACGGCGCTCGGCCGGACCATGATCCTGCGCGGCAACGGAGCCGAGGTATCCACCGCGGAGGTCAGGACGGCACCGGGGCTCGGGCTGATGTGCCGGGCGCGGCCATCGGGCCGGCCCATGCGCGGTACTGAGACAGGCGGCTCACCACTGTGACATGTGATCTGAAGGTGACACCGATCTGAAGGAGCGGAAGTGCGGCTCGAACACGTCCGTCATCTCGGCGGCCCTAATGCTTTCACCACGGCGCCGGCCAGCGTCGCGCGGCTCGAGCTCGACGAGCTGACCTGCCGTGAGACGACCGACTGCCCGGGCTTCGCCGAGCGGCTGGTCACGGCGCTGCCCGGGCTGCGCGAGCATCACTGCGCCGCGGGACGGCCCGGCGGGTTCACCGACGCGATGGCCAGGGGCACGTACTTCGGCCACGTCACCGAGCACGTGGCGCTCGAGCTGTCCGGGCTGGCCGGGCGCGAGGTGCACCTGGGCCGGACAATGTGGGCGGGCGCGGACGGCCGCTACGACGTGATGACGGAGTGCCCGAGAGACGAGCCCGAGGACTCGGCGGTCCCGGCGGAGCTGCACGAGCTCGCGATCAGGGTGGTCAGCGAGGTGCTGGCGAAGCGCGGGCCCGACGTGACCGCCGACGTCGAGGCGATCGCCAGGACCGTGGAGCGCGAGCGCCTCGGCCCGAGCACCGCCGCCATCGCCGGGGCGGCTCGCCGCCGTGACATCCCGGTCCGCAGAGTCGGCGGGCTGTCCATGCTGCGGCTCGGCTACGGCTGCCACCGGCGGCTGGTCAGTGCCGCGATGACCGAGCAGACCTCGGCCATCGGCGTGGACATCGCCTGCGACAAGATGCTCGCCAAGCAACTCATGAAAAGGGCGGGAATCCCGGTGCCCGACGGCGTGGTCGCGCGCACCGAGGCGGAGTCGGTCCGTGCGCTCGCCGCGATCGGCGCGCCGGTCGTGATCAAGCCGCGGAACGGCAATCACGGCAGGTGCATCACGGTGCAGGTGCGTACCGCGGCCGAGGCCCAGCAGGCGTACCGCCGCGCGGCGGCGGGATCGGGATCCTGCGAGGTGATCGTGGAGAGCTACGTGCCAGGCAATGACTACCGGGTGCTCGTGATCGACGGGCGAGTCAGCGCGGCCGCGGAGCTCAGGCCGCCGGTCGTGACCGGGGACGGTGCCCGCACGATCATCGAGCTCATCGACGATCTCAACGCCGACCCCCGCCGTGGTCACGGGCACTCCCGCCCGCTCAGCAAGGTCACGGTCGACGACGCGATGCTCGCGCACCTGGCCGCCGGCGGCCTGCGGCCTGGCTCGGTGCCGGCCATCGGGCGGCAGGTGAGCCTGCGCAGGAACGGCAACCTGTCGACCGGCGGCACCAGCGTGGATGTCACCGGCCTGATCCACGCCGACGTCGCCGAGCTGTGCCGGCGCGCCGCCGGGGTGGCGGGCCTGGACGTGTGCGGCGTCGACCTGCGCCTGGAAGACATCGGCGCGCCGCTGTTCGGCGCGCGCCCGCGGCAGGCACCACGGGGGGCTCCGGCGGGTCGTCCCCCCGGGCCAGCACCACGGGGGGCTCAGGGAGGTCGTCCCCCCGGGCCAGCCGGCGCCGTCATCGAGCTCAACGCCTGCCCCGGCCTGCGCATGCACCTGGCGCCGGCCGAAGGCGCGGTGCAGGCCGTCGCCGAGGCCGTGGTCGACCGGCTCTATCCCCCCGGCGCGACGTCCAGGATCCCGATCGTCGCGGTGACCGGGACCAACGGCAAGACCACGACGGTCAGGATGGTCGCGCACGTGCTCCGCCAGGCCGGCCTGCGGACCGGGATGTCGTGCACCGACGGCGTATTCATCGGCGGCCGGTGCGTGCTCGAGGCCGACGCGTCTGGTCCGCGGTCGGCCGAGCTCGTGCTCGACGACACGACCGTCGAGGCCGCGGTGCTCGAGACGGCCAGGGGCGGGATCGTGCGGCGCGGGCTCGGCTACGACAAGGCCGATGTCGCGGTGGTCACCAACATCACCGCCGATCACCTCGGCGACGAGGGGATCGACGACCTCGAGGAGCTGACCATGGTCAAGGCGCTCGTCGCTGAGGCGGTGCGGGATGGCGGAACCGTCGTGCTGAACGCGGCCGACCAGGCGGCCGCGGCGATCGCCGGACGGCCGGCCGTGCGCCGGAACTCGCCGGTGATCAGGTTCTTCAGCGCAACGCCGGGCAGCGCGGTGATCGAGCGGCACAAGCGGTCCGGCGGGTTCTGCTACGAGGTGTCCGACGGCCAGGTGATCGAGACCGACGGCGGCCTGCAGCGCGTGGTCATGAACCTCGCCGAGCTGCCCGGCGCGTTCGACGGGCGGGCCAGGCACGTGGTCGCGAACGCGCTCGCCGCCGTCGCCGCGTGCCGGGCGGTCGGCGTGACGGTCAAGGACATCAGGGAGGCGCTCGGCACGTTCAGTCCAGGCGTGGTCAACCCGGGCCGCGGGAACGTCTACGCGGTGGCCGCGGGCCCGGCGGCGAGCGCCGCCGCGGGACCGGTGCTCGTCGATTACGGGCACAACGCGGCCGCGCTGCACGCCACCGGCCAGATGGTGGCCTCGGTCTGGGACGGCGAGCCGGTCGCGGCGATCACGCTGCCCGGCGACCGGCGGGACGACCTGGTGGCCGAGTCGGCGGAGGCGATCGCCAGCTGGTTCGGCACCGTGATCGTCTACGAGGACGACGACCTGCGCGGCCGTGCCCCCGGCGCGATGCGCGAGCTGATAGCGGCCGCGATGCGGAAGATCAGGCCTGGCGTCCATGTCACGTTCGCGGACGGCCCGGCCGGCGCGCTGCGGGCCGCGGTGTCGCTAGCCGCCGGGGCCCCGGTGCTGTTCCTGTACGAGAAGCTGGACGCGGCGCTGGCCGCGCTTGACACGCTCGGCGCGACCCCGTGGCCGGAGGAGGACCTGATGGGCCGGCTCGACGGCGCGCCGATCATGGACGACCTGGCGAGCGAGCTCGCGCTGGAGGCGGACGACGGCGACACGACCCCGATCCCCACGGCGCAGCACTCCGCCGCGGAGGTACGCGAGCGCGACGAACCCGGCTGACCGGACAAGGCGGAGCGCAGGCAGCGAGCAGGGATCCGGCCGGCCAGAAGTCGAGCAACCGTCCTATTTCTGGCGGGGTCGGGAGAGGCTAGAGTAAATTAATCGAGTCCGTGACTGGCTTATCACGCCGTGCGAGGATTCATCAACGCGGTCTCGGCAACGACATTTTTCCTTATTCCTTGCCCCGGCTCGAAGGAAGGTGCGGTGAGCGACGACACCACGCCAGCGCGAGCCGACGTCAACCCGGGCGACAAGGTGGCCGGATACCGGCTGGAAACCCAGATCGGCCAGGGCGGCATGGCAGTGGTCTACCGCGCCTACGACGAGCGCCTTGACCGCCGGGTCGCGCTCAAGGTGCTGGCGCCCGGCCTCGCCGCCGATACCGCGTTCCGCACCAGGTTCATCAGGGAGTCGCGCGCGGCGGCGGCCGTCGACCACCCGAACATCATCCCGGTCTACGACGCCGGAGACGCCGGCGGCTGCCTGTTCATCTCGATGCGGTACGTGCAGGGGGGCGACGTCCGGTCGCTGCTCGCCGGGGACCAGGCGGTGCCCCCGGCCCGGGTGTGGAACATCATCGGCCAGGTGGCGGCCGCGCTGGACGCCGCCCACGCGCACGACCTCATCCACCGCGACGTCAAGCCCGCCAACATGCTGCTCGACCGCGGCGCCGGCGACACGTGGCCGCAGGCCGACGCCACCGGCCAGTCGAAAGAGCACGTGTACCTGTCGGACTTCGGGATCAGCAAGCAGACCGTCGCGAGCAACCTGACCTCCACCGGCCAGTTCCTCGGCACGCTGGATTACATCGCGCCCGAGCAGATCGAGGGCCAGGGCATTGACGGGCGAGCCGATCAGTACTCGCTCGCGTGCGCGGCATTCGAGCTTTTGTGCGGAACGCCGCCGTTCCCGCGCTCGAGCGGATTCGCGCTGATCACTTCCCACTTGTCGGAAAAGGCCCCGGCGGTCACCACGCGGCGCCCGGGGCTGCCGGCCGCCGTCGACCGGGTGCTCGGCAAGGCGATGAGCAAGACCGCCGCGCAGCGGTACGCCACCTGTACGCAGTTCGCCGCCGACCTTGGCCGTGCGCTCGGCCTCGTTCCGGGCCCGCTCGAGGTAGGCGGCGGTCCGGCCGCCGGACCCGTAGCCGATGCCGGCGACCAGGCCAGGCAGTGGCCGGCCACCGAACTGGCACAGCCAGGGGCTGGCCAGGTTGCCCACGGCGCGAGCCAGTCCCCGATGACGCCTGCCATGGCCGCCACGGTCAGCGAGGGCACCGGGCAGGCCGGTGCGCCGGGGGCACTCGATCCGGCGACGATGCCGGCGGGATACCAGGGCGCGTCCGGCCAGCAGCCTGCGCCCGGGCAACCTGGGCGGCCCGGCCCTTACCGGCCGAACGAGACGTCCGGCCGGCCCGGCGGCCCCGGCTGGCCGCAGCAGTATCCGCCGCCGCGGCCGCCACGATCCCGCGGCGTGCTCGCCGGCGCCGTCGTCGGGGCGGTGGTCGTGGCTATCGCGGCGGTCGCCGTGACGGTCACGGTACTCAACCGGAGCAACAACGGCCCGTCGCCGAGCCGGTCGCCGTCGGTTCCGACGACGCCGACGTCGACCGGCCGGAGCCAGGCCGCCGCCGTGAGCACGCTGCTCGCGTCGATGGCCCAGGCGCACCAGATGCTGCAGACCGCCGTGCTCGATATCGGGAACAACTGCCAGTCGCTGTCGAGCAGTCAGTTCTCCGGCGACGTGACGGCGATCCAGAACTCCGCCGCGAAGCGCCAGGCCGAGTACAGCCGGGCGCAAGCACTGGACGTCAGCGCGCTGCCCAGCGGAGCCGCGCTCAAGTCGGACCTGACCCGGGCGCTGGTCAACTCGCTGAAGGCCGACCACAACTACCTGACCTGGGCTCAGCAGGAGCAGCACGGCTGCTTCGTGTCCAGCCAGTCGAGCGCGTACAACGCCGCGAACGGCTTCTCGACACGGGCGCACACCGCTAAGAACAGATTCGCCACGATCTGGAACACCAAGATCGCGCCGAAGTACGGGCAGACCACCGTCTCGCCGGACGACATGTAGCCCAAGCGGGACGCCGGCTCCCCAGCGGCCCCGGCCTCAGCTCGCCTTCCTGGCCGGCCAGCGGCCGGTGAGGAACCGTACGATCGCCGCCTCGAGCGCCCTGGCGATCTCCCGCTGGCCGGCCGGCGAGGTCAGGAACGCGGCATCGGCCCGGTTGGGCATGTTGCCGCATTCGATCAGCACCTTGGGGACGGTGGTCAGGTTAAGGCCCGCCAGGTCGTCGCGGCGAATATAGCCGTCGTGCCCGTAGTAGTCGGAGACGCGCAGCGGAGTACGGGCGACGAACGCCTCGTGCACGAAGGTGCCGAAGTGCAGCGAGGACGACATCACGTGCTCGTTCCACGTGTCGGGAACCGGCTCGATCACGGTGAACCCGCGCCCCCAGGCCGGGCCGCCGTCGGCATGGATGTCGATGGCCACGTCGGCGTGCGCGGCGTTGATGATCCGCGAGCGCCGGTCGACACACGGTCCGAGGCCGTGGTTGTTCTGCCTGGTCAGCACGACCTTGGCGCCGTCACGGCGCAGATCGGCCCGCAGGTCGACCGCGACATTGAAGTTGAACAGAGCCTCCGAGTAGCCGCCGGCCGTCTGCGTGCCCGTCGTGTCACAGCCCTCGCGTTCCCTGCCATTCCAGATCAGGTGATTCAGGTAGGCCGGATCGGTGTGGTTGAGGCCATTGTGACCGGGATCGATCCCCACCATCTTCCCGGCGAGCGGCTTGGGATGCCGGCGGACCGGCGAAGGGCGGTCCGACGGGGACGGCCGCGAGCTTAGATGCGCGGGCGCCGAGTTGGCCCGGGTCGGTGTATCAGCCTTGGGCGAGCCGATGATGGAGCACCCCGCGGCGGACAGGCCGCTCGCCAGGCCGATGGCGGCTGCCCGGACGGCGCGCCGGGCAGGGTTCTGGTGACGCTCGGCCATTGCCCGGCTCTTCATATTCCGCACTCTATGAGCACCTTTGCCGCAGTGGCTAGCTCGCCGGACTCGCCGTCTGTGCGCCTATCGCACGAGCATAGTGACGAGCGCCGCGACCCGGGGCGGAACCGGTCAGCCCAGGACGCCGCGGCCGCTGATCAGCGACTCGGCGATGACGGTGCGGAGAATGTCGTTGGTTCCTTCGCCGATGACCATCAGCGGCGCGTCCCGGTACAGGCGCTCAACGGTGAACTCCTTGGAGTAGCCGTACCCGCCGTGCACCTGCATCGCGGTGAAGGCGCACTCGTAGGCGACCTCAGAGGCGTACACCTTCGCCAGGCCGGACTCCAGGTCGGCCCGGCGTCCCGCGTCCGCCCGCGCCGCCGCCCAGTACGTCAGCAGCCGGGCGGCCTGGAGCTTCATCGCCATGTCGGCCAGCTTGAGCTGCACCGCCTGGAACCCGGCGATCTTCTGCCCGAAGGCCTCCCGTTCCCCCGCGTACCGCAGTGCCTGGTCGTAGGCCTCCTGGGCCACCCCGACCGCGCGCGCGGCGATGTTGATCCTGCCCTTCTCCAGCGCGGCGAGCACCTGCTGGAGCCCGCGCCCCTCGGTGCCGCCGAGCAGGCTCGCCGCCTGGACCCGCACCTCGTCGAGCACCAGCTCGCAGGTCTCAGGACCCCCGTAGCCGAGCTTCGGCAGATCCCGCAGCACCTCGAAGCCCGCCGAGGCGGGATCGACGAGCAGCACGGACATGCCCTTGTGCGCGGGCCGGGCCGACGGGTCGGTCTTGACCAGCACGGGCAGCGGGTCCGCGTGCCTGGCGTTGGTGATCCACGTCTTGCGGCCGGTCACCACGTAGTGGTCGCCGCGGCGGCGCGCGGTCGTCGCGATGCCCTGCAGGTCGCTGCCGGCACCCGGCTCGGTCAGCCCGATCCCGGTCCGGCGCTCGCCGCTGGCGAGCGCCGGCAGGTGCGCGCTCTTCTGCTCCTCGGTCCCGAAACTGGCGATCATCCAGCACGACAGCGAGTGGCTGCCGATGATCCCGGCAATCCCCATCCAGCCGCGCGAGATCTCCTCGAAGACGACGGCGAGCGAGACCATGTCGGCCGCCATCCCGCCGTACTGCTCGGGCACGAGCATGCCGAACAGGCCCATCTCCCGCATCGTGGCCACAATCTCCTCCGGATACCGGCCCGACTCCTCCCAGTCCCTGGCCACGGGCCGGATCTCGGCATCGACGAACGACCGGATCGTGTCGCGGAGCAGCCGCTGCTCGTCCGACAGCTCAAAGTCCATTCAGGCTCCTGAATGTCCCAGGGTTCTGGTTGCCGAAGCCCGACACTACGGCATGGCCGACGGCGCCGGCCAAGCCGGAGCGGCCGCACCTTGAACGGAAGGCTCTGCTTGCCGGGTGTTCGTGAATGACGGCTCACAGGCACGCGCAATCCAGGTGATCTCATCTGAACCGGGTCGATCATCCCCATGCGGTGGGAGCCCAGGCCGCACCATCCAGGAGCACGGCACCCCGTACGGCAAGTCACTCATCAAGCAACGGCCCTGAAGGCGGCGATCACTGGGCCAGGAGGTCGGATTCAACTGCATGATCACAGAACTGGCCTGAAGCGCTAGAGCGAGAGTAGAGACATGGCTCGGCAGTTACAGGAGATCCCGCTTCTGCAGGCGGATATCATCAATCTGACTACCATCTACTGATCGGACCGATGTACAGTAGGATCAGTCCGATCAGTAGGAGGTTCCGTTGGAGGAGCCGAGGGGTGCCCAGCCGGGAGGCGACGAGCGACGGCGTCGCCGGAAGCCTTCGACGGGGTTCCCGGTGATCGACCTCGGCGAAGCCGCTTCCGTGCTTGCGCGAGCATCGCTGCACGGCTGGGAGCACACCGTGGCCGAGGTCGCCGGTTATATGGGGCACGCGACCGTGAATAGCGGAGCGTTCAGGGCAAAGCTCGCGGCGCTGCGTGACTACGGCCTGGTATCGGGCCGCGGTGAGTCCCTGGAGATCACTGGCATTGGCCGCAAGATCGCGATTCCCGAGCGCGAAGGAGAGCGGCAGGCTGCGCTGCAGGAGGCCTTCACGAACACCGTGTTCGGTGCGGTGTACCAGGAGTCGGTGAAGGGGTCGCCCATCTCGATCGAGAGCATCGGGCGGCGGGCTGTGAACAGGCTGGGGGTAGCGCCTGGCTCTCAGGGTTCGTTCGGAGAGGTGTTCGCGCGAAGCGCGGCTGCAGCTGGGCTCGCCGAGTCGACCGGCGACGGCAGGCTCACGCTGTTCGCCAAGCCGCAGGCCGCGCCCCCCGGTGCCGATCCTTCCGGATCAACGGGCGACACGCCAGCCGCAGACGCGCCTGCGGCGGAGCAGCCGACCTCCGGCAGGATGGCGTCCAAGCCGGTGCTCGACCAGCGCTGGCCTTTCCCCCACGGTGAGGTTGCGCTCATCGTTGCCATTGACCGGCCCTTGTCAGCGGCGGACTTCGCCTCTATCGGCGCGGTTGTCGGGGAGATCGAGCGGCTTGTGGCGGGCCTGACTCGTGGTGACGCCAGTGCCTGAGCCCTGGCTGATCCACTTCTTCCAGCGCCACGGGGATGATGACCCGGTGCGGTCTACGCCCACGATCGACTTCCTGGGGATGCTTCCGGACAAGGTAGCGGCAGAGATTCAGGCGGTGCTTGAGGCTGTTGCCGCGGCGCCGCCGCCGGCCTTCTCGGGCGGTGGTAAGTGGGAGGTCATGCACGACGATATGGCCGGGATCTACGAGGTCCGAGTCCACGGCGGAGGCGCCAACCACCGCTTGTTCTGTCTCCTTGAGCGCAACGGCGTTGATCTCGGCGGCCCGGCGATTGTCTGTCTCGGCGGACTGACCAAGCCGGTGCGATCCGCGGCCAGCCCGCGCGATTACCGGCGCATCAGGCTGTACGCCGACGAGTTCCGGAAGCATCGGACTGTCTATGGTCAGCCGGGCCTGGACCGCTGATCATGACATCCAGCGACATCGCGCTCGCCAGCGAGATGACCGTCGTGAGCGTCGGATTAGCCGGACCAGCGCCCAGCAGCCGCCGAACCACCTCGGGGCGCATCCCCGCCTGCCGCGCGAGCTCGGCCTTCGAGAGCCCGAGAACCTTCCGCCGCTCATCCAGGGCCCGGACCACGCTATCAACGGCGGTGATGCGTGAGCGGGCGGCTTCAAGGGCCTCCCGGTACTCAGGGCTGCCCGCGGCACGCGCCTCGAAGTACCGCTCCGCGCCAGTCGGTCTTGCCATGCCGGTAAGCGTAACATAAAAGTCACGTACCGGCCAGCGGCCCAGTCACGTGCGAGTGAGCTCGCGGTGTTCTGCCAGCCTAGTTCGACGGCCTGGCACAGCCCAGACGACAGCGCTCGAACTGGTGAGCCAGCCGATGTAGGAGTGCACCTGAAAGACCTGAGCCGGTCCCCTCAGCCGACGAGTAGCAGCGGCGGCGCGCCGCAACCGCGTGATCGTCATGCCTGGGCGCTCGTTCTTTCCCCGCTGAAGGACCGGGCCCTTATCTGCGCATCACATTCTCCGGCGGGACAGATGCCGAGCTGGACACCGGCATCCGTCGCCTGGCTGCAGCGGCTCCCGAGCTGGCGCCAAGCACGGTAAGGACGGCGACGAGTCGATTTGCATGACGCTGCCTGAGGCGGGTCACTGGCTGCGCAGCGCCCGGGCGAGCGGGCCGTCGCCGTCGATGCCGACCTCGCCTTTCTTGATCATCTCGGGCAGGGAGGCATGACCCCGCGACACGGCCAGGCACGCGCGGGCGCCCATGGTGAGCCGGGCGTCGGCATGTGCGGCCGGGCCGTGGGCGTAGGCGGGCCCGGTGCCATTGATCAGGACATGAAAGGTGCCTTCGTCGAGCCGGATGTCCACGACACCCTCGCAGGGTATGGCCAGATCGGCGAGCTCGCGCAGCAGTGGGAGGGCGAACCAGTGCGCGCGCAGCGCGTCGGTGGGCCGCCGCTCGGCGAGGTCTGCCGCGCCCCAGTCAGCGAGCGCGACCAGCGCGGGCAGCAGGCCCCGGCCACGCGGGGTGAGCTCGTAGACGGCGGCCGCAGCCGGCGGGGGCAGGCGGCGGCGGGTGACCAGGCCGTCCTGCTCCATCTCCTTCAGCCGGGCGGCGAGCACGTCGGTGCTCACGGCCGGCAGATCGGCGTGCAGGTCGGTGTACCGTCGCGGGCCTGCCAGCAGCTCCCGGACAATCAGCACGGTCCAGCGCTCCCCGATCACGTCGAGCGCCCGCGAGAGGGGACAGTACTGGTCGTAACTCCGCCGCGGCATGCGACCAGTGTAGGAGACAGTTGGAACATCCAAGTAGTAACTTGGCAGAACCAAGTAACGACCCGCGGGACGAGTGCACGGTCTGGGAGGGCTACCGCCGATGGAGTTCAGGCAGTCCAGCAAGCTTGCCGGGGTCTCCTATGAGATCCGCGGACCGGTGATCGAGTACGCGAACGAGCTGGAGCGGGCCGGCCACAGCGTGCTGCGGCTGAATACCGGGAACCCCGCGTTGTTCGGCTTCGACGCTCCCGAGGAAATCCTGCAGGACATCATACGCAACCTGCCCAGGGCCCACGGTTACAGCGACTCCCGCGGCATCCTGCCGGCCAGGCGCGCAGTCGTGCAGCGCTACCAGAGCCTCGGCGTGCCTGACGTGGGCATCGACGACGTCTTTCTCGGCAACGGGGTATCCGAGCTCGTCACGATGGCCGTTCAGGCGCTGCTCGAGGACGGCGACGAGGTACTGGTTCCGGCCCCGGACTTTCCCCTGTGGACCGCCGCCACCACCCTGGCGGGCGGCAAGGCGGTGCACTATCGCTGCGATGAGGGAGCCGGCTGGCTGCCAGACCTCGCCGACATGGCAGCCAAGGTCACCGGCCGGACCCGCGCGGTCGTGATCATCAACCCCAACAACCCCACCGGCGCCGTTTACCCCCGAGAACTGCTGGACGGAATCCTAGATCTTGCCCGGCGCCAGCACCTGCTGGTGTTCGCCGACGAGATCTACGACAAGATCCTCTACGACGGCGCCGTTCACCACTGCGCGGCCGCCCTCGCCCCCGATGTGTTCTGCCTCACCTTCAATGGGCTGTCCAAGGCGTACCGGGTGGCCGGGTTCCGGTCCGGCTGGCTGGTTGTCTCCGGCCCCAAGCAGCACGCGACGAACTACCTCGAGGGACTGGCCACCCTCGCCGGAACGCGGCTGTGCCCCAACGTCCCCGGCCAGTACGCCATCCAGGCCGCGCTTGGCGGCCGGCAGAGCATCACCGACCTGGTCCTGCCTGGCGGCCGGCTGCACGAACAGCGCAACCGTGCCTGGCAGCGGCTCAACGAGATCCCCGGCGTCTCCTGCGTCAAGCCCCGCGGTGCGCTGTACGCGTTCCCGCGCCTGGACCCGGCCGTGCACAAGATCCACGACGACGAGCGGTTCGTCCTCGACCTGCTGCTGCGCGAGAAGATCCAGGTCGTGCAGGGAACCGGGTTCAGCTGGCCCCGCCCCGACCATTTCCGCATTCTCACCCTCCCGCGCGCCGACGACCTCGACGCCGCCATCGCCCGCATCGGCCGCTTCCTGGCCGGATACAAGCAGTAACCCCACCAGTGCCGGTCAGCGCGTAGCCAGGCCGGGGGACGACGGCTTGACTGTAGGTTCTCCCAGAAGTTGTCCGGAGCACCCGTGACGACGTCGCCTGCGTCCGCGATTCTCGGAGAGTTGTCCGCTGGGCCTTCTCATCGTTCTGTCCTTTTCCTAGGGCGTGCGCCTTTCGCCGGGCCGGGGGTTGTTCTGATGGCAGGTGGTGGCGCGATGGCATGGACGGCGGGGTGGTCCAGGGCTTGCAGGAGGGCTGCGCCCCTGCTCGTCGGGCGCATGGGCTGGGCGGGTGTGGCCCGGTGGTAGAGCGGGGCGCCGATCTCGAGTTCGAGCCGGTGCAACTGGTGGATGAGAGCAGACGGGTGGGTCCCCATCTGCCTCGCCGCTGCGCCGATGCTGGCGCAGGTCATGGCTTGCTGGAAGCGGTGCAGGCGCTGCCAGCCGTGCAGGCTGCCCTCGACGGCGCGGCGGATGTCGGGCGGTATGTCCTCGCCGAGGATGATGAACATCTCCGGCCTGCTGTGGACGCCCTTGGGCCGGCCGGGTATCCCGTGGCGACGGGCGGCTGCGATCACGGTCTCGGTGGCGACGCCGAGTTCGGCGGCGATGTCGGAGTAGGAGCGGCGGGCGTACTGGTCGCGGAGCCACTGGGGGTCGATGGGCGCGGGCTGCCAGGCGCTGGTCAGGGGGATGCCGTGGTCGCGGGCGCGGGCGGCCAGGTGGGTCCGGGGGATGCCGGTCTCGGCCTCGATCTGGTGGAGGGTCTTCCGCGCGGCGGTGTACTCCCGGTCGAAGAACTCGCGGGTAAGCAGGGTGCGTGCGCGGTCCTGCCATTTTCCCCAGGCGGCTGGCGGGGTGGACGGTGCCCATTCGCGGGCGGGGCGGGGAGCCTGCGCGAGTGCGAGGCGGACGTGGCTGATGGTGGTGCCCAGCTGGGCGGCGGCTGTGCCGGGCGGGATGCCGCCCGTGACGAGGAGCCGGGTGACGGCGTCGATGTCGATGTCGCCGGGGTCCCGGCCGGGCAGGGTGATGCCCTCGCAGCAGCTGGCGGGCGGTTCCCAGGTGAGGGGCTCGCTTATGCCGAGGCGGCTGAGGAGGGCGGTGGCATGTTCGTGCAGTGCGGCGCGCAGCGGCGTGGTGAGCGTGTCGGTGAAGCCCAGGTAGCGCGACTTGTCCTGGCGGTTGGTGAAGGCGAGCGGGCAGCGGGGGTCTGTGAAGTCGGCTCCGGTGAGCAGCTCGTAGACGTAGCGGCCGGCGTCACGGCGGCGGCGGTCTCCCTTGCCGGGGTGGGCCCTCGCGCGGCCGCATGCCTCCAGCCACTGGTCCTTGCTGAGCGCCTCTGCAGGGATCATGTCCCCGGCGGCGCTGGTAGTCGACGGGGCTGCCGTGGTCGTCGAGGTAGTCGGCCAGCAGGGCGACCGCCGTGAGCACGCTGTCGTGCCCGCCTGCGGTCAGGGACCGCAGGATGGAGTTGATCGCGACGCTGCTGCGATGCGAGTGCGGGCCGTCGCCGGGGTGGATGGCGCGGGCTGGCTTGCCCGGCAGGAGCAGGCAGGTGGCGATGGCCGAGCGGAACGGGACGGCGGCGAGTCCCACGGGCGGCATCAGGCGGACCGCCCAGCCAGGCCAGAGCAGCTGCGGGACGCACCGGGCACGGGCGGCGAGCTGCGCTGGGGTGCCGGCCGGGATTGACGCCCGTGCGGTGCCGGACCGGTAGCGGAGCCGGTCCAGGGAGATCAGGCCCGGGTCCAGGGCGCGCAGGAACCTTCCGCGGGCGGCTTCGGACAGCCGGTTCCACTGGCTGGGCATCATCGCCGTGGGCCGGGGGCAGCGGGGGTCGTGTCCCGGGGGCATCCTGGCACGGATCTCGGCGATGGCCTCGGCGTCACCGGGTCTGATGAGGGGCATGGCGAGGGCCGCGGCGATACCGGTCAGCAGGGCGCTGGCCGGCGGGACGGCGCGGGCGGGCTGCCGCTGGGCGAGCCAGGACTGCCAGGCCGGGCCGGCCTGGGCGCCGAGCACGGTGACGCGCCCGGCGGGGGCGTGGCGCAGCAGCCAGCCCGCGGTAACCGGCAGTCGCCCAGGTCCCTGGCGGCTTCCCCGTGGCCGCTGGCGGCGGACGCCAGCAGCGCGCTTATCCACTGCTGCGCGGCGAGCAGCGCGCTGCTGGCCCGCTCGGCGGGGACGGCGGCCAGGCTAGCCTCGCACCTGGTGCCCTCGCCGGCGGGAGCTGGGCAGGTGCCGGCGGGGTTGAGGCCGGCCCAGCTGAGATTGCGGCGGGGCGGCCGGCCGCAGGCCGGGCAGTCGTCGAGCAGCACGGTGCCGTGGACGGTGCAGGCGAATGTCCACGGGAGCCGCCAGCTGAGCATCCACCGGCCGTCGCTGGCGGCCAGGCACTGCGGGCAGTAGCGGGACCCGTCGCGCCGCACCGGGCCGAGCGGAAGGTAAGGGTCCAGTACCGCCGTGTCCAGCCGTCCGGCCGGCAGCCTGGCCTGCCCTTCGGCTCGGCGAAGGATGCCCGGCGGCACTGCCAGGGACAGCCTGGCGGCGCTGGGCGGCGCCTTCCAGCCGAAGGCCGGCAGCAGCACGCTGACGCTGATGCCGTTGCGGCGGGCGAGCGCCTCCAGCCAGCTGTCCAGGCACTCGCCGACCAGGGGCTGTTCCCGCAGCGGCAGGGTCCGCGCGTTCGGCGCGCTGGTCATGGTGCCTCGCTCCGGGCTGGCTTCCGGGGGGCTGGCGCGGTGGTCAGCCGTCCTGCGGCGAAGGCGGCGGCGAGCTGGGCGCGGGCCTGCTCGGAGGCCTCGTCGATCCTTATGCCGTCGAGCAGCGCGGCCGTCAGTGCTTCCTCGCCGGTGCGGATCGCCCGCAGGCAGCCGCGGGTGATAAGCGTCATGAACGAGCCGATGTGCCCGGTGGTCCGCTCGAACAGGTAGTCCGCGAGGCCGGTGAGCATGCCGGGCCTGGCCTGGGCCAGGACGAGCTGCCGCTCGGTGGCCTTGAGCAGGCCGCGCCAGTGACGGCGGCCGTCATCAGCGGCGATGTCGAAGGCGGGCAGCCGCAGCCGGGTCCAGCGCCGGGCGGTCTGGGCCAGGACGGCGCTGTCGCCGGCCAGGCCCTCGGCGAAGAACCGCCGCTCGGCCAGGCCGACGCCCGCGTAGATGAAGGTAACGGGCAGCTCGTTGGCCAGCCACTTGAGGTGGTTACTGACGTCCAGGCCGTCCTTGCGGCGCGGGTCGATGAAGTGGACGTCGTCGATGATCCCGATGCGGGTGTCGCACGACAGCACGCAGTCCAGCGCGTGGCTGGCCAGCTGCGCGGCATTGGCCCGGTTGGTGCCGGGGTGGCCGTAGAACTCGCAGATCATCCGGTTCAGCGTGCGGAGCGTGGTGTTCGAGGTCAGGCCGACCCGGAACACCGGAACCCGCTCGTTCCCCTCATCGGTCAGCGGCCCGTGCCGGCGGACCTGCGCGCGGTCGAAGGCGCGGGCGAACGCGTTGGCGGCCGTGGTCTTGCCCAGGCCGGGCAGCGCGTCGATGACCGCGGCCCCGCGGACCCGGTCCGGGTCCTGCCGCCCGGCGGTGACAATCATGTCGAGCTCATCGTGCACCGCAGCGAGCTGCGGGGTCCGCAGGACGCCGAAGTTGGCGTGCCAGTCGTGCCGGGCCTCGTCGTAGTCTTCCCGCGCCAGCTCGCCGAGCTGGCCCAGCCGCGCGGCCCCCAGCAGCTCGGGCCGGGTCCTGGCCGGGGCGTCCACGTAACGTCGCCAGCCCTCCTTCCGCGACAGGCTCCAGGCCGCCCCGCTCATTCCAGCACCTCGAAGGCGTCCGCGTAGAAGCCGTCGTCCTCTGGCTCGTCGAAGATCTCGGCCGGGTCATCGTCATCCCCTGCGGCCGGCGGCTCAGCGCCGTCTCCGGGCTGGTGCCCTGGCCCCGGCCCAGCCTCGGCGTCGGGGTCCGCGGCAGGCTGCGGTGCCGGGTAAGCCCCGGGGACGGCGGGCAGCGCGGCCCGCTCCGCAGCCAGCCGGGCTGCCATCCTGCGCTCACGGCGCCCGGTGACGATGCCCTGGTCCCAGCGGGCCAGCAGCTCCTCCAGCGCGCGAGGCTGGTCGGGCCAGCCGCCGCTGCGGGCGGCAAGCCGGCGGGCGTGCAGGGCGGCCTCGGCGCTGAACGGCGTGCCCAGCCCGGCGGCGTGCTCCCAGTCGAGCCGGTGCCAGGAGCCGTCGTCCGGGTCCTGGAGCCAGGCATGGCGGACGTCGTCGGGGTTGACCCGGACCGGCCACTTGCCCGCGTGCACCCCGCCGTAGGGGCTCTGCGAGTTCCGGTAGTGGTTGAGGGCGTCGCCGTTGTAGCGCAGCCCGTCAACCTCGACGCCGTAGTGCTGGATGGTGCGCCAGCGCGCCTGCAGGAACTCGTAGGCCAGCTCCGGGGCGGCCGGGATGCGCAGCAGCCCGGCCTTGGCGATGCCGACCTCGTGCATCTGGGCCGGGGACAGCCGCAGCCGCGGCCACTCGGGGACGGCGAGCCCGTCGCAGGGGCCCCGGTGGTAAACGACCGCGATCCACTCGCGGATGATGTCCTCAAGCTCGTGCAGGTAGTAGAAGGCGGCGTCCTCCACGTTCTCGCCGCGGCTGTAGACATCCGGCCCTTTATAGGCGGGCAGGTGCTGGATCAGGCCCTCCCGCAGCGTCTTGAAGAACCTCTCGCAGGTGAGCTTGTCGGTCGGCTTCCTGGGCTGGGCGGGCTGGATGGAGATCCCCAGCCGGGTGCAGACGCTGATCACGTGCGCGGACAGGAACGCCTTCCCGTGGTCGACGACCAGGGTCTCGGGCGGGCAGGCCGGCATCGTGGCGAGCTGCCCGTCCTCGGTGAAGGCCAGGTGCTGCGGGACCCCGTGATAGGGCCAGGACGCCTCCGCCGGCCAGGACTGCGGGGCAGGCCGGGGCACGACCGTGTCGTAAAGGAGCCCGGCGACGTCGACCGCCTTGGTCGACACGGGCGTGACCCGCAGGGCCGTGACGCAGCGGGTGAACAGGTCCTGGGCGACTGTCAGCTGGACGGCGGTCCACCGGCAGGTCACCGGCTCCATGGCGAACACGTCCAGGTTCTGGGTGTCCAGGACGACGTACTCGCCCGGCCTGGTCGCGCGCAGCCGCCCGTAGGCGCCCTTCGGCCGGTCCGCGATCGACCGGCGGCCCTTCGCGCTGCCCTTCACCGCGTTGGTGCCCTTGGCGATGCGCGCCAGGTGACGGTAGGCGCTGGCCAGGGACGGCAGCGGCACCGTCCCGGGGCCGTGCTCCTTTTCCAGCCGGGCGGCGACCTGCCGCAGGACGGCCCGGCGGTCGGGGTCGACTCGCCGGCGCGCCCGGCGAGCACGGCCCGGCAGGCATCCTCCCAGCGCTCGTCGACCGACTTCCCGCGGCCGGCGGTCTTTCGCTCGTCCACGAGGGCGGCCTCGCCACCTTCCCGGTAGGCGCGTGCCCAGCGGCGGACCGTCCGCGTGGTCACGCCCAGCTCGGCTGCCTTCGCCTGCTCCCGGTCCGCCACGGAGGCGGACCGGGCGAATTCCGGGCGGGGCTCGCCGGGCCGGGCCGCCTGCGCGGACCCGGACCGGTAGCCGGTCAGCATCTCCCGGACGTGCCCGGCGCGCTCGGACACCGCCTCCCGCTGGCCGGCGTCCAGCCCGGCCAGCAGCAGTCCCGCAGGCGGCGGCGCCGTCTCCGGCACGTCCAGGGGGAAGGCCCGGGCGAGCAGCGCAGCCGTGCCGACGGCCTGCCACTTGCCCGCCGCGTCCCGGACTGTCACCGTCGCCCCGTCGAGCGAGACGACCTCCACGGCCGCGCCGTCCAGCGACAGCCACGCCCCCGGCCCGAGCCGGACCGTCCCGCTCACGCCGCCGCCTCTTCCCTGAGGTGCATCACGCTGAGGCTGCCGAGCGGCTGCTCCAGGTCGGTGACCAGCGCGCCGGACCACAGAAGGTGCAGCACTACCGGCCGGACAAGGACCGCCGGGGCGCCGACGCGCCGCTCGATCTCCGCGACCGGCCTCCCGCCTCCGGCCGCCGCCAGTACCGCCGGCACCAGCCGCCCGTCGATCACCGAGGAACGACGGTACCCGGCAAGGAACGACACGTTGGCCAGCAGCACGGGATCGGCCCCGTACCACTCCTCGAACCCCCAGCCCCGCAGCCCGGCCACCGCCCGGGTCCACTCCATGACCGCCCGGACCGCCTGGTCGTCCCGCTTGCGGGGGCCTTCACGTCCACTACCGTCACCCCGGCGGCATCCGCCAGCAGGATGTCCGGGACGTGCCGCCGCGTGCCGGCCCCGTCCGGCCCCGCCAGCCGGAACGGCTGTGCCGCGATCGCCGTCACCCCGGGGTCGAAGTCCGCCAGCATGATCCGGGCGAGTTCCAGGCGGCTCTCGTAGGCCACCAGCCGCCCCGTGGTCGCCGACCAGTACCAGCCCGAGTAGTGCCGCCGGCCCTTGTACCAGCGGAACTCCCGGACCGGCAGCCCCGCCAGCACATCCTCCTCCGCCACCTGGTCTAGCGACGTGTCAACCCTGCCGCCGTGGTCGGCACGGTACGTGACACCGACATCAGCAGCATTCACTGGACAAGAGAGACTCATGCGGCGATGGTGGCAACGCGACCGGCTCCCGACCCGCGAACGGGCCGGCCGTTTCTCAACGAAATGTGCAAAAGGACACCCGGACATCTCGACGGCGGCAGGGGTAATCGGGGTGGCTCCGGGTTGAAGATGTGAGACTGAGGCGATGATCGACGTGCCGGCGGTTGTGCGAAACAGGGCCCGCGCGGCCGGCGCCGAGGACTGGCTCGAGCGATTGCCGGCGCTTGTCTCGGGCCTGGAGGCCGACTGGTCGATCACAGTCGGGCACCCCTACGAGGGCGGCTCGGAGGCTTTCGTGGCGGACGCGACCCGGGCGAATGATACCCCTGCCGTCCTGAAGGTGCTCGTCCCGGGGACCGGGAACAACGCCTCCAGCGAGGCGACCGTCCTGCGTCTCGTCGGCGGAGACGGATGCCCGGTGCTCTACCGGTACGACCCCGACCAGGGCGCGTTGCTCATGGAGCGGCTGGGCCGGCCCCTGTATGAGCTTGGCCTGCCGCTCGCCCGTCGCCTGGAGATTCTTTGCGCTACCGCTGCGCGCATATGGCGGCCGGCGCCAGACTGCGGGCTGCCCACGGGGGCGGACAAGGCCCGATGGCTCGCCGGCTTCATCGTGACGTCGTGGGAGGAGCTCGACCGTCCGTGCTCCGAGAAGACTGTCGACCATGCCCTGGCCTGCGCTGTCCGGCGGGCTCAGGCGCACCGCGACGAGAGGTCCGTGCTGGTCCACGGCGACGTGCACCAGCTGAATGCCCTCCAGCACGATGGCGGCTTCAAGCTGATCGATCCTGTCGGCCTCCTGGCCGAGGCCGAGTACGACCTGGGTGTCCTTATGCGGGGCGATCCCGTCGAGCTGCTTGGCGGCGACCCCGTCGACCGGGCCCGCTGGCTGGCCGCCCGCACGGGGCTCGATCTCGTCGCCATATGGGAGTGGGGCGTTGTCGAGCGGCTGTCGAC
>WNGM01000097.1_pt1 | contig 80293 bp, 62 predicted proteins | sample 5400571 | NCBI WGS metagenome assembly WNGM01 (sample SAMN13153378, study PRJNA577476) | soil metagenome | isolation source: 100 cm soil or saprolite under Garry oak tree replicate 2 | place: USA:California | collected 2016-06-15
TCCTTTTAAGATGACGTTTTGTTTGGTCGACCTTCTAAGGAGACACCTTTTTCTCTCTTTTTACAATGCTTCTCCCCTTTTATCCACCTTTTTCCTCATTTCGCCTGCTTATTTGGTATCTCGTTGCGCAACTCGTGGGTAACGCAAGAGATCACCAAACCAGAGGAGTCCATCAGGATCAAGTGGAGTGTTTGCCTCCTCGGTATTTTCTGCTCCTGTAAATTCAAGGAAGAAGTGATCTCTTTCTGGCCGAAATGTCCTGCGCTTGTGCTGTGCCTTGGTAAGGGTGCCTGGGTGATACTGATTTGCATGCTCTACTACGAAGCTCGCACGATTCCACAGAATGAAGTGCAGACGTTGCCTGCGCCTGGGTTCTTCATATGAGAAAGAGAGGGGAGGTTCAGCTTGTCCAGATTGTACGAGGGCCATCACCTCGCGAAATTTTTGACGTAATCGATTGATCTCATTCCATCTGACGTGTGCTTCACCTCTGATCCTGGAAAAATGCGGCGTCACTGCATCCGATTCAGCTTTGCGACGTTGAGCCTGGACTTCCTGCACATCTTTGTGGCGGGCGAGTTGCTCTCGCATTCCAGCGGGCAGCAGCGGGAGTTCCCATTGTCGGTAGACCACTCGTTCTCCTTCTGGAAGCGAACGGAGATACATCTCAACGCTGCGTGTTGAAGCGGTGTAGGTAGAGAGAAACTCTTGCCGTGTATGGAGCGAAGCCTCCAGGGCCTGATCATTCATGTATCGTTGTAAGTGCTCTGCTGGGTTCCACTCTGCAAAGTCTATCATCTTGTAGGCAGAGAAGATAGTTTTCCAGCCACGATGAAGCACCTGGAGGCGTTGCTTGACTGTTCTCACATCAAGTCGAGCGTGGCATGTTGAGATGGCTACCAGGAAAGCAAGGTGATTCATCCAGGGCATATCGATCACGTGCATGGTCATGTAGTACACCAGGCTTCGATCTACCTGATCCCAGGAGAGTCTCGGCGCTGTGAGCAACAGAGGCTGCACGATCTCTTGGAAGCGCGACCAGGCGAGAAGCATGCGCTGTTCTCTTGTGACCTGATATTTAGGCATGGGCAGGTCCTCCGAGGATGAGCAAGGTGTTCCAGCCATTGTCGCTCTCAATTGCTTCTGTGTCATGCTCCTTTGTCGGAACCGTGGATGAAGAAGAGAAAGGAATTGTTTCTGCAGAAACTTCTCCACAGGTTTGCTCGTAGCCTAGATCCTCTTCATACCACTTGCAGTACAATTGCTCTTGGGTATCTGCATGACGCAGATCGTCGAAGTAATGCTCATAGGCTTGGAGCGTCTCAGGACTGCGCCAGGCCATGTAGCGTACCAGGTCCTCTTTGCCACGAACAATGTCTCCAGGCTCCTTGGCCCTCTCACAAATCAGGCGAATTTCTTGAGTGACATACCAGTGGCGAAGCGCGTGGATGTTCAGGTCGATATTGAGCACGTTGCAGAGTTTGTACCATTGTTTTTTGAAGGTGTCGTAGCCGTAGGGATTACCACGGCTTGATAGGAAAAGTGGCTCAGCATCGTCAAGCGCATCGAGACGACGACGTGATTGGTCAAAACGGTACCTCTCTGTGTTCACATAGGCATGAAGCATCCGACTGGTCTCCTTGCCAAACCGGATGACCTTTACCCGCCGCCCATAGCTCCCTTTACTGAAGGCCCATGCTTCCTGCTTGCCGCCACGCTTGCGCCAGTCTCCCACGGTTAATCCCAAAATCTCTCTGATCCGTGCGCCGGATTCGTAGGCGAGACGTATGACAATGTGATCACGCAGCGGCAAGCCAGCTTGTTTGAAGCCTTTGCGAAGGAGCACATGCAGATTCGGGTCATCGATGGGTTGCGGTTGCCACTCATCCTCGACTAACTTAAAGTAGTTGTCTGAGGTGTACTGTTGTTTGGGGTCCTCTACCCCACTTCGTTGTGGCATTCTGGGGCGTTGTCCCCCCGCTTGTCGTTCTTGCGCCTCCACTTCCTGCATGAGATGAGCAACCGAATCAATCAATGGGTGAGAGTATGGATACCATTTCAAGCGGCAGACAATATGATAGAACTGCTTGAGTGCAGAAAGAAAGACACGCACCGTGCTTGGACTTTTGACCGTTAACTGGACCAATTGATAGGTGCCTTTTGGCTGTGCTTTGCAGTGCAGACATTCCACGAGATAGTCACGAACAGCCTCTCGTATGGCTTCGGGAGGGCTCTCCCAACTGTCTTGCCGATGCAGACGCCACCCATCCGTAGTAAGGTAGGAAAAGTACGGGATCAAAGTATTGAGGTACGTGCGCGCTGTTCCGTCGGCAACATACTGTTGAAGTTCGTGGTAAAAGGTCGTCAGTGGTCGATGAGGAAGGCCATTGTCATTCACGACGATGATCGCGTAGCGACTGACCACCCCCTCTGGCCGCCGTACAACGCGGAACTGTTGAGGTATTTTCATTCGTCACACACTCCTTTGTTAGTTTAACGGAGTGTGCTGTAGCTGAATCACTCTGTGAAGCCGTTAGTACGGCATTATCTGACAGTCCCGATTACATATCGCCGCTTGCGCCCTTTCACTTTCTTCCCGCCGTCATACCCGCGAGCCCCCCCTTTTGACTGGTTTTCACCGATTGACTGTCGATGATCGCGGCGCTGGGCGTCGGCTCACGACCCTGCTTGACACGGACTTGTTCACGAAGGATGGTGTGCATGTGTTGCCAGGTCCCCTCATTGCGCCAAGTGCGGAAGTAGCTCCAGACGGTGGACCACGGAGGGAAGTCGTGCGGCAACGCTCGCCATTGGCATCCGGTGCGATCCACATAGAACAGCGCGTTGAGCACGTCGCGCATGTCCGTGGTGCGCGGGCGTCCGCCCTCTTTGGCCGGCGGGATCAATGGTTCCAGGATCGCCCACTCCTGGTCGGTAAGGTCACTGGGGTAGCATCGGGATGACTGTTGACGGGCCGCCTTTGGGGGAAACGGCTGTTTCCTCCGCTCCCGCATGACAACCCTGTCCCCTTGCGCACGTGTGCTCTCCAGGGCTGGAGCAGAACCGAAACTGGCCTTGACACCGGCACCCAGCTTTCTCCAGCCATGTCGGTTCAGCAAACGATAGATGCTACTGTCATCGACCAGGTGCCCCACTCGCTCTTCAAAGGCGTGCTGGATCTCGGCTACCGTCGTTCTCTCTCCTTGGGCCGCACGAGTCACGAATGGCTGGAGGAAGGCACGTTCTTGCGAGAGCGTGAGGTACTGGTGACGTCGCTCCCCTTTCCCAGGTGTCTCGATGGCAGCCACTCCCCCTCGGTTGTAGGCGGCAATCACACGGTGGACGGTTGAGGCCGACACGCCCACCGTTCTGGCAATGTCCTCGGCTTTCTGCGGGGCTGTCAACGCTTGATAAATGATCTCCCAATGCTGGCGGCACCAGGGACGCTGTTCCCTTTGCATCCGGGCGTTGACTGCGTCCTCGGACAGATGCCTGGCAGCATGTGTGACTCGGTTTCCCATCAGACTCTCCCCTTTTCTTTGACTCACTCCTTTCTAGAATACCACACAGAATGCGAGTGGCTTGGAGTCTTTACACACAGCCTCTCAGCTTCATAGGGATGTGGCAAGGAGACCCCCGTCATGCATGCGGGGGAGGAATTGCCACGTGCCGCAGCACACCTCTCCTTGCCTATCTCCTCCCTTGGCTTTCTGGAACATCTGTGCTATACTTCTCTTATGAACGAATTGCTCACAAGAACCATCTGCATTAAACTGGATGTAACGGGCCATGAAGCCGCGCTTGCCGAGACGCAGCGCCGTTTCAACGAGGCCGCCTCCTGGATTGTTACTGTGTGTTGGGATGAACACATCACCAATACCAACACGGCGCATCACCGCGTCTATGGGGAGACTCGCGCCCGCTTCGGGTTGGGCGCGCAACTGGCGATCTGCGCCCGTGCAAAGGCGATGGAAGCTACCCGTGCCGTGCGCACCCAGGAAGCCGAGAAGTTGGCCCGCTGGCGCAAAGCGAACGCCCGACGGCAGCGGAAAGGCAAGAAGCTCGTGCCACCACCTGAACCTGCTACGTGTCCGCAGTTTGGCTCGCGCAGCAGCATCCGCTACGATGCGCGTACCTACCGCCTGCTCCCCCTCGACCGCGTCTCGCTCAATAGCATAGAGGGGCGTGTTACCGCCCGCCTGCTCCCAGGTCAACGCCAGCGCGAGATGCTGGTAGACCCTGATTGGAAGATCGGCGGCGCGGAACTGGTGTGGTGCAACGGCCCCTCTTTCTTGCATCTCACCCAGAGCAAAGAGGCCCCTGCTGTGACCCCGGCGGAAGAGACCATTGGGGTAGACCTGGGTCTGGTAAATATCGCCACAGATAGCACGGGCGAGCAGTTTACGGGGGCCTCCGTGCGTGCGAAACGCAGCCACTTTGTCGCCCGTCGCGCTGCCCTGCAACGGGTAGGCACTCGTTCGGCTAAACGCCGTCTCCACAAGATGAGCGGGCGGGAGCGCCGCTACATGAAACAGGTCAATCACAAGATAGCGAAGACCCTGGTCAAGAAAGCCGTCGTCTCGCGCAAGGCACTGGCCCTGGAAGACCTCACTGGTCTCCGGGACTCGACAATGGTTCGGCGCGAACACCGCTATGAACGGCACTGCTGGGCCTTCTTCCAACTGCGCCTGTTCCTCGCCTACAAAGCAGCGTGGGCAGGTGTGGAGGTCAGGCTGGTCGACCCGGCTTATACGAGCCAGACGTGTAGCCGTTGTGGGTATTGTGCGGCTTCCAATCGCCAAAGCCAGTCCTCCTTTCTGTGCCAGCAGTGCGGTTTCTGCTGCCACGCGGACTACAATGCCGCGGTAAACATTTCGCTGGTCGCCCGTCAAGCGCCCAATGGTAGCAGCGGTACGTCGCTAGCTACAAGCCCCCGTGCTTCAGCCGGGGGTTCTTGACAAACGAGCCGATGCACATAAAAATGGTCATCAATCCCGAAAAGCCACTTCATTCAATTACATGTGCTCTCTGCTGCCTGGTAATACTTACTTGTGGGAGCATGGCCCAGTAAAGGAGCGATAAATCGGGTGGCAGCAACCACTTTCTCCAGGTTAACCCCCGTGTGAATGCCCATGCCATGAAGCATGTAGAGCAAGTCTTCGGTCGCGAGGTTGCCTGCGGCGCCGGGGGCATAGGGACAGCCACCCAGTCCACCAGCAGAGGAGTCAACGATACTGATGCCCAGTTGTAGTGCCATCAGAACATTGGCAAGCGCCGTACCGCGGGTATCATGGAAGTGTACCTCCAGGCGCTCGACAGGTATAGCGCCTTCATCCATCAAAAGACCAAGCACATCTACCACCTGGTTAGGCGTGGCCACACCAATGGTATCACCCAGTGAGAGTTCGCCGATACCCATCTCTATCAGGGCCTGGGCCACGGTCAATACCTGCTCTGGTGCAACAGTTCCTTCGTAGGGACAGCCAAATACGGTGGATATGTAGCCTCGAACTGGTACCCCTTCTTGTTGCGCCAGTGCTACTACTGGTCGGAAGTTTGCTAAACTCTCTGCAATCGTGGCATTGATGTTGTGGCGAGTAAAACTCTCACTGGCGGCAGTAAAGACGGCAACGGATCGCACACCCGCGGCCAGCGCGCGCTCCATGCCTTTTAAATTAGGTACAAGCACGGGGTACTCTGTTGTGGAAAATCGTGTCAGGCCTGCCATCACTTCACTGGCGTCACTGAGTTGTGGTATTGCTCGCGGGCTGACAAATGATGTCGCCTCGACAACCGGCAGGCCAGCCTCCGCAAGCATATTGATGAATTGTATCTTCTGTTCTGTTGAAATCAATACTTTTTCGTTTTGTAGTCCATCCCGTGGACCAACTTCGACGACGCGCACTGAGGAAGACAGTGTAGCAAGGTTATGTACCATACGATTCGCTCCTCTGTACTAATAATGCGAAGGTTGTTCAGAAGGAGAGCCGCTGTTATCCTGATGTGTATCTGCTTCACGCCGATCTGCTGGTAAAGGCAGCAACAAAGGGCCAGCTTGCCTTTGCCCCTCTTCTGCTTGCTCGGTGGGGGACACCTGGTCTTTTTGGTCACGCACCACGCGCACCTGGGTGATACGGCGTCCACGAGTGGTTAGCACTGTGAAGGTCAAATTATTGAATTTGATGGTATCGCCCACAACGGGAATTTTATCGAGTTGGGCATACAGAAAACCACCGAGGGTTTCGTAACCCGTATTATCCAATTTCGTATCCATCAGTTCATTGAACTCGTCGATGTTGATCTTGGCATCAAAGATGTATTCATTTTCACTGACTTTTTCGTACAACTTCTCTTCGCGATCATATTCGTCTTGTATATCTCCAACGATCTCTTCGACCAGATCCTCAATGGTTACAAGGCCCGCCACAGAACCATACTCATCAACGACAATGACCATATGCACGCGTTTCTGCTGTATTTCTCGCAGCAGGTCATCCAGCTTCTTGGTTTCAGGGACGAAGTAGGCAGGGCGCACAAGGTCACGTACGGGGAGGGTGTTGTGGTCCTCGCGCAATTGTTTGAGCATGTCCTTGGTATAAAGTACCCCGATGATATCATCGATACTTTCTTTATAAACAGGAATACGTGAGAAGCCGGCCTGCAAGGCAAGGTCGACAGCTTCATCAACAGTCGCATCAGCTTCTAACGTCACCATGTCTATACGTGGTACCATCACTTCACGCACGGTGGTATCGGCAAACTCGAAGATACTATGGATCATCTCGGTCTCTTCTTCTTCGAGTACGCCTTCCTCTTCACCCACACTCACAAGTAAACGGAGCTCTTCCTCGGTGACAAATGGGCCACGATGCTTTATCTGTCCTCCTATAAGGCGCACGAAAAAGTTCGTTACGGCACTGAGGGACCAGACAATAGGACGAAGCAACCAGGCAGCATTACGCACGGGACGAACAAGCACACGCGCCCAGCGTATGGGGTTTTGAACAGCAGCGGTTTTAGGTGTTATTTCACAGAAGATCAACACGACGAGCGAGATAAGAACGGTAGAAATGAGCTCGCCCAAAGTTTCCGAGAAACGTAGGGCCAGGACGGTTGCCATGCTGGAAGCAACGATAACAGCCACGCTATTAATAACCAGGATGGTCGAGAGGAACACGTTTGGGTTGGTGAGCAAGTTCTCGATCTCAGCAGCCTTTACATCGCCTTCTTCTACTAAATTCCTAAGTTTAATGCGGCTGATGGAAGTAAGAGCGGTTTCAGCAGCAGAGGCTGTGGCACAGAGAATGAGAGAGACCACCAGGATCGTGAGCTGTAACCACGCTGTTGCATCAAATGGCGGAATGTGAAAATCGATTCCGGCGGCCATACGTGCTAAGCCTGCGCCGTCCATAGCAACCCTACTCCTTCTCACTGCCCTCTGTCGTAGGGCTTTCGTCGGGTTGAGGTTGAGGCGTGCGCATATGCAAGATGCGTGCCGGCACACCAACAACCACTGCTCCCGGAGGTACATCGTGGCGCACCACAGAACCTGCCCCTGTTTTAGCTCCCTCGCCTATTGTGACGGGAGCTACTAACATTGTATCACTTCCAATGAACGCTCCATCACCAATTACAGTAGAATTTTTTCGTACTCCATCATAATTACACGTAATAGCACCTGCACCAATATTCACATGCTCACCTATCGTGGCATCGCCGATAAAGCTGAAATGGTACATCTCTGTTTTTGGACCTAAGAATGACCCTCTAATCTCTCCAAAGTTGCCTATACCAACACCACGCGCCAAGTAAGTACCATTGCGACAACGACTCCAAGGGCCAAAACGCACATCGTCTTCAAAAGTTGACTCTTCGACAATCGAATTGCGTACTTTACAACGATCACCAATAGTCGATTCATGGATGCTAGTTCCCGGACCTATACGACATTCAGAGCCGATTCGCGTATTACCCGTAATCATTGTACCAGGAAGTATAATTGTATCCATTCCTATTTCCACACCCTCATCAACGTAGGTTGTGGCTGGATCGATAATAGTAACACCTGCATACATATGGCGATCAAGTATGCGTCGGCGTAGTACTCGCTCTGCGTCTGCTAGTTGCACCCTATCATTTACACCTATAACCTCTTCAGGTGTTCCCGTGATCGTTGAAATTTTGTATCCTTGAGAACTGGCTACAGCTATCAAATCAGTTAAATAATACTCACCTGCTTGGCTTCTTTCCAAAGCTTGCAAGTTCGGCCATAGCCAACCACGATCAAAACAATATACACCTGAATTAACCTCTCTGATACTTCTTTGCTCCTCGGTTGCAAGTTCCAGTTTGATGATCTCGCTGACTTGCCCATCAGCATCGCGCACGACCCGGCCAAAATCGCTCGGCTGATCGGTAACGGTGGTCATGAATGTCACCGTCGCTCGACTCGCCAGGTGTTCGACCAGCACATGTGCCAACACCTCACTACTGACAAGCGGAGTATCGCCATAGCAGACGAGCACGGTTTGCGGCAGTGGGTCAAGGGCATCGACAACCTCTCGTGCAGCGAGTACGGCATGACCCGTGCCCAATTGCTGTTCTTGCATGGCATAGAGACAACGTTCACCGAAGACGGCCTCAACCTGCGCTGCCTCATACCCAAGCACAACAATTGGTCGACGGGCGGCGGTGGTTGTCGCAACCAACGGGGCAAATGTGGAGGTGGAAGGGATAGCTTCAATGGCCTTTAACACATGCGCCAGCATCGGCACTCCCACTAATGGGTGAAGCACCTTCGGCAGTGCCGAACGCATTCGTCCACCCTTGCCAGCTGCAAGCAACACGTTCGCATATGTGTCCATAGTCGAAGTTATAGAACCTTTTTTCGCTATTCAAAAGCTAAAGCTTCAGGGGATTGACCAGTAACCGCATCATTTCAGCTTGGGCAGTGTCAGCCACTACATCTTCCAGTCTCAAAGACTATGATGATTACACAAAGAGTAGTTGGCTCGGGCGCCAGGATTCGAACCTGGGAATCGCAGATCCAGAGTCTGCTGCTTTATCGCTTGGCTACGTCCAAATGACGTACGAGAAACAAGGAGAAAGTTTACTGCCCAAGTAAGCACAGCTTCCTGTTTCGCACGATTGTATGGTACACGATATGGTATGCTTTGTCAACATCATTCGTCCCATCTAGCCTCTTGGCGTCTCCACTGAGCGCTCTTCGCCCTAGCAATTTATATTTGCCATACACATCTCGTCTCTAAATGGGCCTACTTTTGTTTAGCTTGCAGAGCAAATATGAGAGTTCTATTTCGCCGTTATGCATAAGAAACTTGCATATATTAAATTTATGGTAGACATTTTCTACAAGAGCTAATGCTCCAAGTTCATATTTTCCTTATTGCACTACTCAATGATGGAAGAACACATGTTCGAGTACCCGACAATATTGCAGAATGCTCGAACGTGTGCTATACTGCTAAAGCGCTTAGAAATATACTGACACCACCTTCACATTCTTACAACCTTCACATTCTTACAAAAAGCACACCGGACAGGAGCCAAACAATGAGGCCTACAGCCATGAGTTTCTCACGACTATCAACCATCTGTGAAGCTGCTCCTATTCCTGGAAGTGTAAATGAGGATGCCTGTTCTATATGGAGCGATGGTGAAAAAATTACTGTGCTAGTAGTTGACGGTGTGAAGCAACGAATAACAGGAACAAAATTACAGCAATTGATTACTGCATATGATGACTGCGCTACTGGTGCGAGCTATGTTGCTCATCTCACAAGAAGTATAACTGCAATTCAAGCTTTAGACGATAAACCGCTTCCTTTACAGGAATTACTACTGCAAGCTAATACCGCTTTACGCAGTCAACTAGAGTATATCTACGGTGAACTGACAGCAAATGCTTGGTTGAAGGCTGAACCTCAATTGAGTTTCTTCAACGAAGACCCACGCCTCATTCGAGTTGCACTACCGGCCGGGGTAGCAACAATTGCCAGAGTAGATCTCGTTACGAGGCGCCTGGAATTCGCTCATGCCGGTGACACAGCATTGTTCCTGTTTTACCAGGATGGTCGCATAGTTCAGAAAACAGACGATCAGATGATCAAACACGACATGCAAGTATTCGAATTGGCTAGAACAATTCAGAGTGAAAAGGGCATCCCTTTCTCGCAGGCTTTGAAAGATGAGCGCGTCAAAGAAATGAACCTCTACAATGGAATTTATCACAACTATGTCGATCACAATAGGCAAGTGGATACAAAAGTAGGCATAGGCGTGATTGATGGGTTACCTCAGTTAGCGGCTTATATTCAGCAGGGAACTGTAGACCTCAATGATGTAACTAGCGTGTTGATTTGCAGCGATGGTTTGATCTGGCCTGCTGGTTGGAATGAAAGTAACGACGAGAGGATAGTGCGTCTACAGAGAATGCGCAAGCAAATCGAACAACTCAATTTATCAGGTTACCTTGCCGAGCTACGTAATGCTGAGCAAGCTGACACAACTTGTGATCTTTATCCACGTTTTAAGAAGCATGATGATGCTACGGGTATTTATTTGGAGTTGTTCTGAAAGAACTGATCTTTGCTTGGCCATTCCATACAATCGATTACAAGCCATTCGCAACTCACATTTCTCTTTGTTTGAGGAGGATCAATGCATATCCGTAAAGCTGTGCTGCCTGTGGCTGGCTTGGGCACACGGATGCTACCAGCTAGCAAAGTAATCCCAAAAGAAATGCTGCCACTCATTGATAAACCAATATTGCAATATATTGTCGAAGAAGCAGTAGATGCTGGAGTTGAAGAAATTATTTTCGTGACTAGTCGCAGTAAACGCAGCATTGAAGATCACTTCGATGCTTTTCCTGAATTGGAAGCAACATTGGAGCGAAAAGGGAGATGGAAGGAATTAGAGGAGCTAGAGCGTTTGCAAACGATGGTTAGTTATAGTTCAGTGCGGCAATCTGAACCTCGTGGTTTAGGCCATGCTATCTTGTGTGCTAAAAATCTCGTTGGCAACGAACCTTTTATTGTCATGTTGGGAGATGATTTAATTGCGCCAGAAACACCATGCCTGTCACGCATGATAGAGGCATATAAAAAATATAATGGCTCAGTTCTTTTACTATTTACTGCAGCTCCCGAGATGATTCCTTCTTATGGAATCGTCTCTGCTGAAGAACTTGAACCGGACGTAGTGAGAGTGACGCATATCGTTGAGAAGCCTATGTTGAAGGAGGCACCTTCTAATTTGGCAGTAGCCGGCCGTTATATTCTGACTCCCGATATTTTTCAGAAGTTAGAGGAGGTAGTTCCTGGAAAAGGCGGAGAAATTCACGAAACTGATGCCATCGAAATGCAAGCACTTGCAGGCAATTGTTACGGTTTAAGCTTCTCCGGTTTACGCTATGACACCGGTAATCCTCTAGGATTATTAACAACCTCCATCGCGTACGGATTGAAACGTCCCGATATTGCTCCTAGTCTGCGTGATTATCTTCGCCAAGTATTGATTAGCGAGTAACTAGATCAAGACAGGTTCAACCTATATATTGATAGAGCAGCAATCAATTTTTATTGAAACAATTTTTAATTAACACAATTACCACGATTGGCACTCGATCAATTCAATGCCAGCTGTATAATCATCAATTATGTAGGTGCGTACAAGAACAGCGATATTGCGTTTTCGAAGTCTAAAAAACCATCGCCACCCTCTCTCCATATCTTCTGTAAAGTACTTAGCTGCTGCAATCGTGCCATAGGTATGAATACCTGATAGAAGAATAACCGTTCGCTTGTCGTTTGGCGTAAAAGGACTCTGCACTCGTACCGCAATTCCATAATCTTGAATAATATTTTTGTTGTCTACCTTGCTAGTATACTTAATAGCGCCATCATCAACCCATTTTTGCGCTATTTTTTTACATTTCCAAATAATTGCATCTGAAGTTAGCTGAAATGGTTGTTTGTCATCTACCATAGCTAAATATTGTGCTGTTACTCTATTATGCTTTGGACCGCCTATGAGAAGTAGATCGTTTTCTAATCGTTCCTGCAGCAAACGATCACTTGCTAGCAAGATATTTTTAATATCTAGTTCGCGTGTATATGCTCTACTAAGAGACTCAACTGCTAAAAACAATGCACGTAACTCACCTATGCCAGTAGCCGGGCGAAAATACACGCCTGTATCCATTATAGCCGCACTCGAAGCACAAGCGACAAGGTTTTTGGGATTTGTAAGCCTCCATAATCGTCTTTTAGGGAGCCTAACTCGAACAAAGTAAGCTATACTTACTATAAGGGCACCAATAAGAGCACTAATGGGGATCCAAATAAAATTAGAAATTTCATTTATAAATATATTATGTATGTCGTTCATCTGTCCGTCCTAATGTATGCCCAACTTTGTAATCATTATAACCCATAAATAACAACTATACAACTGATGATTACCTATAAGTGGAGAGGAGTTGCAAAGGGGATCTCCTTCGGCACAGAATAGAAGGGATAAAATGGTGGGCTGTTTGGAGCGAACGAAGGCAGAGGTATGGGCGATGAGTAAACGCTTCTATGGGTTGCTAGGCAATGAGCGGTTGAGCCATTGCACGAGACCTCAGGAATTATATGCCATCGGGCATATGTATTCATAACTGGATGTACAAACCTTTTTTGTTTTCCTGCTATTCTGAGTGCTCCCCGGCATAAATGCGCGGGGGTTCTGATGTTCCTACCACGCTTCCAACCTTCCTCGTCTGAGGAGGAAAGCTGGCTCTGGTGTCGGTTCACTTCGACTTTCGGGCCGACGCGCTCTGGCACGGGCATGACCCATGCTTCGGGGCAAGCTCTGCCCCTCATTCGCACGTTGTTGGACACGCTCGTGTGCGAGCCGCAGGCGCGCCTCCGCACCTTCCCAGGCCATGACATACTGGGCACACGAGGGGATGGGGTCTGCTGGATTGAGATAGGCGGCTAAAAAGGCCGAGTAGAGGTCGCGCTGCACTGGCCCAATGCCACAGTTGCACTGATGAAACCTCTGGGAGAGCGGCTTTTTCACACATCTGCCACAGCCGTGACAGAACTGGCTCAGTCTGCTGGAACGGGTAGGAACTTCCACCAGGGTGCCGCCCGTGCTTGCAACGGTGCGCCTCAAGTGTGCTAGAAACATCCCTGGAGCACGAAGCCCTACACTTTTGCCGTACTGTTTCTGCCACGCCTTGTAGGAGATCTTTTCGAGGATGACGGTGTTGCCCACTGCCACGAGATCATGAACCTTGCGCCCATGCAGACTCTTGCGGTGAGCGGCGAGCCGATGTTCTTTGGCTGCCTTTTTGCGTCGTGTTTTCTGGTAGCTCTTGCTGCTTTTCCAGCGGAGCGTGTGCTTGCTTTGCTTCTTGATGCGGCCCTGCTCATCGTAGTTGTCTGGATTGGCCGCCCGCCTCTGCCGATCCATTCTCCGTTGCAGCCGACGAAGCTCTTGCTCATCTCTTTCCAGGTCTTCGCAGAAGAGCGAGAGGCTCGCTTCTCCTGAGCGTCCCACCACGGCGATGGTCGAAGGCCCCAGATCCGCGCCAATGATGTCACTGCCAACGGTGTGCTTGGGTTTCTGATAGGGCACCCCTTCGAGGGCTAAGTGGACGAAGTAGCAAAAGCTCTGTGCATCGGCTCCTTGCGCGTGGGGGCTCCTGGCTTGGCGTTGCACCAGGCGCGCATATTTGATACGATGAGCCAAGCCATAGGTGACCACGGGATCCTTCCAGTCAATGAGAGCAGGAAGCCGGTCGTCCTTCCAGATCAGGTAGCCCTGGTTACCCTCTTCTGGTTTCTGGAGCACAAAACGCAGTCCGGTATCGTTCCGTTTATTCTCCAGACTGGAAAAGCCCCGTCCCCGGCTCTTGAAGCGGACGCGGCGAGCCTCTCCCAGGCAGACACGGTTGAGGGCGTGGTAGGCCCGACTGGCGAGCGTTTGGGCCAGCACGGCATCCAAGTGGTCAGCAATCCAACTGACCCGCAGCACTTTGGCCGCTGCATGCAGACCATATTCGGAGAAGCCGTACTGTTTGCGCAAGCGACCAAAGGCGGCGGCTCGTTCCTGCTTCTGGGCTCTTGGGAGAGCTCGCGCTGCCTGCCACGAGGGATCAGCGCGCATCTGGTGCAAGCGTTTGCTGCCTTCAGAGAGAATCGCGTTGTAGAAGGCGCGTCCCGCTTCCAGATGGCCACGGATGCGTTTGGCCTGGCCTGCCTCAACCTGGAGGGGCAGTTCGAGCAGAAACGTTGGCGTTTTCTGTTTGGCTGGCTTGCGCTCTCTCGTTTGCTTTGTGCCCATGAGCCTAGCCCTTTTTCTTGTGCTAGAACATCTATTCCAAGCATATCAGGCTTTCCCGCCTCTGTCAAGGAGCTCCGTGCGCTCCCCTCGCCTCCCCAAATAAGGAACGGCGCTTCATCCCTCGGATGAATCACGGGGGCTTTCGCGCTCGGCTTTCTGTAAGGAAAGAGCGGGCAATATAATCAACCAGACCGTGATAAATTGCCAGCTCAGGATTGATGACACTAATATAAACTGATATAGGTATGCATAATAGTTGGCTCGGGTGCTAGGATTCGAACCTAGGATCGTGGATCCAAAGTCCACTGCCTTACCGCTTGGCCACACCCGATCATCAATCAACCTGTAAAGCCGCTGCGAAGGATTCACAATCTCACCGGCCAGGAAAGAACCGCAGACGCACTGCGATTATAACACGCCGCAAAGGTATTGACAAGATGCCAATACCTTCTATATTCCAAAAATTACTTTTCCTTTTCTCTCCTAATTTTTCGCTCTTGCACAAACTTCTCAAAATCATCGACACGGATACGAAGGACATTCCCAAAACGGTATGCGCTCAACGATCCTTCACGGATGTAAGTACGTATGGTTTCTTCTTTTAAGCCAAGACGTTTCGCCACTTCTTCGACTGAGAGAAAATCTTTATCATTCACGGCAGCACCCCGCTTTTCTGGTAATTATAAGCCAAGACACAAACCCACGTCAATGAGCCTTGACTGAAAGGGTAAAAGTTAGATACACTAGCAACAATAGGTGAAAACTTGTATTTACAACATTGTATGCGTTATTACCACTAGTGACTAGCCAGAAAGAGGGAGAATATGGCAACACAAGTAACGAGAAAGCCTCCGACTTTTGGCAATCGTATCTTCGATCATTGAGCGCTTTCAGGTATTTCCTGGTTTCGCCAAGGTGATACACCAAACGTCCCTCCAATCGCTGCAATGATTGTTGAGATCATCCATAACCTGATTGAGTTCGCAATAGACGATCCTCTATCAGAGGAGCAACTTCGTTAGAATGTCGGCATTATTGTTGGATTTGTGCTTAGTTACCCGGAAGTCTTTTTAAAATTCTAGTGCATTTGGGGATGTAGAGCATTTTTTGCGCCCCCTGCTCGCTTGGGCGCCAGAAAGCAGGAAACAATATCTCACTTGCAAGCTCATCTAAACACATAACGGCTACTAGCGCAAAGAGTGCACCACACCCACCTCATGTTCTTATGTCACAGAAATTGCATCCGCCTTGACGACGCGAGGAAAATTGACTACACTGGAGGAAGCCGATGCCCTACAAAGACAAAGATCGATATCAGTCCGAGGAGTGGAAGGAATATCAGCGAAACTATCAGCGAGGTTGGTACGAACGCCACAAGACCAAGCGGCTCGCCATGATCTACGGGAGAAAGGCGACTATGTACGAATACATTCAAGATATCAAAAAACAGCTATGTTGTGCAGATTGTGGTGAGCGGCATCCCGCGACGTTACACTTTCACCACCTAAACTCAGAGGACAAGATGTTTAATATTGCTGATGCAGTCCGCAAGGGGTTTAGTCTGGACAAGATCAAGAAAGAAATTAAGAAGTGTATCGTCTTGTGCGCCAATTGCCACGCTATTCGACACTTCAATAAGCGAAATAAAAAGCAAACCAGTCCAGGCATCGCCGGGGAGTTCGAGGAGCTCAACACCCTCTTGGTCATCAGTTGGGAAGAGGAGGATGCCTACAGGAAGTGGTTTGGTAATAGCGACGATGTCGAACAGGAAACCATCGAGTATCACGAGTACTACGGCAACTATAGCCACCGAAAGAAGTAAAGCGCGGTTCCAAAGACCGTCGCCTTACCGCTTGGCCGCACCCGAACATAGTCGTCTAGATACAATCGCGTGTACTATACGCCTGTATAGAACACGAGGGGATGCTTTTGTCAACATTCCGCATTCCAGCAGCCAGGCGCTGTACCCACTTTTCCATAGCGAAAAGATGCGCATGCCCCCTGGAAGGGGGTAAGGATCCGTTACTCTTTAGTCCTATCAATCTCATAGAATGCTTTACTTTATCTTTCTCGATGAAGTAAAATCTGCACGATACAAGAGCAAATATATGACGAAAGACGTTTAACACTCAGCATGGGTATTGAAGCCATATCGCCCGTAAAAGATTCATCCCACAATACCTTCCGACAAAAGCATAAGCGCTGGCTTGTGCTCCGGCCTTCGCCTTTGTGGCTATGCCTCCTGCTTGCAGTGTTTGTACGTGTATGGCTAGTTGTCCACACGCAAGGTGTTATCGATGGTGATGAAGCCGTGGCGGGCGTTCAGGCTCAACATATCCTGGGTGGGGAGGTCCCCATCTACTATTATGCTCAGCAGTATATGGGTAGCTTACAGGCGCTTATTCGTTCGTTATACTTATCGTGATATTCCAAAAAGTATATCAAAATGTAATATTGAAGCACTCATTGAAAGGAGTGTTCTCGTGAATTTGGACACAAAAGAGCAGGATATCGAGGGGGTAGCAACAGAGCAGAGGAAAGATACTTCTGATCAACAACAACGGAAGCGTTGGTATACTCGCTTCTTCTCACCACTTTGGGTATGTCTACTGATTGCCCTTGCTCTACGCGTATGGCTGATCGTGCATACTCATGGTGTGATTGATGGTGACGAGGCACTGGTGGGTATTCAAGCTGAACGTATTTTGCATGGCGATTTTCCCGTGTACTTCTACGGCATACCCTATTTTGGTAGCATCGAAGCTTATCTAGTAGCTCTCGTTTTTGTAATTACAGGGCCATCTGTGTGGGCACTGCGTACTGAACCTCTGCTCATCTCGCTTCTCCTTGTCTGGCTTATATGGAAGTTTGCTCATGCGCTCGCAGATATTGCACATTTACCGCCATATGCCCGAACATCCTTTACAAGCATTGCGATACTTGTTGCAGCAGTGCCACCGCTCTATGATGGTGTGATTGAGCTACGAACTTTTGGTGGTTACATCGAGACATTCGTCTTAATTCTTCTGCTGCTCCTCGCAACATTGCAACTGACGCGACGCTGGCACTCAGGGGCATCATCCCGCGAACTTGCCTGGCGCTGGGCTGCTATCGGCTTTATCGTGGGCCTTGGCTTCTGGGTGTATCCTCTGATTGCCACTGCTGTTCTCGCCGCAGCTCTTTGGATTATCGGAAGTGTGCTCATAGAAATGGTCAAGCAGTACCGGCAAGTACCTGCTGGTACAAAGCGATCTGTTACTACAATTGTGAGCCCAGCAAAGGGATTACTTTGTGCTGTAGCAGGCATTCCAACGGCTATTCTTGGTTTTACTCCTGCGCTCACCTGGGGAGCTACTCATCAATGGGAAAACATTACGTATATCATCCGCCTCGGTGGCACCGGAAGTATACTGAATCGGCTCAGTACGATACGCCATGTGACAAAAGCCTACGCTACCTGCGTCGCACCCACGGTCATTAGTGGAACACTTCCTACAGTAAACAACCCGCTCAAAGCCTTCCACGGGCCGTTGCTCTTCGTGGGAGCGTTTTGTATCTTCACCACTGTTGCGTTCATTGCTCTCTCGTTCTTCTGGCAGCACCAATCACTCGTACGTATACGACAGCTAGCCGCTCTCCCCACGCTCTTTGCAGCCTGTTCAGCGTTTGCCTTTTGCACAAGCTCAAGCTCTGTTTATGTGCTTCTTGGCTGTAGCCTGGATGATACTGGCCGCTATGCCACACCTCTGATGCTGGCTCTTCCATTCTTCTTTGCTACCATATTTACTGCGTGTGATATCTACCTATACGAACGTGGCAAAAGGCACCTACAGAACACGATGAATGGAAATAGTTCAACACGTCGTCTCTCCATCAAGAGCACATTCCGTTTGTCAGTGGTAGGACAGGCAATACTGTTTGGCCTCCTGCTGGTCTATCTTGGCACACAGGCGTGGACCTATGGGCTGACCGATGCAGGAAAGACCTTTCAATCCAACTATTGTACAGTTGATCCGGCAAATAATGACCCGATCATTGCCTATATGCAGCAAGAGCACATTCACTATTTCTGGGCCAGCAACCTCCTTGGCTATCCGCTTGTTTTCAAGACGAATAGAAGCATCGTTGGTGCTGATCCACGTCCGCTCATGCACCCTCGTGAATCCATTAATCGTATCCCCTCCTATACTGATGCAGTACTTCATGCTGATCGCCCAAGCATGCTCGTTCTGATTAAACACAACGATCCCCATCCACTCTTATTAAGGCTTCTTGATGCCAGGAAAGTTACCTATCATGCGGCGGTTTTCCCATCAGAACCAGGTTATGACGTGCTGGTAATCACACCAGTGAGTCGCACTGTATCGCCTCTTGAGAAGGGTTTTGATATTTTTACCTGTTATCCTTAATTAATGCCCTCATGATATAGAAATAGTAATCTTATCCTTGCCCTCCATTGTTCGAAGTACTATTTGTGGCGAATCTCGCGTCTGATCTGTCTCCAGGTGGAGAGGACCAAAGGATGGGTAATAGGGAGTAGTTGTATAAGCCTGTCCCTCTATAGTTACCGACGACGGTGTAGAAGGGTCTTTGGGTAATACAAAGGCAACAAAGAGTTGATCACCAGGACGGATAGCCGTAAATATACAGAGGCTACGCCTGGGATAGTTGTTATTCGTATTGGGAATTGCTGTCATCGCGTAATTATAGGTTGTGCGAGGGCCTGGTTGTGCAGAATGCAGCAGGTTCCAACGGGAAACCAACCATGACAAGCCTGCTACATTCAATTGTTGTCTCTGTAGATCGACCAGTTGCAGGTGATCGACAAATGTTACAGGCACAAAAGTTTGTCCTATGATCGGTCTCGGTGTGACTATATAAAGTTGGAACGGGGGAGCACCAAGACGTACAGGTCGATCAATCAGAGTTGCTGTTGCATACTGATTAAGCAGCGCCAACGTTAATTGAGCGTATGGGCTTACGAGAAACAGGGCTGGCCCGCCTGAAGCGCCAGGCAAAACAAGACAGCTCGAATCGTCGAAGAGCGTGGTTGGTGTGCGCAATTGCTCAGCAAGATAGCGCATGGCGGTTTGTGAACTTGCGTCTGTAGTGATATAGACCCTGTTCAAATGACGCTGCTGCGCCAGTTGATCCGCTTCATTGAGCGCATGTTGTAGAGAACCAAGATCATTGAATATCATTCCATGCAGGTAATTCCCATCCACCTTATCAAGAAGAGCTGCCATGCAGGTGAGGAGTTGAGCAATGATTGCAAAGGCAGCGACGACATACATGCCATAGCGTATGGCAACCATGAAGAAGTTCCTTACACTTCCACGTTGTTGAGTCAATCTGACCAGCTGCGCAACAAAGATGCCCATCAAGATAAAAGGTCCTGGCATGAGCACCAGCAGGTAGTAGGGAAAAAGAGGAACGGTATGGCGTGAGAGAAGCAAAACTGGTATAACTTGCCAGATAAGTAGAAGCATCAAGCCACATCTGTAAGGACTGGCACGAAAATTCATCCACCAATTGCGGAAGAAAGAGATGGGCATTATGTTTTTACCTATACCAGGAGCATTACCAGGTTGAGGCCACAATGCCAGTGTCCCTACTGTCACTAACCCTCCTGCAACCAGGAGCCAGAGCAGGTGCCGGAGCCAGGAAAGAACTGGCCCGAACAGGTGTAAGACCGAGGCAGGACTTGCAGGTACTTGATAGTAGAAGTCGAAGCCATTGGGGCTGAGAAAAAATTTGTAGAGATAAATAGCACCCGCGTCAACATGGGCGTGCAATTTTGCTATATTGAGGATAATAGATACATCCGCAAATTTTGAAGAGAACTCCCACAGTGGTAGGACCCCATTAACAGGTGGATGGAAGTCCTCAACATACCAACTCAGACACCCTCCACAGCAACATCAATCTGGTGAGAGCAAGGTTGAGATCCAACTGAATGCGCGAATTACCATCAACTCCTCAATAGTCCACTCCCACCACAGGCGAGACGCGTGTCGTCGGATCAGCAGGGTCCGCTGGATATGCTGTCCCTGCATACAACAGGCTTTCCCAAAAGGAGAGAGCCTCCCGGACGGTCTCGAGGTGAAATTCGTCTGCGTCATCAAGAGCAATACTGGTGACCTCTTCCCCCCAGAGACCACCTACGGGAGCGAGAGTCAAGCTCGCCACTTGTTCGTACAGGTGCACTTTCCTTTCGCGCTCTGGCTCCGCTAGACAGTGCTGGAATAAGGCCAGATAGGGCTGGTCATGCGCCTCTAAATAGCGAAGCGCCTCTCTGTCTCCTGAATACGGGATACTACGAATGCAAAAGTACGCCCTGAAGAGGTCACTCAGGGTACGCAGGAGACTGAAGTCAACACTCTGCAAATAGACTGGATCAGGAGAGAGGAGCATTCTCTTGATGTGCTTTAGCTCATAGTTGACCTCCCACCAGGTGATATATCTCTCATGTTCAGCTATCGGCATGAGCCATTCTCTTGTTTGCAGGAGGTCCTGCACGTGTTGGAGTCGTCCTGACCGATCAAAGACGATGGTTCCTTTTTGCAGATGACCGATCAATCCTCTTTCCCACCAGTTGGCCTGCGTTCGGTCAAACGTGTTGTCGAGCAGTTGATTCAGGAACTCAGCTTTCATAAAGCCGCATTCGGTGAGGCGATGGTCAACATAGGTCAGACCGAGCTGGAGAGGTAGAGGCATCAGGGATAACACCACCAGCAAATCATAATCACTCGCGGGCGTGAGCACTTTCCCTTGACCGGCTGATCCCGAGAGGAGAATCCCCTCGACCGCTGGGTGTGAGGAGAGACGATGGACCACCTCTTCCAGTGTCATGGTGGAACTTTTCGAGAGTGTCGTTGGAAACATGGACCTGCCCTCGCTTTCGAACTCCGCCTTTATCCTACATTACATCGGTTCGTCTTGACAAGAGGTCGCTCTGCACAGTGCATCGATCTGTAATCTGTGAATATGAAAACAACACCAGAACACATGGATGCTTCGCAGGTATTTTGCCCGAATATGGCCTGCGTGGCAAGAGGCAAACTCGCAGCGGGCAATATCAGTGTACATGGCCGCAAACGACCACGTTATAAGTGTCACACGTGTGGAAAGACCTTTAGCGCAAGACAAGGGACCGTCCTCGAAGGACTGCGCACACCGGAAGAAGTCGTGATGAAAGTGATGATCTTACTGGCCTATGGATGCCCCACCCAGGCGATTGTGCAGGCGTTTGGATTGGATGAACGCACAGTAGCCGACTGGCAAAGACGAGCAGGAAAGCACTGCCAGCAGGTCCACGAAGCCTGGGTACAACAGGGCAATGTGGATAGCCAGCACGTGCAAGCTGATGAAATCCGTGTCAAAGGACGCAAGATGATTGCCTGGATGGGCTTGGCCATTGAAGCTTCAACGCGCTTATGGCTGGCAGGAGTGGTCAGTGTTCAGCGAGACAAGGCCTTAGCAGATCGCTTGCTCCACCAAGTGCGTGCCTGTTGCCGAACAGTTCAAGCGCTTTTGATCGCGACAGATGGGTGGAAGGCGTATCCCAAGAGCATCCTGCGTGCCTTTCGCGAAAAAGTGAAAAAGACCGCAGGCCGGGGCAGAGCCTCTTTAGAGGTCTGGCCCGATCTCTGTATTGCCACCGTGATCAAACGCATCCAGAAGAAACGGGTCGTCGAGGTGACCCGCAAGCTGACGTGGGGCACGCGTGAGAAAGCACAGACCCTGTTGCACATGACGGTCGGATGCAAAGAGTTCAATACCTCCTTGATTGAACGCTTCAATGGCACGATGCGTGAACGTCTGGCTTCTCTCACGCGTAAATGTCGGCATGCTGCTCAGCGCCTGGAGACGTTAGAAACCGGAATGTACTTGATTGGATGCACCTACAATTTCTGCTTCCCGCATCACCAATTGAGCAAAACACAGCACTTTGGATATGCGTGTACCCCTGCCATGGCCGCAGGATTGACAGATCATATCTGGACGGTGCCGGAGGTGTTAACCTACAAGATCGCCCCTGCGCCTTGGGTTCAACCCAAGGCACCAAGACGATCTCGAAAGAAAGCCGTAGCAGCTCCTCCACCGCCGAAACGACCGCGAGGACGACCTCGCACGCACCCGTTGCCTGATCCGACTCTACCAAAACGACCACGAGGACGACCTCGTAAGGTCCCTTTGTGCCTGTCCACCGGTTAGTGGGGTTCTACCCCCACAGTATATATGGAGAAAAGATAATCAGGAGTGAAACGAGAGCTAAAGCCACATCGCGCCAGCGCAATGTTCCAGGTGCCAGCGCTAGCGCCACCAATAGTGGTACGAGCAGCAAGATCGAGGTTTCATGTAACTGGTAGGCCATTCCTAAGAGGAACACAGCCGGGAAAAACCAGCCCTTGCGGCGTTCGACGACGCCGCAGAACAGAGCAAACATGAAGAGGACGACCAATGGGGCTAGCATGTTTTGTTGCCAGATGAAACGTGAGTAGTTAAGCGGCTTGGCAGCAGCGGCATAGAGGAGCGCGGCGGTGATTCCAGCCAGCGGTCCATAGTAGCGGCGTGTGAAGAGATAGGCCAGGAGAACTGCGAGGGTATTCAATAAGCCGACCATAACGGCAGCCCACAGCGGGTTAGCGCTCAATGCAACCGGTATCATGAGCAAATAGATTACCGCGGGAGGATTTTCGATACCAATCGAGGCGCGATTGCTTACTAGAGGCAATAAGCCAAAGTGCACAGCTTCGCGAGCCAGGCCAAAAATTGTACTTTGATCGCCATCAAATTCGGATGTATTGATCTGATAGAGGCGTAAGAAGCCAGCTATCACTAGGACAAGATAGATTTCCCAGGAGAGTAGCCATGGCAATCGTTGCTTTATGTTCCAGCGTGCTGGTAATGGTGTTTCTGGATTTGAGTTTGACGCCTGTTTTGAGGCAGAAATTGCTTGTGTCATCGCTAGTACAGCTTCGCGGAAATACCGCGGGAGCCTAGGAGCGAGAAGGCCCTTTGTACGTCCAGTGAAAAGGACCATTGGAAAGACGATTGTAATAAGCAATGAATGCCAGGAGCCCCTCACGCAAGTGAGTGACAGACGTCCAACTAGCGCGAGCTAACAAGCGGCGAACCAGGATACTGAACCACAGCTCAATCTGGTTGAGCCAAGAACTGTGTTTGGGTGTGTAGACCATGCGAATGCGATGGGTCGGGTCGGAGAGAAAGGCGGCCCGTGTCTTCATCGAGGTCAGGTGGCCACTTTTGCCCTTGACCCCCAGATCCTCCTGGATGCCACACTGCGTGGCGACCAGGCGCACCAGCGCTTCGGATTGATGGGTGTTGAGCTGATCGGTGACAAAGATCCAAGCCGCCTGTGGATCGCTCTGGATGGTCTGGGCGATATGGGCAGCGAAGTCGGCTTCGGTGCGGGTGGGTCCAATGCTGGGTGCTACAATTTGGCCGCTGGCGACATCCAGATTGGCGATCAACGTCTGGGTACCATGGCGCTCGTCTTCGAATTCCTGACGTTCAACGTGACCGGGCTGCATGGGCAAGGAGGGGTGGAGACGTTCTCAGGCTTGGATGCCGGTCATCTCATCGGTGCTGCTCACATGGGTGCCCGCCGCAGCAAGGGCTGGAGTGGCCTCATAGACCTGGCACACTGTGCAGATCTGCTCGGCCAGTTCGGCGGGATCGTCGGGCGGCGGAGTGAGCCAATAGCGCTTGCGATGGGGCTGTCAAGCGATCACCTTTTAAAAAACGCTCCACTGTGCGGGGAGAAATCTGCTCGACCATGCCGCGTTTGACCGCTTCGTCGGCCAGTTCGCGCGGCGTCCAGTGGCTCACGGGCCGATCGGCTGATGTGGGTGTTTCACAGGCCAGCGCCATGATGCGCATGAACTGTTCGAAGGTGAAGGTCGCTGGTGCTCCGGGACGCTGCTCATCGCTCAAGAGGACTTCGATGGCCTGGCTGAGCAGTTTTGGCTTTCCGGTGGCCTCAACCGTCTGTAAACGGGTCTGCGCCGCGTGCCAGCGATCCCGCCATCGTCGCACGGTTTCAGAATCGACCTGCTGGTGTGCCGCGATCTGGGTGTTGCTCATTCCTTTGGCGGCTTCCAGGATGATGTGACCTCGCTTGACCAGTCGTTGGGCACTCGTGGTGCGCTGAACCATCCGCTGCAGAAGCTCGTGTTGCAAGGGGCTGACTTGAAGCGGTTTTGCTTGGGGAAAAGGCATGAGGGCAGTCTCCTTCACGGTGTTTTGCCCTGTATTCTATCATACCCTTGCCTCCCGCGCTATTTCCGCGCGGCTGTACTAGTATCTTGCCTTTCTGCTACGATTTACATACATAAACCTTTTGTAACTATTCAGGTACTCGCTTCAAGCCCCCTCCAGAGAGGGGCTGCGTCCCCCTGCACCCCCTCCAAAAAAGTTACAACCCTTTTTAAGTGACGCTATTTTATCATGATTATCAATAGTTGTAACCTCAAACTGGCCTTGAAAGAAGTCGACGAGTCCAATCTGGTTGATGGCGCACAACAGGTGAAAGCCTCCATACCAGCCCAGCCGATATCCGCTTGTCCCGCCAACCGCCCGGTTCCACGCCGCCTGGCGTCTCGGGTCGCAATACCCAAATACCGCCAAGGTCACGACCTCACTCCGGCTCAAGGAAGCTTGCGGGCCAGTATGGATGACTTCCAGTGGCCACTTCGCCTTGCAAAAGTCGTCCACCATCACGTACAGTGTGGAAAGGTCGGTCTCAATGTCTATCATCAGTTAGCTCCCTTTCTTGGAAAGTTTGAATACGCTAACTGTAAGATATTGAGCCTCTTCCTTTCAACTCTTTTCTATTTCACACCGGACGTTTAAACAATGGGGGTCAGCTATCACGACATCGCCTGGCTACAATATATCATGTGCTGAACCTCTACAGAACATGCATTGCTCCACGTATTATTGGAGGAGCATTGCCCGCAGTAAACATAACATCTACTGTCCCAGGCTTATTTACTCTAGGACTGGTAATAGTGTCACTGGACACAAAGTTTCGCCGCAGCGGCGAACTTTTGCTTCCAGAGATATCGGCCAACCTTTGGTTTCAAGACACTTCTGCGTTTTTGACCGGATCACGTTGAGGTTTGCGTTGCCCCACACCTTGGGATTGACGAGTGCGACTTGATCCTTGTCCCTTGGCCTGCCCTTGTTGTTGCGCTGGACCTTGTTCCAATCCCAGACGCACTTGCAGTCGGTAAGCAGCGTTGTCGTCTTCTGTCAGCGCTGTCTCTCCAGCCGCCGCTTCTGTCACCATTTGATCACATCGGTCTACTGACAAGGCATGTTGTTCGAGCAAGCTCCGAGAAATCGTTTTTTCTCCTCTTTCCATGGCTTCAGCGAGCACACGGGTCAGCCAATCTTTAAGCACGCCAACACACCCAACGGTTCGCTCGTAACAGTACTTCCACTGCTGAAGCAGATCTGGTTCTTCTTCGAGCGGTAAATTCCGTTGAAAGGCCCACAGCACGCTTTTGAACGCTCGCATCTCGCTCTCATCGGTAGCGCGAGAGCGTGAGAAGTGGATATCGACACTGCGACGCGAGAGTTGGGCACTGAGGTTACGCACCACCAGCAGATCATAGGTGCCTACCAGCACATGGACGGTGTGTGTCATAATGGCAAGCGATTTCAGATGATCAAGTTGGTCTAAGAGCTTGGACCCTCGCGCTGCTTTGGCGATATGCTCCGCATCGTCGATGAGAATCGCTCGTGGAGACCTCCGCTGCAGGGTTTGCTCAAACGCCAAGCGCAGTGCCGCAGTGTCAGTGCACCTCAGGACAGACCGCGGCTCCCGTTCAATCGTGGTGCGGGAAACATGCGGAAGTGGCCTGCGGTAATCGAGGGTGTACTGCACGCTCGGTTCTTGCAAAAGCAGCAAGGCTCGCTGGTAGTAATCGCCCCACTTGAATTGATTGAGCGCGGGCGAAACCGCGTCCAATCTCAAGACGGGGCGATGCCCTCGTTGATCTGCTCCTCCTGCTGCCGCCATCTCCAGCAAGCGCTTTTCAATCTGTGCCAGCAACGTCGTTTTCCCTACACCGGTTGGCCCGAAGACGAAGACCAGACAAGCCCCGGCAGGTTCCCGCAGCGTATTCCAGACGGCTTGATCTGCTTGTTTGAGCGCAGGATGAGCGACGGTGTACGCCTTGAAGTAGTCCAGCCGGATCGTGGGTGGTTGATGCATGAGTTGGCGCGGAAACGGCACAGGAATGCCTTGTTCACTCATCACCGGTACTCCTCGTAGATCTCCAACCCTGCATACACGTCTGGGTCCTCTTCGGGAGACTCCGGCACGGTCTCGGTGCGATGTTGCGGCGTGGGAGGCGTCGCAGCGGTTTGCTTCGGCTGCTCTTTTCGGTAGCCGCCCATTTGGGCAAACACATCCTGAGCCTCTGCATCCCGTTGGCGTTGCATGAGTACCGCTTCGTGATCTCTCGCATCAGCCAAAAACTCCGCTAACCGTTTGGCGCTAATGGCCTGCTGTTTCGCTTGTTCTTGGAGGCGTTTTCTCAATTCAGCAGTGGCTAGCAGTAGCTCACGCTCTGAATGGTCTTTGAATTGGAGGTAATATTCAGAAATGCAGGGCACCCAGTGACCTCGGACAAAAGCGTAAGCCATGCTGATATCAAAGGGATCGTAGCGAACGGCGACCCGGGTGTTTTCAATGCTTGAGGGACGAAACTCATCTGACCAGTAGTACAGATAGTTGATTTTCACGCCACCCCCAGGTCGCACTTTCGCCGTGCCTTTCGCTGTGGTGGGAAGCGAAAAGAAGCGAAAGGTGTCATCGTAAGCGATGGTACAATGAGAGCGTAGCCCACCCTGTGCCAACCCTTTCTGAAAGGCTTCACGAGGAGCCATATCTAGCGCTGGATGCGTCGAGGTGTCGTACACCTCGTAAGCCCAGGTTGTGAAGTAGCGGTAGAGATCGCCGAGCGTCCACACGGCATGCTGCTTGGGATCGACAGACTTGGTGACCTGGCGCACTTGCTTGGTGATCTGGGTATTGCCTGTCAGGGTATGCACAAATTGGGTGTTTGCTGTGCCAAAAAGTCGTTCGACAACGGCACCATATCTTGGCTGTGCCCAGGGTCTACTTGCCTTGGTGCAGGCGTAGTAGGCCAGCAGCGCCTCAAAGTAGACGCTGCGAAAATCGGGACCTCCATCGACAATCAGCGTTTGAGGAAAGCGCCCATAGCGCCACACGCACTCCCGGAGTGCCATCATACACGATCGGTAACTGGGAGGATCAAACGTCAGGTACACCACGAGCAACCGGCGCGAGAAGGCATCCGTCATGAAGGTGGCCCAGGGTCTGCCGAGTGAACGACCGGTGTGAGCGCTCACGAGTTCAATATCTAACTCAGTATGGTCCATGTGGACCATCTCCCACGGACGATCCCCATGCCGAGGAGTGGTCTGCTCCAGTTCCCAGTAGAAGGGCTCTTGTTGTGCAGCGGCACGTGGCCCTTGACGCTTCAGGGTTTGCTCTTGCTTCGGACGCTCTTTGATGCGCCGACAAAAGGTCCGGTAGCTCGGTGCAGGAATATGGCGCTCGCGTGCCTCTTGCTCAAAAAGGCAGTAGACAGCAGTCATCGATGGCTGTCTCGACGTTTCGTAGTGGTCGGTAATGTACTTCTCAAGCAAGGCATTCTGCTCACTGCTGAGCCGAGGAAGGCGATTACCGCTCTTGTTCCACTGTGGGATGAGTCCGAGAAATCCATGCCCATAGACCGCTTCTGCCTCGCGAAAGGCTTCACGCCATCCGCGTAGTGTTCTTGCAGGAACGGTTCCCTGCGCTGCTTTGGCCCGTCCCAGTAGTTTGTAGCGCTCGGTTGCCACTTCAAGTTGCCGAGGACTCGCAGATCGAAGCCTCTCTAACTCTTCTACCCGTCGAGTATCCTCCGGCGGAGGAGTTACTACCGTCACTTTTTCTCTCGAAGGAGGGTATCAAACACATCAATGGGGAAATCAACGAGTTGCTTCTCTGGGGAAAGAAGACTGATCATCGTTTCTCCCAGATTGAGCACGCGCCAGGGCTTCCCATCCCACCACAGCAGTGTTCCTGCTGTCAATGAAACAGCAGAGGATGATGTTCGAGGAAACATGTGGACTGAGGATTGGCAAAGGGCGACATATGCTGCTGCTTGCTCACGATCCAGAAACACATGGACGTGATGGGAGTCAGCGAGTGGCGTTTGAGAGAGATCAACATAGAGCTGATCAGTGATAATGAGAAAGTAGAGGTCATCTGCGCTTCCCAACGTCAAGCTCTCAAGCAGCTCAAGAAGGGTAGTCGCTGGCTTTCTCATGACAAGCATACGGATAGCCTCTGTGACCTCCGATGGGACTGGGGGACAGGAAACCCGAAGGTAGTCTTCCAGAAAGCGGAGATTACGCTGATAGACCCAGTCAATCTGAGCAGATGACTGAACATGGTAGAAGAAACCAAACTCCTTGACATATTCTTCCCCAGGAGGACACGACCAGGTTCCATCCGCGTTGCGGGTGTAGCGATGTGGCATCTGCTCTGCCAGTTGCACCAGGTGATCCTCCATTTTGCACTCGATCCAGCCACAGCTATCTTCACGGATGACAAAGAAATCAGGCGTGTGCAGAACGCCAATTTGTCGGCCCTTTTTACTCGGGTACACGAGCTTGATGGCACCTGGCTGATCGTAAAACGCGAAGGTGGCTGGATCATGCTCAAATTGATAGATGGCTGCCAGTTCACCGCGATGGCTCTCAAACTGAATGGTACACCCCATTTTCTGACTGGGGTAGCGACCACTCACATTGCCAGCGCGACCTTGGACCAACCGTGACGGGGGCGAAGAACAGATCTGGTGGATGACAGCTTTCGCCTGTTCTGAGCGTGCATGCTGGAGGCACCACACTTCCAACTCATCTTTACTCAACATCGGGAGTTCTCCTCATCAACGTAGCAACACCATATTTCTCAACCTCTGTTATGAATGACGAGGAGAACCTGGGAGGATCACCGGCAAAGGACTTTTCGGCAATCTTTGGGTCCACCGCCACTTACGGCCAAACTATGAGGCACTTCCTCCAGCCTGTGCGTTGATCTCTCCGGCAAAAACGGCCAAACTCTGGGTTTTTCGGCGAAGCTTTGCGTCTCGCAACGGCGAAGCTTTGTGTCCAGTGACAAATAGGTTTATTCTTCCTTCTTGTGACGGTTATTCCCTTTGGCCTTTCCTTTTTCTGGCACCATCCTTTACTCTTGCTCATGCGTCAGCTTTGTATTTTGTCGAATAACGATTCCCGCTTTGCCATATAAATCTGCCATTCTTTGAGCTTAGATGGTAGAGCTTAAAAAGAGGGCTTCGCCAGCATTCTTTGCCGAAAGTGCAGTTTGTCATGAACAGACTGCCAAAAGATTTTTCCGTTTTTTTAGAAAGAGGCAGGCCGTATGTGCCTGTAAAATCTGTTCTTGCAGCCATCTTTATATGGCAATGCGGCAAGATATTGTGGCAAACATTTGCTTTTCAGCACGAAATGAGGTATGCTCTTCGTGAGGAAGAACGCTGCATTGTCTTTCGACTGGCCTCATGTAGATAAAAAGGTGTACACAAAAGAGTGGCTCCGATTCGATGAACGCGAGGGAATCTATGCTCACTGATACACAGTTCCAGCACTGGTGTCTTCGTCTTGGTCTCTCAACTGAGACACGTGAGCTCGTGGCTCGTCTTCGTGTCTCTCCTCCGGCTCGCCGTGTTGGCTCCCACGCTCACAATGTCAGCGGCTCCTCTGCTTCTCGCAAAATGGGCTGCACGATCCAGTTTGAGAGCCACAAGGTCGAACTGTGGGCCATCTATCTGATGGAGTACGACCAGTCGGTGTTGGAATACTATGACCAGCCCATGGTGCTCGAATTGCGCTATACCTCGCCATCAGGACGGCCCGTGAAAGTGCAGCACACCCCTGACTTCCTGGTTCTGCGCCATGATGGGGCAGTGCTGGAAGAGTGGAAGCCAGAAGAGCGCCTGCAGGAACTCTCGATCAACCAACCCCATCGCTATCTGCGCGATGATCAAGGCAGATGGCGCTGTCCCCCTGGCGAAGAAGCCGCTTCCTGCCTAGGACTTCAGTATCGTGTGCGAACATCGGGGGAACTCTCCTCAACCTACATCCGCAATTTGATGTTCCTGGAGGATTACTTTTTTGAACACATTGTCCCTGAGAGTACCCTCACCGCTCTGCGCAGCGTGGCCACTGCTTCTCCAGGGATCCGGCTTTCTCAGCTGTTGCAAGATGGCCCTCCGTCTTCAGCAGATAGCGTGTATGCCCTCATCGCTCGAAACCACCTGTACGTAGACCTCAAAGCTGCGCCCCTGGTTGAGCCACAGCACGTGTTCGTTTACCCAGATCAACCGACAGCGGAAGCGCAGACGTTGCTGCGAACAGAACGTCTCCGTACCGAGACTGGAGGCTCAGGCGAGCGATGGTCGTCTCCTCTCGAACCTTCCGCCGGGACCCATGTATTGTGGGACGGGAAGACCTGGCAAATTGTCAATCTGGGACAGACCATGGTCACGCTCCGCGCTGAAGAGGGAGCGCTCACCGACCTCGCTCATAATTATTTTCTGCAACAGATCGATCGGGGCATGATCACGGTTCCTCGTCCTCCCACCACAGACGAGGTCTCCCAGCTACACCCGGAGGCGCAGCAGCTCCTGCGCGAAGCCTCCCCGGATGCGTTAGCAGCCGCGAACCAGCGCTGGCATCTGGTTTCCGCCTATCTGGAGCAGCGCCATGCGGAGGGAGAGGGGTACTCGCCGCGTACCCTGCGCGCCTGGGCGGCACGCTTGCGAGCGGCAGAGGCCAAGTACCAGTGTGGCTATGTAGGGCTCCTCCCCAAGACAGCCAGGCGAGGCAACCGCCAGAAGCGCACCTCGCAGGCGTCGCGTGACCTGCTCGATACCTTTCTCGCCGAGCAGTTTGAGCAGCCCGAGCAGCCGCATGCACGTGCGGTCTACCGGGCGTACCATCGGGAATGTGTGGCGCGTGGCCTGCCAGTCCTTTCCGAACGCACCTTTTACCGGCAGCTCAAAAGCCGACAGGGGACTGTGCAGACGATGAAGCGCAAAGGGACGCGCGCGGCCTACACCCAGACACCGTGGTATTGGGTCCTGACCCAGACCACGCCTCGGCATGGCGATCGCCCCTGGGAACTGGTGCATCTCGATCACACGAAGCTCGACCTGGAACTCGTCTCCCAGCTGGGCTCTCCGCTTGGACGCCCCTGGGTCACGTTTGCGACCGATGCCTACTCGCGTCGCATCCTGGGCCTCTCCCTGTCATTTGATCCCCCTTCCTACCGTTCGTGCATGATGGTCCTGCGCGCCTGTGTGCGCCGCTACGAGCGCTTCCCGCAGTCGATTATCGTGGATGGTGGGCCAGAGTTTCACAGCGTGTACTTTGAGCGTCTGCTGGCGCGTTACTACTGCACGAAAAAGACCCGTCCCGGCAGCGAACCACGCTTTGGCTCGGTCATTGAGCGATTGTTCGGGACCACCAACACCGAGTTCATTCACACGCTGCGCGGGAACACGCAGGCCAGCAAAGAGGTGCGCATGATGACATCTGCTGTGGACCCAAAACGCCTGGCGGTCTGGCCGCTTCCAGACCTCTATGAGTACCTCTGCATCTATGCCTACCAGGTGTACGACCAGAAAGTGCATGAGGCGCTTGGGCAGAGCCCGCGCGACGCCTATCTCCTAGGCCTGGAGCGCTTCGGGGAGCGCTCCCATCGACGTGTGCGCTACAACGAGGATTTCGTGATGGAAACCCTTCCCAGTCCTCGCAAACAAACCGCCCTGGTCGTCCCAGGCAAGGGTGTGAAGCTCCATTACCTGTATTACTGGAATGATGCCTTGCGCCATCCTGAAGTCGAACGGATGCACGTTCCGATCCGCTACGATCCGTTTGATATCGGCACGGCCTATGTCTACTTCCGGGGCCAATGGGTGCAATGCCTTTCTCAGTATTACCAGCAACTGCATGGACACTCGGAAAAAGAACTGGAGCTGGCCACCGAGGAACTGCGCGAACAAGCTCGCCGGAATCACCGGGCGGCGTCCATCACGCCGCTGCACCTGGCAGAGTTCTTCTCGGAGGTGCAGGCCCACCAACGGGTGTTACTCCAACGGGTGCGCGATCTGGAGCAGGGCGCGGTCCTGTGTGCGCTGGATGCCGGTGTGGAGGGGAAGATGCAAGCGTCCGCGCCTCCGGGAGAAGACTCCATGCACAGCTTCCCACCCGTGGATTTGGAAACCGTTCCTGCTTTTGAGGAGTACCGCTTATGAAAGATTCCCGTCACCAGATACCCTCGGCTGCTCATGTTCTGTCACCCGAAACTCAGGCAAAGCTGACCGCATTCAAAGCCTATACGGTCGCACATCCTCTGCTCGAACAAACGGGGACCGCACTCATCCAGGCGCTTCGCGAGCCAGCAGGCTTTGCCCACGTGCTGCTCTACGGGCCGACAGGCGTCGGAAAAACCACCGTGCTGACGCACGTTACCACGCATCTCTCCCCTTTCTTTCTGTCCCAAAGTGCGCTTGCGCAAGGGACTGCGCCCGCTCTTGGCGTACGTGCTCCGTATCCACTGGAAGCGCGCGCGCCCTCTCCCCTGCTCCTGCTGGAAGCTAGAATCCCGGACGGGGGCACGTTCAACCGAGCGGATTACTACCGCACCGCGCTGGGCAAGCTCGGAGAATCTTTCTACGGCGAGTATCGCTTGATTGACATCCACGAGGGGCAGACCTGGGAAACGAAGACCCGCACCAGGGGTCGTGCCGATCAGTTCAGTGACTCTGGGCAGTTGCGCCATGCCCTGGAAGACGCAGTCGCGTGGCACAGCGTCCGCGCCATCATTTTTGATGAAGCCCAACACCTGATGAAAGTCGCGGGTGGGGCGAAGCTCCTGGACCAGCTCGAGTGGCTCAAAAGCATGAGCAATACGATGGGCGTGGTCCATGTGCTCGTTGGCACGTATGATCTCCTGGATTTGCGCAATCTCTCCAGTCAGGCAGCTCGCCGTGGACATGATATCCACTTTCCCCGCTACCAGTTTCAACAGGAGGCGGATCAGATTGCCTTCCAGCGCACCCTGCGTGGCTTGCTGGAACATATCCCGCTGCACATGGATCCCCAGGACCTCATGAATCATTGGTACTATTTCTATGAACGCAGCATTGGATGCATCGGGGTACTCAAAGACTGGTTGGTGCGCACGCTCTCGGATGCACTGCACAGTGGTGCTGATGCGCTTGAGCTGGACCGAGTGAGAGCGCATGCGTTGTCTAACGCGAAGTTGGAGCGGATGGCCACCGATGCGGCAGCTGCCGAGCATCGACTGCACTACACGGAAAGTAGCCGCGAGCATCTCTGGAGCCTGCTCGGTATGAGTGTGCTGGAAGCCCACCAGGTGAATCTTCCTGCGCCAGATCAATGGGAAACAACCACAAACTCCCATCCGAGAGCTGATCCGCCCTCGTCGAATTCTCGGCTGCCATCGGTGCATGTAGGACAAAGGGCGCCTTCGCGTGACGCTGTGGGAACGAGACCTCCGGCAGAAAAACCCAAAAAGTGCAGCTTTTCAGGGGAACCGGTAGAGCTTTCTCCTGCACGTCTTGCACAAACGGGTATTTCTAAACTTCAATGTCCAGAATGTGGTGCCACCTGGGCCGCACGCATTCGAGGGGACAGGATATTTTTTCCGGCCCATCCACCACGCACGACCAAATTGACACAGGATATCCCACGCTGGATCACACATGGGTCAGGATGGGAACTCTACAAAAGAGGCGAGTCGTTCACAAACCAGCCGCCTTCCCTGTAGGGATCATGCTCTGTTGAGCAGAAGCGGCTGAGCGAATACAACGGGAGAAGTCTCTATGGATGAATCGAAGCGGTTCCAAGACCAATTGCTCACGACCAAATTCTTTGTGCCTGCGCCCTCTCATGCTCTGATCTCTCGCGCTCGTCTCTTTGCGCTGCTGAATGAGGGACTTTCACGTCCTCTCACCCTCGTCTCTGCCCCCGCCGGCTTTGGCAAGTCGACGCTGGTCGCGGCCTGGGTACAGTCCAAACCAGTGGAGAGTCCCCAGGTCGCCTGGGTCTCCCTCGATGAGGGGGACAATGACCCAGTGCGTTTCTGGAGCTATGTGCTTACCGCCTTCGAGCGCTGCCAGCCTGGAACGTATCAACCTTTTCTGACAGCTTTGCGCAGGCAAGACTTCTCTCTGCCCTATTTGCTCACTGCATTGCTGAACACATGGGTGGAGCACAGCGAGCCGCAGCTGCTCGTCTTAGATGACTATCATGTGATCACCGAGCCAGTTCTCCATGCCTCCCTCACCTCGTTCATCGAGCGTCTGCCGCCCCAGACCCATGTAGTGCTCATCTCCCGCGTCGATCCTCCCTTCAAGTTATCCCGGCTGCGCGGGCATGATCAGGTGTTCGAGGTCCGTACCGACAGCTTGCGCTATACCCCTGAGGAGACAGACGCCTTTCTGCGCGAGGTGCTGGACATCCATCTGGACCCGAACGTGCTGGAGCAGGTGGCGGCGCGAACGGAGGGATGGCCGATGGGGTTGCAGCTCGTGGGTCTCTCCCTGCGAGGACAGGTCACGCCGCACGCCTTGCTCTCACAGATGAGCGGCAAAGAGCGCTATATCCTGGATTACTTGACTGAGGAAGTGCTCCAGCAGCAACCCGCAGAGATCCAGGTGTTTCTGCTCCGAACCTCCATTCTCGCGCAGCTGACCGCCTCGTTGTGCGAGGCCGTCATGGGAGAGGCAGGCAGCCAGCAGATCCTGGAGACGTTGGAGCGAGCAAATGTCTTTCTGGTGCCGCTGGATGGAGAGCGGCGCTGGTATCGCTACCATGCGCTCTTTGCGGAGGCATTGCGTGCTCGGCTGGAACAGCGAGAAGAGAAACAAGTGCTCTATGACCTGCATCGGCGAGCCTGCGATTGGTATGCTGGACATGGCTCTGTGAGGGAGGCAGTCGAGCATGCCTTACAGGCGCAGGACTGGCCGCGTGCGGCGGACCTCATAGAGTTGGCCACCCAGGTGCTTGTCTTGGGCACGAGGGGATCACCTTCGGTGCTCAACTGGCTTCGCCAGCTTCCGGCAGCTGTGGTGGGCCAACGTCCTCATCTCTGCTTGTACTATGCACGCTCGCTGTTCCTAGCCACCCAATTCCAAGAGGCACTCACCTGGCTCGATGCCGCTGAGGGTGCGTTGACCGATGAGGGAACGGCGCCGTTCCCTCTGCATGACGGGAGCGTCGGAACCACGAGCCGCTCTGGCCTGTCAGAACACGAACGGCAAGCATTCCTCGGGAGACTGCTGTCGTACCGGGCCGTGGTTGCGGGCCACTATGGGGAAAGCCAGTCGGCACGTTCCCTGAGCCAGCAGGCTTTTTCGTATGTCACCGATCAGGATGTCTATGAACGAGCCAGTCTCGCTAGTGCTCAGGCGCTGGCCGCCCTGGCTGAAGGAGATGCCAGTACGGCTGTCCAGCATGCCTTCGTCATGAGTACGCTGATGCAAGCAGCGGACAATGTGGGAGCCGCGGTCAGCTTTCTGTGCATCGCGGCCTCCCTCTTGCACCTGCAAGGGCAGCTCCACGCAGCGTGGCAGACCTACCAGGAAGCGATTGCGCTGGGGGCAGGACCGGAGCAGGTGCCATTTGTGGCCGTGGGGCTGGCGTATGCCTACCAGGCAGACCTCTTACGCGAGTGGAATCGCCTCGACGAGGCGCTCGAGTTCGCCCTGCGAGGACTGCACCTGGCGGAACAGGGAGGCTACAATCTCGTCTATCTCGGCAGAGGCTACCAGGCGCTGGTGCGCACCTATCTGTCCCAGGGCGAACTGGAAGCGGCGCAGGCAACGCTCGAGGAGATGCTCCACCTCCCCTTGCTCGTGCAGAATCCCTACCAGCAGGCCGCCCTCGCCTCGGTAGAACAGGTACGACTGTGGATCGCAGGTGGGCAGGGAGAACGGGCCGTTCACTGGGCGATAGGCCTCTCTCACAGGGAGCGTCCCCGCGCTCCACTCGCCTCTGAGCGGGAGGAGGTCGCCCTGGTTCGTGTCTGCCTGCTCCAGGAGCAGTCGGCAGAGGCCCTCACATGGCTAGAGCATGTGTTGGAGCGAGCCACAGCGCAGCAGCGTTGGGACCAGGTGATCGAGGCTCGGCTGTTACAAGCACAGGCCTACCAGGTGAACCAGCAAGAACACGAGGCTCTCTCCGCCCTGGCTGAGGCCGTGCGCCTGGCCGAGCCGGAGGGCTACATCTGTTCCTTTGTGGACGAAGGCGCTCCAATGGAGGCTCTGCTCTCCACACTCCGGGTGCAGCAACGCAAGCAAGGACCAACTCCCTATCTGGATAGCCTGCTGGCCGCTTTCCCATCTGATGACAGGACGCCTGAGCCGCATCACCGCCAAGCTGGTGGGAAGCACGAGCGGACCAGAGAGCAACCACGGCTCGACCCGTTGAGTACGCGAGAACAGGAGGTCCTCCGCTTGCTGGCGAACGGTGCATCGAACCAGGAGATTGCCGAAGCGCTGGTGGTGACAACCGATACGGTGAAGTATCACATGAGTAATATCCTCTCCAAGCTCCAGGCGCGTAACCGTACACAGGCAGTGGCCCGGGCACGAAGCCTTGGTCTGCTCTCTGAAGAATCATAAACCACTCCCCTCTCCTCTTTCTCCCTTGCTTGAAACAAGCGAGATCGTCGTTCCTGTAAATTACAGAATTCTTTGGCTGATGGCCAGATTTGGTGCATACTGCCTGCTTGCAGAGAACGGCACATTGACACGTAATGATATAGTCTCCTCCAGAGGAAATCTTTGTACCCCTGTTTTGTCTCAGAAGTGAGGTGATGATGGAAGGGACGTCTTTACTTGCATTGCCTGAAGGGATGCAGATTGATCAGATACAGATCACAGAAAATGGTCTAATCATCGCAGTCGTCGCAACGCATCCCGCATCTTGTTGTCCGCTCTGCTCTGAATCGTCGTTGTCTATTCATAGTCATTATCGTCGGATCTTACGTGATGCTCCCTGCGCAGGACGCCGAGTCCAGCTTTTTCTCACTATGCGCAAATTCTACTGCCGTAATCCACTGTGTGAGCGTAAAATATTCACTGAACGTCTCCCAGCTTTTGTGGAACCCTGGGCCAGGATGACGATCCGGTACTGTGAGCAGATCACCTCCATTGGGCTGGCGATCCTCTCGCAAAGGCGGTACTCGCTTGGCCGCTCGGCTGGGAATACAAACGACTCGCCAAACGATTCTGCGCCGGATTATGGCTCTTCCCGATAGCTCTGCCGGAGTGATCCTTTTTCTTGGCATCGACGATTTTTCCTTCAGGCGTGGGTGCCGTTTCGGTACGCTTCTGGTCGAGTAAGATAATGCCAGTGGCATCCTTGGTGGCAACAGCCCAGAAGAAAGGCCACTTGAGACATTTGGGTACCCTCTGTTTACAACAGTCGCTTTGCGCTCGTTAAAACAGGAAGAATGGGAGGAAAGGTGGAAGACGTGTGACCAAGATTCGCAGGATAAAAGGGAGCCCAGATGCTCCTTACCAAGTGGTGTTTGTTGATGAGCAAGGGCATCTCCTCGTTGCCCTCACAGAGTGGTATCGGATACGCTCCGGGCAAGGACCCACAAGCACGCGGGATACCTACCTCGCCTGCTTGCTGCCGTTCTTTACGTTCTTGAGTGAAAAAGGCTGTGCTTGGAATGCTGCACCAGAGCAGTTGCGTCCTGCGCTCATCGATTTTTACCGCGAACGATTAGGATGTTTGATTCGCCCTGATCGAGGACGAGAACGCATTGAGGTCTTACCCACACGAGACACCCCTCTTCAAGAGAACACCCTGCAAGTGCTTCGATCAGCGTTACGTGATTTCTACCTCATCATGAGGGATGAACGACTGTATGCCTTTCCTAATCCCCTCACCTCTGAAACGCTCATGCACTTGAAATGCCTGCATGAGCAAGCCATCGTCAATGCTGGGGCACCTGGTCATGCAGGTATTCGTGGAGAGACCCACGAACGCTCGCGACGCCTGCCGACTGCTTTCATCCGCTACCCTAAGGCGAGGGAGTGGGAACCTGATCTGCGCAAGGAGTTGGCAGATGTTCGGGCTGGCATGCACGCGGTTCTTGATGCCATGATGGAGAGCCGGGACCTCTCGTGTCGTGAGAAGATCATTCTCGAACTGCTGAGAAATACCGGCGCTCGGCTCCACGAGTTGGTTCTGCTCACGGTGGGCGGATACCGGAACCAGGGCATCGCTGGTCAAGCGCAAGTGGTAAGCAAAGGAAGCCTGGGACGCGAGATCAAAACCATCTACTTTGTTCACCATCCCAGGGTGACGCAGCTCCTGGCCCACTACCTGGAACAGGTTCGCCCTAGATGGGATACGCAACGGCGAAAGCGACTCGATGGACTAGAAAGCGGAGAGTCGTTGTTTCTGACCGAGCGAGGAACGGCCTATTCAGTGAAGAGTTTTTACTACCACTGGTACAAACACGCTCCACGGTTCCGTTCACTCTGTCCCGTGACCTTTTCTCCCCATGATATCCGCATTTGTTCATTACGGAGTTTCTCATCATGCTGCGCCTGGCTTGTGGCGCGGGCACAGACCATTTTGACGCCGAACGCTATCAGCGTGAGCGCGAAGCGTTCGGGAGCACCATCATGGGATGGCGCAGCTCTCACACCATCGATGTCTACGATCATTCGCGCGATGGTGAGCAGACTCTGCAGGTGCTCGGCCTGATGCAACACCGCCTGGCAGAACGGCGATATTTTCCCGAGCCTGAAACTCCAGCCGCTGCACCTCCTCTTGCATCAGCAGAAAACGAGACCATCTGGCTGCAGGATGCGGAGACGCTGGCCTGGATCAAGCAGATGCAACAACAGGAACCCTGATGCAGAAAGAAGGTTCAAGCAGCAATGGAAACCCTGACCGCAGATCCCGAACAGATCCAGGAGGAATTGCGACGAGCGCAACAAGATCGGCGAGCCTTTAGCAACCCTGCTGAACGAGCCACCCACCTTCGCCTCTTTTTTGCCTGGCTTCCCAAGATCTTACAGGATGCGCCAGACATCCCATGGGATCAACTCCCGAGCCAGGCCATGGGACATCTAGTTCGCACCGTCGCAGATCATCCAGATGCGACCCCGATTGCGCTGGCTGTCGGCTGCGCGATGCATGCTATGAAAAGAAATACCTTGCTCAATGTCAGTTCGATGTTACTCACGTTGTGCCGCCGGTTACGTAGCCATTACGGTATGACTCAGATTTCCCAGCTCCAAGGTCGCGAAGTGTGGATGCGCTTTGTCAGCGGACGACAGCTCTCTGGAGGAGAAGCACGTCTTCTGGCACCGTATGCTTCTGTGGCATCCGGTCACATCAGGACATATTTTGAACACCTGGATGAGCGACATCGCCTTCTGCTAGACCCATATGCCTTCCCTCCGCTCCCTGCGCGCTTTCTTGAGCGGCATGCCCAACACCGAGCTACGGTTGTCGCTGCTACCACGCGCCGGAAGGAGCAAAGTGATGTGCTTACCCCTTTACTGCCCTTGCTCATTGAGGTCGCGCAATTTCGGAAACAGGCTATGGAGCGGCTGTACAAAGCCTTTTGTCGCTATCGTGATCAAGCCCATACCGGGGCGCTCTCTCTTCCGTACCACTTCCAATACACCGATCGTTCCATTGCGCTCACTGAAGACGCTCCGACCATTGCAGCAGTCTCGTTGGTAGAACGAAACGTGACCCTCACCCTCACGTTATGGAATCGTGACAGTTGGGTAGAAGCTCACCCAGAGCTGTATGGGCGCTGCAGCCAATGGCAAAGGAGGCGACAATTGTTTGCCTATGCTGCCGAAAAAGAAATCTACTTTCTCCAGTATGAAGGAGACCCTTCAGATCTGCTCTGGTGTGGAGATATTCTGGCAACCTGGCCCGTCTTAACTGCTCCTGCCGCCCAGTCTGAGGCAGAAAATGGGGAAGCCCGACGGTGGCATACTGTTCTCTGTCTCAATCGACCGGGATTGCTTGCTCCACCGAAACGCAGTAGCGTCTGGTTTCGCCACGCCATGTCTACTGGGGCCATTTTGTTTGAGCCTGAGTCACTCTATCGAGGAACCCTGTACGCTACAGCTTTAGCGGCACTGGCTTTAACCAATGGAAGCCGAGTCAGCGAATTGTTGCAGGTGAGTGCTACCCGCTTCGAGACGATTGTGGTAGATGAGACCAGACAGCAACAGCCCACTGGCCGCAAGATCGGCCTGCTCGTCCAGAAACTTTTACCCAAAGGGTACACCCAGGAGAGTGAGCGCCAGTTGTTCCTCATTGGAGAGATGGCGGGCCGTCTCCTGCGAGAAATTGGTCAATTACTCCAAGCAACACATGAGGGCGCCATTCCAATCGTTCATCCCACCAGAAGTACGAAGTCAGAAGATTTGGCTCCAGAGCCCTATCTGTTTCAGTGGGAAGCATCTGCCAATGGACGGCTTGGGCTCCTCTCGAATGAGGATGTGGCACGACTCCTCCGTTTTCTTTTTCATGGACTGACGTTGACTACGCGAACGGGCAAACCCATACGGATCGCTCCTCATTTACTCCGCCATGTACTGGCCACTCACGTAAGAACCGTTCAAAATGTTCCTGCCGAAGCGGTGGCCTACCTCCTTCATCATCGGGTCGTCCTCTCCGGATCGACTCATGCATTGACCATACCGGAAGCCACTGCGTACTACAGTCGTCTTCCCACAGCACAGTTGCTCGCGTTCCTCTTTGAGGCGCAATCGACCCTGGCTCCTTCTGGGGAACGGACCTATCTGCCGGCGCCTTCTCCCCGGACACTGGAGCAGATGGATGAGGCTTTGCGCCAGATCTTCGAGCAATGGAGCCTCATTGGGCCGACCGTCCTGGGCTTTTGCGGTGCAGGCTTGTGTGTCCGTCCCAACCATCGCGCGCTGTGCCTGGGCTGTCGATTTCTCGTCCCTCACTACAGCGCGCTTCCGCACGCTCACACCTGGCGAGAGCTCTATGTCCTGCATGCTGAGCAGCATGAAGCACATGGACATGCTGTTGATGCCAAGCAGGCGCGACAGATGATCCAGTACCTGGATGATCTCATTACCATCATGCAGATCCAGATCAGAGCCCGACAGGACGGCGGCTATTTACCGTTCGCCGATACCCTTCTCCCCAACGCCAATCAGGAAAGGAAAGAAGATGACAGCAACACCTAATCCTTCTGATGATCGTTATGCACACTTACGCGGCTATGCCGCTCGGCAAAAGCGAGCAACGTTGGATCGATTGCAACAAGCTATTGCGCAACTGGAACAGGAGAACCGTCCAGTCACGACCTTTACCATCAAAGAGGTCAGTGGCCTCGACTACATGGCCTATTACCGCAATGCCGAAGCTCTAGCGCTCTTTCGTCGCCACAGCACACACTTACGCAAAGAGCGGGAAAAAGAACAAGCACAGCGGAGAGGCTCAAAACGCCAACGCCCCGGGCAAGCAGCGACGCTTCAGGCGGCTCTGGTCTCCTCGCGTGATCCGCTCCTCAATTACAAAAAACCTCGCTTAGTCACGGCACTGCGTACAGCACGTGCTGAGCGCGATCAGATGGAGCAACAGTATCAAACCCTTTTGCAAGAACACATGCACTGTGGGCTAGCTATTGCTCGTTTGGAAACACAACTGGCTGAGCATCTGGCTTTTCTTGAGCGATTTCGCTTATCCTTGCAAAGAGAGGAGCACGGACCACAGAGCTAATCAAAAAAACCAGATGCTTGCCTATTCGATCGCAAAATGCTCTGGCTGTTCAAGACAGACGGATGACAACGCGCTTCAAAAGCCTGGTCGAGAGGGAAAAATTGCCTCTTGACAAAGACTGGAAGAAAAATCTGGAGAGTCGGCGAGTCGTGGACCTCTTACCTGATCGAGAAGTAGAAACCGGAGCCTCCTGGATGCGCCAACAGCTCGATCTGATGGTCGTGAGCCGAGATCGTGGAGGGACTTATGCCTCTGCGGCGGCGCAAGGCGCTCCACAGGCTACGCAGTGTGCGGACAGATTTCATCTTTTAAAAAATCTCGGAGAGACAGTAGAAGATCTGTTGGCCCGTCATCTCTCAGCCGCACGCAAACATCAGGTCCAACAAGCACTCGAAGAACAGGCTCCTTCTTGGCGAGAGACACGAAAAACTCGGCGTTCTCAGACGTCTGAAGCACTCCCGTCGGTCTATCAGCAGGATCGCATGGCTCGCTATCAGCAGGTGATCAAGCTGCGTGAACAAGGGATGACACAGCATGCGATCGCGCAACAGATCGGGATGAGCATCCAAACGGTCCAACGCTGGCTTGCTGCGGGCACGTTTCCTCAAAGTACACGTCACCACTATGTCAGTCAACTTGATCCCTACCTCCCCTACCTTGTCCAACGATGGGCACAGGGTTGCCACAACATGGCACAGCTTTTTCAAGAACTCGTCGCACAAGGCTACCAGGGGTCATATGCGAGTGTGCGTGACAATATTGTGCGACGACTCCAGTTTGATGGTCGAAAGACTCCAACAGGCACCTCATCAAAAGGACCTCTTCTTCCGAGCCCACGGCAAGCCGCTTTTCTGTTTCTTCGCTCTCCAGAAAAGCTGCGTGTCGAGGAGCAAGAGACGCTCGTCAAACTCCGTCAAATTGACTCGGAAGTTGATCTGGCTTATGACCTCGTCCAGCAGTTTGCCCACATGCTACGTCACCGTCAGGGAGAGCGCCTTGATGCTTGGCTGGCCCAAGTGCAAAGCAGCAACCTTCCCGAACTCCAATCTTTTGCTGCTGGGGTGGAAAAAGACAAAGATGCCGTGAGAGCAGGTCTCACCTGGTGGATCAGCAACGGAATGGTCGAAGGACACGTGACGAAGCTGAAATTGATCAAAAGACAAGGCTATGGCAGAGCCGGATTTCCCCTTCTCCGAAAACGGGTTCTTCATGCTGTGTAATGCCAACTCCATCTCTGGAGGAGGAGCAGTCAGGCAAAAATAGAGGAACAAATGAGCATATTCTGGGTGAGTATCCCATGCTTGCTGTTCTTTCTGCATGGTTGCATGGCACAAATGCGCAGAGCGATGAACGTCATCTGCCCACCTTTCCCCCCTTTTTCGTTCATTATCTGCTCCTCTTATCCCTCCAGAAGTATGACCCTGATGCCCATCAGGATAGTTCACCCACCCTTCCCACCCCAGTCAAGCCCAAAATGAGCCCTCATCAACACCGCAAGCACTTCTAAGGCGTGTTGGTAGGGCAAAACGATCTCTCGATCAGAAAGGAACTGTGTTTGTAAAGCATGCGGTAAAAGGCTTATGTCATCCAAGACTCCTCGACTCCTAACAGGATTTTTCTTCTCTCTTCCCATCTTGAGTAGGAAGCAGGCAGTGTGCACCAAATCTGGCCATCAGCCACTCAATTTTGTAATTTACATCGTTCCGAACGCTTCATCAGTGGACATGTACCTGCTCATCTCACCCCACTCTTGTTGAGGAGGAGTCGCTGATTCATTCCTACCCGAAAGTGGAGGTTCTCACGCTGCGCGCGTTCCTCCCCTTTTTGGTCGGGCCTTTTTCCTTGAACGCGTTTATACTTCCCCTATGGAAGAGACCAGGAGGATCACCTGGAAGCAGAGAAAGCGAGGACGTCCGTGATTGACAGCGAGCGATATTATGTGCAACGGCAAGAGATACACGTATTTCTTGTGCGTGAGCTTGCCGCGCCTTCGCAGGAACCAGGCGAGGAAGACCGGATTGTGCGTCTGTTTCCTGATCGAGAGAGCGCCTATCAGTTCGCCGATGCCATCAATGACATGCAACGCAAGCTGGATAGGCACACTGATACTCCTTGGAGCGTCCGAGCAGTCTAGCGAAAAGAGATGGAGAAGAAGCATGAATCCTCAACTCAAACACGCAGGTATTGCGGGAATCTTGACTGGCCTGGGGTTAGTCCTGGAATTTACGTTTTTTGTGCTTGGTGGCTACTCGGCCGATACTTTTGGCAATGCCGTTGCTGCCGTAGCTTCCTTGCAGCAGCATGGCGACCTCTTCTTGAGAGTAGCCGGGATTTTTGGGGCAGGAGGCGCTTTTATATCGGTGATCTATGTGGCTGGTTTAGCCTCGAAGCTGCGCTCCAAGGCTCCTACACGAGCTGTGGCGACGCTGTACTTTGGGGTACTGGGGGCCGTTGGCCATGCCCTGGTCGCGTTGAGCCTGTATGTGGGCTTGCCGCTGCTGCTGACGCTGGCCGCGCAGGATTCCGCCGCCACAACCCAGACCTGGAGAGCGTTTCAGTTGGTTCTCAGTGGCTTTCAGGCAGTCGGTAATACATTCCTCGGCATCATGTTGTTGGTAGCTGGCTGGGCCATCCTTTCGCGCAAAGCGCTGCCGCTGGGCCTGGGTATTGTCGGGATCCTCGCCGGGATCGCTACGCTGCTGGTGATCTTAACAGGCGGAACCCCGCTGGCTATACTTGGGTATATGGCCTACATCCCGACATTCGTCCTGGCCATTACCTTTGATGTCTGGGCAGGCGTGGCACTCTTGAGGAGCAAGGGAGAGCCTGCTGTCGGCACAGAGGCAGAGGTGGTCATCAGCTAGAACCAGCCAGTGAATGGAACTGCGACCCTTGCGCCTGTTGCGAGGCCTACCGTAGGCACAAAGGCTGTGGGGCATGTGTGCGCGCAGGGACTGGGCGTGTTCGGTCCTGTCTGCCTCGACTGGATGCAGGCCACTTCCTACTACTTCTATGATCCTGATGGCAATCTGTTGGAGTCTTGGTCGCCCAATCCGGGTCTAAGCTCCTCTGAGCAAGAAGGTACTCTTGGAGCCTGAGTGACGAAAGACCGTATGAACACGAACACCGGGGAGAGGAAGGGAGCTTCACATGAAAAGCATGTCCGCAGCACGCAGCCAGCAGATTCTGGCGCTGCTTGCCGTCGCCCAATTGATGGGCGTCCTAGATTTCTCTATCGTCAATGTCGCGTTGCCGTCGATCCAGCGTGCCTTTCACCTGGCTCCAGCGGACCTGCAATGGATGGTGAGCGCCTACGCCCTCATGCTTGGCGGATTCCTGCTCCTGGGCGGGCGGGCCGCGGATCTGTTTGACCGCAAACGGCTGTTCATCCTGGGGCTTGGGCTCTTCTCGCTCGCTTCGCTGGCCGGTGGGTTGGCTCCCTCGCCCCTGATCATCCTGGCGGCCAGAGCCGTACAGGGGTTGGGAGGAGCGATTGTGTCACCGACAGCGCTGGCTCTGCTCACAACGACCTTTCCCGAAGGGCCGGAGCGCAACCGGGCGCTGGGCGTCTTCGGGTCGGTCTCCGGCGTGGGTTTTGGCGCGGGCGTGATCCTGGGTGGTGTACTCACGAGTTGGCTCTCCTGGCGCTGGGTCTTCTTTGTCAATGTGCCAGTGGGTCTGCTCGCGCTGCTCGCTGCCTTCGCACTGCTCCCGCCTTCCAGAGCCAGCATGGCACAAAAGCCGCTAGACCTGGCCGGGGCAGCCCTGGGAACAGGGGCACTTGCCTCGCTCGTGCTGGCGCTCTCGCGGGGTGCCTCGCCCGCATCCGGGCCGGTCCAGGCCATGATTTTCGGCATCCTGGCCATGGTTCTGAGTGCTCTCTTTCTCGTGGTTGAGCGCCGCAGCCAGCACCCACTGGTGCCGCTCGGCGTGTTCCGCAGCCGCAATCTGTCTGCGGCGAACCTGCTGGCGGGGCTGACCATTGCCATTGCATCGCTTCTGGCGTTTATCCTGACCCTATACCTCCAAAGTGTGCTGGGCTTCAGCCCGCTGACCACCGGGCTGGCGTTCCTTCCGGCGAGCGTGGGAGGGATCGTCGGTGGCCAGTTAGCGGCACGAGCCATGCGACGCTGGGGGCTGCGCAGAGCGTCGGCGATCGGGCCGATCCTGATCGCCCTGGGCTGCGTTCTGCTGACGCGCATTACCCCCGCTGGCGGTGCGGCCTGGGTCGTCGCGGGCTATGCACTCGCTGGGGTGGGGATTGTCTGCACGGTGGTCACTACGACTATTGCGGCCACCGCGTCACTGGGGCCGGAACTGCAAGGATTGGCCGCCGGACTGCTGACTACCTCCCAGCAGGTCGGCGCGGCCATCGGCACCAGCCTGGCGAGCGTCGTCGCCAGCTCTATTGCGCTGACCGTCGGCGGCGATCAGGCCGTGGCAGCGACAACCGGATACCAGGCGACGCTGTATCTGGCGCTCGGTCTTTCTGTGATCGCCGCCGTGCTGGCCGTCCTGGCGTTCCGCACCTCAATCCCGGTCGACATGCGCCCGAACACAGCCGTCCATGAGCAACAACCGAATGAAGCGGCACTGACGCGATAAACCAGCTCTGACTGGAGAGAAGCAAGTCCCCTGCTCGTTGTCGGAAGAGTCCTCCGAAAGGGGAGGGGCTCGAAGAGAACATCTCGTGAAAGGAGAAATGTCATGGTATCCACTTCCACTCGTCCCACATCTCAAGAAAGGTTGGCGACCCGCAAGCTCGTGTGGGTGGGACCGCTGACGATCGTTGTGGTAGCACTTGTTAATCTCGTGGTGCGTCTGCTCGCGGTCAGCTTCTTCGGCGTGGCTTCGAGCTTCGTGTACCTGCAAGCGCCCTTTGTCATCGGCAGTACGGTCGTCTTCCTGGTGCTGGCCCTCCTGGCCTTTGTGCTGGTCGGTCGTGTGAGCCGCCGTCCCGTTCGGATTTTTCGGATCGTGGCAGGTGTGGCTCTGTTCGTCTCGTTTCTGAATCCCCTCATGCTCCTGGTCGGTGTGTTCCCCGCTGCGGGCATGAACCTGCACATCTTCTGGACGATGATCGTGATGCACACTATCTCAGCGCTCCTCGCCGTCAGCCTGCTGACGACGCTCGCCGTCGAGCAATAACAAGGCGCTGAGACCTTTTGCAGCAGTACAAACAAGAATGAAAGGATGCTATCCATGTCTAGCGAAACAAGATCTACGCCTCTCGACCCGATCACGCCGGAGAGCGCCGTGGTATTGATCGTCGATCAGCAAGAGCGATGGTTCACCAGAATCTATGAGCCAGAGCAGACGCAGCGCCACCTGCTCGCCCTCGCCCGCGCAGCCAAACTGCTGGGAGTGCCAACCGTCCTGACGACGAATATGGCTGCGGGCTTCAATGGGCCACAAGTGCAGGCGCTCAGCGAAGTCTTTGAGGGCCAGGAAGTGATAGACCGCACGATTATCGATGCCTGGCAGGACCTGCGTGTTCATGAGGCCGTTGTGGCTACTTCACGCAAGAAGGTCATCATCGCGGGCACCGGCTTTGAACTCTGCGCCACCTTGCCAGCTCTTTCCAGCTTGGCGGAAGGCTATGATGCCTATGTGGTCTACGATGCCTCTGGCCGCTTCGATCCGCTGCCCATAACAGGGATCACTCGTCTCTCTCAGGCGGGCGCTGTCGTGCTGGAGACCGGGCCGCTCGTCCTTGAGATGATGGCGGACAATACCCATCCTAAAGGAGGCGAGATCTACGCGATCCTTGCGTGAGAGATGAATCTTGAGAGCAGTGTCATACAACATTGGGAACAGGAGGAGCTATGAACCAGAGTGATGAGTATAATCGCCGCACGATTGAAGAATTCCGTGCGAACGGGGGCAAGGTCGAAGGTCACACCCACTTGCTTCTGCTCACGCACACAGGTGCCAGAAGTGGGAAGCGCCGCACCACACCAATGGGATATACACCCGATGGAGATCGCCTGATCGTGATCGCCTCCAACTTTGGCGCGCCGACGCATCCGAACTGGTATCGCAATCTGCTCGCTCACCCGGACGTCACCGTTGAGGTTGGAACCGAAACATTCGCCGCCACTGGCGTCGTCATACAAGGACAGGAGCGAGATCGGCTCTGGACCAAAGCGGTAGAGCTGCACCCGTATCTCGTCCCGCAGCAGGCGCAGACGCCGCGCCAACTTCCGGTGATCGCGCTCTCCCGACGAAAAGACTGAAGATGCAAGAAAGGAGGTTCTCATGCCAATCGTTGGGTATTCAGCAGCCCTGGAGCAATTTCATCCCACCGATCTCCTGCATTGGTGCCAGGAAGCAGAGCAAGCCGGATTTGGCGGCGCGATGGCCGCCGACCACTTCCATCCCTGGGTGCCACAGCAGGGGCAAAGTTCCTTCGCCTGGTCGTGGATGGGCGCTCTGGGCCTGGCGACCTCGAAGCTCACCTTTGGACCAGGCGTCACCAGCGTCTCCTACCGCTACCATCCAGCGATCATCGCGCAGGCGTCCGCCACCCTTGCCGCCATGTACCCTGGCCGTTTCTGGTTAGGTATGGGGACCGGTGAAGCGCTCAACGAGCATGTTGTCGGTGGTGAGTGGCCCGAGGCAGCAGTACGCCTGGAGCGCATGATGGAGTCCGTCGAGATCATCCAGCAACTCTTCACCGGGAAAAAGGTGCGTTTCGCGGGCCAGCATCTCAAAATGGAGAGTGCCCGCCTCTACACACGACCAGCAACGCCCTGTCCGATCTACATTGCCGCCTCCGGCCCCAAGGCAGCCGAAACCGCCGGGCGCCTGGCTGATGGTTTCATCACCCCTGCCGCGCCACACGAAAAGCTGAAACGGTTGATCGAACACTTCGAGAAGGGCGCCCACGAGGCCGGGAAGGATCCCAGCACCATGCCCAGGCTGTTGCAGTTACATGTGTCCTGGGCCTCTACCCGGGAGGAAGCGGAACAGCAGGCGCTTCAAGAGTGGCCCAACGGTGGCATCAGCGCCCCCAAGCAGGATATTCGCTCACCTGAAGATCTCGCCGAATTCGCAAAACTGGTGCGTCCAGACCATTTCAACGGCCGCGTCTTTATCTCGACCGACCTGGATGAGCACCGCCGACACATCCAGGGTTTCTTCGACCTGGGCTTCAACGAGGTCCACGTCCACAACGTCGGTCGCAACCAGAGCGAATGGATCCGTGCCTACGGAGAATCCGTCATCCCCACCCTGGTCTCGTAGGGCCGGAGTGGTAGAAAGAGATGCAAACTGTTTGACAAAGTGGAAAGGATGCTCCCCAGTGAAACGAGCGGCAGACGCCTGCCAGATCTGCGGCAAGGTGGGGAGTTGAGGAGCATACCACCACATCACACAAAAAGAAAGAGGCATCCTATGTTTTCTGAACAAGAGCTGGCGTTCCTTCAGACTCAACGCATTGCCAGGATCGCCACCGTCGCCCCTGATGGACAACCCACAGCTGATGCTGTCGGCTTCTCCTTTGATGGGACGCACTTCTACGTTGGCGGTCATAACATCACCGCCACGCGCAAGTACCAAAATGTGGTGGCAGGCAATAAGAAAGTCTCGCTGGTCATTGACGAGCTCAAGTCGGTGCAACCCTGGCTGGCTCTGGGAATCAGGGTCGAAGGCGAGGCCGAGGCCCTGGAAAGTCAGGCCCACTTTGGCCCAGGCATCTATCTTGTGATTACCCCGAAGGTTTCCTGGAGCTGGGGAATCGAGGAGCAGAAGGGGAAAGCAGGCTCGAAGAAAACGGTCTGGGAATAAGGGAAGAAGGTCGAGCGGAGGCCACTGATTCATTTTCCGCTCGATCTTTTTTCAGTACGAGCAAGGAACCAGCGCGATGACAACAGCGGCTCAAACCTTCTATGGCACCTCCAAGTTGCAAGGGGGGACCCGCGAGCAGGTGCTCGCAGGCCAGGTGATCAAGATCAACCCGGCACTGGTCACGCTGACAGACGGGCTGATCGATCAGATGGACCCACAGACGCTGCAACAGCAGATCTGGCAGCGAGTGGTGGATTTACTGGCCTACAAGATCCGCACCTTCCATGTGGATCTCAACTTCGACGACTACATGGGCTTCGGGCAGACGCGACCGCAAAGCAACCTCGCGGTGTTCACGCCTGCCTTCCTGGAACGCCTGAGTCTGCTGATCGCATCACATGGGGGCTTCCTCAACCTGCATCTGCTGACCGATTTCCCCCAGCACCACCTCATTGAGTGGGCGAGTCTTCCCCCGGGGGCGATCTGCTTTCAGTTGGAGGTGGTCAAGGACCGCCGACGGCTCGAACAGCTCGTCAGCCAGATCGAGGCACTGGGAGCCTGCGCCAGCCCGGTGATTGAGACGGTGGGAAGTGAGCATCTGCACCCGCTGCCACCACAACAGGTGTACTCCCTCCTCACGCCACTGCTTCCTGCTCTTGGGATGCTGACATTCCAGGCAGCAGGCACCGCTTCGCGGTCCAACAGGCCTTCCGGGCATTTTGCCGGAGCTGCTCTGGCTTCCTATTTGGCATTGCTCCCTGACTCCTTCACAGGAACTCTGCAATTCCAGGGCGGGATTACCACCCAGACCATTGGTCTTGCCGTCCAGATGGGAGCAGAATTTCTCGTGTGCGGTACACAACTGTTCCGCAATCGTGAGGGGCTCTCAGCACAAGCCATCATTGATATGCTGCTCACAGAGGCGGCCAGCGCCCTTCACGGGGGTACAACCAGAGGTGCGACATGCTAGCGCCACCCTTGCCAGGATGGTCACCGTGGACCTCGTCATCCAGTCATTGGCCGGCCTCTGCGAAGTGGCGAAAGAAGACAACAGCGCGGGCAGTCAAGAGCCTGCCCCGCAGGCTTCATAGCTCAACTTCCGACGTGACTTCGCCTACCCAACCGAGAAAGGATCCTCCCTATACGACAAGAGACAAGGACACGCTTGTCGAAGAAAAGCGGAAGAGGAGATCTGATATGAGCATCCAAACATTCACGATCACCATTGCTCAAAGCACTCTTGACGACTTGCGCGAACGCTTAGCTCGCACCCGCTGGCCCGACGAGGTGGAGGGAGTCGGCTGGGACCATGGCACGAACTTAGCCTATCTCAAGGAGCTGGTGGACTACTGGCAGCACACCTTTGACTGGCGGGCACAAGAGGCGAGGCTCAATGCGTTCCCGCAGTTCCGCGCCGACATCGATGGCGTCCACATCCATTTCGTCCATGAACGGGCACGTCACGGGAGCGGGATCCCACTGATCTTGACCCATGGCTGGCCCAGCTCCTTCATCGAGCTGCTTCCGCTCGTGCCACTCTTGACTGATCCACAGGCCCACGGCATTGACGGTCCAGCCTTTGATGTCGTCATCCCATCGCTGCCGGGCTACGGCTTCTCTGAGCGGCCCAAACGTCAGGGAGTGACCACTCACTACACCGCAGGTCTATGGCACCGCCTCATGCGCCGACTCGGATACGAGCGCTACGGAGCAGGAGGCGGGGACTTTGGAGCAGCGGTCGCCACGTTTATGGCGCTCTCCGACCCCAAACCATTGCTCGGCATCTACTTGAGTAACTTGGAGCTCGCACCCTACACCGGCCCGGGATCGCGACCGCTCTCAGAAGACGAGCGCGCGTTCCTGACGCAGTATCAACACTGGTCTGAGGTGGATGCCGGCTACAAAGCGATTCAATCAACCAAGCCCCAGACGCTCTCCTACGGGTTGAACGATTCACCGGTTGGTTTGGCCGCCTGGATCGTGGAGAAGTTCCGCGCGTGGAGTGACTGCAATGGCGATGTTGAGCGCCGTTTCAGTAAGGATGAACTGCTCACCAACATCATGATCTACTGGGCGACAGAGACGATCATGCCCTCTATCCGGGACTACTTCGATAACAGGTGGTTCGGAGTCACGCTTGGCCCACAGGATTTCGTCACAGTCCCAACCGCGGTCGCCGTCTTCGCTCACCAATTCGTCTCTGATGGTGTCCCTCCTCGTGAGTGGGCAGAGCGGCTCTACAACGTCTGTCAGTGGACACCCATGCCCAGCGGCGGACACTTCGCTCCCACCGAAGAGCCTGAGCGCCTCGCACGTGACATCGCGACCTTCTTCGCTACACTCTGAGTCCTTGTGGCATTCGCTCGATGGACACTCGTGCGAGCCGAGACAGGGACCCGCGTGAGCATCCACGAGCCGAGCAACCAAAACACTACATCGTGCTGAACTCCCTCCTTTGCGCGAGAATGAGGTACGCTACCACATCCTCTTTTTTGAGGCAAAGTGGCAAGGTTATTTGGCAAAGTACAAGCTTATCAGTCTCCCATTGCTCTTTGGGATATGCACAGCTTTCATCTTCTGCATCTCCAATATCTCCGCTGTTGGTCTCGATGCTCCTTGCAGCACAATTGATCTTGTAGGACGTTACGCATCACCTCTGCTGTTAGCCTTGCCATTCATTTTCGCAACTCCCTTTACGATCCTCAGTATGTATCGGCAAGAAATAGGTACGAGCATCGCTCAATTCCAAAACGGAGATGGCAGTTCTTCGCAACCGCCATCGTCTCCAGTCCCTTCTCGTCCATCTTTTTCAAGAGTGAAACAGATATTTGCTGTATTACTTCTGCTCCTATGTATACTGGGTTATACATATGTGCAGACGAGTGCAGGATATACCTTCCAAACGTCCGGCTGCGTTGTTGCTCCAGCAAATAATGATCCAATCATCGCATATATGCAACGTAAGCATATCCACTATGCCTGGGCATCTTTTTGGATTGGCAATCCTATCATTTTTAAGACCAATGGCAGTATTATTGTTGCTGATCCCCGCATCATTACCACTCCCCGTATATTTAAGAGCCGTATTGCTGCCTTTACTGATGCTGTCGTTCACGCGGTCCGTCCCAGCGTACTCACACTTGTTCATTCCAATGATCTCTATCCACTACTCCTGCAAAGACTTGATGCAGAACAAGTTACATACCAGGTAATGCGCTTCCCGTCGGAACCAGGTGTCGACCTCCTTGTAGTGACACCATTGAGCCGAGCTATCTCACCTTTCGAGTCACATTCTCTCGGTGCATCGTTTGGTGGCTGCTAGTATTATGCTAACTTGACGCTCCTCTACACCCGGTGCTATCCTGCCAATAGTATGCGGGAGCATAGCGCTCCCATCTGACAGAGTTGTCGAGAGGAAAATAGTCTTATGGGCATTATCGAAACACGGATAGACCGCAATAGTCCCGAATTTCAAGAGAACATACACCACTTCCAGCAAATAATAGATCAAGTCAGCGAGCGTATTCAATTGGTACAGCAGGGTGGAGGCGAAGAAGCCATCGCTAAACATCGCAAACGCAATAAATTGCTGGCACGCGAACGCATCCAAGTGCTCTGTGATCCAAATACGCCCTTCCTGGAACTCAGCCCACTAGCGGCATGGGATATGTACCATAACGAGGCGCCTTCGGCGGGTATCGTCACAGGCATCGGGTTGGTGGAAGGCCAGGAATGCATGATCGTCGCCAATGACGCGACCGTCAAGGGTGGCACCTACTATCCAATGACCGTAAAGAAACATCTTCGCGCCCAGGAGATCGCCGAACAGAATCACCTGCCCTGTATCTACCTGGTCGATTCGGGCGGCGCTTTTCTGCCATTGCAGGCCGACGTCTTTCCCGACCGTGAACACTTTGGGCGCATCTTCTATAACCAGGCACGCATGTCGAGCCAGCGCATACCCCAGATTGCCGCCGTTATGGGTTCCTGTACTGCGGGCGGCGCATATGTTCCGGCCATGAGCGATGAAACGGTAATTGTGCGGGGCAACGGCACCATTTTCCTGGGTGGGCCACCCTTGGTAAAGGCGGCAACGGGTGAAGAGGTTACTGCGGAAGAACTGGGTGGCGCCGATGTTCATAGTCGTATCTCTGGCGTAACCGATCACTATGCCCTCAATGATGAACACGCCCTGGCTATATGCCGCAGCATCGTCACCAATCTCAACCGACGCAAGTACATCCCCTGGGATATTGCTCCCCCAGTACCACCACGCTATGATCCCAACGACCTCCTGGGCATTATCCCGACAGACAATCGCAAGAGCTATGATGTGCGCGAGGTGATAGCGCGTATCGTCGATGGCAGCAAATTCCACGAATTCAAAGAACTCTACGGTGTAACGCTCGTTTGTGGTTTTGCCCGGCTCATGGGCTACCCGGTAGGCATTATAGCCAATAACGGCATTCTCTTCTCAGAGAGTGCACTCAAGGCCACGCATTTCATCGAACTATGCGCACAACGCCAGACGCCGCTCATCTTTTTACAGAATATTACGGGATTCATGGTCGGCCGCCAGTACGAGAGCGGCGGTATTGCCAAGGATGGAGCGAAAATGGTGATGGCGGTGGCCAATGCGCCGGTGCCACGCTTCACAGTGATTATAGGGGGGTCATTCGGAGCAGGCAACTACGGAATGTCCGGGCGGGCCTATTCGCCTCGACAGTTGTGGATGTGGCCCAATGCGCGTATCTCGGTGATGGGTGGAGAACAGGCCGCCAGCGTACTGGTAACGGTACGCAAAGAAGGGTTGGAGGCACGAGGCAAATACATGAGTGAGGAGGAAGAAGTCGCTTTCAAACAACCCATTCTTGATAAGTACGAGAATGAAGGTAATCCTTACTATAGCACTGCCCGTCTATGGGACGATGGCATTATTGACCCGCGTGATACGCGTACAGTGCTGGCCCTGGGTATTGCAGCATCTCTTAATGCACCCATGCCTGATACGCCATTTGGAGTATTCAGGATGTAGAAAGACAGAAGAGGTACATATGATGGCATATACACACATCGCCGTTGAACGCAGCTTCCAGGATAAGATTGCCACCATCACTATGCAGCGTCCAGAAGTACATAACGCCTTTAACGGGCAGCTGATCCAGGATCTACAGATCGCTTTTACCGACCTGGCTCCTGATGAAAAACTCCATGCCGTGGTATTGACCGGCGCAGGCCCATCTTTTAGTGCAGGGGCAGACCTGAGTATGATGAAAGAATCGGCGACCTTTACCCAGGATCAAAATTTGACCGACGCCCTGCGGCTGTCCGACCTCTTTGATACCATCAATAGCTTCCCCTGTCCGGTGATAGCGCGTGTCAATGGTACGGCGATGGGAGGCGGTGCGGGCTTGATTTCCGTCTGCGATATCGTCATTGCTGCCGAGAGCGCTCGCCTGGCCTTCAGCGAAGTCAAGCTAGGCATTGCACCAGCCGTTATCTCGCCCTATGTAGTACGCAAGATCGGTGAGACACATGCCCGTGTCCTCTTTGTCACTGGAGAACGCTTCAGCGCAGTGCGTGGTCGCGATATTGGCCTGGTGCATACCGTCGTCCCCCTGGAGGAACTCGATGCCGCTGTCGAGAAGACCTTGCGTGAATTACTGAGCAGCGGGCCACAGGCGTTGCGTGCCTGTAAAGCGCTTGCTTTGACCGTTGGGCGTATGGATCACGATACGGCCAGGCATTATACGGCTGAGATCATCGCTAAATTGCGTGTCAGCGCCGAGGGACAAGAAGGGATGCAGGCATTTTTGGAGAAGCGGAAGCCGAACTGGGTATCATAGCAAACTTAGATCTCCGCTGGCCCAAGCTCGCTGGGCTAATACTTTCTAGCCACCACGTGATCCAATCCTGGAATCAGTCTTCATGGAAGAAGTCAAAAAAAGTAAATTTACTCCAAGGAACTTTTCTTCTACTTAATGCGTGAAATAAGCGGAGTATCTACTGGAGAGGACGAAGTATTACAGTGATACAAACCCTGCTTTGAAAAAGCCAGGCATGAGACGGAGAGTACACGACCATCGCATAGCTGCTGCAGGCAACCAGGTGTAGAAATTGCTATCTCCTCTCTATCCAGTGGAATGCCTATATGAAAGGAGGAAAATTTTGACAACTATAGGACGTCCAATTGTGGTAGGTATATTTAAAGAAGAGATGGCGGCGAAGAATGTTGTAGATGTACTGCACGACGCGGGATTTAGCGATGACTAGATAGGGGTTGCCATACCTGGCGGAGAGCCGATAACTCATAATATTCTCAACGACCTGGTGAACATAGGCCTACCAGAGGAGGAAGTCAATTACTACATGCGAGAGTTTGAGGCTGGTCGTAGTATCGTTTGGGTCAGACATGATGGCCGCCAATCGGAAGTTGCCAGCACCCTCATACTGTATGGAACAAGAATACACGAGTACTTTATGAGTAGGTTCAATGCACCAGATTCTCCCAATGAAAGGGGAGGAAACCAATATGAAGCTTTTCAAGGTTCCCCATCTAGCACTCCATCAAACAAATCCTCCCCACTAATAGCTGAAGAGACAACAGCGAACGAAATGCCTTCCTGGATGAGAATTCTCAAGGATGCTGGTTTCGAGCACCTGATTTAGTAAACCTGCATTTGACCATAAGACAAAAGACGCTACTATAGACAGACAAGAGACGTGAGAGAGACGCAAACATAGACGTCAATTGATATGCCCAGGAGACGTTCCGACAGACACCTGCATGTTACAGTTAACTTGCACCTGGTAAGGTCCGGTCATGGCAAGCGAAACTGGCCTCAGGATCAACTTCAAGATGAGGGCGATAATGGATTCATTAGAACCCGACTCACAATCGTTCATTGTCAAAGTCTGGGTTGAAGATAGCGCCGGGCATGCTGATCGGGGCGTATGGCATGGACATATCACACATGTGCCGAGTCATGAGCGCCACTATCTGAAGAACCTCGACGAGATTTCGGACTTCATCGCACCTCACCTGGAAGCAATGGGTGCAAAACCCGGCACGCGCTGGCGGTTGAGACGTTGGCTGAAAAGCCTGATTCGGCGCGGTTAAGCGCTGACTAACTCTGACCGACTGCGCGGGTGCAAAGATCAGGTGACTGTTGGACGTCACCTTGAACAACGGTAGGTTGACCAGTCGAGCAAAATGTGGCTGGTAGACCCACACAACTAATCTATGGAGGTTCTAAGAATGCCTATTACTCAAATTTCCGTCCCACCAGATTCAGAAACGTCAGACGGCAAACTCGTTGCGAATTTTCTCCCCCCAAATGCGGAGTGGACACGAGGCGACATGGAGACGGACTTTCCTCCCTCACTCCTTCACACTGATATTGCAGCGATCATCCGACAGCCGGAGCCAGGGGAAGCACCCGGGGATGCGGAGGCAATTGTTGAGGTAAATGACCCGTGGGAGGTGGATGTTCGATGGGAGTTCAATGGGAAAGCAGCCTGCTTTATCAAAGGCGTGTTTCGCGTCAAGCTCTTCCTTGAATCCTTAGGGGATGACGACTTGGATCGTGAGGCCAAGTACCCGCGTGACATTCCCGTTGATGGACGAGCAGATACTTATCACGTTCAATTTAAAATCGCTCCAGACGAGCTGAAAGTGGAAGATGATGAAGGAACCCCTTTCCAGTTGACAGTGGCCGTAATCTTGATGGTAAACTGCGGTCCCAACGGATCACTAGTTCCGGGTCCTGTCCTTGGCAAGGTCAACCTCCCTCTAATCCAGGCTTTCAGGGAGGTGGCTCCTGCCTTCATCCCATAGAACTGAGCGTTGGAGCAGCCACAGTGCCCTGGCCGCTAGGGAACAATGAAGAGTTTTGACTAGGGAAAAGGGTTCGTTGAATCACATTCATTTACTCCCGCTGGAATGCCCACCACGCCAGCGGGAGCAACTTGTAAAGGAGTCAAACAGGTAACTGCAAATACTACTCTGTGAGACACATCACAGGGCAGGAGAAGTGCCACCTGTAAAGGCGCTTGAAGCATAGTATCCTGGGTAGGATACTATCATCAGGTTTCTCCTGTGATTTGATAGCTACCCAATTTGATGAGGGAATATCCATGGTCAGGAAGCGTTCACCTACTAATGGGGATGCGGAGCCACCCAGGATCGATAATCTCAGGCTCATCAATGGCATCGGTCCGGCAGTCGAAAAACGGCTGAATGGTGTCGGTGTCTTCACCTTTGCCCAACTTGCCGCCCTACCGCCTGCTGACATAGCAGCAGCGCTTGCCGACCTGACTGGCCTCTCATCTGAGCGCATCATCAAACAAGATTGGATTGGCCAGGCACGCAAATTGGCAGCAGAATCGGCAACAAGCGAAGCTCAAAGGGTTGTCGAGGCTCCGGTCGAGCCACCAGCAGTCATAGAACACGCTCAATCTGCTACACTTTCAGTAGAGTCAGAAAAGGATGCGGTGCCATCAAGGGAACGTTATCATCCCACTACGTTCACGCTTGAATTCTTGCTTGATGAAGACAACAATATACACAGCACACATGTTCTGCATGTTCAGAGTAAGCGTGAGGATACCTGGACGGGTTGGCAAAAAACACAGCTTGTAGACTTTCTCAGCCAGAGCGCCGGGCTCAACATTCCGTCAGATGAACCGGCTCTTCTAAGTGCTAAAGAACCTGATCACGCGCCTGCAGTAGTTGAGGAATCTCATCACGCGCCTGTGCTAGTTACTGGGAGCGAGCCTCTTACCCCATTGGCGGCACAGCCCAGGCTGGCTGGTACATTACGCGTGCGCGAAATGGAGATGATAGGAGTCGAATCAAGTAGCCCTCGCAGGAATCTAACCCGCGATGAACCTTTTGGTGTCCGCCTCACACTTGACCTTACCGAGTTGCAGGTGCCGGGCAATACTCCCCTTAACTACAAAGCATCCATATACGGCAAGGACCTGAGCAGTCGTTCAAGTCTCGCTTTAGGGAAAGCACAGGGCACCATTATACCGGCTGATACAGTCACCATCAAGGTTGAGAGGAACACTTTGCCAGAGGGTATTTACCAGCTTGCAGCCACAGTTATACTTGGACTGCCAGGCATGAAACCCAAAGTAAGGCCTGGCACTACAGCCTTAATAAATGGTGGTCGGGTCGAGGTCTTTTAACGACAAATGTACGGCTGGGCAAAGTTTGATCCCTTTCGACAACAAGTGCTCCATGTCACTTCCTGAAGCAGATGACGAGGAAGCATACCATCTGCTTCAGAAGCAAGGGCGCACTCTTCCAGACAAAATCATTGATAATTGCTCAAGACTAGCTCAACTTTCTGAATACTCTGTTGTACCTGGTTCTGGAGATCAGCCAGGGATTCCTCGAGGCACCTGAGGTGACCAAGAACATCAATCAACGGCATAGTTGATACTGCGAGCGAAGTATTGGTTTTGTTCGGTGCTGGCATTAGCTCAAGTTCATTGAGCTGGTCTGCCTGGATCTGCCTGTAGAGTGCCAAAGTGCTTTTGGATGGTTTGACGCCCAGTTCCTCTTCCAGAGCTGCAGCGCATCTTTCATATTGCCGTAACGCTTCCGCCCGGTCGCCGAGCAGGTAGTACAGGCGCATTAGCCGCCGGTGAGTGCGCTCACGGGCCCGGTCGTAGCACATAATACGCATCCCGTATAACAGGCTCGTCTCATAATCGTTATGCGCTTCGCAATAGCTCATGAGTTTATCGAGCATGGCCAGGTACATGCTCTGGAGGCGCTCACGCTCGAGCAGGCACCAGTCCTGGTACCAGCCCTCCAGCAAGGGACCCTGGTAAAGCTGCACTGCCTCCTGCAAGGCCTGTACTCTTTGGAAATCCAATTCCTGTCCTGGCACCTTCTGCACAAGGTCAAAGGCCTTTTCAAACACCACCACGTCAAGCCAGAAGTTCGCTTGCGAGTTAAGTTGGACCCATTCCGGCTCGACCTGCAAGACACGATCGTTCATAGGTTCGGTTTGGGAACCCAGGGCGGATTGAAGCTGCCAGATGGCTTGCCGCAGGTTCTTTTTTGATTGAATGGTAGTAGTATCAAGCCAGAGTAAGCCAGCCAACGTTTCACGAGGAAGAGAATGATCCCGGTGCAGTAGAAGGTAGCAAAATAGTTCCTGCACCTTACGGGCGTCGAAACCTTCTAACACCTGCTCATTGCGCCGGACGCTGAATTTTCCAAATAATTGGAAACTTAGCGTGGACATAATAGCACTTCTCCCTAGTAAGCATGCTCATTTACGCACTCAAAAATAACTGCTTGTCACAGGCGCAACTAAAAGGTGCCAGAGAGAGCAATTCACTTGCTAACCGGCTGAAGCGATTGTTATGGAAACTGCCCCATATTAGCGGTCATCAGATTAACGATGTACCACTCAGTTTTTAGAGGATGAGAGGATTCTATCGGAATAAGTATAACATAAAAATAAGAAGAACTGTAGTGATAAAAGCAGGTGATTCCCACAAGCCTGCGAGATAGCAGACGAAGCGCTACGTTCAGACTCAGCATTTAGCTACAGCATATGCTGATAGTATGAACCGATCCTTTGAAAATGCTGAGATGAAACTGAGAAGAGTAGAAGATTAAAGCGCCTTGCGGGCCGTACCCTTGTTGAGGGGAAGTTCAATGATAAAGATACTGCCCTTACCCAGCCGTGACCGGCACCAGATACGGCCGGAGTGTCGTTCAACAATATCTTTGCAGATAGTAAGGCCGAGACCCAGGCCACTTTTTACCGTGGTCTGAACATCCGAACCACGGTAAAACGGCTCAAAGATACGCGATTGCTCATTCTTAGGAATACCCGGGCCGCTATCATAGACCTCTATGCTGCCTATATCACGGTGCTGGTCTACCAGTACCTTTACTGGGCTACTTTCTGGAGAATATTTCAAGGCATTACTGACAAGGTTGATCACTACCTGTTCCAGCCGGTCATTATCCGCTTGCAGCATAATAGGGGTCGGAGGAGCAGCCAGTTCAATAGTACGGCCTGTAAGGAGACGCTGTTCTTCGACTACTTCGCGGCACACATCTATCAGATTGCATGCTTCTAGCCGCAATTGAACCTTGCCAGCACGCACATGGTATACATCGAGCAGGTCATCTACCAGCGCGTTGAGGCGGCGTGTCTGACCATTAACGCTCTCTAAGGCGCTGCGCATGGTTGCCAGTTCATATGATAGTTCCGGCATCTTCGACAAACGACGCAGCATAAGCTGAACCTGCCCCAGAATGGTAGTCATAGGGGTTTTCAGTTCATGAGAGGCCATAACAAGAAAATGTTCTTTCAGTTGCCTTTCTTGCTCAGTCTCATCATGCCTTTCCGGTTCAAGAGCAATAACCCCTGTCCGGTCTACTGTTCGCTGTTTAGCTAGAGTCTTGCCAGCGAGTGCAGAAATAATGAAAGCAAATACTCGCCAGATAAAGTGCAGTATCCTGACGCTTAATCCAACGAAAGGTATACTTAAAAGATAGATGACGATAGGCTGAAGCGCGCTGGGAAGCTTGTCGGTAATGTATTTATATCTATTTGTTATCGGCTGAGAATGCGTCAAGACAGGAGATCGGCTGGGCTGGTTCAAATGGGTCATTTGCATACCTCCTCCTGTCTATAAGCATCCTTGTTGCACTTGAGGTTGAGAATTTCCCCTATCAGGCACTCATAGGGTTACACGAAGTACTTCAAGCTTGCGTTTCATGATGGGTTACGTAGTGATTTGTCAGAACGAGCATGCATATAGTAAGATGAGACACAGACAATGAGCCGGAGTTCATGTATTGCCATCCCTGGCTTGTTGATTCGAAACACTATGATGAATAAACAGCACTCGACATACCAAAGAAGTCAGGTGTTATAGCATGTTTACAAAAATACTAATTGCCAACCGCGGAGAAATAGCCGTTCGCATCATGGCGACTTGCCGCGAAATGGGTATACGCACCGTAGCCGTGTACTCCGAGGCTGACCGCGACGCACTGCATGTCCGAGAGGCTGACGAGGCCTATGCTATCGGTCCGGCACCTGCAGCACAAAGCTATCTGCGTATTAATGCCATAGTTGAAGTAGCTAAAAAGAGTGGAGCCCAGGCTATCCATCCCGGCTACGGTTTTCTTGCTGAGAATATGGCCCTGGTCGAGGCGTGCGAAGACGCTGGCGTGATTTTCATTGGGCCACCAGCTTCCGCCATGCGCCTGATGGGATCAAAAATTGCCGCCAAGCAACTGGCAGTCTCAGTTAATGTACCGGTTATCCCTGGCTACAATGGTGAGAGCCAGGACGATGTAGTACTGGGGCAAGAGGCTGAGCGCATTGGCTTTCCCTTGCTCATCAAAGCCTCAGCAGGTGGCGGGGGAAAAGGCATGCGCGAAGTACATGGAGCCGCCGACTTCTCCGAGCAGCTAGCCGGAGCCAGACGCGAGGCGCTGGCAGCTTTCGGAGAAGGAACCGTCTTTCTTGAGCGCTTGATCCAGCAACCTCGGCACGTCGAGATACAGGTGCTTGGCGATACTTTTGATAATCTCATCCATCTTGGCGAACGAGAATGCTCTATACAGCGTCGTCACCAAAAGATCGTTGAGGAGAGTCCATCTGTCGCTCTGACTCCTGCTCTACGTGCCGGGATGGGAGCGGCCGCTGTGCGTATTGCCAGGGCTGCCGGATACATCAACGCCGGTACGATAGAATTTATACTTGACGCCGATGGAAACTTCTATTTTCTTGAGATGAACACACGCCTGCAAGTTGAGCACCCGGTCACCGAGTTCGTGACGGGCATAGATCTGGTCCGCCACCAGCTGCTTATTGCATCTGGCCAGCCACTTCAACTGACCCAGGATCAGATTAGCCCGCGTGGACACGCCATCGAGATGCGTCTCTATGCAGAAGATCCCGAGCAAAACTTCCTGCCCTCTACAGGTAAGGTAACACGCTTTATTAAACCAGAAGGACCAGGTATCCGCGTCGACAGTGGTATTGAAAGTGGTGATGAAATCACGCAGTTCTATGACCCGATGATCGCTAAAATGATTGTCTATGGGGAAGATCGCGCTGCGGCCATTGAACGCATGCAACGAGCACTAGAGCAGACCGCGGTATTCGGCGTCAAGACAAATGCAGCACTTCTGTATAGTATTGCCACACATCCTGCCTTTGAGGAAGGGAGTACGCATACCAGCTTTCTGGCCGAACATGCCTTGATTGGCAATAATACCGGGCAACAGCATGTACCAGGTGAGGTGCTGATTGCAGGAGCGTTATCGGAGATTGCGGGAGATCCAGGATTGAACAGTGACGGCCGTGCCCAACCTTCAAATTCCGCCCCCACTTCCCCTTGGAGCATGCTGGGACCGTGGCGCATGATAGGCGAAGCAAGGCGAGTGATCTACTCTTATCAAGGCAAAGAACATAGTGTGGCTATCAGACCAACAGAGGATGGGTCTGGTGAATGGAGCGTCCAGGTCGACAACCAACCAGCAGAAAACATCACATGTGTATTTGGTAACGATGACCTTGTTTTGCTGCGACGGAGAGCAGCACAGATACAGGCCTACGTACAACATGCAGGTAACGAGACACAGGTAAGCTTACACGGACACATGTACCGTTTAGAAGAGCGTCAACCACCGAATGTAGATACCGCCGCACGGGGAAGCAACCCTGCTCATGCACAGAAAGTGCTTCCTGCCCCCATGGCGGGAACCATCGTCAAAGTACAGGTACACGAAGGTGATAGCGTTGAACAACGCCAGGTCCTGGTGATCCTCAGCGCTATGAAGATGGAGCATACCATTGTGGCCCCTTATGCAGGTAAAGTGCGCCGTGTACATTATCAAGAGGGGGCGGTCGTCAAAGGCGGAGCAGCCCTTGTTGAAATGGAGTGAACTACCACTGGGCTAAAGACCCGGTGGCTTCTTCGGAAGCCCAAGTTCACCAGACTCAGCCCCAGAAATGGGAACTCCGTTCATGTGGTCATGACACCTGCGGTTGACGCATCAGACCGCTGCTCTGTCGCCTGGGTTTAAGTAAGACTGGGGAAAAGTTCGGTGATCCAGGTGCAAAAAGCCGTGTGAACATTGTCGAGATGAAGTCGGACTCGATTGGTGGTCACAGCCAACCGATACGCACCACCTGCTGGTTGCAGCAGAGCATTTTTCCGAAAGGAACTGTTTATGTGTCTTGTGTATGTCCTGACGCCAGATGGCCAGCCCTTGATGCCGTGCGCCCCGGCCGTTGCTCGGCTCCTGCTCAAAGGTGAGAAAGCCAAGGTGGTACGACGCACTCCCTTTACTATTAAGCTCTTCACTCATCCAAAGCACGCTTATACTCAACCCCTCACCTTAGGCATGGATACGGGGAGCGCTGTGGCAGGAGTCGCAGTGGCGAATGAAGAGGGAGCGATCTTCTATCTGGCTGAAGTGGAAATGCGCAACGATATTGCGGCTACGATGAAAGAGCGAGCGTCCAAACGGCGCAATCGTCGCCAACGCAAAACCCGATATCGAGAGGCGCGCTGGCGCAATCGTCGCAACTCCATCAGGGCAGATCGGTTTTCTCCGACCATGAGAAGTAAAATCGACGGACATCTGCGCGAGGCCCGCTTTGTGCAGGCGCTCTTGCCGATCAGCAGTCAGGTACTGGAAACCGGAACGTTTGACCCTCATGCCCTCAAACACCCGGAAGTTTTGCAGCAGAAGTGGTTGTATCAAAAGGGGATCAACTATGGTTTTGCCAATACCAAAGCATATGTACTGACCCGTGACGCCTACACCTGTCAACATTGTCAGGGCAAAAGCCGTGATCGACGGCTAGAGGTGCATCACCTCGTTTTTCGCAGCCAAGGGGGCAGTGATGAGGAGGCCAATTTGTTGACGTTGTGCAAAACCTGTCATGACCGTGTGCATGCCGGAACGATCAGTTTGAAGCAGAGAGGCAGAAAAAAAGGCGGGCTGGCCCATGCAACGCAGATGAACAGTATTCGTGTCCAATTGTTGAAACGACTGGGGGCCGAAGAAACGTGGGGGTTTGTCACAAAGGAGCATCGCCTTCTGGCAGGTCTGCCTAAAACCCACGCCAACGATGCCGCCGTAATTGCCACACGAGGAAAAACGCCGCAGTTTCGTACCATGCAGGTGATCCTGAAAAAATGCATTCCTGCTGGAGATTATCAGCAAACGAAGGGAGTGAGAAGTGAGCAACCGATAACCACTGGTAAGATCAGAGGGTTTCGCAAGTTTGACAAAGTCTGCTATGGTGGTCGGGAGTACTTTATCAAAGGGCGTATGTCTACGGGCTATGCCATTTTAATGGACATAGATGGGAAAAAGGTTGATTTAAAGCCTATCCCGAAATTTGAGCAGTTGAAGAGAGTGAGCGCTCGATCCTCATGGATGATCAGTCAAAGAATCATGCCAAGTTTCTTATCCTCTACCACGTAATCTTTGTTTGAAAGTACCGCAAAAAGCTACCTGTCTGCTATGGAAGTGCGGTAAAGCAGTTGTTTGAAGAAATTGCGGCTCGTTCAGCTTTTTCTTTTGAGGCGCTCGAAGTGGCTCAAGATCATATTCATTGCCTGGTGAAAAGCGAACCGCGAATCTCGCCACTGGCTATCGTGCAGAGATTGAAACAAGAATCTACCATTCAGCTTTGGCAAAGATACGAAAAAGAGCTTAAAAAGCATTTCTGGATGGAAAGGACGCTTTGGAGTGATGGCTATTTCTGCTGCACCATTGGAAATGCAAGCTAAGAAACCATTCGCCAGTACATTGAAAGTCAAGGGTGAAGCGCGGTGTTCATCCACGAGGCTAAAGACCTCGTGGTTTTCTCGTCGCACCTGTATAAAATTTCCTGGTCCCCCCGGACAGGATTCCCACGAGGGGTGCCAGGCTAAAACAAGAAAGGAAATTCTTGATGCAGATTGGATTTATTGGTATTGGAGTCATGGGTCGGCCAATGACCCTGAATCTCTTGAAGGCTGGATATAGCGTCACTATTTTTGCGCGCCATCCCGATAAACCAGAAGTGCAAGAGGTCATACACGCTGGAGCCAGGTTAGCCCCCTCACCTCGTGCTGTTGCTATAGCATCAGATATTGTAATTACGATGGTGCCCAACTCCATGCAAGTCGAAGAGGTGGTAGCAGGACCGCAAGGCATATTTGAGGGTGCGCGCAAGGGGCTAATTATCATCGATATGAGTACCATTGCTCCTACTGTAAGCCGTAAGCTGGCAGAGGCAGCCTCTGCCCTTGGCGCCCACTTTCTCGATGCTCCAGTCAGCGGTGGCTCGCAGGGCGCGGTGAGCGGGACGCTCACGATCATGGTTGGTGGGGAACGGGAGATATTTGAGCAAGTGCTGCCAGTCCTGGAGGCGATGGGCAAGAAAGAAAATATTTTTCATGTTGGGCCAAACGGCGCGGGAGAAGTTGTTAAAATCGTCAACAATATTCTCGTCGGAGCTATCGCTGCCGCAATAGCCGAATCATTCACCCTGGGAGTCAAAGCAGGGGCCGGCGTAGAGACGATGGCCAGGGTCATCGATGTCAGTGCCGGCGCAAGCTGGCAACTGGCCAATCAGTTTCCTTTACGAGCCTTCAGCGGCAATTTTCAACCTGGTTTTATGACCGATCTGCTGCACAAAGACCTGGGGCTTGCCCTTGACCTGGCTGCCGAAAATCAAATTCCCGTGGCAATGACAGCCCTGACGCGCCAGATGTACGAGATGCGTACAACATGTAGTGGCAGGGCTTGCCCCTGCCACGTAGTCACGTCATCTTGCCATTCTCTTGTTATTATCCCACTGCGAAGATCAGGTTATGTGAAAGCGACATGCCGAGCACCAGGACTGCGGCCAGGCCAAAGTAGAGAACGCTAAGAACAATGCGTTCTCCTAGAGGTACTGTATAGTAGGCTTTTGCTTCTGCTGTATTGGCACCAGCGCGGCGTGACCAGAACTGTATACCGGCCATGATGACAAAGAAGAGGAGCCATGGGGAAAAGTTGCCGTTGATCCACGACCAGATGAGAAAGCCCAGCAGCCCCAGGAAACCCACTATCCAGATACGCCGGTCAATGGCTGCTAAGATGCGCCCACCATCGAATGGCACAATCGGGATAAGATTAAACAGGTTGATGAAGAAGCCAAAGTAAGCGAGCGGCGCCCAGATGCTGCGGATATGGGGAGATTGCAGCGCAAGTAATAGACAAACGGACGAGGCAATGGCACCCGCTATAGGACCGGCAATACCGACTTCCGCTTCATCTTTCGCATTCTTAGGCATCTTGCTCATCAGAACCGCGGCGCCAAGCATAGGAATAAAGATCATGCCTCCAACAGGTAAGCCCTTCAACTTCATGACGAGGGCGTGCCCCATCTCATGGATAAAAAGCAATGCCACCAGCCCAACGGCGAAAGGCCAGCCAAAAAGGAATGAGTAGATCACAATCGAGACGATGGCACTGAAACCCGCAAAGCCAAACTTAAGGAAGATCGCCAGCCACTGGAATTTGAGCAGCGCAGCAAGCAGAGCCCCAATACCTCCCAGACCGGCCAAACCTCCTTTGCGTCTGATATTTCCCTCAACATTGCCGCGTTCAGCTGCATCACGCTGCTCAGAGCCGGCGTCCATCGTATAGCCCTCCATGCTTGATGGGCCACGATACTCCGGCATCAAAGCTGGATCGTAGTTATTGACAATGGTTGGGCCATGTTCATAGTCGGAATACGAGTTCAGCGGCTGCACAGGCTGAGCGGAACGAGGAGCTTTCAATGTATCTTTCTGGTAATAAGCAGGATCGGCATAATCACTTTCGTTCGAGGTTTCACTATATTCAGAAAAATCGCCAGGTTTCCAATGCATTGTTTGCCTCAATTTCGGCCGCGCTAGCATATCAATTTGTACTATCTTATCATACATTACGTAAAACAGATTGAGAAGTTGTGTTATTCCCTGCACAAAAGCCGAACGACGTGATTATTGCTCTGACGGTTTTTTTACACCTTCAAGATGAAGCCTCAATAGGTTGAGAGCAGCAAGTGCTGCGACACGCTTATTGTCCTCGCGGCTGCCACGCCAGCCTGGTCCCATGCCTGTAACAACGCCTTCTGGACCTTCTATGGCTATATGAACGGTACCAACAGGTTTATCTTCTTGCATGTCAGGACCAGCCACTCCTGTAATACCTAAGCCGAAGCCTGCCCCGAACCGTTCACGTATCGCGTGAGCCATGGCACACGCCGTCTCTTCACTGATCATTCCATATTGTTCTATAACCTCGTGCGGTACGCCCATCTGCTCCTTGACTTTAATACTATATGCTGTCACACCGCCGATGAAGTGCCTGGAACTGGTGGGAACATCGGCAATGGTACTGGAGAGCAGTCCTCCTGTAAGCGACTCCATGACAGCCAAAGATTGCTTTCGCGCCTGGAGGAGAGCGCCCACAACGTTTTGTAAGGTGTCTTTGCCGGTACCAAAGACGTGATGGCGCAGTATCTGCCGTACCTGTACCTCCATCTCGGCCACCTGCCGCTCGGCCTCCTCGCTGGTACCTGCTTTGGCGGTAATACGTACATCAATGGCATCAGACTTGGCATAGGTAGCAAGAGTGGGATTAGTGCTATGTATTAACCCATCCAGTCGCTCCTCTACGGCGGACTCTCCCAAACCGGAGACGCGAAGGATACGTGTAAAGATCAAGCCGCCAGTATACGGCCTCAGTCTCGGAATGGCCTCCTGTTCCCACATACGGTACATCTCTCTCGGCACACCCGGCATAGCAACAATGATATGCTTATCTTTTTCTACCCACCAGCCAGGAGCGGTGCCACGAGGATTAGGAAGAGCCTCTGCCGAGGGGATCAACGTGGCTTGCTTGACATTGCGTTCCGGCATCCTGGCATTGCGAGCCGCGAACATGCCTCGCAGTTCAGCTTCTAGTTTCGGGTCAACTTGCATTGTCTCATCCAGCAAAGCACTGATAGATTCACGAGCAAGATCATCCTCGGTCGGTCCCAGGCCACCCGTCATGATAATCAGGTCGGACCGCTCCCAGGCACGCCTTAACGTTTCAACGATGCGCCCCAGGTTATCGCCTACCTGCGAGACAAAGTAGAGATCGATCCCCAACGCGCTCAGACTCTGGGCAAGAAAAGTGGCATTGGTATCGGTAATGTGGCCCAATAGCAATTCAGTACCACACGAAATGATTTCTGCACGCACGGCTCCTCCAAAAAGGTTAATACTAGTGGTCATAATATAGGTCCCCATATCATATCATAAAAACGACGATCAATATATTGTGTTCGAGACATTAGAAAATCAATATGTTGTGCCAAAAGGCTTGTATTTACCGTTCTTTCCGAGTATACTGGGTAACGGAGGCTCAAAAGAAAATACGTCGAACGTCACTTACTCCATCCCAGGTGTACACGTGAGGTGGCGGGGATCCAGGATCATAGAATCTGAATATGAATGAAGGAGCAACAGAGACAATGTTAGAGCAGCAGAAGCAGACGCAGTTGGAGGGGATACGCCAAAAGGTTTTCATGGATAGATATTCTCTGAAAGATGCCTCGGGGCAGCCGTTAGAGTTTAATCCAGAGCATCTCTGGGCCAGGGTGGCACGAGGCATTGCCGCCGTGGAGCCGACGGAGGAGAAGCGAACTCACTGGGAAAAGCGTTTTTACGAAGCGCTGTCTGACTTTCAGTTCGTGCCAGGCGGTCGTATCCTGGCCGGAGCTGGTTCCGGCCACCAGGTAACATTTTACAACTGTATGCCGCCTGAGCAGGAAGTGCTGACAGCAGATGGTTATCGACCAATTTCCGAAATCAAGATTGGCGATCTTGTGGTAACACATCGCAATCGTCTGCGTCCAGTAGTGCACAAGTTTGAGCGCGAGACTGAGGAAACACTCTACATCATTCGACCTAAGAAAATGGGCTACGATGATTTGCGCGTGACAGGTGACCACAAAGTATACATTGTCCGTTCAGAGTGGGTCAACACACATAAGTCGCGTGATGGGTTGCATTTGCAGCAAGAGCCGGATTGGATTCCGGCCAAAGAAATTAAACCAGGTGATTACGTCGCCGTTGCATATAATGGTGAAGAGCGCTCCCCCGACATAATCTACCTCCAGGATTACATCCCTGAATATGAAACGAAGGACGGTAAACTCTTTAAAGCGACAACGCGCGGCTATCACGGTCATGTTTCGGATTGGGGAACACACTACAAGATTCAAGATCGCCTGGTTCTCGATGGAGAATTGTGCTATCTGTTCGGACGCTGGCTTGGTGATGGTTGTGTGACCCATCGCACAGGCACTGATATTCCATCCGGGATCAAAATCGTTTTTTCCCTGGATGAGACAAATGAAGCTAAAGAGATTGCTCGAATTATCGAAGCCAAGTTTGGTATCGAAGCCTCCGTCAAGTTGAGCAGCACAGAACGCTGGTATGACCTGTGGGTGAATTCCATGCCAATTGGGGAGTTCTTTAAGGCATTTCTCGGTTGCTACAGCTATGGTAAGCGGCTTCCCGACCAACTGATGCATTTGCCTGCTGAACTCACGCTAGAACTGTTACGTGGATTGTTCAGCGCTGATGGTTACTTATCTGATAACAAACTCGGCATAGTGTTGTCGAATCGACCACTTGCTGTCCAAATTCATCAGCTTCTACTGCGCATGGGATACTTATTCTCGATTCGTGAGAATACACACCGCTTAGGGCGTATGCCTGCCTACCGTGTTCAGGCTACTGCAAATGAGTGCGCCCCGCTCTTTGAGCGATTCTTTGGTGTTCAAGCACCCAATGAGCACAGCGTCGATCTGAAATACTATTTTGAATACGATAGCCTCAAGTGGGTGCGGGTCGATGAAATTGCTGTTGAAGATTATTCTGGCATCGTGCTGGATATTGAGGTTGAGGAAGATCACTCGTTCATTTCAGCCGGTATCGTGGTCTCAAACTGTTACGTTATACCAAGCCCTGAAGACAGTCGCCAGGGCATCCTCGATAACTTGAAAGTTATGACCGAGATCATGGCACGCGGTGGCGGAGTGGGTATTAACCTCTCTACCCTGCGTCCACGCGGCTCCTATATCAAGACCGTCAACGGCACAGCCTCGGGTCCCTGTTCCTGGGCACAACTCTACTCCGTGGCCACCGGAGATGTGATCCAGCAGGGCGGTTCCCGGAGGGGCGCTCTTATGCTCATGTTGGATGATACACATCCTGATATCGAAGAGTTCATCACAGTGAAGCGCACGGCAGGCAAGATTGAACATGCCAATCTCTCGGTCTGCATCTCCGATAAGTTCATGCAAGCCGTAAAAGATGATGCCGATTGGGATCTTACCTGGCAGGGTGAGGTCAAGAAGACGGTTCGTGCTCGCGATCTATGGGACCTCATTTGCAAGTCGGCATGGGAGTCAGCGGAGCCAGGGATGGTCTTTATAGACCGCTATAACAAAGAGTCGAATACCTGGTACTATGAGAATATTAGATGTGTGAATCCGTGTGTCACGGGAGATACTCTTGTTTCTACTGAGCATGGATATACGTATGCACGTGACTTGCAGATAGGCATGAAAGTTCGCACGCCAGCTGGCCTAAAGCCCATCGAAAAGATATATAACAATGGTCTTCAGCGCATCTATCGTGTGAATTTTTCCGATGGTGGCTATCTAGAAGGTACCGCCGATCACAAGCTTAAGGTCGTACGTGGCAAAAAGTATCAGTGGGTGCCCATCGCTGAGTTGACTGAGAGCGATAAGGTTCTGGTTTTGCCCAATGAAACCTTTGGGCCACGCCAGAGCCTTCAAACGGAAGCCATGGAGTATATCACCAAACGAGAGCTCAACGTTGCCAACTTTTACGATCGCAAGCTTGGCTTAATCGTTGGTACTGTGCTAGGCGATGGCACACTGCGTGAACTTTCAAACGGGAACAGCCATTCTTATCAATGCAAAGTAGCCTTTGGCGCTCATGAAGATGGCTGGTATGATACGTTCACGAATTTGATGACGGATATGAACATCCACACGCATCGCACGCTCGCCGAAAAAGAGTTTGTTGGTGAAGGCGGTGTTGCCGTCAAGCATGCATGCGTACGGCTAGAATGCTATAAATTGGCATCTTTGCTCCTACGCATTGGCATGGTACCCAATGTCAAGGCGCCGCAAAAGACCATTCCTGCTGCTTTCATGTGCATGGAAAAAGAATTCCTGGCTGGAATCCTTGATGGCCTCTTTTCGACGGATGGCAGCGTGCTCATGAAACAGGACAACCCGATGCTGCGCTTACATACATCATCATATGAATTGGCGCAACAGGTACGTTTGATTCTGCTTCAGTTCGGCATTCACGGACGCATCTATCGTGCAACCCGCGATGAGGATCTAGAGTACGATGGTCGCTCGATGTATGGCACGGGTGAGAAGTACGATATCATCGTTATGAATGAGGGTATTGCACGCTTTTATACAGAGATTGGTTTAAGTCACCCAGAGAAAGCAGCACGCCTGAAAGAGATCGCTGAAGATTGGCACTGCATCGGTGGCACGTGGACTGCATCGGTTGTCTCCGTTCAGGATACTGAGCGCGAGGAAGAGGTCTATGACCTCTACGAACCTGACACTCTCACCTGGGTCACGAATGGGTACTGCTCGCTGGATTGCGGAGAGCAAGGTCTGCCGCCTTGGGGCGTCTGTAACCTGGGAGCTCTCAACCTCTCTGCCTTTGTACAGGATGGGCATATAGATTGGGAGCGACTCGCGGAGACCAGTAAGGTAGCCATGCGCTTCCTGGATAATGTCATCGATGCCAACGAGTACTTCATTGAAGAGAATAAGGAGGCCCAGCTTGGCACGCGCCGAACAGGCTTGGGGACGATGGGGCTGGCCGACGCGCTGATCAAAATGGAGATTGCCTATGGGAGCGAGGCATCGGTGCCAGTGATCGAGCGCATTTATAGCACAATTCGTGACGCGGCTTATGAAGCATCCTCGGATATCGCAGCTGAGAAAGGTTCATTTCCCCACTTCGAGCGCGATAAATACATGCAGGGGCAATTCATCAAGCGGTTGCCAAAGGCAATACAGGCCAGGATCAAGCAGCAGGGCATCCGCAACGCGGTCTTGCTGACACAGGCACCGACGGGTACGACGAGCCTCTTTGCGGGAGTCAGTTCGGGCATCGAGCCGGTGTATGACTTCGCAATGGTACGGCGTGACCGCACCGGTGAGCACATCCTGTATCACCCACTGCTACAGGCATGGCGGGATCAGCACCCCAAAGAACAAACGCCGGACTACTTCGTTGCCTCCAACGATCTGACGCCAGAAGAGCACGTACGCGTGCAGGCAACGATTCAACGCTATACCGACTCCAGTATTAGCAAGACGGTCAATGCGCCCAACAGTCACACCGTTGAGCAGGTGCAAAAACTCTATCGCCTGGCCTACGAGACGGGCTGCAAAGGTGTCACCTACTACCGTGATGGTTCGCGTGATGCCGTTCTGACGCGTGTCGAGGATGAGAGGAAAGTGGAGCAGCAGCAGGCAGCGATGATAGAGCCTGTGACATCGATTCAAGATGGGGTCAAGCCGCGGCCGGCAGTGGTGCAGGGCTACACCCGACAGGTCAGTGCTCCCGAAGGGAAAATCAATGTCACGATCAACAGCGACGAGCATGGGCCATTGGAGGTATTCGTCAACGTCGGTAAAGCCGGCAGTGATATCGCTGCCCTTGCCGAAGCGCTGGGCCGCCTGATCTCGCTCAACCTGCGCGTGCTCAGCCCGCTTTCACAGACCGACCGTGCCCGTGAGATCGCCGATCAACTACGCGGCATCGGTGGCAGCCGCTCCGTGGGCTTTGGTATGCAGCAAGTACGTTCTCTGCCCGACGCCGTCGCCCGTGCCCTCGAGATGCACCTGGAGACATTGGAGTCCCAGCAGGAGGCAGACCCACCGAATGTGACAAATAGCAAGGACGCTAGCAACGATAGTGGAAGTGCCAATGGAGCACATGTTGAAGTTGCAGCGCCACTCAGTTTGAGCAATTTAAGTGTGACGGGTAATCTCTGTCCGAAGTGCGGGTGTAATACGATGGTCCACGAGGAGGGGTGTAGGAAGTGTTATAGTTGCGGGCATAGCGAGTGTTAAGTTCGGACTAAGTTTTGGAACCCGGGTGGTGTGTAGTAGGGCCTGGGAAGCGTCATGGCGAAAACACACATGTGTTTTCGCCATGACGTTAAATTCGGTAGGTACACACATTCAGTGAAATGTGTGTGTTGAAAGTAAAGATATGGACGAAATAAGCATACCGCTTCAGTTACCCCTGGATGAAGACGGTTTCCTAAGAAGGGAATGCCCTCACTGCGGGAGGCAGTTTAAGCAAAGGCCAGGTACACCTGACGAGACGCAGGCATCCCCAAAAGCATACTATTGCCCCTATTGTTACGCTTCGGCGGATGCAGGTGCATGGTATACAACACAACAGATAGAGTACATCCAGCAGCAGGCGATAGCAGAGGTTGTAGGTCCGCACCTGTACAGACTCCAGGAGCAGATAGAACAGGCCAGCCAAAACGGCCTGTTTCGTATAGAGCTGGACGCTCCTCTGCTGGTGGAGCCGGAGCCGCTGATGGAGTTCAATGACATGGTGCAGCTAGCGTTCCCCTGCCACGTAAGAGAGCCAATCAAGGTCGATGAACAGTGGGATCAGGACGTGGCTTGCGTGATGTGTGCTACCCGTTACCCAATGGATGAGGTCAGAACCATGTCAAGGGAAGAAGTAGGTGAAAAACTCTATATGGAGCAAGAAAAGAGGCCACATCCGAAAGTTTTTGTCAGCCACGCGAGCGAGGACAAAGACCGTTTTGTTCGTGCTTTTGCAACACAACTGCTCGAGAATGGTATCGAGGCATGGGTAGACGAATGGGAGATATACCCTGGCGATAGCCTTGTGCAGAAAATATATGATGCGGGCATTGGCACTGCAAAAGCCGTTCTTATCGTCCTCTCGCGCAATAGTGTTGATAAGCCTTGGGTAAAAGATGAGCTGGATGTAAGCGTCATAAGGAGGATCGAGGAAGGAATGCGGATCATTCCGATTGTGCTTGATGATTGTACGATACCGACAGCATTGAGAGCCACGCTGCATGTCAAGATTCCTGACCTGAACAACTTTGATGCACAACTGAGCCGCATCGTCGATACTCTCTATGGTCGTAGCAAGAAACCCGCTCTGGGTTCCGCCCCTACCTACATTCAGAATCCCATCGAGCAAATACCTGGCCTCAGCAGAATAGATAGCTTGTTACTCAAGATGGCGGGAGACAAAGCGATGGAGAAAGGCGATGTTTTCGGTATACAGACATCAGAGATGCTTAGCGAGGCTGCACAGCAGGATATATCGCCCTATCAATTCTACGAATCGCTGGCTGTACTCGGCGATACCCATTATCTTGAACTGACGCGTAGTTCATACACTGAGCCGAGCGATCCCAAGCTACGGGAAATGGTAAGAGGCGGAGTTCCATTCTTTTCTATTACTATAGATGGTTTTGAGAAGTACGCAAAGACCTATATCCCTAAATACCAGGCTATTGTCAGAGATGTACACTTTCAAATCGTCAATGAGGGCAAAAGTGACAGTGCCTCAATAGCTGAGGCTATCAAACAGCCTCCGATGCTGGTTGAGCACATTCTAGAACTCTTAGACCGACGTGGAGAAATTAGAATTCTACAAGAATTCAATGGGGGGATTACGACCTGCTTTATGAATCCTTCTCCGCGGCTGAGACGCCGCTTGGAGCAGTGGGATGCAGCGTCTGGGCATGGCCGTAGCTGAAGGTAGCCCATAGGTAGGAAGGAGGAGAAACGATGCCAAAGTTGACGAGTGTGGCAGTGTCGTTGAAACTGCCGTTTCTTGGCGACATTAATGGGACCTGGGAACCTGACGAGACAGAACAGCGAGCAGCCTGGGAGATGTACGTGGAATTGGTGACCCGCGTCTCACTGGTGGAGATGCAACCAGGTGAGGGTTTACTCCATGAGGCGTTAGTTTAGTTGTATACGCTCTTCGACAGCACACGTAAGATTCTGCGGGAGTACGGCCCGGCAGTTGCACGCCCGAAGGGTGAAGGACAGCTTTCGTTTGGTTACCTGGCGATAGGGATCATCAATTGTGTGATCCGCCCGCTGCTCACGAAGTGGCACCCCAGGCTCTTACACTATCAGAGTATGCAGACAGGTACGATTTCTTCAGTTCTGTACGAACAACAGTGGGAAGACAGCGATCGGCTCCGTCAAGAGCTGAATAACGTACATAGCATCCTCAGGCAGTACGCTGACCTGCTTGCTCAAACAGCAGAAGTGCCACCGTTAATACTCTAATCGCTCGTATTCTCATGAAAAGAAGGAGGTTGCCACAAACAGCTGACAACAACCAAGCGAATAAGTACTTGTCCTTCTCCCTGCTTATGAAGATTGTCTCCTGTTAGATGTCCCCTCTGCCAATCAAACTGATCGCGGTGGCGAAGATGGAGCATTATCTATTTATTTGGGCTCAATACCTCTGGCAGCGTAGTCTTTAATCAATTCTATGATCCGCTGGCTCAACTCAGGTGACGCGTAGCGCACAATTTCCTGCTGTATGCTGACGATAACCCCTCTGAGGCGTTCGTTTCCCTCTTTGAGTTCCGAAATCTCGGCCGCCAATTTGCGGCGGTCGCCCTCCCCTTCAGAAATGGCGTTTAGCTTCTTTGTAAGCTCTTCGATACGACCACGCAGTTTGGTGATCACCTCCGCCGCCTGCCCCAGCTCTGTGGGCTGCTCGCGGCTTAAAGCAACAGGGGATTTTTTCCTCGGCCTGGCTCTTCCTTCGTCCCGGAAATTTCGCACCTGTTGCGCCCTGTCCTTATAGTTATGCGTCATCGTATGGTACGAAATACCAGCCCGGCGCGCGAATTCAGAGACTGAAATACGCTCCTGAGAGTCCTGTATCCTCTGCCATTCTTCCTCAAGGCGGTCCCGAGTGGACCTACCACCAAGAACTAACTGGTTCGCCATTTTCCTACTCCTTTGATTCTAACCGGTTCCGTACCTGCTCTGCACTATCGGGAAAGTAAGCTAAGAGAATAGAGAAGTGGCGAAAGCCACACATCTCAGCAAATTCTGACACTGTTGGATAGAGATCTAATTCGCACACCTCCCTCCAGGCGGCCTGCACCGTCGGACCGTACGCGGTTTTATTATATTCTACGAGAGATGCATACTGATTAGAGTATTTCCTCATCAGCGTTGTGTAGGTTATACCGACTTTTTGGGCAACCTCGGTCGGTGTTATAAGTGTGGGCGAATTTTTAGCGTTCTCGATTGCCAGCCGAACTCGTTCGAATGTAGAAAGAATGGCTTTCCGCTCTCGGAAACGCTCAACCCATTCTTCGTGATGAACCTTCAGTGTTTGGAAATCCATCTCTGCTTCATGAGCAAATCGTACGAGCGTCCATTCCTTTTCTGAAGCAACCATTCGATTCCAGGCAGCCCCTAGCTTTGCAGAGACGACTTCAGCATTACGTTCGACTAAGCGCTCCGCCCAATGGCGGTAACGCGCGCGCATTGCATTTTCTGGTACCCCTGCTGCCGCAGCGAAGTGCTTGAGTATCCATACTTGATTACTTCTCTCGACCTCAGCGAAAGCCAGTGAGAGAGCTTCCTCCTCGCGCCTTACTTTGTCTTCTTGAGAATCGGCGAGTTGCGAGACCAGTTCAGGACAGAGACGGCGTATCGTCAGTGGCCCGAAATGGCATCGTTCAGAGAGCTGGATCAGAGACAGGGACTCCCCCACCTGCCTGGCACGCTCCCAGCACTCATAAACCCTCGCGATTCTCTCCTCCCGAGTACTACAACCCCAGATACCCGGCAGGCCAATATCTTTGTTGTGTTGTATCAGTTTCTCGATGATATCGGGACGCTGCTTACTCAACACTTTGATGTCAATGTGGACATACTTTGCAAATTCACGAGTCTTTTGACCAGTGTGAGTGTCGACTAACTCTTGCAAGTGTTGTTCTGCTGCCCTGCACGCCTGCTCAATCTGTATTACCTTGTTCTGCTCAATGAGTTTGCCTGGATACTCTGGATAGCTTAGGTAGAACTGCCTCTCTAAAATGCCGAAAAAGCCCGCGAATTCTTCAACCGTCATGGTTTTTCCCTGCGCACGCAACTCATCGAGTTTCGCCTCTATCATCTCCTGCAGCGGCACCGTGTGTCGTCTGTTATGCACTGATAAACGGTCACAAATTTCAGCATATTGATACAAGCCTCTTACATCGATTCCTAATCTTCGTGCAAAAGCAGAGGGCGTCAAGGGAATCCTTTTTTCCTCGAGATCTCGAAAGATTTCCTCGGCAAGGAGGAAAACATTCGCATCAATTTCTTTCGGGGGGTCCACATTGCGCTTCCGCTTAAAGGGCCCGTGCTCAGCATTTCTAACGGCTTTTCGGCGCCGCTCACGCAGCGTACGCTTTACCGGAAATTGAGACGATGACTTCTCGAGGGGCGGATCCTCTGGGATTAGCTGATCGCGAGTGCGAACTGGAGCTTCGCCATTCGCAGCCCGACGTTCAGCCTCTGATATTTCCCCCAGGACTTGGTCCAACCTCACCAGCCTTGCCTTCCACTGGCCAAGCCGCGGATGCCGCGGGTTGCTCATTTCGAGCGCTTCAATCTGTGAAACCAGAAGTGCACGATCATCTAGCAGCGCTTTTTTGCGCTCAGGCGTGTAGAGCGCGTAATCGCAGCCGTTACCCTGGGGGCCAATCCAGCAGGGATCTCCGCAGACACACGGTCCGCTTACGTCAGGAAGAATTCAATGACCGTAATGAGTTGGGTGCAGTATCATCCCTTGTTCTCGCCAGATAGCCACGTCACATGGATCGAGATTGTTCAGCACGACGAGCCGATTATCGATAAGCTGTACTGCTTTCCCCGACACCAACCGCTTTTCATGCATCTCCTGTATGCGTTGCACATCTTGTTCCTGGCCGTGAATATAGACACCGGTCATCGGGCTCAAACCGGCTATCGTGCGCCGATGTTGGAGATGATCCCCTACATCTACATACGAGGCTCCACCCATATACGCCTTGTATGCGAGCGTATGCCGCATCTGATGTGGATTGATGTGGTAATATTCGCCCTGAAATTTGATATTATAGCGGTGTATGAATCCAGGTCGAACAACAACTTCTTCCTCTGTTGTTTGCCCATTCAGCCAGACGTCAAATGTGTTGGCAGTTATCCCTCGTATACCAGCATAAGGCGAATCAGTGAGAAACAGGCCATCGCACACACCACCTTCTGCCAACGCGTCGGTCAGCACCCGAACTCGTTCTACCATAGTAAGGACGAGAGCAGCTGCCGGTTCAGTGATAAATATCTCCTCTTGCTCCAACCCGACTTTCGTATTGTCGAATAGCAACCAAACACCCTCTTCCTCTATTTCAGCTTGTTCAGCCGACGACGGTTCCCGGAGGCACTCCCGACTTAAAAGCAGAACTTCGGAAATACGCCGACCGCTAAAGAAGAGCAGAACCAGCACGGCCAGGTAGAGCTGGTGAGACCGCAGGTATTTCGCCTTCGATCTCTTGATTTTTGCATTCAGAAAGAGCTGATGCAGCCCCACGGCTTCCATAAGGGCCTCGCTTACTTCATCTGGTATCACCTGCTCTATCCCCTCGGTAAAAGTCCGCTTCTTATACTCATTCTTGGGAGCCGCCAGGATATTCGGACGAAAGTCAGCTGGTGCGCCATCGTACTGTTCCCGTAAAAACGTGGCAAATCGAGCAACAATCGCTAGCTGTTTACGTGCTGATGCAATTCCTGACTGGCGGAAATACTCTTCCACCTCGAATGCCTCGCAGCGCGTCAATTTCAACGGCGAGATATCAGCGCCGTGCCGCTCTTCCAGAAAGCGAAAGGTTTTTCTTAGCGCCGCCATTGAACCATGGGCCCATCCATTGCTAAGTCCCTTCACCAGGGTTTCAGCCAAATGAGGAAGAGGGCGTATCTAGACTGCAAGTGCATGGCTAGGGGTTTACGCCGCTCTCCTTTCCTACACACATCTGGACAGGAGGTTGTTTGCTACAGGAAGTAAGAACCAGGGGTTCCAGCAA
>WNGM01000072.1_pt1 | contig 80252 bp, 77 predicted proteins | sample 5400571 | NCBI WGS metagenome assembly WNGM01 (sample SAMN13153378, study PRJNA577476) | soil metagenome | isolation source: 100 cm soil or saprolite under Garry oak tree replicate 2 | place: USA:California | collected 2016-06-15
GCCGTGCCGCCCGGCGTGGTGGATGGAGTAGATACGCGGATCGAACCCGAACCCGTCGCCATAGGTCGCCTTGGAGTACTGCCAGGTCACATTGATGAACCGGGGCAGCCACCGGACCTCAGCCCGGCGCACGCCGGGGTCCACGTAGATCGCGCAGTGCTCGTCGCTGTGGTAGAGCCGGAGCAACTGGCGGTGGTCGAACCAGTGCTCCCGCCAAGTGGCCGGCGGGTCAGCCAGCTGACGCTCCGGCTCTGCCTCCACCTGGTCCTCCCGCCTCTCCGGGCACGGCCCGGCCGTTTTCGTTAAGCCCTCATCAATGCGATCGTATGGCCAGTGAGCTCGCTTGCCGTACCTCGGCATCTGCAACGGCGCGGTGGGCGGCCGTCGGCGCCATACCGAGCGGGTCATTATGCGCACCCCGGGCGTCAGCTACGCCTGGCGGGACCACGCCGGGCCCGGTGGGCTGGGAGGATAGTGTTGCGCTGGCGGGTATCAGCAGGGCAGGAATCGTCCCGTCCCGGGTGATGCGCCACACTTCGCCGTCGGCCCGGCCTGGCCACAGACCCAGGGCCAGCGGCCCCTGGCTTCCCGATGAGCGCCTGGAGCGTGACATGACCACCAAGACGGCCTTTTCTCCCGAAGAATGGAAACTGGTGCTGGAGGGCCCGCCGACCGCCGGGATGATCGTGCTCACAGCCGCGCACGGAGGGACGTTCCGCGAGACGATCGCGATGTCGAAGGCCTACGCCGAAGCGCGCGCCCAGCACGGCGAAAGCGAGCTCCTGGACGAGATCGTGACGGCCAAGCCCCAGGTGGATCACACGAGGTACCACTCTCCTGAAGAGCTCCGGAGCAGTGGGCTTGCCCACCTGCGGGATGCGGTGGCGCTGCTCGGGAGCAAGACGACCGCGGAGGAGCTCGACGACTACCGAGGCTTCGTCCTGACCCTCGCAAACAGGGTCGCGGCCGCCCACAGGGAGCATGGGCAGAGCGTCAGCCCCGCGGAGGCAGAAGCAATCCAGGAGATCACAGCGGCACTCGGCATGGCCGGCTCCTGAGCCGCAGCACAGTCTCCCCGGGCCGCATGCCCGGTCAGCCCCTGAATGTCAGAACTTATAGCCCGGCCTGCGCTTGCCAGGGTGTGACCGTGAAAGTGAGGCGAGGCAGCCCTCCTCTTGGCCAGCGGATGCTCGAAAGAGCCAAAGCAAAGGCACTGTGAAGCGCGCAATCCCGCCGAAGTGTTATGTGCGGCAGCGCGATCGCTATCTCAGTCCGGCGATGCCGCACGCGAACGGATGATCTGCGCGGCTGGCAGTGGCCGCCTCGCTCACATCGCTCCCCTCTGTCAAGCGGGGGGGTCCCGGTCGGTCGGGTCGGGGAGCTGGACCACTGCCCCCGTCGTGGGTGGGATCGGCTCGCCGGGTTGGGTCTGCTGAATGGCGTGGTGCAGCGCGGTGATGAAGGCCGTGGTCGCGGGGGGGTCCGGCGGGTCGCCGTAGGTGGCCAGGTAGACCCGTCGCTGAAAGTCGCGCAGGGCGGTGGCCTCGATTCCGGGTGCCCGGTGGGTGCGCAGGGCCAGCCCGGGCATGGTGGTTACGCCCATGCCGGCGGCGACGAGGGCCTGTTCGACGATGACGTCGTCGCTGGTGTAGGCGATGTGCGGGGTGAAGCCGGCCCGCTGGCACGCGTCGACGAACTCTCGGCGGCAGTGTTCGCAGCCGGCGATCCAGGCCGAGTCGCGGTGATCGCGCATCGTTTGGCCGGGTTCGCGGCTGAGCAGGTGCATCGGGTCGTCGAACAGGTGGGTGGCGCGGATGTCGCCTGGTGTCGTGTCGTCGTAGCGGAAGATGAGGGCGGCGTCGGCCTGCCCGGCCCGCAGCAGGTTCAGGGCCACCTGCGGGTGGGCGTCGGTCAGGTGCAGTTCGATGCCGGGGTGGTCGCGGCGCAGGGTGGCCGCGGCGTGCGGTATCAGGGTGGCGAGCGCCGATTGGAAGCCGGCGACGCGGACCCGTCCGGTTCGCAGGCCCACCATCGCGGACAGTTCCGCGGCGGCGGTGTCGACCCGTCCGACGATCTCGGCGGCGCGGCGGGCCAGGTGCTGGCCCTCGGGGGTGAGCCGGATGCCCCGGCCGACCCGCTGAACGAGCCGGGCGCCGGTCTCGGCCTCCAGCCGGGCCAGATGGTGGCTGACGGCCGGCTGGGAGTAGTTCAGGTGTTGGGCGGCCTTGGTGACCGAGCCGTGCGCGGCGATCGCCGCGAGGATCCGCAGCCGCACGATATCCAGCATCGATCAAGTTTACTCATGGGTTGCCGAAGGGATTGGCATTGGACGAATGAGTCTCCCTGGAGGGACGCTGAGCGGGACGAACCCGCTTGTGAAGGAGGACGCGGCATGACAACCGCCTCGACCGTCCACCGCCTGGCCGTACCGGCGGCCAGGCCGGCACTCACCGGTCTCATCGCGGCGGTGCGCCAGGCGATCGATGTACGAGCCGACTGGGCGCACACGGCGCAACTGGTCGCCGGCCAGGTGCGCGCGCACCTGCCCGGCCCCGGCATCCTGACCCCCGGCCAGCGCCGCGGCCAGCCCGGCCGGCCAGCCGGCTACGTCCTGCACGCCGAGCCCGACGGGACGTTCTGCATTCTCGGCCTGGTCTGGCGCCCCGGGCAGAGCACCCGGATCCACGACCACATCACCTGGTGCGTCGTGGGCGTGCTGGCGGGCTCCGAGCATGAAGAACTGTTCGACGAAGCGCTCAACCCCATCGGTGAACGGGACAACCACCCGGGCGAGGTCAGCGGCTTCGCGCCGCCGGGTGACATCCACCGCATCCGGAACAACGGGAGCGAGACCGCCATCAGCCTGCACATCTACGGCACCGACATCACCCGGGTCGGGTCGAGCGCCCGCCGTTACTACAACTGACCCGCAAGCCGCTTATGGATAAGCGACACATGCGTGAACCCGGCACAGATACGCCGTCGACCTTGAAGAGGAGACCGGACCCATGCACCAGAGCGCTATCGACGAGGTCCTGAATCAGCCACTCAGCCAGGAACTCCTGGCCCGTGACCTGACCCGGCTGGCCTTCATCGGGCTTGACGGCACCCCCCGGTCGATCCCCATCGGGTTCGTCTGGAACGGCTCGGAGATCGTCATGTGCACCGCCAAGAACGCGCGGAAGCTGCCGGCGTTGGCGCGCAACCCTACGGTCGCCCTGACGATCGACACCGAGGCGCACCCGCCTAAGGTCCTGCTCATCCGCGGGCAGGCCGAGCTGGATGTCGTCGACGGCATCCCTGACGAGTACTTTCAGTGGAACGGCACCTACGAGATGACGCCCGCGCAACGGGCCGAGTGGGAGGCCGACGTGCGGTCGCTCTACGACGGCATGGTCCGGGTCGTGGTGACCCCGACCTGGGCCAAGCTGATCGACTTCGAGACAACCCTGCCCAGCGCCATCGAAGAGCTCATCCGGCAACGGGAGGAACGTCAGCGCGGCTGAACACACGCACGCGCCGTATCGTCCGAGCTGGTGCAGAAGGCGGCGCTGGCGGGGATCCCGCTGCTCGCCGCGGTGTCCGCGCCGTCCTCGCTCGCCGCGTACTTGGCCGCGGAGGCTGGCATCACCCTGGCCGGCTTGCTGCGTGGCCCCGCCGGTGAACGCCTGCACCGGCGCGCGCGCACACACCGGTGCTGGCGTAGCGGGCCCGGCACGGCTGCTGGCGCGCGCATGCCGGTGCCGAACTGGCGGTGCCGGCGGTGGTCCGGTATGCGGCCGGTGATGCGAGACTGGCTGTCAGGGGCGGTGGCCGCTGGCCTAGGTGCCAGCGGCGCGGATGAGAGGGGCGCACGAGGATGGCAGGCGGCCCGGTTGTTTTTGTGCATGGTTTGTGGCTGCACGCGAGCTCGTGGGGCTCGTGGGCGGAGGTGTTCCGCGAGTCCGGCTATGAGCCGCTGACGCCGGGCTGGCCCGGCATCCCGGACACGGCCGAGGAGGCCCGCAACAATCCCGGGCGGGGCGCCGGGAAAGGCATCGACGAGATCGTCGAGCACTACGCCCAGGTGATCGCGGGGCTTGATGACCGGCCGGTGGTGGTCGGCCACTCCTTTGGCGGGCTGATCGCGCAGCGGCTGCTGGGGCAGGATCTGGCCGCCGCAGCGGTGGCGATCGACCCTGCGCCGATCAAGGGCGTACTCTTCCTGCCGCCCTCCGCGCTGCGGGTGGCCTCGATCGCGCTGCGCCGCCCGGCGAACAGAAACGAGGCGGTATCGCTCACCGCGGAGCAATTCCGCTACGGCTTCGGCAACGCGCTGCCCGGGCAAGAGTCCGGCGAGCTCTACGAACGCTGGGCCATCCCCTCGCCCGGGCGGCCGCTGTTCGAGGCCGCGATGGCGAACTTCGTCCCGCGCTCGCCCGCCAAGGTCAACACCGGCAACAAGACCCGCGGGCCGCTGCTGATCACCGCCGGCGGCCGCGACCACACCGTCCCGGCAGCCATCAGCCACGCGACGCGCCGGCTCTACCACAAGTCGCCCGCAGTCACCGACCTGCGTGAGTTCCCGGACCGGGGCCACTCGCTGACCATCGATCACGGCTGGCGCGAGGTTGCCCAGACGGTCCTGGACTGGCTCAACGAGCGCGTGCCGTAGCCCGCGCCGGGCCCCGGCGCCAGCACGCTGATGATGCCCATCACGATCAGCTGAATGCCGAACAGCACCGCGACCACCACCAGCGTGCGGCCGGGCCAGATCAAAGCGGCGATGCCGATCACCAGGGTGATGATCCCGAATGCCAGTACCCAACCCCAGTGCCTGCCGACCTGGGCCACCATGTCCGCGGGATCGCTTCTCATACCTGCGGCCATTTCATGGCCTTCCTGCTGAGTGTTGCCCGATCGCTTTGCATATGTCCAACGGTGAATTTCTTATCATGGCCCCGCCGATATTTGCAGTGGCCGTCGGCCTGGCCGGGCTCCGGCCCATTTCAGAGCCGCCAACCGCTTGCGATTGAAGCCACGGTTAGGGTTTGGGCAGCTCAGACGGTCCGGGGCCCTGGGCCGCGGCGCCCGGGCCAGCGGGGCCGGCGCCTGGCAGCGCCGAAGCCATTGCGTGGATGGCCTGGGTCAGCACGAGGATCTGGCTGGACAGATCGAGCAACTGCTCGTTCTGCCGCTCCTCGGCCTGAACCACCCGCCACTCGTTGTCGGCCAGGAACTGGCGTTTCTCATCGGCCCGGTTCTGGCTGATCATCACGAACGTTGACAAGAAGATCGCCTCGAGCGACACGATCATCGTAAGCAGCCCGTACGGGTAACGCTCCACCCCCAGGCTGATCCACAGGGTGAACCAGAGCATGTGGACGTAGACGAACGGCATCGAACCGGCGAACCGGGTGATCGCGTCGGCGATGCGGTTCTGGACCTTCTGCCCGCGCAGCTCCGCATGCTTGAGCAGCGCCGGGTTAACCGGGATGGGAAGCGTCGGAATCGACACGCTCTCGTCCTTTCGATACTGGCCCGCGAGGCAGGCGGGCGGCGCAGGGCGGGCTCGCCTGGCGGCGATCCGCCGACGACCACGACTTCGTGCCGGCCGACACAGTGACAGCCACCGGCCCAGCCGAGATGATGGGCGATCCCACACGCACGCCCTCGAGTATCTCGCGTCCCAGGTCTAGCGTGCCCGTCCGAACCGTCGTGTGCCATAGCCCCTGGGGTTGCCCCGCGAGGCAGCCCAGCGGCTCGGTGCCCGCTTCGTGCAACTGGACGTCACTGACGACGGCTCATTCACGGCCGCCGCCGAAGTAGTGGCGAAGGGAGGTGGCGTAGACGTCCTAATCAACAACGCCGGAATCCACCCCGCCCGAAGCGACTCCTGAGCCTCGAACACTCGCCCGGTGAGGACCGCCTCCGCAGCGATCCCGGGGCCGACGAGTCGCGGCAGCCGAACGCTCCCTCCGCCGCCAGGGATGATCCCGACGGTGACCTCAGGCTCACCCCGGATCAAAAGCGACCCGCCCCGAGTGGCGGCATGCTCCAGGAGGTCGTAGATCCACGCCGCCGCGCATCATCCCGCCCGCGGCCGCGGTACCGACACCCGCCAGCAAGCCGACCCTGCCTCGGCCGGATAGAAGCCTTGACGCCCGCGACGACGCGACCCGGGCTGGCTTGTTGTATAACGGCAGGGTTCGTCAACCGCGCTGGCGGGCAATGGCAAGGCGTAGGACTCCAGCCTGCCCCGGTCATCGCCCGGGCGCGCATGAGCCGGCCGGCAGGCCCGGCGGGGGCGGCGGCGCTCCGGGACGGAGCAGGGCCAGATGGCCAGGGACAGGGTAGTCAACTCCGCTGAAGGGCCAGAGCCGCCGCCCGGGGCCAGCGGCGGAGTCGGCGTGCGCCCGATAACGATGTTCCGGTGGGGTCTGTATGTGAGCCTGGGCGTCCTCGCCGTGCTCGCGTCGGCCGCGGCCGTCTACACCACCCGGGCGGTGCTGGTCCGGGTGCTCATCGCGCTGTTCATCGCGGTCAGCCTGGACCCGGCCGTACGCATGCTGACCCGCCGGGGCATGCGGCGCGGGCTGGCCGTTCTGTTGATCTTCCTGGTCGCGGGCGGCCTGGTGGCGGCGTTCTTGGCGTCGGTCATCCCGGCGATGGTCCACCAGTTCCAGGCCTTGCTGCACGACTTCCCCGGCTACGTCGCGACTCTCCAGGAACGTTCGGCCCGGTTCCGCGCCCTGAGCGACCGCTTCCACTTGACCAGTAAGGTCCAGGGCCTGCTGACGAGCCTCCCCGGCCGGCTGGGCAGCGGGCTGCTCGGGTTCACCCGCCGCCTGTTCGGGGCGCTGTTCTCAACGCTGACGGTGGGGGTTCTCACCGTCTACTTCATGGCCGACCTGCCCCGCCTGCGGCATGGAGTACAACGGCTGTTCCCGAAGGTTCATCGCGCGCGGACCGGCCGGATCGCCGATGTGATGGTCGACAAGGTCGGCGCCTACATGATCGGCAACCTGCTGATCTCGCTCGCGGCCGGGGTGGCGTCATTCGCCATCTTCATGGCGCTCGGGGTGCCTTTCGCGGTGCCACTGGCGTTCGTGGTGGCGCTGTGCGACCTGATCCCGATGATCGGCGCGACGCTCGGCGCGATCATCTGCGTGCTGGCCGCGCTGCTCACCACCGAGCTATGGCCGACCACGGTGATCGTTGCCCTCTTCTTCGTGGCCTACCAGCAGCTTGAGAACTACTTCATCGCGCCGCGCATTCTGCGGCATACCGTCAGCCTGAGCGCGGCCGCGGTGTTGCTGGCAGCCTTGATCGGCGGCACGGTTCTGGGCCTGGTAGGCGCCCTGATGGCCATCCCGGTCGCCGCCGCGCTCAAGGTCGTGCTGGCCGAGCAACTGCACGCCCGCGACGCGGCCAGCGCAGACGCGGCCGGCCCCGGCCGGCGAGGCCACGCCCCCAGCGCCGCCCGCCGTCGCCTCACCCCCGCGGGGGTGAGGCGACGGTCACCGGGCTACCGCACCGTGGGGTGGTGACGATGAGCACGGCGATCATCGGCGGGAAACGCACCGGCCCGAGTCTTTTTGCTTGACCTGAACCCGCCTACAGTTGGCAGGTGGATAGCGAGAAATCCTTCTCGGCAGGGGCCCCGCCGGCGCTGATCGTCCGGACTCAGGGATACGACCGGAGCCTGCCAAGCGGCCGTGCGTACCTGATCGGCCGGGATCCACAGTGCGACATCGTGATCACCGATGCCCGTATCTCGTGGCGGCACGCGATGCTCCAGGCCGAGGGCGGCCGGTGGGTGCTGGTGGACAACGGCAGCACCAACGGCACGTATGCCGCGGGCCGGCGGGTGGCCCGGATCGAGATCGACAAGGAATGCCTGGTCCGGCTCGGCCATCCGGCCGACGGACCGGTGCTGAGCTGCACGATCGCCGAGACCCGCCAGGGCACGCCGGGCCGGCCGGCCACCCCGCCGGCTACCGGCAAGGCGGACGAGAATGTCACGGCCGTGCTGCCCGCCCAGCGCCGGCCAGAGCCGGACCCGGCGCCGCCGCCCAGCAGGACGGTGCGCATCGGCCGGGCACCGGACAACGACATCGTGCTGCCCGATCGCGGGGTCTCTCGCTACCACGCCGAACTGCGCAGCGTCGGCGGCAGGCACCGCATCGTGGACGTGGGCAGCTACAACGGCACCCTGGTCAACGGCAAGCGCGCCGCGGACGCGCCGCTGTCCGAGGGGGACGTCGTCGGCATCGGCTCGGTCAGGTTCCGGCTGACCGGCCAGGAGTTGCAGCGGGTCGCCGACAAGCACGCCGCCCCGGAGGCACCGCCACCGAGCGCCGCCCCGCAAGCACCGCCACCGAATGCGGCGCCTGCCACCCGCCACGACGCCCCGGCCACCGGCAACGACGCCCCCGTCACCGCCAATGACGCCCCGGCCACCGAGGAAGACGCCCCGGCCACCAGCGGAGACGCCCAGGGCACCGGCGAGGGCTCGACAGCCACCAGCGCAGCCGCCCCAGCCAGCGTGGCAGCTCCGGCCGCTGATAGCGGCGAACCAGCCACCGCCACGGCCGGCGGCGGCGAACCAGCCACCGCCACGGCCGGCGGCGCCGAACCGGCTACCACCGCGACCGGCGGCGGCGAGCCGATCGAGATCCCGTACGCGGTTCGCTGGCTGGTGCCGAACGGCGAGCGGTTCGCGAACTTCGACATCCTGAACGACAACGACACCCAACTCGACTACTACCGCCGGTTCGGGCACATCTACGCGGTCGGTATCCCGGCCAAGAAGTGGCGCCTCGTCGTCGTCTCCGACCCCGAGCTGCTCGATGAGGTGGCCGGGGACGAGGAGCAGTTCGCCAAGCGGGTCGAGGACATCAACTTCTTCGACCAGCTGAGCAACTCCCGCGGCGGCGGCATCTCGGTCATCAGCGACGGCGAGGAGTACGAGCGGATCCGGCGCGTGATGCTGCCGTGGTACGCGCCGTCGCACCAGCGGACCCAGCTCGAGGTGATGAAGGAGCAGGCGCGCAGGCTCATGGCCGCGTGGTCCTCGATCCCCGACGACGAGCCACTCGACGCCCGGGCCTGGATGGAGCGTTACACGCTTGAGGTCTCCGGGCGCGGCGCGTGCCGCTACAACTTCGGCCTGCTCGACGGCAGCGGCGAGCCACACGCGTTCGCGGCCGCCGTCCCGGAGAGCACAAAGGAGAGCATCCTGCGCGTTGCCGAGCCCCGGCCAGACTTCACGGTCTTCGCCGGGCGCGCGCGGCGCGATCGCAAGAAAAGGTACCGCCGTAACAAGGACGAGCTGTTCCGTACCGCCGACGAACTGGTGCGTGCCCGGTTGCACACCGCCCCGGCCGGGCAGCAGACGGACCTGCTCAGCCGCCTGGTCAGCACGCCGGACCCCGAGAGCGGTGCGCTTCTCGACGTCGCGACCATCCGTGACCAGGTCCTCATGCACCTCTCGAACGGCTTCAACGGGCCGTCGATCACGGGGGCGTGGCTCCCGTATGTCATCGGCTCGCACCCGGACGTGGAGGAAAAGCTGATCGCCGAGATCGACCACATCACCGGCGGCGACCCGGACTACGACCTGCGGTACGACGACCTGATGGCGCTGGCGTACACGACGCAGGTGATCAAGGAAACGATGCGGATCTACCCGCCGATGCCGGTCACGATCCGCCGCAGCCTCAAGGACGGAACGCTCGGCCGCTATCGCATCCGGAAGGGCGACATCATCCTGGTCGGGACGCTCGCCGCGCAGCGCGACCCGCGCTACTGGGGGCCGGACGCGGACAGGTTCGACCCGGAGCAGTTCGCCACGGAGAAGGTCTACGACCGGCCGCGCCACGCCTTCATCCCGTTCTCGATCGGGAAACGGCAGTGCATGGCGCAAGAGGTCACGTTCATGATGCTCCGCGTCGTCCTGTTCGAGATCTACAAGAACTACCGGCTGCGCCTCGCGCCGGGCGCGACGGTGACGAAGAACACCGTGGTGACGACGAAACCGGCCGGGGTCCCGATCATCCGCCTGCCGCGCGAGCCGCGCCGGGCCGTGCGGGCACCGGCCGCGCCGCGGGACCGCACGGCCGCCCGGGCCCCGTCGTCCGCCCGGGCCCCGTCGTCCGCGCGCGGATGGGGGCAGCCGACGGAGATCCCGCAGACCAGTGCCTACCGCCATCTCGTGATCGCCTATGGCAGCAACTTCGGCGCGAACAAGGAACTGGCCGAGCGCTTCGCCGAACGGAGCCACTTCCACGGCTACACCAGCGACGTGATCACGCTGAACGAGCTCGCCGAGTCGCCGCCGCGCACGCGGCCGTGGCTGCTGATCGTCATGACCTCCACCTACACGTCGAACCCGCCCGCCAACGCGGCCGCGTTCAAGTCCTGGCTCGAGCACACCGAACCGGGCGGTCCGGCCTGGCGGAACTGCCGCTACCTCGTCTGGGGCCTGGGCAACAGCCAGTGGAACGCGTTCCTCGCGTTCCCCCGCTACGTGCACAAGAAGCTGTCCGAACTCGGTGCCGCACCGCTCGTGGAGTTCGGCTACGGCGACGTCGGCTCGCCGGCGTGGGAACGCCTGCACGCCGACTGGAACGCTCGCGTGTGGCCGGTCCTGCTCGAGCTGTCCGGGGCGCGCCCGACGGAGGCCGCCGCCGCGCGCGACGCCGCGGAGCGGGCGGCCGCGGGCGTGCTGACCGGAGCCGACTCGAACACCGCGATGCACAGGTCGCTGCGGAGCCAGGAGGTGGCCCGGCCGGAGCCGGCGGCCAGGGCGAGGAGCGCTTCTGTGATCATGCGCCTCATGGGGTCGGGGCCGTGGCGGCGGCCCGCGCCCGTGACCGGGGGGGCACCGGAGCCGGCCGGGCAGAGCGGCCCCCCGTCGCGGGTGCTGCTCGCTCCGGTGATCCTCACGAACGCCGCCGGGATGGACACCGTGGAGGCACGCGTCCTGGCCTGCCGGGAACTGCTGGCGGACGGGTCGCCGAAGCGGACGCGGCATCTGGAGCTCAGCCTGCCGCCCGGCACCGCCTACCAGGTCGGCGACCACCTCGGCGTCTGCCCGAAGAATGACGAGGATCAGGTCGAACGGCTCGCGGTGCACCTCGGTGCCGCGCTCGACGGCCTGTTCATGGTGCCGAAGACCATGACCGTCCGCGGCGTGCCCAAGGGCGTCGCGCTCCAGGTCCGCAACGTGCTCACCAGCCTCGTCGACATCACCGGCCGGCCGGCCGGGCCGCTGCTCGACCTGATGCTGGCGAAGGTCACCGACCCCGGCGAGCGGTCGAGGCTGATGGAGATCAGTGACGTCCTGCGGGAGCCGGACGGGCGGGGCTCACCGCTGCGCGCGGCGCTCGACGCGGGCGGCTACGACCTGCTCCGGCTGCTCGAGGAGTTCCCGTCCTGCTCGCTGAACATCTTTGAGCTCCTGCAGGTGGCACAGCCGCTCCGGCCGCGCTACTACTCAACGAGCTCGAGCCCGCGGATCCACGGCGACGGCGTCGCCCATGTGACCGTCGGCCTCGAGGACACCGCGGTACCGGGCATGCCCGGCCGTGACTTCCGCGGGATGAGTTCGCACTACCTGCACACGGTGCGGGAGGGCGACCGGCTGAACGTCTTCCACAACAGCGCCGACGGGTTCCACCTGCAGGAGGACGTGACGAAGCCGATGATCTTCGTGTCCATCGGCACCGGTTTCGCGTCGATGCGCGCGTTCCTCTGGGAACGGGTGGCGATGAAGCGCGCTGGCATCTCCCTGGCGGAAGCGGCGCTCTTCAACGGCATCCGCTCCAGCGGCATCGACTACATCTACCGAGACGAGGTCGAGCAGTTCGCCGCCGAGGGGGTGCTCGATCACGTGCACGTCGCGACGTCCCGGGAGCCGCCGGGCTGTCATGATTACGTCCAGGACCGGATTCGGGAGCAGGGAGCACTCGTCTGGCGCCTGCTCGCTTCCGGTGGCTACATCTATGTTTGCGGCTCGCAGCCGATGCGCGACGCGGTGCGCGCCGCGTTCGTCCACGTCGCCGAGGAACATGGGGCGCTGCGTCACGAGCGCGCCGAGGCCTGCCTCGGCGAACTCGAAACGACCGCACGCTACCGCCCAGACCTCTGGGCCTGACCGACCGGACCGCTGGGCCTGACCGCCCAGACCGCTGACGCTGACCGGGGGAGCCGCATGGACGCCCTTGCCCTCATCCTGTCCCTCGCGGCGCTTGTCATGTTCGGGTTCGCGGCCAGCGGCCGCGAACTGCGTCGCTTCAACGAGATCGCGCTCGGGCTCGTCCTTCTCACCGCGGCGCTGATCTGCCAGTTCACCTCGATCACCCACACCCACATCGGCCGCTGAGCGCGGGCATCGGGCAGCCGGTGAGGGAGAGCGCCTGGCAGCCGCCGGCCGTTACCCCGCCCGGGTCACCTCACCCCTGGGCTGACTTGGCGTCGGCTTCGATCTCGGCGGTGTCGGCCTTCAGCCTCTTGGCCTCCACCTTCCGTGCCTTCTTCATCGCCCGCTCGATGTTGGCCTCCATGTCGGCCACCCCGACCACCACCAGGCCGGCCTGCCCGGCGTCCAGATGCTCGCCGAGTTCCTTCAGGTCGTGGCGGCTCATCCCGGCGGCGGCGTGACCGGCGACCGCGCCAAGAATCGCACCGCCGCCGGTCGTGGCCAGCAGCAGGCCGCCGCCGATGGCGGCGAACGGGAACAAGGCCACGACCAGGCCGGTGGCCAGGCCCACACCGCCGCCCAGCACCCCGCCGGCCCGGGTCGGTGTCTCGTGCTTCTTGGTGATCTTGACTTTCCCGTCGGCGCGGCGCTCGACCACCGCGGCGTCATAGGAGTCGATCAGCCCGGCCTTGGTGTGCAGGTCCTTGACCAGGTCATAGTCGGCCTCAGCGTCGGCGGCGCTGTCATACACCCCGACAAAGGCGATGAAGGTATCGATTGCCATCGCGGCACCTCCTGCGGCCCGTCCTGCGCGTCATCAGCCAGCAACCAGGACGCTACGGCCGGGCCGCCGCGATGCGGACCCCTCGCCACGGGTGATCCCGGCCAGGCCCGCCGGAATGGCCGAAGGCAGGCGTTAGCGGGTCAGCACGTACGGCGGGTGACGCGCGGGCTCGGCCAGCAACGCCTGGGCCGTGGGCGAGTCCACCCCCGACCCCAGCGGGACCGAGCACCGGGCGCTGGCCTTCCACTGCTGAGGCCGTCCCGGCGGCACCGGATTTTCCTGAGTTACGACGGCCCGTGGCGGCCCGGCGCCGGGCGCTGGCGCCGCCCGGGGCGATGCCGTCAGCGGGCGGCTCCCGTCGCGGGACCGCTCCCGGCCAGCAGCTCGGTGGCCATCTGGCGGAGTTCCACGCGGCGCACCTTGCCGGTGGCGGTGGTGGGGTAGCCGTCGGTGAAGACGACCCGGCGGGGCCGCTTGAAGCCGGGCAGCCCGTCCCGGCAGAACTGGATCAGTTCGTCCTCGGCCGCCGGGGTGCCGGGGCCGAGGATGACGTAGGCGACCGGCTTTTCCAGCCCGTCGCCGTCCCGCCCGGCCACCACGATGGCCTGGGTCACCGCCGGGTGGGCGAGCAGCCGCCGCTCGACCTCGGCCGGGGAGACCCACATGCCGCTGACCTTGAGCATGTCGCCGGTGCGCCCGAGGCAGGCGTAGTAGCCGTCGGCGTCGGCGACGTAGGTGTCGCCGGTGCGCAGCCACTCGCCCTGGAACACCTGCCGGGACGCGTCGTAGCGGGACCAGTAGCCGGTCGCGGCGGACGAGCCGCGCACGTACAGGGTGCCTGGCGTGCCCGGCGGCACCGGTGCGCCGGCCTCGTCGAGGATCTTCAGCTCGTAACCGGGCACGGCCACGCCGGTCGTGCCGGGCCGCACCTGCCCCTCGTGGTTGGACAGGAAGATGTGCAGCATCTCGGTCATCCCGATGCCGTCGAGGATGTCCACGCCGAAGTGGCTGGTCCACCGCTCATACAGGACCGCGGGCAGCGCCTCGCCCGCCGACACGGCGAGCCGGATCCCGGCCATCGCGCTGGACGGCAGCTCGGCGCGGAGCATGTTGGCGAAGAACGTCGGCCCGGCGAAGAACAGCGTGGCGCCGAACTGCGCCGCCCGCTCGGCGACGACTTGGGGCCGGGCGGGGGCCGGTTCCAGGATCGCCGCCGCCCCCGCCGACAGCGGGAACAGCAGCGAGTTGCCCAGGCCGTAGGCGAAGAACGCCTTCGCCGCCGACAGGCAGCGGTCGCCCGGCCGGATGCCGAGCACCCGCGCGCCGTAGGTCTCGCAGACCACCTGGACCGAGCCGTGCCGGTGCATGGCCGCCTTGGGCTTGCCGGTGGTGCCCGAGGTGTACAGCCAGAACGCCGGGGAGTCGGCGGCGGACGGGTAGACGGCCTCGTCGGGCACGGCCGCGGCGACCAGCGCGTCCAGGTCGTGCACCGGCACCGTGGCGGCGGCGGGCCCGGTGCCGCCGGACGCGAGGATGCCGCGCAGTTCCGGTGCGGCCGCGGCGGCCTCGGCGGCGAGTTCGCCGAACTCCGGCGTGACCGCGAGCAGCCGGGCCCGCGAGTCGCGCAGCAGCTCGGCCAGCCCGGCGGCGCGGAGCATGGTGGAGACCGGCACCGGGATCGCGCCGATCCGCATCGCCGCGAGGTAGACGGCCGCGAACGCGGGGCCGTCGGAGCAGAACATGACGATCCGCTGCTCGGGTTCCAGGCCGGTCTCGCGCAGCCCGGCCGCCGTGCGCTGGACCAGGTCCAGCAGCTGCGCGTAGCTGAACTGCCCGCCGGCGCCGGTGATCGCCAGCCTGCCGCCGTCACCGGCCTTGACGCGCCGGTCCAGCAGGTATTCGCACGCGTTGAACCGCTCTGGCTCCGCCACCATGGCTGCCCGCCTGTTCCTAGGACAAATGGACGTAGTCGTAATCGAAGGGCTTGTTGTTGATGCCGTTGCGCGGCGGGGCGATCCAGGCCGCGATCTTGCCACGCTCGTGGACCGGCTGCATGAGCGAGCGGACATAGGTCTTGTCCACATCGGTCGGCAGCCACTCGCTCTTGCGCCGGTCCCACTCGCCCGCGCTCAGCTTCTTCCCGTCCGGGGCCGCCTCGATCCCGGTGAACGCGCCGACGCGCCGGTTGAACGCCACGTGCGGAAGATACAGCCGCTGCGGCAGGCCCGCGCTGGCGAGGATCCTGTTCCACCGGGTCACGCCGCTGCGGCAGTCGGCGATGTACTCCCGCCGCAGGTCGGTGTTCAGCCCGGTCAGCGCCGAGACCTCGGCCTGCCCGATGCTCTGCTCGCCTGTTCTGGCGTCCTCGGTCACGGTGTCCACCATGATCGAGTCGCTGGCCAGCTTGTGGTCGTCGCGCCGCCGTTCCTCCAGCCAGCGCCCCTTCAGCCCGGCGGTGTAGTAGTTGGCGACGTTGGTGGACGTCTCGCCGCCGAACAGGTCCAGCGACACCGAATAGTGGAAGTTCATGTACTTCTGGATGACGGTCAGCGGTATCGCCCCGTGCCCGGTCACGTCGTCGGTGTCGTTCTCCGCCATCACCTGCGCGGTGCGCTCCACGACCCGGTCGATGCCCGTGGTCCCGACCATCATGTGGTGCGCCTCTTCCTTGAGCATGAACTCACACGTCCTGCTCAGCGGGTCGAACGCCGACTCCTTCAGCGTGCCGAGCTGGTACTTGCCGTCCCGGTCGGTGAAGTAGGTGAACATGTAGAAGGACAGCCAGTCCGGGGTCTCCTCGTTGAACGCGCCCAGGATCCGTGGCGACTCCAGGCTGCCCGACGACCGGTGCAGCAGCGCCTCGGCCTCCTCCCGGCCGTCCCGGCCGAAGTAGGCCTGCAGCAGGTACACCATCGCCCACAGGTGGCGGCCTTCCTCCACGTTGACCTGGAAAAGGTTCCGCAGGTCATACAGGCTCGGGGCGGTGGCCCCGAGGTTGCGCTGCTGCTCCACCGAGGCGGGCTCGGTGTCGCCCTGCACGACGATCAGCCGCCGCAGGTCCGCACGGTATTCACCGGGCACCTTGTCCCAGGCCGGCTCGCCCTTGTGCTCGCCGAACGCGATCATCCGGCCGGGCGCGCGCTCGGCCAGGAAGATCCCCCAGCGGTAGTCGCGCATCGGCACGAAGCCGAACCGTGCCCAGCCGTCCCGGCCCACGTGCACCGCCGTCCGCAGGTACACGTCGCGGGTCGGCAGCGCCGGGCCCATCGCGTCCCACCAGGACAGGAAGTTCGGCTGCCAGGACTCGAGCGCGCGCTGCAGCCGCCGGTCCTCGTGCAGGCTGACGTTGTTCGGGATCTTCTCTGAGTAGTCGGCGGCGGTTGTCATGCCGGGGTTCCTGCCTTCCCGCGAGCGTTCCGCGCCCGCCATCGCCCGCCCGGGCGCTCGTTACTCACACGCGCCGCCGGTCGAAGCTGGCCCGCTGTCCGGTGCCATACTTCCGCAGCGCGCCGTCCGGCCCCGACGCGTTCGGCCGGGTGAAGATCCAGTTCTGCCACGCCGTCAGCCGCCCGAAGATCTTGGTCTCGAGCGTTTCCGGGCCGGCGAAGCGGTAGTTCGCCTCCATGCCGGTCAGCGCGTCCGGGCTGAAGCTGCGCCGCTCCTCGACCGCGATGCGGACCTCCTCCGCCCAGTCGATGTCGTCGGGCGCGAAGGTGACCAGGCCCAGCCGCTCGGCATCCTCGGCCTCCAGTAGCTGCCCGGCCTGTTTGACCGCCGCGGCCAGCCCGTCGCCGTCCCCGGAGAACCGGGTCTGCAGCCGGGTCAGCCCGTTCCCCATCACCAGCGGCCCGAGGTTCATCTCGCCGATCGCGATCACGGCCGGCCCGGTATCCGGGTCCTTGGGCGGGGCGGCGGGGTCGGGGCTAGCACTGTCCTCGAAGACACCGGCCAGCATGTACGACCGGTCCGCCGCCAGCGCCAGGTCAAGCAGCGACCCCGCGAAGCAACTGCCCGGCTCGATCAGGGCGATGAGGCTCCGGCTGGTCACGTCCAGCCGCTTCAGCGTCCGCTTCAGGTACTGGATGATCTCGTTCACCAGCCAGTCGCCGGCGCCGGCGAGCAGCAGCCGGTCATGGGCCAGCACCCGGTGCGGGTCACCCTCGGTGCGCAGCACCCAGGTGCCCAGCTCCAGCTCGTTCGTGCGCAGGTCAAGGATCAGGTCGTCCAGCTCGCGGGTCACCGCGAGCGGCCAGAACTCCGCGCCCTGCTCATGGACGCCGGCCACGCCGTCCGGTGGATCCTGGCCCGGGCCCCGGACGGTGACCGTGGCCACGCCGTCTGCGTGATCCAGCCGCGCCGACACATGCCGGTAACCGATCGTGTCGCCGGTGCGGGACTTGCCGAGCGGGGTGAGCCGCACGCCGGCCGCCCCGGCCGGCCGGGGGGAGCCGACGGCGAACTCGGCCGCCCGCGCCGCCACGCTCTCCGCCCACCTGGTAGGCGGCACCGTCTCGTCGACCAGCCGCCAGGCCACCGCCTTCCGGCCGCCGACCCCCTCGGGCATGGTCGCGAAACAGTCGGCCAGGTCCCGCCGGACGTGGCGCTTGTCCGTCACCCTGGTCAGCCCGCCGGTACCGGGGAGCACCCCGAGCAGCGGCAGTTCCGGCAGCGAGACGACCGACGAGCGGTCGTCGATGAGCATGATGTGCTCGCAGGCCAGCGCCAGCTCGTAGCCGCCGCCGGACGCGGTGCCGTTCAGCGCCGCCAGGTAGGCCTGCCCGGAGCTGGCGGTCGCGTCCTCGATGCCGCCCCTGGTCTCGTTGGTGAACTTGCAGAAGTTCACCTTCCACGGATGCGCGGCCTGGGCCAGCATGCGGATGTTCGCGCCCGCGCAGAAGATCTTCTCCTTCACGCTGGTGATCACGACGGCGCGCACCTCGGGATGCTCGAACCGCAGCCGCTGCACCGCGTCGTACAGCTCGATGTCCACGCCCAGGTCGTAGGAGTTCAGCTTCAGCTCGTAGCCGTCCTGGAGGCCGCCGTCCTCGGCGACATCCATCCCCAGCGTCGCCACCGGCCCGTCGATCGCCAGCCGCCAGTGCCGGTAGCGGGACGGATCGGTCTGGAAGCTGACTCGGTCCCGGCCACTGCCGGTGCCCGGCTGCGCCGCCCGGGCCGTGCCCGCCGTGCCCTCGGCCGCTTCCGCCATGCCGTCCTCCGCGTCCCCGCCGCAATATTCTACACAAGGCTGAATTTCTACCAGGATGTAGTAGCATATTGTACGGCAGGTGGCATCCCTGGAGTCAAGGCTGGCCAGGCATCGAGCCCGCGGGCCGGCCTTCCGGCGCGGTCAGTGCGGTAGGCGCGCGCCGTGGCATGCCGCCCGCCCGCCGAAGTGCCGCCTCCGGTGCGGCCACCGCGCTCCCGGTAAAATCCCGGCAGGACCTGCCGTCCGCCGCGTTGCCCGGCCAAGCGCCCGGCGAACGGTATCCGGGGGCGGCGGCCATCGAGACGGGCATGGAGCAAGGGAGGAAGGCATGGCGGCTCCCGCTCCACTGGCACCCGATTCCATCCCGGCGTTGTCCCGCCGGCACGAGGCAGGGGCGGCCAGCGCGCGGGGGCTGTTGTTCACGGTGCTTGGCGAGTTCGTCCTGCCGACCGGGGGATCCGCCTGGACCTCGGCATTCATCGACGTCTTCGGCCGGCTAGGGGTGGAGGAAAAGGCGATCCGCCAGGCGCTCGCGCGGACCGCCGCCGACGGCTGGATCAGGCCCGAGCGCCATGGCCGGCGCACCCGATGGTGGCTGACTCCCGACGGCGACCGGCTGCTCACCGAGGGAACCGAGCGGATCTATGAGTTCGCCGGGTCGCAGCGCGACTGGGACGGTTCGTGGCTGCTGGTGGTGGCCCGGGTGCCGGAAACCGACCGCCCGGCCCGCCACGTGCTGCGCACCCGCCTGAGCTGGGCGGGCCTGGGCAGCCCCGCCCCGGGCGTCTGGATCACCACGCATACCGAGCGGCAGGCCGAGGTGGAGCGGGTGCTCGGCCAGGCAGGCGCCAGCGACGGGCAGATCTTCGTGGCCGAGCACCGTGGCGGCGGCGAGCTGGCGGCCCTGGTCGCCCAGGCGTGGGACCTGCCCGCGATCGAACAGCGGTATGAGGAGTTCCTCGCCGAATTCGCCTCCCCTTCCGCCGCCGATCCGCTGACCCGCCTGATCGAACTTGTCCACGCCTGGCGCCGGTTCCCCTCCGTCGACCCGGGCCTGCCGGCCCGCCTGCTGCCGGCCAGATGGAGCGGCGCGCGGGCGGCGAAACTGTTCGCCGCCCGGCACGCCAGGTGGTCGCCCGAGGCCGTGATGCAGTGGATCCGGCTCAACAAGGCGCCCTATTAGCTGCTACCGGCATACGTAGTTGCGTGCCTGGGTCGTGCTGCCGTGACCGGTGTAGCGGGCGAACTTCGGGTACAGGCAGATCGGCCGTGAGTCCGTCACCACGCCGGTAGCGGGATCTGTCGTCGTGCCGAGGATGGCGGTGGGCGCCTTGCCGTGCTCGACCCAGTTGACGAGAGAGCCGATCGGCTGTGCTGGCGCGGCCGGCGCCGGGCCCGCAGCGCTCGCGCAGTGCTGGGCACCTGAGGCGAGGAACAGCCGGGCGAAGGAGTCCGCCGGCCCCGCGCCGCCCATGGCCTGCTGGACGCGCTGGTAGTAGTTGATCGTTCCTTGCGGGAAGATGAGCTGGTCAGCCAGGCCATGCCAGATGATGATCTTCCCGCCGTCCTTCTCGAAGGCGGACAGGTCCGGGTTGTCCGTCGCGATGACACCGGAGAACTCCCGGACCGACTGCGCGAACAGCTTGTCGAACTCCGGGTATGTCAGCGTCCTCCAGTCGAAGGACGGGTTGCGCATCAGCCACGTCCCGAGCCAGCTCACCGGCACCGGGAACGGGCTGCCTGTTGTCTTCCCGCTGCTGCTCGTGGTGGTCGCGGCCAGGCCGGACAGGCTGGCGCCGCGCTCAAGCCCGAACCAGAGCGGCTTCCCGCCCGTCGTTTCCGGTCCGTCCCAGATCTTCGTCATCACCGCGGCGTCCTGCGCGGTGATGACACCGCACGGCGTCGCGAGGCCGATCAGCTTGTCAGGGTTCCAGTCACACGCGTCCGGGTTGGTGATGACGCCACCGGTGGTACCACACGCCTGCACGGCCGCCTCGGTGAACGCGTTTTCCTTGCAGGCCGGCAGGAAGTCGTGGGACTGCTTCATCACCAGCTCGGGCCAGATCTCCGACGGGATGAACTTCGTCCAGTTGATCGCCGGGGCGCCGGCGGAGATGCCGTCGTAGTCGGCCGGGTAGCGCTGTGCTTCCATGAGGCCCTCCCGGCCTCCGGTGGAGCACCCGTTGAAGTACGAGAACCTCGGCGGCGACGGATAGTAGGCGCTGGTCACGGCCTTGCCGGCCACCGACATGTCGTGGATTCCGAGATAGCCGAAGTCCTTGATCAACGGCCAGTTCAGGGTCCCGCCGGAGTTGAGCGCCCAGGCGCCGGTCAACAGGTCGGCCGGCGGGACCCCGCAATCGGTGGTCGCTGACGCGTAGCCGGCCTGGATGGCCGTCGCCGTCTCGTTGTAGAACGGGCCGCAGGCGTACACCGCACCGCCGACACCCTGGAAGCGGCCGTTCCAATGCCCCGGCAGCCAGGCTTCGATGTGGATCGGGTTGCCCGCGGCATCGGTCTGGGTGAGCGTGACATCACAGAAGTTGGGCAGCCCGGTGAGCGGCGCCTGCGGGGGCGGCGGGGTGAAGGTGCCGGTCTTGTTCAGGGCTGCGGTATCGACGGTCACGTGGGCCAGGTGCAGTCCGGCCGACAGAAAGCTGACACTGCACCGGGCCTGCCCGGCGGCCGCCGGGCGTGCGGGCTTGTTCGCGGCAGCCGCGACTGCCGGAACGGCACCTGCCAGCACCAGCGCGGCCAGGCCCGCCAGCACGGGCAAACGGCGGGCGCCGGGGAATCGGCCGTGCGAGAGGTTCGTCATCGACAACTCCCGTTCAGCCGGAACCAGCAGGTGAGGTGAGTGATGCGGACGGCCCCGCCGTGGCTGGCGCAGCGGTGTCCGCCGGGCCGTTGCCGATGGCGAGGACGATGCGTGCCGCGCTGTACCAGAGCGCCGCGGCCGCGGCCCAGGCCAAGATGCCGGACACCCGTAGCATGCTCGCCGACGGGGGCACCGGTGGCCTGGCGGCGAGGTCGGCGCTGAGGAAGCCGATCCCTAGGAAGAGCAGGACACCGATGAGGGCCACGAAGGCGAGGCTGAAGGCAGCGTTGCGGTGCAGGATCGACGGGACGGCCATGAAGGCGACCGGTGCGATCAGCGCGATCGCGTACCAGCCGACCGCATCGGGCGCGAAACCCTTGTTCTCCGCCCCCAGCGTGAGCAGCAGGTACAGCCCGAGAAGCCAGAGCCCGAAGCCGCAGAGAATCGAGGCCTGGTATCCCTGGCCGCGAAGAATGTAAAGGACGCCGGCGAGCGTCTCCCCCACCGCGGCGACGAGGATCGCGTAAATCGTGGCCACCGATGAAGTCGCGGCGCCCGGTGCCGCCCCCGCGTAGACCACGAACTGGACGCCATAGAGAAACAGGGCAAACCCAAACAGTGAGAGCCCGATCGCTCCCGGGTCTGCGGTGGCTGAGCCTAGCGAGGCCCGCGCTGAGGACATGACCTACCGCCTTTCTTCAGCGGCCGGGCTTATGCGCTGTTCCATAGTGGGCGCGCACCCTTCCCGGTCAGTCGTTTCGCCGACGGGACACCCGCCAACGTCGGCTGTACGGACCGGATCCTCTACTAGATCACATCAACCGTCAAGGGTCTGTAGAGCTTCGCGCCTGACCAGGAAGGCCCCGGCGCAGACGCGGGCGGCCAGTCCCGCCGTCCCCGCGCAGACCAGCACAGGTCGGCGCGAGCCGGCGTCAGCCAAGCCGTGGCGGTGCCATCTCGTCAGGCGCCCAGCATGACGGCGCCCGCGCATGGCCGCTCGCCGCCCCTTTCCCGGCAGCCCGGATCCTCGGTGCCGGCCAGGCCGCGAAGGCTGGCATGCGAGCCCTGCGTCAAAACCGCCGACGGCGGACGGAGAGTCCTCCCGACATGAGCAAATATGCTCAACTTCTTAGTGAGCCGTAAGTCTTACGTAGTGCTTAGACGAGCCAAGACAAGGGGCAGCCGAAATACACGGCGACCCTTTCGCGAATACGCGGGGAAGGCCCGGGAAATTGCACGCCGAATGCTCATGGAGTTCCGTGCGAACACGACCTTAGAAACGCCCGAGCCGCGGCTCAGGTTTTCCCTGGTTATGGGCGTTACAGTGAAGAAGTGAGCCTGGATGCCGACCTGGCGGCGGCGGCGGTACTGGCCGATGACCTGCGGCTGCGGATGTATGCCTTCATCCGCCGCGCGGACGGCCCGGTCACCCGTGACGAGGTGGCCGCGGAGATCGGGATCTCCCGCAAGCTGGCCGCCTTCCACCTGGACAAGCTGGCCGCGGCCGGCCTGCTGCGGACCAGTTTCGACCGGCCGGGCGGGCTGCGCCGGGCCGGGCGGACGCCCAAGCGCTACGCGCCCGCCGAGGTGGACGTGCAGGTGAGCATCCCGCCGCGCGAGCACACGCTGCTGGCCGGCATCCTCATCGACGCCGTGCGCACGATGGCGGACGACGGCGCCACCCGGGCGGCGCTGCAGGTGGCCGGTCAGCGCGGCCGGGAACTCGGCCAGGCCGAGCGGGCCGCCACCAGGCCCGGCCGCCTGGGCGCCGAGCGCGCGCTCACGCTGGCCAGCGGCTTCCTCGACCGCTCCGGCTTCGAGCCGGTGCGTGCCGCGCCCACCGTGGTGCTGCTGCGCAACTGCCCCTTCCACCCGCTCGCCGACCAGGCCCGTGACCTGGTCTGCGGTATCAACCACGCCTTCCTCACCGGGTTCCTCGACGGGCTGGGCGCGCAGTCGGCCACGGCGGTGCTCAGCCCCGGCCCCGGGCACTGCTGCGTGGAACTGCGCGCCGCGAGCGGCGCCCAGCAATAGCCGCCCTCCTGCGCGGCTCGCCACCGACCGGATGCTGCCGTACCCGCGTATGCCAGGTCATGCTGCCGCCCGCTGACATCACGTATCCGCCCGCGGCCACGTTCATCCCGGTCTCGGCCACGGCGGCCGGACCGGTGCCGCGGGCCCCCCGGCACGGGGCCCGCGAGCACGCAGTCGGTGCCGCTGCAGTCCGGCAAGACGGTCGCGGCGGTGACGCTGCCCGCGCTCGGCGACGTGGCCGGCTACAACCCGGCGCTGCACATCTTCGCGATCTCGGCCGGCTAGCGCCCGATCATGGGCGGTGTTGCCTCTTCCCAGCGGACCGGCCGGGATCGCACAATGTAGCGGTGACGTATGGCCAAATGGGGACGGTGTGCCCGCAATGCGGTGACGCATCCGCCGTGCATTCGATTCAAGAGCTGGCCGCGATGGCCAGGACCCGGCTGGGCCAGCGGCCAGGACCTGGGGCGGCGCAGCCCGGGTGGGCCGCCGAGCCGCAGGCGGGAGCCGTGCCCGGGGCCCAGCCGGGAATGCCCGCCGGGCCGCAGCCGGGATGGGCCGCCGAGCCGCAGGCGGGAGCGCCGCCCGGGCCCGACGGCCGACGGCGAAGCACGCCGTTCCCGGCCCGGTCGAGCGGTGACAGCGGCTTCGACACCGGCTCGCTCACCGACGACCTCGCCGGGGCGGCCCTCGGCGCGGCCGCGGGCGCGGCCGCGAAGTTCTTCGGCCGGGCGATCAGCCGCCGGGTGCAGGACAAGCTCCAGCAGCAGGTGCTGCCCGCCATGGCGGCCAAACAGCAGGCCATGCAGGGCATGCTGCAGACGCAGATCGCAATAGCCGAGCGGCATCCCGACCTGTGCGCCTGCCTGAACGACCAGGTGATCTTCCTGACCGGCGGCAACCGCACCCAGCCGATGCCGAACCTGATGACGATCACCGTCGATCAGGCCGACGCCATCGTCGCCCAGCTCCGTAACGGCTGATCCCGCAACGGGCTGACACCCCGGCCACCCGTTCCGGGTGACTCGCCGCAGCGCGCCGCGAAGTTAGGCTGCGGCCGTGGTGCAGGACGGCCAGCAAGCACAGGAGAGCAAGCAGGCGCAGGACGGCAAGCAGCCGAAGGCCGTGGATGGCAAGGCCTACCTGCGCCTTGTCCTGCTAGCCGCGGCGATCGGGATACCCGCCGCGCTGCTGGCCGCGGTCTTCCTGGCGTTCGTGAACTGGCTGGAGCACTGGCTGTGGACGGACCTGCCGAGCGATCTCGGGTCGTCCACGCCGCCCTGGTATCTCCTGCTGGGGCTGCCGATGCTCGGCGCGGGCGTCGTCATCGCCGCACGCCTGCTGCTTCCCGGCGACGGTGGTCATGACCCATTGCTCGGGCTGAGCACCAAGCCGACGCCGCTGCGCAACGGCCCCGGCGTGGCCCTGGCGGCGATCGGGACGCTCGCCTTCGGCGCCGTCCTGGGCCCCGAGGCACCGCTGATCGCACTCGGGTCCGTCGCCGGGATGGCCATCACCCCGTTCGTGCGGCTCGACGAGCGGGGCAAGTCCGTGCTGGCCACGGCGGGCTCGTTCTCCGCGGTGTCGGCCCTTTTCGGCGGCCCCCTGGTCGCGGGCATGCTGCTCATCGAGGCGGGGATCGGCATGGGGTCCGCGCTGATCCCCGCACTGCTGCCCGGCCTGGTCGCCGCCGCGGTCGGCTACCTCATCTTCGAGGGCCTTGGCACCTGGGGCGGCCTGCACGAGACCGCGCTGAAGGTGCCCGGCCTGCCGCCCTACCACGGGTATCACCTGGGTGACCTGCTCGTCTCCATCGGTGTGGGCATCGCCGCGGCGCTGCTCATGTCCGGGGTACGGGCCATCGGCACCAGAGCGGAACGCCTGAACCAGGGCCGGGGCAGGATGCCGGCCCTGCTCGTGGCCGGCGGGCTCGCGGTGGGCCTGCTCGCCCTGCTCGCCCGCGCCCTGGGCGCGAACTCGCAGGATGTGCTCTTCTCCGGCGAGTCGTCGGTGCCGGCCATGGCGGCACAGCAATCGCTGAAGATCGTGCTGATCCTGCTGGTGGCCAAGGCGGTCGCCTACGCGGTGAGCCTGGGCAGCGGCTTCCGGGGCGGCCCGGTCTTCCCCGCCATCTTCCTGGGGGTCGCGCTCGGCTCCGTCGCGCAGATCGCCTTCGGCACCTCACCGACGCTCGCGGTCGCGGTCGGCGCGGCCGCGGGCATGGCGGCGATGACCCGGCTGCTGTTCGCCCCGATCCTGTTCAGCGCCCTGCTCGTCGGCACCAATGGCCTGGATACCGTGTCGGCGGCGGTGCTGGCATCGGTGAGCGCGTGGCTGGTGACCGCCATGCTGGAACAGCGCTCCGGCGCCGCGAAGAAGCCGTAGCGCGGGCCGGCCCGGTGCGGGCGGCCAGCACGGCGCGCTCTCCGTGCCAGCCGGGTGGATCAGCGTGATCCGGCGGGCTCGCGGGCCGCCCATTCCGGCCGGGTGATCCGGTACATGACCCACTCCCGGTCATATTCGGTGAGCGGGCCGGCCAGCGTCCAGCCGACGCGGTCGAAGACCGTCCGCATCGCCACGTTGGCCGGGTCGGTCGGGGCCTCGACGACCGCCGCGCCCGCGTGCCGGAACAGCCAGCCGGTGAGCAGCATGAGCGCTTCCCGGCCGTGCCCCCGGCCGCGCATGTCGTCCCGCAGGGCGATGCCGATCTCGAACGTGCCAGGCGGGAGCGGGCGGCCGGCGGGCACGAACGTCTGGATCCGCCCGATCAGCGTGCCGCCCAGGTCGATGGCCAGGTCGAGCCAGCCGTCCACGAGCTGGCCGGACCGCCGCAGCCTCGCCTTGAACCGGGCCTCATCGGGCAGTTCGGCGATGGTCATGGGATCGGCGTCGACCATGGCCCGCCACGCCGCGTCGATCTCCTCGGGGCGCAGCGGGCGCAGCAGTAGCCGCGGCCCGCCGATCGTGATGCCCGCGGCCGCAGGGCCGGCCGGCTGGTTCTGCGGTTCCACGGGCTCCACGCTAGCCGTATCGGCGCGCCGGCCCGGCGAGGTGAACGTCCGTTGTGCGCCTGCGGGGCGTAATCTGGATAAGTGGTCAGCAGCCGCACCGCGTGAGGGCGAGGTGCCGCGGGGTGACCGGGTACGCTTTCGAAGGATCCTGGTAGCGGGGGGGCTCCGGGGAGGCCGCAGCGGCATGGGCGAGAGCGAAAGGCGGCCGCGCGCTGGCCCGCCGCGCCATCGCCAGCCAGCGGGCCAGCGGACCGGCGGCCCGGGTTTCGTGCTCGTCACCGCCAAGCTACGGCATCCGGTATTGCGGTCCGGGACCGTGGCACGGCCTGCGCTGATCGACCGGCTGGCGCACGGCGGCCCGGTCGTCTCGGTGGTCGCGCCGCCCGGCTTCGGGAAGACGACGGCGCTGGCGCAGTGGGCCGAGCGGGGCGGCCGGGCGTTCGCGTGGGTGTCGGTCGAGGAACCGGACAACGATCCGAAGGTGCTGCTCAGCTACATCGCCGAAGCCCTCAACGCGGTGCAGCCGGTCGGCGGGCGGGTGTTCGAGGCGCTCGCGTCGCCGGGAAGCTCGGTGCCCGGATCTGTGGTGCCGCGGCTGGGCGCGGCGTTCTCCGCGATGGCCACGCCCGTGGTGCTGGTGCTCGATGACGTGCACCTGCTGCACAACAGGGAATGCCAGGCGGCGGTCGCGGCGCTGGCCGATCACGTCCCGGCCGGCTCGCAGTTGGTCCTGGCGGGCCGGGCACAGCCGCCGCTGCGGCTGGCGCGGCTGCGTGCCGAGGGCAGAATCACCGAGATCGGCCCGGAGGACCTGTCGCTCAGCGCCGAGGAGGCGTCCCTGATGCTGCGCGAGGCCGGCGTCACGCTCGGCCAGGACGAGGTGGCGGAGTTGCACCGGCACACCGAGGGATGGCCGGCGGCACTCTACCTCGCCGCACTGTACCTGCGGGAAGGCGGCTCGCTGCCGCGCGCGGCGGAAACCTTCGGCGGCGCCAACTGGCAGGTGAGCGACTACCTGGAGGCGGAACTGCTGTCCCGGGTGTCCCGGCGGCAGCGGGCGTTCCTGACCAGGACGGCGGTGCTGGAGCGGCTGTCCGCGCCACTGTGTGAGGCGGTGCTCGAGGCACCCGGGTCCGCCGCCACCTTGGCGGAACTCACCGTGTCGAACCTGCTGCTCGTCCCGCTCGGCGGGCGGCCGGGCTGGTACCGCTACCATCACCTGTTCCGCGACATGCTGCTGGCCGAGCTGAACCGGGCGGAACCCGAACTGGTCCGCGTACTGCGCCGCCGTGCCGCCCGCTGGTGCCTGCGCAACGGCCTGGCCGAGGAGGCGCTGGAGTACTCGATCGCGGCGGGCGACCCCGGCACCGCCGCCCGCTTGCTGGAAGAACTCGCCGTCCCGGCCCACCGCCAGGGCCGGGCCGTGACCCTGCAGCGATGGTTCCAGTGGCTGGATGATCAAGGAGAGATCGAGGGCTACCCGATGGTGACCGTGCTGGCCGCGCTCATCTTCGCGTGGATGGGATACCCGGTCGAGGCGGAGCGGTGGGCCGACGCTGCCGAACGCTGGCAGGGCCGCGCCGCGGCCGCGCACGGCGACACGGCCCTGGCGGGCAGCGCCGTCTGGGGCTGGGCCGCCCTGCTCCGGGCCTCCCTGTGCCGGCACGGGGCCGCGCAGATGCACGCCGACGCCCATGAGGCCGCACGGAGGCTTGCCGCGGAACGAATCGTCACGTCGGGACCGGCACTCCTGCTCGGGGTCGCGCACATGCTGTCCGGCGAACTCGAGACCGGCGACACCGCGCTGCAGGATGCGGTCCGCCTCGGGGAAGTCACCGGCGCGCACGAGATCACCGCGACGGCACTGGGCGAGCGCTCGCTGCTGGCGGCGGCACGGGGGCGCTGGGCCAAGGCCGAGGCCCTGGCCGGGCAGGCCTACGCCACGTTGCGACAGGCCGGGGCGGAGGAAAGCTACATAAGCCCGCTGGTCTGCGCGGCCCAGGCCCGGGCCTCGCTGCGCCGTGGGGATGTTGCGGCCGCCCGGCGGGAACTGGTCCAGGCGCAGCGCGCGCGGCCGCTGCTGACCTACGCGATCCCGCATCTCGCCGTGCAGGCCAGGATCGAGCTGACCCACGTCCACCTCGGCCTCGGCGACCTGGCCGGGGCGCGGACGCTGGTGCGGGAGATCGACGACCTGCTCCGGCGGCGCCCCGGCCTGGGCGCCCTGACCGGACAGGCCCGGGCGCTGCGCGCGCACCTGCCGGCGAAACGCGCGTCCGGCACTCCCGGCGCCTCCGCGCTGACCGCCGCCGAACTGCGCCTCCTGCCGCTGCTCGCCACGCACCTCTCGCTGGCGGAGATCGCCGCGGAACTGGCCCTGTCCCGCAACACCGTCAAGTCGCAAACGGCGTCGCTGTACCGGAAACTCATGGCGACCTCCCGCGGCCAGGCGGTCGCCCGGTCCCGCGAGCTTTCCCTGCTAGAGGGCTGAGCGCCGGGCGGCCTGCCGGGGCGCCATGCCGTAGATGGCGAGCCCGAAGAGCAGGATCATGTCCACCGCGGTGACCACCAGGAACCACAGTGGGTAACCGGGAAGCCCCCAGATCTGCCCGAACGCGTTCAGCAGCGCCACCCCGGCGCCGATCCAGCGGGCTCGCTGGCTGTCGTTGAGCAGGCCGCCGGCCACGGCGAACTGCGAGATCGCAATGGCCAGCGTGATAAAGCCCCAGGTGCGCAGGTCCCCGAAGACGTAGCGCGGGGCGGCCGCGTCCGCGTAGCTGGCCGCGTGCGCGAACAGGTAGACGGCGGCCCAGAAGTTGAAGCAGGCAGCGAAGGCCAGCGAGCCGGCCACGAACGTGACCAGGCCCCGGAGGCGCCGGTCCGGCGCGGTGTCAGAGGTGGTTGAACCCGCTGGACTCCTCCTTGGACATGGGCACGGTCACCGGATGCCGGCGGAAGTGAGCCACCGCGTCGCGGAAGTCATCGAGGAGCAACGAGGCCATGTCCCGGCTCACCCCCAGTCTGACCAGAATGCGCTGCACGGCGATGTCGGCCGCGGTCCCGGTAAGAGTGTAAGCCGGTACCTGCCAGCCGCGGCAACGCAGCCGGTCCGCCAGGTCGAACAGGGTGTACCCGGGGTTCTCGCCCTCAGCGACGCGCCAGGTGACCGTCGGTATCCCGGTGCTGGGATTGCTGTCACACAGCAACTCGAACGGGCCCAGTTTGACGATCTCGGCGGCGAGGTACTGGCCTATGTCATAGGAGGCCTGGTGGATGCGCCGGTAACCGTCGAAGCCCAGGCGCAGGAAGTTGTAGTAACTGGCGATGATCTGCCCTGCCGGGCGGGAGAAGTTGATCTGGAACACCGGCATGTCCCCGCCCAGGTAGTTGACATGGAACACCAGGTCATCGGGCAGTTCGCCGGCATCACGGAAGACGACCCAGCCGGCACCCAACGGGGCCAGGCCGAACTTGTGGCCCGAGGCGCTGATCGACTTCACCCGTGGCAGGCGAAAGTCAAAGGCCACCTCCGGTGCGCAGAACGGGGCGAGGAAGCCACCGCTGGCCGCGTCCACGTGAATGCCGACATCCAGGCCGGTGTCGGCCTGCAGCTTGTCGAGGGCGGCCGCCATGTCCGCCACCGGCTCGTAGGCGCCGGTGTAGGTGACGCCGAGGGTGGGCACCACCATGATCGTGTTCTCGTCCACCCGCTCCAGCATCGTCTCGGCGTCCATGGCGTAGCGGCCGTGGGCCATCGGGACCTCGCGCATCTCGATGTCCCAGTAGCGGGCGAACTTGTGCCACACCACTTGCACCGGGCCACACACCATGTTCGGGTTGTCCACGCTCTGGCCGGCGGCCCGCCGCTTGGCCCGCCACCGCCACTTGGCCGCCATCCCCGCCAGCATGCACGCCTCCGAGGAGCCGACGGCCGAGGCGCCCACGGTGTTGGCCGCCTCGGGCGCATTCCACAGGTCGGCCATCATGTGCACGCACCGCCGTTCTATCTCGGCGGTCTGCGGGTACTCGTCTCTGTCGATCATGTTCTTGTTGACCGACAGCGCCATCAGGGCAAGAACCTCCGGTTCCTCCCAGGTCTGGCAGAACGTGGCCAGGTTCTGGCGTGCGTTGCCGTCGAGCATCAGCTCGTCCGACACCACCTGGAATGCCTCCGCGGGTGCGGTCCCGTCCGGGGGGAACCGGTACTTCGGCACCGGCCTGGTCAGGTCGCGTCCGACGAACACGCAGTCCGCCATCTGGTGGCGAATGGTGTCCCGCTCATGCAATGGCATGGACGGCATGCTTCCGGCCGCGGGCCGGGCCGGCATCCCCTGCTACGGGTGGTTGGCCGGCTGGCGTGCGTCGAGTTCCACCCAGACGGCCTTGCCCGTCGCCGTCTGCCGGACTCCCCACTTGCCGGCCAGTGCCTCGATGAGGACGAACCCGAACCCGGACTCGTCGAGCACGCCGGGCGTGCGCACCCGCGGCTCACAGGTGTCGGCGTCGTGGACCTCGATCAGCAGCACTCCCCCGGATTCCAGGCACAGCGCCATGGCCAGCGCCTCGGTCCGCGCGTGCCGCAGCACGTTGCCGACCAGCTCGGAGACGAGCAGGACGGCGGTCTCCTCCAGGTGCGCCACCTGCCACGCCGACAGCGCATCACGGGTCCACCGCCGCGCCAGCCCCGCCGCCCGCCCGGTCGCGGGCAGGGTCAGGGTCAGTTGCCTGGTCACCTCACGCCCCATCCATGTCCTCCGCCGACTTCAGGGTCAGCGCCGGACCTGAAGGAAAGCCAAGAGGATGCTTACGCTCAGCCGGATATTTCCTGACCGCCAGCCGGCCGTTCGCTGACCTTCCGCCGGTGACCGGCGCCCTCCGGCCGGAACCGCACCGCCGCACGTCACCCGTCCCGGGTGAACCGGCGCCCGCGCCACGACGCGAGCCTTCTTGCATGCGACGACCCGGAGGAACGCGGCGATGCCGGAGGAGATGAGCGCGGAGGCCCCGCCCGGGGCAGCGGAGCCCGGGGCAGCGGAGCCCGGGGCAGCCGGGGCAGCGGCGACAGCGGAGCCCGGGGCAGCGGCGGCAGCGGCGGCAGCGGAGGGAGAGCGCCGGCGCAAGAGACGCTGGGAGACGTTCGTCGAGGTCATCGAGGTCATCGTGCTGGCGATCGTCGCGGTCGCCACGTCCTGGACCGGGTACTCGGCGGCCCGCTGGGACGGCCAGCAGTCGCTGCTGTACGGGCACGCCTCCGCGGACAGGTTCAAGGCGGACGCGGCGTCCACCCGGGGCGGCCAGGAACTCGTCGCCGACTCCTCGATGTTCACCGCCTACCTGCAGGCGCACGCCGCGGGCGATACCAGGCTCGCGGCGGTGTACGTGCGCCGGTTCACCCCCGACTATCGGGCCGCCTTCGCCGCCTGGCTGACGACCAGCCCGTTCACGAATCCCGCGGCACCGGCCGGGCCTGGCTACATGCCGCAGTACCACAACCCTTACCTGGACGCCGCGGCCCGGCTCAACGCGACCGCCGCGGCAACGTTCGACCAGGGCACCGCCGCCCGCGACAACGCCGAGCGCTACGTGCGGGACACGGTGCTGTTCGCGACGGTCCTGTTCGTGGTGGCGGTCGCGCAGCGCTTCAAGGTGCGCGCGGTGCGGGTCACGACCACCGCGATCGCCCTGGGCCTGGCCTGCTACACCACGGTCGCCATGCTGACCCTGCCGAGGGCCTGAAGGCATGGCGTCCGGTGAGCCAGTGCCCTCGGCCGCCCCCCGGCCCGGCCGGTATGGCGCGCTGCTGCTCGTGCTGATCGCCAGCTACCTGCTGTCCGCGTTCCTCACCGCCGCGCGGTGGCTCGAGGCGCTGCAGGTGGTGCTGTTCACCGTGGCCATGCTGCTGGCGCTGCGGAGTTCTTCGGTGTCGCGGCGGGGGGTACGCCTCCTGCTGACCGCCGTGATCGTGGGAGTGCCGGTCATGTTCGTCCTCTCGGTCAGCACGGCGACCGGTGACGCCGGCTCCGGGATCGCCGACATCTGGACTGCCCTGGTGCTGCTCGTCGCGGCCGTGATGATCGTCTACCGGGTGCTGTCCTTCGGCACGGTGACCCTGCAGAGCATCTACGGCGCAATCAGCGCGTATCTTGTCATCGGCTTCATGTTCGCCGCCTTCTTCGGGGCGATCTACCACTTCAGCGGCGACACGTTCTTCGTCCCCGGCGAGCCGGCCAGCCCGCAGACCTTCCAGTACTTCAGCTTCACCACGCTGACCACCCTGGGCTACGGCGACTTCACCGCCGGATACAGTTCCGGTCGGGCGGTCGCCGTCCTGGAGGCACTCACCGGCCAGATCTTCCTGGCCACGCTGGTGGCCCGGCTGGTCGCGGCGTTCCGCGTCTCGCCCGACCGGCGCGGCTGAGCTACCCGGCCGGCCCGGCGGCGCGGAGCCGCCGGTAGGGCCCGTCGGCGCGGCTGAGCTGCTCGTGAGTGCCGCGCTGTACGACCCTGCCGCGGTCCAGGACGACGATCTCGTCCAGAAGTTCCAGGCCGCGCATGTCGTGGGTGATGAGCAGGGTGGTGCGGCCCGCGGTCAGCCGGAGCAGGTCGGCGGTCAGCGCGGCCGCGGTTTCCCGGTCGAGGTGGGCGGTGGGCTCGTCGAGGATCAGCACCGCGGGGTCGGCGAGCAGCGCCCTGGCCAGGATGAGCCGCTGCCGTTCCCCGCCGGACATGGCGGTGCCGTGCGTGCCCACCTGGGTGTCCCAGCCTCGCGGCAGGCCACGGATCCAGGGCAGCAGGCGGGCCCGGGCCGCGGCGTCCGCCAGTTCCCCGTCGGTCGCGCCCGGCCGGGCCAGGCGGAGGTTGTCGCGGACGGTGCCGACGAACACGTGCGAGTCCTGGGGGCACCCGCCGATCACCGTCCGCACGTCGTCGGCGCGGTAGGCGGCCAGGTCGGCACCGCCCAGGGTGACCGTGCCGCCGGCCGGCTCGCAGAACCGCAGCAGCACCGCGGCAACCGTGGACTTGCCCGCGCCGACCGGGCCGACCAGCCCGACCCGCCGCCCCGGCGCCAGGTCGAGATCGAGCCCGTCCAGGGCGAGCGGGCCGTCCGGCGCGTACCTGACCCGCACTCCACGCAACCGGAGATGCACCGGGCCGGGCGGCAGCGGGCGGGGCCGGGCCGGCTCGGTCACCGGGCCGGGCGCGTCCAGGACCGCAGCGAGGCGGCGCGCGGCGGCGCGGGCCGAGCCGAGCTGCAGGGCCGCAGCGGGCAGCACCGTGACCGCTTCGAAGGAGGCGAGCGCGGCCAGCGTGACCACCGCGAGCGGCACCCGGCCGAGCGTGCCGCCGGAGACGGCCAGCACGCCCAGCACCAGGACGCCCCAGACGGTCAGGCCGGACACCAGCGTCATCAGCCCGGTACCGGCGCCGACGGCGACGGCGGAGCGCCGCTCCAGGCGGGTCAGCCGGGCGTCCACGGCCGCCGCGGCGGCCAGCGCGTCGTCGTCCGCGCCGAAGGCGAGCAGGTCGGCGGCCCCGGTGAGGACGCCGGTCAGTGTCGCGCCGAGCTCGCCGCGGGCGGGCGCGGTGAGCCGTGCCGACCGGCGGGATACCACCACGGCCACGGCGGGCACCGCGACGCCGGCGGTCAGCAGCCCCAGCGCGAGCACGGCACCGGCCGGCGCCAGGATCAGCAGGCAGGCCGCCACCGCGGCGCCGCCGGCCACGGCCGCGGCCAGCGGTGGGCCGATGCCGCGCAGGAACAGGTCCTGGGTCGCGTCCACGTCGCTGATCAGCCGGGCCAGCAGGTCGCCGGAGCGGAAGGCGGCGAGCCCGGCGGGGGCCAGCCGTTCCGCCGCGCGGTACACCGCCGTCCTGATGTCGGCGAGGATGCGGAAGGCCACGTCGTGGGAGGCCAGCCGTTCCAGGTAGCGGGACACCCCGCGCCCGGCGCTGAGCCCGCGCACCGCGACCACCGCTACCGAGATGGCCACGATGCCGGGATGCTGCGAGGCACGGGCCAGCAGGAACCCCGACACCGCCAGCAGCGCCACGCCGCAGCACGTCGCCGCCGCGCCGGCCAGCACCGCAGCCAGCAGGCGAGCGCGCAGCGGCCGGGCCAGCCGGAGCAGCCGCAGCAGCGGGCGCTGCTGGCCCGGGGGGGCGACCCCCCTGGAACCCCCCGGCGGCCCAAGGCCCCCTTCCTCCGTCACCGGGCCTTGGCCCCGCTGGCCCGGGGGGACGACCCCCCTGGAACCCCCCGGCTGGCCCAGGGCGGCAAGCCGCGGGCCCTGGCCGTTCACCGGAGCACCGCCGCGGTGGCCGAGGGGAGCAGCCTGCCCTGGTCCAGGCGAACGGTGCGGCCTGGGCCGGCGGCCCAGCCCGGACCGTGGCTGATCACGATGACGGTGCGGCCGTCAGGCAGCGCCCGCAGGGTCTCGCCGAGCCGGGCCGCACTGGGCGGATCCAGGTGCGCGGCCGGCTCGTCGAGCAGCAGCAGCGGCGCGTCCCGCAGGAACGCCCGGGCCAGTGCGATCTGCTGCCGCTGCCCGGCCGACAGCGCCGTCGCGCGCTCGCCCAGCGCCGTGTCGTATCCATCCGGCCAGGACTCGATGAAGCCGGCCGCCCCGGCCAGGCGCGCCGCCCGGCGGATCGCCGCGCGGCTCGCGTCACGGCGGCCCAGGGCGATGTTCTCCGCGGCCGTGCCGGGGAACAGGTACGGCCGCTGCGGCACCCAGGCGAGCTGGGCACGCCACTCGCCCGGATCCAGCGCGGCCAGGCCGGTGCCGCCCACCGTGATCGTGCCGGCGGACGGCTGGACGAACCCGAGCAGCAGGGCGAACAGCGTGCTCTTTCCCGCGCCGCTGGGCCCGGTGACGACGATCCGCTCCCCCGGCGAGACCGACAGGCACACCTGGTCCAGGGCCGGCCGGCGGCCGCCGGGGTAGGCCACGGTGATCTCGTCCAGCCTGATGTCCGCGGCGCGCGCATCGGCGCGCGGACGGCGGCCACCGGTGCCGCCCGGCCCCGCCCGGGGCAGGTCCGGCGGCCCGGTCTCCAGGATCTCCAGGATCCGGCCGGCCGCGGCGGTGCCCTCCATGCTGGCGTGAAACTGCACGCTGGCCGCCCGCAGCGGAACGTAGGCCTCGGGGGTCAGCAGCAGCACTAGCAGCGCGGTCTGATAGCCCAGGTGGCCATACAGCAGCCGCAGGCCCGCCTCGACCGCGACCAGTGCGGTGGCCAGTGCGGCCGCCAGTTCGAGCACCAGGGCGGACAGGAAGGCCACCCGCAGCGCCGACATGGTCGCGGCCCGGTAGGCGCCGGTGACCTTCCCGATCACCTGCTCCTGCGCCCTGGCCCGGCCGAACACCTTGAGGGTGGGCAGGCCCTCCACCACGTCGAGGAAATGCCCGGCGAGCAGGGCAAGCAGCCGCCACTGTCGCCGGGTGCGCGCCCTGGCATGCGACCCGGCCAGCACCGCGAACACGGGAATGAGCGGCAGGGTGGCCGCGATGATCACCGCGGAGACCCAGTCGGCGGCCGCCACCCGGGCCAGCACGGCCACCGGCACCAGCGCCGCGAGCACCAGTTGCGGGAGGTAGCGGGCGAAGTAGGCGTCCAGTCCGTCCAGCCCCCTGGTGGCCAGCGCGGCGATCTCGCCGGGCCGCTGGCCGGCCAGCCAGCCCGGGCCCAGCCGCAGCGTGCGGGCCACCAGGCCGCAGCGCAACTGGGATTTCACGGCGGCCGCGGCGCGCAGGGCCAGCGCCTCACCGGCGCCGGCCGCGGCCGCCCGCCCCGCCACCACGGCCAGCAGGCCGAGCACCGGGGCCCGCACCGCGGCCAAGCCGCCGCCGCGCACCGCGGTGGCGAGCACGGCCGCGAGCAGTCCGGCCTGTGCCAGGATCAGGGCCGCCCCGGCGAGCCCGAGCGCAACGGCCGCCAGCAGGTAGCCACGGGCCGCCGCGGCGTGCCGCAGCAGCCGCGGATCCAGCACCCGCGCCATCCCGCTCCGGCCGGGACCGGCCCCGGCGCCCGGCCGGGACGGCGGCCCGGCCGGAACGGTCACGCAGGCGGCTCCGTGTAACGGCGCTCCTCGTAGACCTGCGTCCCGGCCCGGGCGCGCCGCCGGGAGATCAGCACCGCGACGGATACCGCGAGGCCGACCACGCCGGCCACCATCAAGATCACGCCGATGGCTTCGAGGTCGAGGTACTTGGGCTTCCAGGTCACCGCGAAGCGCAGGATGGCACCGATGACGATCAGTGCGACGCTCCCGCCAATGGTCATAACAGCGTTCTCCCACCAACCTCAGGCCGCCGGTGCGGCGGCATGCCGGGCCGCCGGCCGGCGTGCCCGGCCGGCGCGGGCTTCCTGTCCCCACCTTCGGGCCGTCACGGTTCCCGCGCCTCGCCCGGACCGAGTGAATGGCCGCCGCGCTCGCCGGGCCCGCCGGGACGCCCGGGCCGTACCCGGGGCGCCTGTCTTCGCCGCGCTTTCACCCCGGCCGGGTGAGGTGCCGCACGGCAGTCCGGAACAGCGTGAACGGATACAGGGTCACAGCTTCATGGCGGCCCCTGCGGTAGGGCGGCGCCAGCGCCCGGTCGGGAGGAGACGGCCCTTGACCGACACCGACAGCGACCCGGATGGCACGGCCCGGGCCACCGGGCTCAGCCAGGACGAGCGGGCCGAGCTGGAACGCCTGCGCGCGGAGGTGAGGGAGTTGCGAAACAAGCGGCCACGGCGCCGTGTCTCCTGGCGGGCTCCCGTCGCCGCGCTGCTCATCGTGATCGGCTGCGTGCTCGCGCCGCTGTCGGTGGTAGGGGTCTGGACCGCCAACCAGGTCTCCGACACCAACCGCTACATCGCGAACGTCGAGCCGCTGATCCACGACCCGGCCATCCAGAACGCGCTGACCGACAAGATCACGGTTGCGATTACCAGCCACCTCAACGTGACCGGGTACACCAACCAGGCCGCGGCGCTGCTGACCAGCAAGGGCCTGCCCCGGGTGGGCACCTTGCTGAAGTCGTTCGGCCCTTCGATCGCCAGCGCGGTCGCCGGGTTCGTGCACAGCACCGTGCACAAGATCGTGACCAGCGACAGGTTCGCGAACACCTGGATCCAGGTCAACACCGTGGCCCACCAGACCCTGGTCCGGGCTCTCTCCGGGCAGGGCGGTGCGATCGGCGTCAGCAACGGCCAGGTCACCATCGACCTTGCCCCGTTCATCGCGATCGTCAAGCAGAACCTCGTCCAGCGGGGGTTCACGCTGGTGAACAGCCTCCCGCCGATCCACCCCACGCTGGCGCTGTTCTCCTCCAAGACCCTGGTCCAGGCGCAGACGCTCTACCGGCTGATCAACGACCTCAAGATTGTGCTGCCGATACTGTCGCTGCTGCTGATCGCGGCGGGGGTGTACCTCGCCCGGAGCCACCGGCGCGCGCTGATCGGCGCCGGCCTGGGATTCGCTGCCTCCATGCTGGTCCTCGGCGCGGCCCTGCTGATCTTCCGCGGCGCCTACCTCAACAGCGTCCCCAACTCGGTGTTCCCCAGCGACGCCGCCGCCGCCGCGTTCGACACGCTGGTCCGGTTCATCAAGATCGCACTGCGCGCACTCCTGGTCCTTGGCCTGGTGGTGGCGATCGGCGCGTTCTTCACCGGGCCGTCGGTGACCGCGGTACGGGCCAGGGCCGGCTTCGCCTCGGCCCTGGGCTGGATCCGGTCCAGCGGCGAACGCAAGGGCCTGACCACCGGGCCCGCGGGCCGGTGGACCTATGCGCACCGGCAGGCACTGCGCATCTGCGCGGTGGGCCTCGCCGCCGTGATCTTCGTGTTCCAGGGCCGCCCGACCGCGGCGAGCGTCATCGTACTGGTGATCCTGCTGCTCGTGGTCCTCGGGCTGATCGAACTGATCGGCAGGCCGCCCGCCAAGCCCGAGATCGTCAGCCAGGCTTGAGAGCGACCGTGTCCACGTCGAGGCGGCCGCGCCGGGTCCGGTGGTAACGGTCCGATGCTGATACAGGCGGCCGGGCTCGCGCTGCTGGCGGCGCTGTCCCCGACGGCGCTGCTGGTCGCCGCGGTCTACCTCGGCTCCTCGCGGCCCCGGCTGACCGGGGTGTTCTACCTCGCCGGGGCCGTGGTCATGAGCCTGATCATGGCCCTGGTGATCATGGCGGTGCTGCGCGGCGCCAACCTGCAACGGCCCGGGGAGCATACGCCCCGGTACGGCCTGCGGCTGGGCCTCGGCATCCTGCTGCTGGCGGCGGGCGTGGTGGCCGCCAGGCGCACGCCGCGGCCGCCCGACCCGCTCAAGGCGCACCAGGGGATCGTGTCGCGGATGGTGGCCGACCCGGCGCCGCTGAGCGCGTTCTTCGTCGGCATCCTGATTTTCGCCCCTGGGGTCAGTTTCCTGGCCGCGGTGCAGGTGATCGCCACCGCCCGGGCCAGCTTCGACCTCACGGTGCTGGCCCTGATCATCGTCGTGGTCATCAACGTGCTGCTGGTGTGGCTGCCCATCCTGTTCCACCTGGCTATTCCGGAAGCCACGACGCGGTATCTGACGGCCTTCAACGGCTGGCTGCGCGCGCACGGCAAGGTCATTCTCGTCTCTGTGCTCGTCACGGTGGGAGGGATCATGGTTGCCGACGGGATCTACGGGCTCGCGGTCGTCCGGTGAACATGCACCGCCGGATCACCGACCCGGTCGAGGCGATGGCCCAGCGGGTCGCGGAGCGGGTGATCGACCTCGTGCTGCACGTGCTGGACGTGAACGCGCTGCTCGCGCAGGTGGACGTGAACGCGCTGCTGGCCCGAGTTGACGTGGCCGCCATGCTCGCCCGGGTGGACCTGAACGCGCTGCTCGCGCAGATCGACACCGAGGCCCTGCTCGACCGGATCGACATCAACGCCCTGCTGCAGCGCATCGACATGGACGCGCTGGTCAAGCAGACCGACCTGGGGGCGGTGATCGCCAGGTCCTCCGGCGGGGCCGCGAGCGAGGCGCTGGACGCGGCGCGCAGCCAGGCCGTGGGGCTGGACCGGTTCATCGACAAGTGGGTCCAGCGCGCCCTCCGGCGCGAGCAGCCCGCGCCGCTGGCGCCGCCCGCCCTGCTTGACGGCGAGGCCGGCCGGTGACCGCCGCCCAGGACCCGGCCCGGTCGGTGACCGCGCAGGGCCAGTACGCGGGGGCGGTGTCCCGGTTCCTGGCCTACGCCATCGACCTGGTCGTCAGTTCCGGGGTGTTCGCCCTGGCGCTCGCGGGCATCTCCTACGCGGTGCACGTCGTGACCGGCAAGCAGATCTCCTGGAGCCGGCAGGACGTCGTGGTCGCGGTCATCTTCGTGGCCTGGGAGTTCTTCTACTTTGGCTACTCGTGGGCGGCCAGCGGCCGGACGTTTGGCATGGCGGTGCTCGGCGTGCGGGTGGTCCGCGCGGACGGGCAGGCCATCGACCCGTGGCGCGGCGCGGTGCGCGCGCTGGTGTTCCCGCTCAGCTTCCTGCTGTTCGGCCTGGGCTTCCTCGGCATCCTCGTGCAGCGGGAACGCCGCGCCCTGCATGACCTGATCGCGGGCACCGCGGTGATCTACGGGTGGGACGCGCGGGCCGCCCGGCTCAGGTTCCTGGCCCGCGAGGCGGAACTGGCCCCCCCGGCCCGCATCCCCCCTGACGGGTGACGCCGGGGACGCCACCGAGCGGTAACTGTGGCCCTGTGGACCGGGCACGGGTCCACCCCTGCCTATCGACGGGAGGAACCTGTCCATGAACATGCCCAGCAAGATCGATGTCGATGCTGCCACCAGGGATCACCTGGCCGGGCTGGCGCTGAGCGACCCGGAACTGCTGCTGGCGGGCCTGGAGCTCCGGGCCGACTGGCAGGTGAAGAGCGGCCTGGACTCGCGCACATTCGCGCTGGTCAAGATCGCCGCCCTGATCGCGCTCGACGCGCCGCCGTCCTCCTACCTCTGGCAGGTGGCCAACGCGATGGACGCCGGCTGCACGCCCGGGGACCTGCTCGGCGTACTGATCGCCATCGCTCCGCAGGTCGGCGGACCGAGGGTCGTCGCCGCCGCGCCGGAACTCATGGTTGCCCTGGGCCTTGCCCTGCCGGACGAGCAGTAGGCCGGGCCCCGACCAGCACGATCAGCACAGCGACGAAGGAGGCAAGTCATGTTGAGGCGACGACGCCCATTGCTGCGTGCGGCCGCGGTCGGCGGTACCGCGTATGCGGTGGGCAGGCGCGGGGGCCGGCAGCGGGAAGAGCAGGCGAACGCGGAGGCCGAACAGGACCAGCGCATCGCGGACCTCGAGCAGCAGCAGCCGGGACAGGACCAGCAGGCCCCGCAGCAGCAGGCGGCCCCGGCGGGGCAGTCGCCCATGGTCGATCAGCTCAACCAGCTCAACGACCTGTACAAGCAGGGCGTGCTGAGCGACCAGGAATTCGCCGCCGCCAAGGCCAAGCTGCTCGGCAGCTGAACCCGGGCTCGGCACGGGGGCCACGGCACGAGGCACCGGCACCGCCGGGAATGCCGAATGGGAGAGGGTCAGATGAGCAAGGCGTTCCAGGGGACCATCAACGTCGACATCAGGGACTCGGTGCCGGACTGGGCACCGTTCGAGCCGCCCAAGGCGCCCGGCGGCGCGCCCAACGTGGTGTACGTCGTGCTCGACGACGTCGGGTTCTCCGCGATGAACTGCTACGGCGGGCCGGTCGAGACGCCGAACATCGACCGGATCGCGGCTGCCGGGGTCCGGTTCACCCAGTGGCACACCACGGCGCTGTGCTCGCCGACCCGCTCCTGCCTGCTGACCGGGCGCAACCACACCCGCAACTCGATGGCCTGCATCACCGAGGCCGCCACCGGGTTCCCCAACGCCAGCGGCACGATCCCGCCGGAGAACGGCATGGTTTCTGAGACCCTCGGCGAGCACGGCTGGAACACCTACATCGTCGGCAAGTGGCACCTGTGCCCGACCGACGAGATGAACCTCGCCTCGACCCGGCGCAACTGGCCCACCGGCCGCGGGTTCGAGCGGTTCTACGGGTTCCTCGGCGCCGAGACCAACCAGTGGTACCCGGACCTCGTCTACGACAACCATCCCGTCGACCAGCCCCGCACCCCGGAGGAGGGTTACCACCTCACCGAGGACCTGACCGACAAGGCGCTGGAGTTCATCAAGGACGCCAAGGCGATCGCGCCGGACAAACCGTTCTTCCTCTACTACGCGCCCGGTGCGGCGCATGCGCCGCACCACGCGCCGCGGGAGTGGATCGAGCGGTATGCCGGCAAGTTCGACATGGGGTACGAGGCGATGCGCGAGCAGACGCTGGCCCGGCAGAAGGAGATGGGCCTCGTCCCGGCCGACACCGAACTGCCGCCGCTGAACCCGATCGGCACGGCCGGTGACCGCACCGGGCCAGACGGTCAGCCGTTCCCCGCCCTGGACTACACCAAGCCGTGGGACACCCTGTCCGCGGACGAGAGGCGCCTGTTCGCCCGGATGGCGGAGGTGTACGCCGGGTTCCTGTCCCACGCCGACCACCACATCGGGCGACTGCTGGACTACCTGGAGGATTCCGGGCAGGCGGACAACACCGTGGTGATCGTGGTCTCCGACAACGGGGCCAGCGGTGAGGGCGGCCCGGACGGGTCGGTCAACGAGAACCTCCTGTTCAACGGCATTCCCGACGACCTGCAGCGGAACCTGGCGATGATCGATGAGCTGGGCGGCACGAAGACTTACAACCACTACTGCACCGGCTGGGCGATGGCCTTCAACACCCCGTTCAAGATGTGGAAGCGGTATGAGTTCAACGGCGGCACCGCCGACCCGTGCCTGATCGCCTGGCCGTCGGGGCTGGGCCACGGCGGCGAGATCCGGCACCAGTACCACCACGCGATCGACATCGTGCCGACCATCCTGGACTGCCTGGGCGTGACCGCCCCGGAAACGATCAAGGGGCACACCCAGAGCGCCTTCGACGGGGTGAGCATGCGCTACTCCTTCGACGACCCGTCGGCCCCCTCAGCGCGCAGCACCCAGTTCTACTCGATGCTCGGGTCCCGGGCGGTCTGGCACGACGGGTGGAAGGCGGTCACCACCCACCCGACGATCAGCGGCTGGAGCCATTTCAACGAGGACACCTGGGAGCTGTACCACACCGATGTGGACCGCTCCGAACTGCACGACCTGGCCGCCGAGCAGCCGGACAGGGTGCGCGAGATGGTCAACCTGTGGTTCGCCGAGGCGGGCGCCAACGGCGCCTTCCCGCTCGATGACCGGGCACCGCTGGAGATCCTCAACACGCCCAGGCCGCAGCTGGCCAGCCCGCGCGACCGCTACATCTACTACCCGGATGTGGCGGATGTCCCGGAGCACCAGTCGGTGAACGTCCACAACCGCTCCTACACCATCGGGGCACAGGTCGACATCCCCGGGCCCGGCGCCCAGGGCGTGATCTTCGCGCACGGGGCCCGGTTCGGCGGGCACACGCTCTACATCAAGGACAACCGGCTGCACTACGTCTACAGCTTCGTCGGCATGTTCGAGCAGAAGGTCGTGGCGACCGAGGACGTGCCCACGGGCGAGAACCTGATCCTGTCGGCATCGTTCGACAAGGACGGCGAAGATCCTCCCAGCGTCGCCACCGGCGTCCTGTCCCTCTACCACGGTGACCGTAAGGTCGGCGAGGGCCGGATCAAGAACCAGCCGGGTTCCTTCGAACTGGCCGGCGAGGGCCTGTGCGTGGGCCGCGACAGCGGGGCGGCCGTGACCGACGACTACCCGTGGGAGCGGCCGTACCGGTTCACCGGCGGGACGATCAAGCGGGTCGTGGTCGACGTCAGCGGAGAGCCGTATCTCGACCTGGAGCGCCAGGCCGTGGCCATGCTCGCCCGCGAGTAAGGCCCGCGCGGCAGCGGGCGCCTGGCAGAGCGGGCAGGCGCCCGCTGCGGCGTTTATCCGGGCTGCGGCGTTATCCGGCAGGCCAGCCGATGGCGCGGGCAGCGTCAGCGGGCCTGAGCGGGCAGCACGGGCAGCGTCAGTGGGGCTGAGAGCGGGGGGCCACCTCAGTAGGGCTGGCGCTCGTCCGGCTCGCGGAGGCCCTGCAGGGCCGCGCCGAAGGACATGAGCCGGCCGCGGACCTGCTCCGGCGGTGGCACGCTGGCGACATCCGGGCCGCGCTCGGCGGCCATCGCCGAGCGGACCGCCTGGAGGGCGGCAAGCACGTCGGCGGCGCGCATGCGCTTGTCCTCGTCGGGCGCGGCCTCACGCATCGCGTAGAGCGCCTGGCCCAGGTCATCGGCGCGGCGCTGGATGTCGGCCCACCGGGCGGCGGCGTCCGCGGCGATGAGCGCCCCTGGCGCCTCCGCCATCCGCATCGCGTCGAGCAGCGCCGAGCCCTTCGCGTAGGCGTCGATGGCCCGGGACTGCCAGGCGCCGGCGGCCGCGGGCTTGCGCCGGCCCGAGCGGGCGATCAGCGCGATCACGATGATCAGGACGAGCGCACCGAGCACCACCCACAGCCAGACGAGCGACGACCCGGAGCCGCTGCTCGCTGCCGGGGAGGTGGCCGGCTCGGCCGCGTTCGTCGTCACCGGGGCCTGCGCGCTGGGCGCGGCGGCGGGGCTCCGGCTCGGCAGGCTCACGCTCGGCAGGCTCGCGCTGGGCGCCAGGCTCTTGATCGCGCTGCTGACCGTCCCGCCACATCCGGTGACCAGCAACCCTGCGGCCAGGGCCGCTCCGAGGGCCACCACGAACCTGGCCCGGTGCCGGGGGATCCGGGCCCCACGCGGATCGTTATGCAGAAAATAACCAGCGAGCACGCGGTAAGCATGATGCCGGCGGGAACCGCCGGGCGTCACCCGTGCCGGGGGATCTGCGCCGCGCCGGGGCGCCTCAGGGCAGGCCCCGCAGCGGATCCCGGTCGGCCTCGCCGGTGAAGGATGCGGTGACCAGCTCCTCGGGCCGGCGTGTTTCCATGTGGGCGAGCCGGGCCAGGGTCAGCCGGTCGGCCCTGGTCAGCGGGGGCTGGGTGACCGAGCGGGGCCACAGCCGGTAGCGCAGCACCACGTTGATCTCCGCGGCCAGCAGGGTGAGCTGCGAGCCCAGGTACAGCCAGGACAGCAGGGTGATGACGACGGCGAAGACGCCGTAGGTCGGGCTGGCCTGCGCCAGCCCGCGTGCCACGTACCAGGTGCCGATGAGCTGCAGCGCTTCCCAGAAGGCCGTGGCGGTGACCACGCCGACCGCCACGTCGCGGGGCCGCAGCGGCTCGGCGGTGAGCACCATGAAGGCGAGCAGGAACAGCCCCAGGTTGACCAGGACGGAGCCGGCCACGCCGAGCACCGTGGCGGCCACCCCGTTCGCGACGGCGGTGGCGAATGCGGCGAGCGCGGTGGACGACACCACCGCCAGGCCCAGCAGGCCGATCGCGCCGAAGGTGCGCAGGTACCGCTTCCAGAGGTTCGGCCACCGGACGTAGGGGATGTTCCACACCGTGTTCATCGCGTTCTGCGCGGCGAACCCGATGCCGAGGCTGCCGTAGATGACGCCGACGATGCCAACGATCAGCGCGGTCGTGTTGCCTTCCAGCGGGTGCACCTCCGACTTGATCTGGCCGCCGATCACCGGGATCCTGCCCACCGCGGAGTCGATCAGCTGTTCGCGCAGCGCCGGGTTACCGGCCAGCGCGAAGCCGAGGACGGTGGCCAGCAGCAACAGCAGCGGGAACAGCGCGAACAGCCCGTAGTAGGCCATCAGCGCGGCCTTGCCCCCCGCCTGGTCATTGCCGAATTTCTGCAGCACCGCCCACGGGAACGCGAGCACGGCATGGCGCTGCTGGAACCGGTCGGCGCGGCGGACCTGCCGCTCGGCCCAGCCCACCTGCGGCGCCGTCATACGTATTCGCGCCGCCGCATCCAGGCGAGGGTGAACCATCCCCAGATCGGCGGCAGGTAGGCGGTGAACAGCCGCTGGATGAACACCGCGGCCACGGCCTGGCTCTGCGGTCCTGGCGCGGTGCCCGGGCCGTCACCCGCCGCCATGACCGGGCCGTCGCCCGCGGGGCTCACCGGCTGGCCGGCGGGGTGCCACGGACGATGCACCGGAAGCCCAGGTGACAGGTGGCGGTGTCGATGGCCTCGCCCTGCCGGGCCGCGGGCCGGTAGCGCAGGCAGTAGCTGGGCGCGCACAGGTGCGAGCCGCCCTTGATGACCCTGCGTGGCAGCTCCGCCCCGGGCCCGGCGGGGATCCCGCCGGCCGCGGGCATGTCCGCCCGCGGGTTGCGCGGGGCGCAACAGCCGCCCGCGGCCGCGCGCGGGTGGCGCGGGGTGAAGTAGTCACGCGTCCATTCCCAGACGTTGCCGGTCATGTCGAACAGCCCGTAGCCGTTGGCGGGGAAGGACCCGACCGGTGAGGTGCCCTCGTACCCATCGATCAGCAGGTTCTGCCAGGGGAACTGGCCCTGCCAGGTGTTGGCCATCATCCGGCCGCCCGGCGCGAACTCATCGCCCCACGCGTAGACCGCCCGGTCGAGGCCGCCGCGCGCGGCGTACTCCCACTCCGCCTCGGTGGGCAGTTCCTTGCCCGCCCAGGCCGCATAGGCCCCGGCGTCTTCGTAGGCCACCTGCGTCACCGGGTGCCGCTCGCGGCTGTCGCTGCCCGGCCCGCCGGGATGCCGCCAGTCCGCCCCGGGCACGTACGCCCACCAGTTGCGGTAGTCGCGCAGGTCGACCGGGCCGCTGGTGCGCTGGAAGACGAGTGCCCCGGGCACCAGCAGGCCCGGATCGGCACCGGGGTAGCCGGCCGGGTCGAGCGGGCGCTGCGCGACGGTCTGGTACCCGGTGGCGGCCACGAAGCGCCGGTACTCCGCCACGGTCACCGGATGCTCGTCCATCCAGAAGCCGTCCACCGTGACCTGGTGCACCGGGCGCTCTTCCGGATAGAAGCCCGCCGAGCCCATCCAGAACATGCCGGCCTGGATCCATCGCATGTACCGAAGCCGATGCCGTGTCGTGGACATCCCGCGCATGCTCCCGGGTTCTCGCGCCTTGACCGTGACCTTAGGGATCACCGCGACGGCCGGCACCACCCGACGCGGGTGAGACCGGCGGCGGACGCTCTCACCCAGGGCGGGTGACGACACGGCACGGCCGCCCGATCAGCATCGATGGAACGGGGCTGCGGCGGAAGGAGACGAGCCATGGCAGACGCCGGCGGAACCCAGCCCGCACCCCCCGGAGCACTGGCCGGTTCGTGGCAGACGGCCCTGGTCCTCGGGGCGCTGACGCTGATCCTCGGGTTCGTGGTGACCCTGAACCCGAGCGGCTCGGTGAACGTGGTCGCGGTGCTGCTCGGCATCCTGATGATCCTCTCGGGCATCTTCCACCTGATCCGGGTCTTCGACCTGGCCGAGCCGCACCGGGTCTGGCTGGGCATCACCGGGCTGCTGTTCGTCGTCATCGGCGTCGTCCTGATCCGCCACCTGCACCTGACCCGGTCGGTCATCGGCCTGATCATCGGCATCACCTGGATAGTCCAGGGGCTTGCCGCGCTCATCGGGGGAATCTCCGGCGGCGTCCGTGAGGGGCGCGCCTGGTGGATCTTCTTCGGCGCGGCGAGCCTCATCGCGGGGATCGCGGTGGCGGCCGCGCCCGCCTCTTCGCTTGACGTCCTTGCCCTCCTGCTGGGTATCTGGTTCATGGTGATGGGCGCGTTCGAGATCACCGGCGGGCTGCTGCTCCGGCACGCCGTCCGGGCCAGGGAGATGACGCACGCTTAACCAGGCACAGCATCGCCGGAGGAGCCGACAATGCCTGAACTGACGGCCGAGGCTCCGCCTCGGCGCGCGCCGCGGTACCAGCTTGAGACCAGCCTGGGGCGGCTGACCCCGGCGGAGAGCGCCGCCCGGGGCAAGGCGGCCCGGGCCGCGGTCCCCCGCTCCAGTCACGCGGTGTTCGACCCGGGCCCGGACCGGCCCGACCCGATCGCCCTGCTGGCGGAGCAGGCGGCCACCCGGGTGCCCGAACTGGTGCCGGTCCGGTGGGGCCGGATGCTCGTCTCCCCGTTCACCTACTACCGTGGTGCGGCCCTGCCGATGGCCAGCGACCTGGCCAGCACGCCGGTCTCCGGGCTGGCGGTGCAGGCGTGCGGCGACGCGCACCTGTCCAACTTCGGCATCTTCGGCTCCGCCGAGCGCCGCCTGGTGTTCGACGTCAACGACTTCGACGAGACCCTGCCCGGCCCGTGGGAGTGGGACGTCAAGCGGCTGGCCGCCAGTCTGGAGGTGGCGGCGCGGGAGAACGGGTTCCCGGCCAGGCTGCGGCGTGACATCGTCACCGCGGCGGTCGCCAGCTACCGGCTGGCCATGCGCGACTTCGCCGGAAGGGCCAACCTGGAGGTCTGGTACGCGCGCACCGACGTGGAACAACTGCGGGCCGACCTCAACGCGCAGCTCACCGCGCGCCAGCGCAAGAAGTTCGACGAGGGCATGGCCAAGGCACGGACCAGGGACAGCATGCAGACGGTGGCCAAGCTCACCCGCATGGTGGACGGGCGGCCGCGAATCCTTTCCGACCCGCCGCTGCTGGTGCCGATCGCCGAGCTGATTCCCGGCGACACAGACCGGGCGGCCTTCGAGTCAGACCTGAGCGCCCTCGTCGCGCAGTACCGGCGCACGCTGGAAACCGACCGCCGGTTCCTGCTCGAGCAGTTCGAGGTCTGCGACATTGCCCGCAAGGTCGTCGGCGTGGGCAGCGTCGGCACCCGGTGCTGGATCATCCTGATGCTCGGCCGCGACACCGGCGATCCGCTGTTCCTCCAGGTGAAGGAGGCCGAGCGGTCGGTGCTCAGCCGGTTCGTGGGCGCCAGCAAGTACGCCAACCAGGGCCAGCGGGTGGTCGCTGGCCAGCGGCTGATGCAGGCCACCAGCGATATCTTCCTCGGCTGGCAGCGGACCGCGGCCGGGCTCGACGGCAAGCCCCGCGACTTCTACGTGCGCCAGCTCAGGGACTGGAAATTCTCCCTGGACATCGCCACCATGATCCCGCCGGGGATGCGGTCCTACGGCGAGGTGTGCGGCTGGGCGCTGGCCCGGGCCCACGCCCGCTCCGGTGACCGCATCGCCATCGCCGCCTACCTCGGCAATTCGGATGCCTTCGACAGGGCCGTCGCCCAGTTCGCCGCCGCATACGCCGACCAGAACGAGCGTGACCACCAGGCGCTGGCCGACGCCGCCGCCGCGGGCCGGATCACCGCCGAGCACGGCTTGTGACCCCCGCGCCCGGGGGACCGGTGCCAGCGCCGACCGCGCCGGGGCACGGGCCGCCGCAGGCGCGGGTCAGTGCCGGCCGTGGTGCTTGCCCGGCAGGACCGCGCCGATCAGCCAGAGGATCGGGAAGATGAAGCCGATCAGGCCGAGCACCCAGTGACCCTTGCGGAAGGTCATGACGGCCAGGGTAGCTACCAAAACCAGGTACAGGATTCCTAGACCCCAGAACCAGCCTGTCATTGTCGTAACATCCATCCGGATATGGCCCGTTTACCGGGCGGCGGATCGTTAACTGCGCGAGCGGGCTTCGTGAATCGCGGGCAAGCCACGGATGCGTACCGCGAAGCCGCGGCCCTGGCACGGAAAAGGCACCGGGCACGTGCCCGCGGAAAAGTCATTGAGGGAAACGGGCTGCTCATCAAAAGGCCGGGTACCCGCCGCCCGCCCGGCGGCGGGGAGGCCATTCCCTGGCGTGGGCGGGCAGCCGGATCGGCTTTGCTTACCCGGCGCCGCCGCCGTGCAGCGCCTCCTGGAGCTCCGCCTCGCCCTCCTTGGACAGCGAGGTCTTCAGCACGTTGCCGCCGTATTTGCTCAGCGCCTCGACGGCCTTGTCCGGCGTGACCTTCTCCACCATCAGGAACAGCGCCGAGGTGCCCGGCTGCAGCATGCCGCGCACCTGGTCCTGGAACTCCCGGTCGATCCCCGTCTTGGTGATCTTGCCCATCAGGGCGCCGAGGCCGACGCCCACGGCCATGCCGAACACCGGGATGAAGAACAGCAGGCCGAACAGCATGCCCCAGAACATGCCCCACGTGGCGCCGGCGCTCACCGGGTGGTGGCTGGTGTGCACGTGGTACTTGCCCTCCCTGTCCCGCACGATTGCCGCGATCGCGTCAGGCTCGATGATGAGATCCCGCGCGAGTTGCCGGGCCTCCTCGGCGGCCGCCTCGGCCGTGGCCTCATCGGGGTAGCCGATGGCAATCAAGTCAGCCATAGCGCCTCTTTCTCCTTCAGTTCGTATGGATCCGGCCCAGTTCATCAAGTCCGGTGCGGTACTGCTCCACCCCCGGCGGGTGATACCGCGCGGCCCGGCGGCCGGGCCTTGCCAGGGCGTGCGGAGTCACGCCGGGGGATCGGTGTACCGGCGTTCCTCGTACACCTGCGCCGACCGGCGATCGTTGCGCTTCATCACCAGGAAGACCAGGGAAAGAGCCAGGCCGAGCGCTCCGGCGATCATGAGGATCACGCCGATGACTTGGAGATCAACGTGGGCGGGCTTCCAGGTCACGCCGAACCGGAGAATCGCGCCGACAACGATAAGTACGACGCTGCCACCGATCGTCACGGCATTTGCCACCTCCCTGCACCTCCACAGTGCCCGCGGAATCGGCGGCACGCCTCGCCCGGCACGGGTGACCCGGGCGGCGGGGGCAGATAGCGGAAAGCAACGGGTCTTGGACGATCCGTGAAACAATTCGCCCAGGGTGGCCACCGCCCGCTGCCGACCGGACAGGAATGGCCGGGAACGGACACCGGAGATCATTCCTAGCCAAGGCCGGACTTGTTGATTAGGCTCGACGGAGTGCACCATGGCGGTCAACTGGGCACAGGAGGGCAACCGGGGCTCGGCCGGGGCGCTGTTCCTGCGATGCCCTATGCCCTCCCCGGGCTTGATGCGCCGATCGAGGCCAAGCTCCATCCGCCGGGTGCCCGCGCCGAGTGGGTGGAGCGTTCCCAGCTCACCGGTGTGCTGACCCGCACGGTCGCCAAGCTGGTCCTGGTGGACGCGCCGGCCGGCTTCGGCAAGACCACCCTGGTCGCGCAGTGGCGGTCCAGCCCGGCGGAGACCAGGCCGTTCGCCTGGGTATCCCTCGACCGCGGCGACGGCGACCCGGGCAGGCTGTGGTGGTATGTGGTCAGCGCGCTGACCCGGGCCTGCCCGCAGATCCAGGGCGAGGCGATCCTCACCGAACTCCGGGTACAGGCCCCCGAATTCCCCGCGTCGGTGCTGCCGATGCTGGCCAACGAGCTGGCCGCGCTCTCGGCGCCGGTGGTCCTGGTACTCGACGACTATCACGTGATCAGGGAGCGGGCCTGTCACGAACAGCTCGAGTTCCTGCTGCTGCACCTGCCGCCGACCGTGCAGATCGTGCTCATCACCAGGGCCGATCCGCCGCTGCCGCTGGCACGCCTGCGGGCCGCCGGGGAGATGACCGAGATCAGGGCCCGCGAGCTGCGGTTCACCCCTGAGGAGGCGGCCGGTCTGCTGCTGGCCGTATCCGGAGTCCAGCTCGGCGAGCTTGACCTGCGCCAGCTCATGGAACGGACCGAGGGGTGGCCCGCCGGGGTGTACCTGGCCGCCATCTCGCTGCGCGGTCATCCTTCGCCGCACGCGTTCATCCGGCAGTTCACCGGCAACAACCGGTTCATCGTCGACTTCCTGGCCGAGGAGGTGCTCAGCCGCCAGCCCGCCGAGATCCAGCAGTTCCTGGCCAGGACCTCGGTGCTGGCCCGGTTCTGCGCACCGCTGTGCGACGCGGTCACCGGCGCCGCGGGCGCCGCGGGGATCATCGAGGTACTCGAACGGGAGAACCTCTTCCTGGTGCCGCTGGATGACAACCGGCAGTGGTACCGCTACCACCACCTGTTCGCGCAACTCCTGCGGAGCCGGCTCGCCAGGACCGAGCCGGCCCTGGTGACCACCCTGCACGAGCGGGCGAGCACCTGGCACGAAGCGGCCGGGTCCGCGGAGGAGGCGGTCCATCACGCGCTCGCCGCGGGCGATGGCGCCAGGGCCGTCGCGCTGATCGCCCGCTACTGGCACGCCTATGTGGACAAGGGCAGAACGGCGACGGTCCGCGACTGGATGCGCGCGCTGGGCGACGACCGCATCGCCGCCCATCCCCTCGCGGCACACTGTGCGGCCTGGGCGGCGGCCCTGTCCGGTGACCAGAAGGGCGTGCGGCACTGGCTGCCGGTCCTCGACACCGGCCGCTACGACGGCCCGCTGCCGGACGGGATGCGGTCGCTGGAGTCCTCCGCGGCGCTGCTGCGTGCTTCCTTCGGGTTCGACGGCCTGCCGGCGATGCTGGCCGCGGCGCGGACGGCCGCCGGGATCGAGCGAGACCCGGCGTCCCCGTACTTCGCCCTGGCCCGGGGGGCACTGGGTTTCTGTTACTTCCTGGACGGCGACTTCCAGGCCGCGGTGGGGCCACTGGAAGAGGCGGTGCAGAGCGAGGCGTCCCTGCGGCTGGTCCGCATGTTCGCCATGGCCGTGCTGGCCATGGTCCTGGTCGGGCAGGGCAGGCTGCCGAAGGCGCGGGAGTGCGCGCACGCCGCCCGCGACCTGGTCATCGGCGGCGATCTGGGCAGGCTGCCGCAGACCGTGATGGCTTACGCGGCGACCGCGGCGGTCTACGCCGCCGAGGGCCAGTTCGAGGCGGCCCGGCGGGAGCTTGAGCCCGTCCTCGACCTGCGCAGGAAGAACTCCGGCCTCGGACCGTGGAGCACCATCGTGCCGACCTTCGTGCTGGCGCGGATCCGGCTCGCCCTTGGCGATATCGCCGGAGCCGCGGAACTGGCCGACGAGGCCAGAGAGGTGCTGGCCGCGCTGCCGGACGGTACCGAATTGCTGCAAGCCCGCCTGGCCGATCTCGACCGGCGGATCGCCCGCCCGGCGCCCGAGGCGCAGCACGACGCCGAACCGCTCACCGAACGCGAGGTGGCGGTGCTGCGCATGCTCGGCGGCACGCTCTCGCTGCGCGAGATCGGGAACGAGTTGTACGTGTCGCCGAACACGGTCAAGACGCACACCCAGGCGATCTACCGCAAGCTCGGCGTCTCCTCGCGGCACGACGCGGTGGCGCGCGGCAAACGGCTAGGGATCTGACGCGCCAGATCACCCGGGTGAACTGCGGATTGGGTGAGCCCTTCTCAGCCAATGTTTGTGTACAACGGTGTAAATTCGGACGCCCGGGGAAGCGCAGGCGAACAGCCGGTGCCCTTGCCCATCGGAGGAACAGGCCATGAGCGGGTCCGCGAACGACCGCCAGCGTTACCGGATCATTCTCCGGGGCGAATGCCAGCAGTTGCTGTCGGGCGTCCTGGACGGGTTCTCCATCTCCTCCGGCCGGGGCTGGACCTGCGTTATGGCGTCGGTGCGCGATGAGTCCGAACTTTATGGCCTGCTGGATAGGTTCCAGGAATTTGCACTGCATATTGTCAGCCTGAACGAACTCGGCCCCGGCGTGCCGCGGCCGCGGGCCACTCCGGGCAACGGCCGCCAGGCCGGGCGGGTCCGCCGCTCGCGGCGGTAGCGGGCCGGCCCCGCGCCGGCGCCCGTACGGCGCGGGGCCCGCCGCGGTCAGAGCAGCCCGAGCTTCCTCGCCCGCCGGACAGCCTCGCCGCGGTGCGTCACCGCGAGCTTGCGATAGATGCTCTTGAGATGCGTCTTGACGGTGTTCACCGAGATGTACATCTCGGTGGCGATCTCGGCGGTGCTCTCCATGGCCGACACGTGTTCCAGGACCTCGCGCTCCCGCTCGCTCAGCGCCTCCACGATCATCGGCGGCTCCTGCCCGGCATGCTGCCTGACCTCCATCCAGCCCGGCCTGACCAGGTCCGGCTCCAGCAGGCGACGGTGCTGCTGGGCCAGCTCGAGATCGCGCTGCAACACCGGCCGGAGCCAGTCACGCTCCAGCGTGAACGGCAGCCGGTATAGCTCCGGTTCGCCAAGCCGCAGCGCATGCTCCAGTGACCGGCGGCCGCGGACAAGATCCCCGGTGCTGTAGCTGAGCCGCGCATCGACCAGCCAGGCCGCCAGGCGCTCGCCGTTGGCGGCCTCGTTGCCGGGTGGCGCGGCGGCGAGTGCCCGCGCGGCGCCGCGGCGGTCCCCGGAGGCCAGCAGGGCTCGCGCGAGCGCGGCCGTGGCGCCGAGCGAGGCCTCCGGGCCCGCGCGCATGGCCGCGTCGATGGCCGGCTGGCAGTCACCGGCGGCGGTGTGGGCCCACGACTCGAGCAGCAGCATCCGGCGCTCGATCCAGGCGGGCGGCGACCAGCCCTCCCGCGCCCGGCTCACGGCCTCAAGGACCGCCCTGGCCCGGCCTTCTGCGAGGCTGTGCATGGCCGCCACGAGGCTGGCCGTCGCGCCGATCAGCATGTCCGGCCTGGCACGCAGTGCGTCTTCGGCCCGCTTCTGCCAGCGGCGGGCCGGCGGCAGCTCGTGACGGTCCACATAGACCGAGGCAAGTGCCACCTCTGCCGCGGCGCCGGAGGCGCTGACCGGCCGGCCGGTGTCCTCCTCCGGCCTGCTGGCCGACTCGGCCGCCAGCTCCTCGGCATGGCCCAGCCTGCCCCGCAGCGCCTCGATCAGGGCGAGGTGCCCGAGGAAGTCGGTCCGCTCGTTCCCGGGCCGCGGCGCCCGCGCGCTGACCACACCCGATGCGAAGATGTTCGCGGCCTCGTCGAACCGGCCCGACCACAGTGCCACGGCACCGCGGCCCGCGAGCACCTGGGCCTGGTTCCAGGGGTGGCGGCCAAGCTGGTCCTGGGGCAGGGTGCCGGCCTGGCGTTCCGCGCTGTCGGCCGCGGCCTCGGCCGCGGTAGCGTCGCCGGTGCTCCGGGCCAGGGCCAGGCTGATCAGCGAAGCGGCCAGCCGGGACGGCGCTTCCCCTTCTGCGGGAAGCCGGGTGAGCAGGCCTTCCGCGGCGCGGACGAGAGCACCGCTGGCGCCTGCTTCGCCGCGGGCGAGATCGATCGCCGCGGCGACGAGCAATGGCTGTGGCGCCGTCCACCGCACGTCACGCGGCATGTGCCGGAAGCCGTCGGCCAGCACCTCGTTGCCCTGCGGTTCGATCAGTTCGCACACGGCGAGCTCGTCCACCACGGTCCGGGCCGCGAACTCCCAGTCACCGGCGGCCGCGGCGTGCCGGACCGCCTCGGTGAGGTACCCGTTCCGGCGGAACCATCGCGCCGCGCGCAGGTGCACGTCCCGCAGCCCGCCCGGGTCGTCGCGGCGTAGCTTCAGCCGCAGGACCGCCGCGAACAGCGAGTGGTAGCGGTACCAGCCGCCGTCGTCCCGCTGGACGAGCGCGTCCACGTGCGCGAGATCTCCCAGCACGGCGGCCTCCCTGCCCCCGCCGGCGACCTCGCTGGCCAGCTCCTCGCTGATCCGGTCCAGGATGCTGGTGCGCAGCAGGAAGGTCCTGACGTGTGGCGGCTGGGCATTCAGCACCTCCTCCACCAGGTAGCCGGCGACGGCGCTGTCCTCGGCGACGAGTTCCTTGACGAACTGCTCGGGATCGGCGTGCCCGTCCATCGAGATGGCCGCCAGGCGCAGGATCGCCGCCCAGCCCTCGGCCCGCCTGGTGAGGCGGTCCAGCGACCCCGCGGACAGCCCGATGCCGTGCTGTGCCATGAGCAGGCAGGCCTCGGCACTGGTGAACGCCAGGTCACTGGCCCGGATCTCGGTGAGCTCCCCGGTGAGCCGGTACCGGTGCAGCGGCAGCAGCGGGTCCATCCGTGAGGCGACCACCAGCCGCAGGCCCGGCGCGGCGTGCTTCAGCACGTAGGCCAGCCCGTCAAGCACCCTGGCGCCGGTCAGCAAGTGGACATCGTCGAGGACGAGGGTGACCGGGGGATCCCGGTCCGCCATCGAGGAGGCGAAGCGGAGCAGGAATTCATGGTCGACCGGGTAACGGCGGAGCGCCGCGGACATGGTCCTCGGGATGGGCACGCCGGCCCGGCGCAGTGCCTCCAGGGCGTAGGACCAGAACACCCTCGGCTGGTTGTCGTGGTCGTCGATGGTGACCCACGCGATAGCGCCCCCGGCGGGGCCGGCCGCGGCCCACATGGCGAGCGCCATCGTCTTGCCCGCCCCGGGCGGCCCGGTCACCGTCGTCACGGGCCCCCGGGCGCCCCGGCTGATGAGTTCCCCGATGCGCGGCCGCGGGATGAGCCATTCTGGAACGCCAGGGACAGTGATCTTGGACGTCAATAGTGGATCGCCAGCCCCCGCCTGTCGCCCGGAGCCAACGGTCGCGGGTGTGGTCATGCTGGTCACCATCGCCACCGCCTCGTCACCTCTCGGCAAGCGGCCGGTCGCCAGCCCATGGCCCGGCCCCCCCCGGCCTGGCTCCGCTCGCCGCAGCGGGCTAGCCCGTCATGTCTTTGTTCTCGCACGGACCGGGGTGACCCGTCATCACCCTCTGTCGATCTCACCAGGGTGAGGCCGCGCCGGATCCGCGATGCGCGGCGTATCACCCGTGCCGAGTGGGGTGCTGCCGGCCGGGCCGGAGCAGGGTGAAATGACTCCGGCGTTTCCCACGAGCCTTGGGGGCCTGCGGTGCCGTCCTCCGTGTATTACGAGATCCGCATAGCCGGAGTCCTCCCTGCCGAAGCGCTGCTCGACTTCGACCGGCTCAGCGCATCCGTGCACCAGGTAGAAACGGTCGTCCATGGCCCGCTCCAGGATCAGGCGGCATTGCACGGGCTGCTGGCCAGGCTGGAAACCTTCGGCGTCCAGGTGCTGGAGGTGCGCCGCCTGGAGGACGAGACCTGACCGGGCCTGATGCGATGCCAGGCACCCGGGACGGGCGCCCCGGCGCGATGCTGCCCAGCCCGGATGCCGCCCGCGCTGAGGCGCGGCGCGCCGCCCGGCGTCACACGGGGCGGGTGATGCCGCCCGGCCCCGGGCGGCCGACTATTTCCCGGTGCTGCATGTCCGGATCACCAGCCCGCCCGGCGTGACCGGCCGCCTGATCGACATCCTCGCCGCGGATTCCGGTGTGCTGAACCTCGTGGTGCTGGCGGGCGCGGCCCGGCGCCCGGACGGCGACGCGGTGCAGTTCGACGTCCGCCCCGGCTCGGCCAACACCGTCTTCCGGCAACTACGTGAGCTGCGGCAGGCTGGCCTGTGCTCGGTCATCGTGGAGACCGTGGACGCCACGCTCGCCGAGCCCGAGGCGGCACCGGGGCCGGGCGGGCAGTCGTGGCCGGGGAATCGCGCGGCCGGCTGGACCTCCCGCCACGGTGAACTCGCCCCGGTATGGGAGATGGTGGAAGCGGGGATCCGGGCGGGCGGTAGCTACCCGCCGAGTTTCTTCGCCCTGCTGACGATCGCGGCGCTGATCGCCTGCGTGGGAATCCTGACCAACTCACAGATCCTCGTGGTCGGGGCCATGGTGGTGGGGCCCGAATACGGTGCGATCATCGCGGTCGCCCTGGGCATCGAGCGGCGCCGGGCGGGCCCGGTGCGGCGGGGGCTGGCCGCGCTGCTCGGCGGATTCCTGCTGGCGATCGCCGTGGCCACCCTGTTCGGCGTGGCCATCCGGGCGTCCGGGCACACTCCGGAGCCGTTCCTGCTCGGCGTCCGGCCCGTCGCCAACATGATCGACGACCCGAATCTCTTCTCTGTGATCGTCGCGGTGCTGGCCGGCATCGTCGGCGTGGTGTCCCTGACGGAGTCCCGGGCGAGCGCCCTCATCGGAGTGTTCATCTCGGTCACGACCATCCCCGCGGCCGCTGCGCTCGGCCTGTCGCTGGCCTACCAGCTCTGGGAGCACGCCATGGGCTCCACGTGGCAGTTGCTGCTGAACGTGGGCCTGCTCATCACGGTGGGCACGGCCGCGCTCCGGGCACAGCGGCGGCTCTGGCGGGCCCCGCCGGGCCCCCGCTGAGCCGGCCGGGCCCGGGCCCGCGGCTCGCGCCCGGCCGGGCCGCCAGCATCCCCCGGGGCAGGTGATTGCCCGGGCCGGCCCCGGGCTAATCCTCCGGTGCCGCGCCCCGGCGACGGTACGCTATGCAGTCAAATGGAACGATGCCGGAGGTAGGCGGTCAATGGCGGGTGAAAGCCACGAGGTACTGGCGAACGGCGGCCTGCCGGCGCCGTTCGACACGAGCGTGGCGCACGTCGCCCGGGTGTACAACTACTGGCTCGGCGGGAAGGACAACTTCGCCGCCGACCGGGCAGCCGGCGAACAGGCGATCAAGGCTTTCCCTGAGATCGGGCTGTCCGCGCGGTCCAACCGGGCGTTCCTGGCGCGGGCGGTGCGTTTCCTGGCCGGGGACCCGGGCATCCGCCAGTTCCTGGACATCGGGACGGGCATTCCGTCGGCCAACAACACCCACGAGGTCGCCCAGTCGGTGGCACCGGCGGCCCGGATCGTGTACGTGGACAACGACCCGGTCGTGCTCACCCACGCGCGTGCGCTGCTGACCAGCGACCCGGCGGGCGCCACCGAGTATATCGACGCGGACCTGCGGGACCCGCTGGGCATCCTGGCCCGCGCGGAACAGTTGCTGGATTTCAGCCGCCCGGTCGCGGTCATGCTGATGGCGGTGTTGCAGCACCTCGACGACGAGGACGAGCCGTACCGGATCACCGAGACGCTGCTCGAGCCCCTGCCGCCGGGCAGCTACCTGGCCTTGTCGCATCCGGCCAGGGACATCAACGCCGAGGCGATGGCCAGGATGGCGGAAACCCTCAACAAGACGATGGCCGAGAAGGTCACCTTCCGTGACCATTCGGAGGTGGCCAGGTTCTTCGACGGGCTGGAACTGGTGGAACCGGGGATGGTGCAGGCCTCGAAGTGGCGGCCGGTCAGTGAGTCCGAGGCGGCCAGCCCGGCGGCGCTGTGGGCCGGCGTGGCCCGCAAGCCCTGATCACGGCGCCTGACCGGCCCCGCCCCCGGCCAGCGCCGGCGCGCTACATCCGCTGAAAGCCCCAGTTCAGTAGCTGCCGGGCCGCGGTGAACAGCGCGGCGCCGTTCCTGGTCGGGTTCACGTGCAGCAGCACGCCGATCAGCGTGCGGCGGCCGCGGCGCGCCTCGAACAGGAAACAGTTGCCCGCGGCGTCGGTGTTGCCGGTCTTGATGCCCAGCACGCCACGATAGGACCCGAGCAGCTCGTTGGTGGTGTGCCACAGGTAGCCGTGGTGCGCGGGCGCGGTGGCCACGTAGTAGCTGCGCTGGGCGACGATCTGGCGGAACAGCGGCACGCGCATGGCCTGCTCGCCCAGCCGGATGAGGTCGGCGGGCGAGGAGTAGGTGGAGTGCTCGGTCGGGTAGGGCATGCCGTCGTAGTGGGAGAAGTGCGTCGAGGTCAGCCCCATCGCCTGCGCGGCCGCGTTCATCTTCGCGATGAACGCGGGCCTGCCGGGGCCGTAGCTGGTGGCCAGCAGGTACGCCGCGTCGCAGCCGGAGGGGAGCAGCATCGCCTCCAGTAGCTGGCGAGCGGTCAGCACATCCCCGGCGATCAGCCCGGCACTGCTGGCACCGCGCTTGTGGACGTACCGGATGGCGCCCCTGGTGACCCTGATTTCCCGGCCCAGGCCGCCGGCCCGGATCACCAGCAGCGCGGTCATCACCTTGGTGACGCTGCCCATCGGCCGGGCCACGTCGAAGTCCCGGCCCCACAGCTCCACACCGGTGCCCGCGTCCACGAGCCCGCCGCCCCAGGCGTTCACCCGCAGCGCCCCGGCGCCCTGTGCCGCGGCGGGGACCGCCGCGAGACCCGGTGACGGCGCCAGCGCGGCGGCGGCGGGAGCCGCCGCCGCGACGGCGGCCGCCAGGACGGGCCCCACGAGCAGGATGCCCGCCGTGAACCTGGCCCCCCGCCTGCCCCCTCGCCGCGCTTGCACAAGGTGATTCAACCAGCCCGGTGCGGCCACCGCCCGCGCGGTACACCGGCTCGCCTGCGGCGCGGCGCTAGCGCGGCGGCCGTGATCACCCCGCCGCGGCGGTCAGGCGCGGCGGTTCGCCGGGCCGGCGTGCGTGTGGGCCGCGGCCTTCGCGGACTGCGGGGTGGTGAGCAGGGTGGTGGTGGCGGTAGCGCCCGCGAGCAGCGCGGCGGCGATGAGCAGGATGGTGGCCGCCTGCGTGGTGCGGGCGCGGAGCCTGAACTGGCCGTGGTACCAGGCCCGGACCTCATCCAGGTTGTCGGTGTTGAGCCGGTGGGTGATGGTGAGCACCTGGGCGGTCAGCGCGCCGGCCACGGCCAGGGTCGCGGTGATCACGGCGGCCACGGCGAGGTCGCGGGCGGCGCCGTGCTGGGCGAACTGCCCGGCGGCGAGGGCACCCAGGCCGGTGAGCAGCAGGCCGATGACCGTGATGGTGGTGACCGCGCGGGCCGTCACGGCGTCGATCCTGGCCAGCGACGCCGCGGGGGTGAGCTGGCTGGCGAGATCGGCCCATGCCTGGTCGGCCTGGCTGGTGTGGCGGACCGGGCCGGTCACGGGGTTCGCGTCCCCGAGCAGGTGAGCAGATGCGGTTCCGCGCCGCCGCCGGGGCACGTGACGATGACCTGGAACGGCTCGGGCCCCCGCGGCCGCCTGCCCGGCAACGGCCGCCGGAAGGCGACGTCGGGCCGGTCGGGGTTCAGTTTCTCCGTCACCTGCGCGGTGACGTCGATCTGGTGATCGGGGCATTCGTAACGATCGGGGTCCAGGGTCATCGGCGGTTGCCTCCTGCCTGGTTACGCCTGCCGCGGGCAGCATTGGCCGAAATGTCGGGGTGTATGCGGTCGTGGCTAATGGCCGGTACTTTACTATTGTCATATCGGCGACCGCGCGATTACCTTGGGCGCTGGTTATTTGCCAATTCTGACCGCGGTGCGGGGTCATCGCCGTGGGGGTGGGGCGTGGCGAAGCTACGGATCAACGACATCCCGGCGTCGGCCGGCCAGGGCCGCCGGGTCGAGGTGACCTGGGAGGACGGGCGGGCCGCACCCCGGGTCGCGGTGGCGGAGCTCGGCGACGCCCCCGGCGAGGGGGACGGCGAGCGGATCCGCTGGTACCTGGAGGACTACGCGGAGTTTCCCGCGGATCCGGCACCGGCGTTAGCCGCGGCCGCCGAGGACCGCCTGGCCCAGGCGGGTACGGATATGTTCCGCCAGGTGTTTTCCAGCGATGACGCGGCAGGGATCTGGGAGCGGGCCAGGGATAAGCTTTCCGAGGTCCGGGTCGAGGTGGACACCGACCCGGGCCCGGGGCCGGGGCTGGCGTGGGAGCTGCTGCGCGATCCGGGCCGGGACGCGGCGGTGGCCCTCGGCGCGGGAGCGTTCGTCCGCACCCACCGGCAGGCCGCCGGGCACCCGGACCTGCCGGAACCCTCCGGGGACCGGCTGCGGGTGCTGCTGGTGATCTGCCGGCCCGGCGGCCGGGAGGACGTGCCGTTCCGGTCGGTGGCCAGCCGCCTGGTCCGTGGTGGCGCGGACCAGATGGAGGGGCTGGACCTGGACGTGCTGCGCCCGGCCACCTTCGCCCGGCTGTCGGAGGTGCTGCGCGCCGCGCACGCGGCGAAGCGCCCGTACCACGTGGTGCACTTCGACGGGCACGGCACCTATCTCGACCTCGCCGGCCTTGGCTCCAAGCCGGACGGTGGCGGAGGTGGCGGCGCGCTCCTGCTCACCCCGCTCATGTACGGGATCTCGGTCGCCGGCCCGGTGCGCCGGGGACAGCACGGCTACCTGTTGTTCGAGGACCCGGACACCGAGGAGAACCAGCTACTGGTCGACGGCCCGGCACTGGGACGGCTGCTGACCGCGACCGGCGTGCCGGTGCTGGTGCTGAACGCCTGCCGGTCGGCCTACACCGAGGCACGCGACCAGCCGGGCGACGGCGCCACGCCGGTACCAGGTGAGACCGGGACCGGCCAGGCGCCCTCCGGCGCGGAGGCCAGCCTGACCGGGGACGTGCACGCCCGGATCCGCGCCTACGGGTCACTGGCCGCTGAAGTCGCGGACATCGGCGTGCCCGGCGTGGTCGCCATGCGTTACAACGTCTACGTCGTAACCGCCGCGCAGTACATGGCCGACCTGTACGCACACCTGCTGACCGGCTGCTCGCTCGGCCAGGCCGCCACCGCCGCCCGGCAGGCCCTGGCCGCCGACCCGGTACGCCAGATCGGCGCGAAACCGGTCTCGTTGCAGGACTGGGCCGTGCCCGTCGTCTACGAGGCCGCGCCGCTGGAACTGCTGCGCCCGCCGGAGCGCACCGCACCACTGATCAAGATCGACCCCACCGACACCGGGACCGAGGCCGGCGCCGCGAGGCCCGGCGAACTGCCACGGCCGCCGGATGCCGGGTTCTTCGGCCGGGACGAGACGCTGCTCGCCCTGGACCGGGCCTTCGACTCCCGGCAGACCGTGCTGCTGCATGCCTTCGCCGGGGCCGGCAAGTCCGCCACGGCTGCGGAGTTCGCCCGCTGGTACCAGGCCACCGGCGGCCTCGACCTCCCCGACAGCCCCGATTGGCCGGGCGCGGTGCTCTGGTCCTCCTTCGAGCACCACCTGACGGCGGATCGGGTCATCGGCACAGCCGGCGACTTCTTCGCCGCGTTGCTGGAAGCCAACGGCATCCAATGGCAGGCCGTTACCGACCCCGGCCAGCGCCGGAACTACGTCATGCAGGTGCTCGCCCAGTTGCCGGTGCTCTGGATCTGGGACAACATCGAGCCGGTCACCGGTTTCCCGGCGGGCAGCCGAAGCGACTGGGCGCAGGCCGAGCAGGACGATCTCCTCGACCTGCTCCGCGACCTAGCCGAGCGGACCCGGTGCAAAGTGCTGCTCACCTCCCGCCGTGACGAGCGCGACTGGCTCGGCAACGTCCCGGCCCGGGTCCGGCTGCCTTCCATGCCGATGCGGGAAAGCCTCCAACTGGCCGCCGCCCTGGCCAAAGGCCACGACCACAGCATCGCCGGAGCGGACTGGCGGCCGTTGCTGCGCTACGCCGCCGGGAACCCCCTTACCATCACCGTCCTCGTCGGCCAGGCTCTGCGCGAAAACCTCACTGCCACCGAGGATATCGAGAACCTCGTCACCCGCCTCCGGGCGGGGGAGGCGGAACTCGAGGAAGGAGAGGACGCCGCCCTCGGCCGCACCCGGTCCCTCGCCGCCTCCCTCAGCTACGGCTTCCGCCGACATCGCCGAATCGCTGCAGGGGCTGGTCCAGACCCGGGCAGCCGTCGCTTTTCGCGCATTCCGACTTCGTCAAGCAGGTCAGCTGCCCGGCCTGCGGCGCGCCGAAACGATTGCCGTCCAAGACCGCCTACCTGTACTGCGACCATTGCGGGGCACTGGTCGACTATGACTTCCGGCTGGCCAACTCCGGCACCAGCGCCGGGCTCACCAACACCGTGTTCCCGGGGCGAGCGCCGTGATCTGCGAGTCGTGCGGGACGAAACTGGACGTCGCGGGTGGCGAGGTCCCGTGCCAGACCTGCGGCGCCCCACTGTCGTTCCCCGTGGGCAGCAGCGGCATCGAATGCCCCTACTGTCACAACGGGACACACCGGCTCTAGATCGCCACGTAACCAGCCCGGCCGGGAAGCAGGGCCGGCCGGGCCGTCGTAACTCAGCGAAAGCTCTTACCAATACTGCGTCGTGGCGCCGGAGCTGCGGCGCACCGAACCCGAGCCCTCGGGCCGCTCGAACACGGACTGGACGGCTACCCGGCCCGGGCCCTCCAGCGTCAGCCAGGTCGACTTGGCCTGATAGCGGGCCGAGCTGAACCAGTACTGGCCGTGCGGGTACTCGAAGTGCAGGAACATCCGGACCGACTGGTCCTTGTAGATCAGCCCGCCCGGCTGCACCAGGATGCGCTGGCCCGGCGCCAGGTCGCGGATGAACGTGTTGCCGGGGGCGTGCAGCAGGAGCAGGCCGTTGCCGCCGGTGGCGGCGAACCTGTCCATGGTGCGGCCCACCGGGTAGTGCCACTCCTCCTCGTCGCCGTCCCGGGTGGTGAACCAGACATTGGAGTTCTGCCAGTCGTAGGAGACGTTTCCGGTGGCGACAAGGAAGCGGTGCTCGACCACGTCGATGGCCCAGCCCGGGGCGAGCGGCACGGCCAGGGTCTCCCCCGGCTCGTCGGCGCTGAACGCGATGTGCCCGGGGCCCTGCGCCCTCATCATGATCAACGGCATCCCGGCCCGCATCCGCTTCCAGGCGCCCTTCAGGGGCAGGCTGCCGAGGCGGACATTGGGGTCGGTGTGCAGCAGCACGTGGTGGGAGAAGAAGACCCAGTCGTCGTCGTGCAGCGCCATCTCCGCCACCGGCACGTACAGGCCGCTGACCTGGCAGGTGGAACGGCCGAACCGGATGTGGGCCATGTCCCTGATCGGCGGCTGCTCGATCCAGCCGGAGTCGGACACCTTGAGCCGGACGTCGACGGGCGCGCCGCAGTGCGGGCAGGTCCCGCCGCCGCCGTCGCTGGCCATCCGGCAGTACGGGCAGGTGTAGGCCGCCCCCTGGGCAGCTGGCATCGTCATGTCCGTCCCCTACTCGGAGCCGTGGTGGACGTACATGGACTGGATGCCGACCCGGCCGGGACCGGTCATCTCGGCGAGGTAAATGCTGTGCCCGCCCATCAGGCCGGTCTTGACGTTCTGCTTGATCGCGTTCATGGTCACCGACGAGTCCTTGTAGAGGAACCCGCCCGGCTCGACCATGATCTTCTCGCCGTGCTGCAGCGTCTTCTGGAACACGTTGCCATAGCCGTGCAGGAGCAGCAGCCCGGGCTCGTTCTGGGTGACGAACCGGTCCATGTACATGCCGCCGCCGCCGTGGAGGATGTTCGCCAGGCCCTTGATGCGCACGAACGAGTAGGTCAGCGAGTGCGTGCCGGCCAGGAACGCGTGCTCGCGCACGTCCAATTCCATCGACGGGTGCAGCGGCAGCACCACGACCTCGCCGGTGGCGTCGCGGGAGAAGGCGACGCGGCCCGGCCCGTGGGCGACGCTCAGGATGTGCGGCATGCCGCCGAGCATGCGCTTCATGCCGCCGCCGGTGTTCAGCGCCGACATCGGCACCTGGGGTTCCTTCCAGAGCAACACGTGATGCTCGAAGAACACCGAGTCGCCCTGGGCGAGGGCGATCTCGGCCACCGGGACGATCTCCCCCTCGATCTGACAGGTGGAACTGGAGAACCGGAACTCCGTCATGTCCCGCAGCCGCGGCGCCTCGGCCCAGCCCGAGTCGGTGACGAGGTCCTTCTTGTCGAGCGGCGCGCCGCAGGTCGTGCAGTTGGTGCGGCCCATCTCGTTCTGGGCCTTGCACCACTGGCATTCGATACGGTCCATGAAGACAGCCCTTCACTAGTTTTCATGCCATACGGCCACACGGGGCGCATGGGACTCACAAGGCAGGGCCGGTCACGGGGCCGATCGCGCCAGGCTCAGGATCGTGCCGGGCGGACCGGGGCCGGCGCTACGGTCAGGCCGGTGGCGGGTTCGCCGGGGTGCCGCACTCCGCGCAGAACTTCGCGGCGGGGGCCAGGTCAGCATCGCAGTTGGTGCAGTGCTTGGACATGGGCGTGCCGCACTCCGCGCAGAACTTCGAGCCGGCGCGCACCGCGCTGTGGCACTCGGGGCACTCGACCGTGGCCTCGGCCGGGGCGGCCGGGGCCGCGGCCGCCGGTGCGGCGGGCGGCGGGGCCGCCGGGGGCTGCTGCGCGAAGCCCGCGCCGCTGCCGGCGAAGCCGGTGCCCGGCGGCGGGACAGGCGCGCCCTGCGGCGGCGGCTGCATCATCTGGCCCGCCATGCCAAGGCCCGCGCCGAGGAACATGGGGGTCACCGCGGCGCCGCCCTGGGCCATCCCCTCGCCGGCGCCCTGCAGCGCCTCGGCCTGCGCCGCCTGCAGGAAGCCGCCGGCCAGGCGGCTGTACGCGGTGTCGCCGGCCAGCTTCTTGAGCCGGGCGTTGTCGTCGTCGTCCAGGTTGACGTCGAGGTTCCCGAACCGGGCGACGGCCAGGCCGTAGTCCGCCAGTTGCTCGTTGGCGGCGGGCCCCGCCGCCGCCTCGATGTCCGGGCTGTGCACGGACATGCCGAGGATCGGCCAGGCGCCCGACATGAGCTGGGTGGTCACCGTGGTGCGGGTGACCTTCAGCAACTGCTGCGCGACCCAGCCGGTGATGGCCTCGTTGTTCGTCACGTCCACGGTGCCGACCAGGTTGACGATCAGCTTGACCGGGTCGAGCACGCGCAGCGCGTACTCCCCGAACGCCCGGAGGGTGACGATCAGGCCGGTGACCGGGTCCTGCACCTCGTCGAGCCGGCCGCCGAAACGGCAGTGCGGGTATTCCCGCGCGCCGACGAAGTACAGCTCGGCCTTGAACGCGTTGCTGTTGCTCGCCCAGTCCACGAACATGCCGAGGAACGGGATCTCCGAGGCGTCCAGGGTGTGCTGTCCCGGGTTCAGGACGCCCATCACCTGGCCCTGGTTCATGAATACGGCGACGGCGTCGGGCTCCACGATGGCCCTGGAGAACTTGCGGATGTTCTGGTCGGGCCATTTGTAGACGATCTGGCCCTTAGAACTATCCGGTGCTGCGATGAACTCGCGGCGAGCCTCGTTGAGAAAGCCCATCGAACCGCTCCTCCGTCATTGGGCGACCCCCGTACGCTCGGCCGCTTTGCACGGATCATACTTCGGCGCGGCAGTTCGCGCGCGCCTTGCCCGAGCCCCGTTTTGTCGGGTTATGTACGAAGATCGTCGGCAAGGATCCCGGCGATGACGCGCTTGGTCGCTATGGCGTCCTCCGGATCGTCCCGCAGCGCGCCGACCAGCACAATCATGGCCTTCCACAGGGCCCAGCCACGGCCCCGGGCCCAGGTCGCCCGGTCCACCGGAAGCCGGGCGGAGAACACCCGGCGGCCGTCGCCGGAGAAGTAGGTCCAGGCGATGACCGTGTCACAGGCGGGATCGCCCACGGCCGAGCAGCCGAAGTCGATGACGGCGCTCAGCCGGCCGCGGTCGACGAGCAGGTTGCCGTCCGCAACGTCGCCGTGCACCCAGACGGGTGCGCCGTGCCATTTCGCGGTCAGCGCCTGCTGCCACACCCGGGCCGCCAGGGCGGTGTCGATCTCGCCGTCCAGGTCCTTCAGTGCCTGCCTGGCCTCGCCGTCGTACACGGTCAGCGGCCCGCCGCGGTGGCAGCTGTGCGGTCCGGGCAGCGGGCCGCCCGCAGGATCGACCCGGTAGAGCGCGGCCAGGAAGGCGGCCAGCTCGGCCGCGAAGCCGGCCTGGTCCGGGATGCAGGCGGCGGCCAGCGGGGTGCCGGGCAGCCACCGGTAGACCGACCATGGCCACGGGAAACCGCACCCGGGGACGCCCCTGGCCAGCGGCTCGGGTATTCGCACCGGCAGCCGGCGGGCCAGCAGCGGCAGCCACCGGTGCTCCTTCGCCACCTGCTGGGCGTAGCTGGGGCCGCTGGGCAGCCGCACCGACAGGTCGGCGCCGAGCCGGAAGGTGACGTTGTCCCAGCCGCCCGGCTCGACCCGCCGCACCGGCAGGCCGGCCCACTGCGGGAACTGCGCCGCGACCAACCGCGCCGCCAGTTCCGCCGTGATGGCCGTTTTCTCCACGGACGGCATCCTCTCCCAGCCGCCGCCGGGACCGACACGCATTTTCGCCCGGGCGGTGCCGGGACATGGTCCGGCCCGGCTGGAGGGGAGACTCCAGCCGGGCCAGACGCGCTTCCGGTCGGCCGGCCCGCTTCCGGCCAGCCGGCGCGCCCCCGGTCAGCCGGGCAAACCGGTCGGGCTCACGAACGTGTAGCCGAGGCCCTTGATTCCGGCAACGATCTGCTGCAGATCGCTGAGCGGGTAGGTGGGGTGGAAGAAGAAGCTGGCCACACCCTGCGTCACGGCCAGGTTCACCTGGGCGTTGTGGATGATGTCGGCCGGCAGCCTGGGCGGGTTGTTGTTGGTCTCGACCGGCTCGTAGTTGCCCAGGTTCTCCGGGATCACCTTCTCGCCGTACGCGTCGTGCACCACGTACGGGAAGAACTGGCCGAAGATGTGGCCGTAGTCCAGCGACCCGCCGAGCAGGCCACTCGGGAAGATCTCCCGCTCGTAGCGCGTGCTGTAGATGGTGCCGATGCCCGCGTAGTCCGCCGCCGAGGCGAAGTAGTGCGGCGTCTCCCAGATCGCCGGCTGGCTCAGCCCCGCCTTGCCGAACAGGCTCCGGCCGGCCTGCACCCGGCCCGCCGCCCAGGAGGAGGAGTCACCCGGCAGCGGCCCGGTCCAGACGATGTAGTCGGTGTTCTGGCACGGGGTGTCGAAGCTGTACGGCGGCTGCTGGGTGACCGAGCACTGGGCACGGTAGAACTCGGCGTCGTCACCGGTCACCCCGTTGTACGGGTTGGCGATGTTGGAGTACTGGTGGGTGAAGCCGTGCTCGATGATCGTGCCGCCCTTGGACTGCATGTACTTCAGCGCGGCCACCAGCGCGGGCTCCTGGGCCAGCGTGATGGTCTGCTTCTTGCCGCCGTTGTAGTAGCCCTTGGGGTCGGTGTACTCAGGAATGACCCCGACGCTGAACGGCACGTGCTGGCTGTACAGGTAGTCGGCGAACTGGCGCAGCGCCGCCGGGTCGGCGGTGGGGTCCACGTCCTCGAGCCGGACCAGCGCCCGGTGGGACGGTGCCGCGGTCGGCGCCAGGGCCGGGAACAACAGGTCGGAGAACGCGACGTAGCGGTCGGTCTCGGAGATGTAGGAGAACGGGACCTCCCCGACGTAGGTCAGGTTGGCGCTGCGGATGGCCCACGGGAAGCTCGTCCCCGTGGCCTGGGCGATCGGCGCGCAGGCGACCGCGGCACCGGTGGAGTCGGTGCAGTTCGCCGTGCCGAGCACGGTCACCGCGGCGGGGCTGGTGATGTCCGGTGCCAGGATGGTGGCCCCGTTCGCGCCGTTGCGGGTGAACGTCTGGCCCCTGTAGCTGATCGTCACCGGGTTGTCGGTGGTGTCGAAGTAGGACTGGGACGGGTCCCAGCCGTACTTGGCGATGAAGGCGGTGTCGGCGCTGCCGCCCACGGCGCCGGTGAGCTGCCAGATGTTGTCGGCGGCCCAGATCACCGGGTGGGTGGTGGACAGCACGTCGTTGAGGAACGCGACGGGCAGCGGCTCGTCGTAGGTCGAGCCGATGTAGATGGTCGCGGTGTAGTTGCTCACCTGCCCGGCCACGTAGCTGGCCACCGGCTCCGCGGTCACCTGGCCGAAGTGGCTGGCGAGGTTGCCCGCCGCCATGGCATAAAGCTGGCCCAGGTAGCCCCAGGTGTTGGTGCTGTCGTAGAGCACCAGCGTGGTGGCCCCGCCGGAGCTGCCCCAGGTCCTCGCGTGCGCCGGGGTGACGGCGCGGCGCGCGCTGGCCCGCGCGTGCTGCTTGTGGGTCAGCGCGGTCGTCGGCCGGTACCCGGCCGGGAGGCGCGGGTGGCTCCGCGGCGGCCGCGGCGGCGCGGGCAGCGCCGGAGTTTGGGTCGGCGACCGGCCGTGTTTATGGCCGGCCCGGGCGGACGCGCCCGGCGCCTGGCGCGCGGCGCTGGCCGGCACGCTGGCCGCGATCAGCGGCGTTAGCAAGGCAGCCGCCGCGACGGACGCGGCGAACGCGCGGTGAAAGCGCATGGGTATCCTCCCCGTTGCGGCTCGCGCCGCGGATCTTCCCCGTTGACCTCTGTGGTCTTGACGTCACGTTAGGGCCGGGCGCAGCGCGGGGGTTCGGCTGAATTGGTGACCGCGGGTACCCCGTTGGCGGGAGCGGGCCCGGCGCCGCGGCCGATGGGCCAGGCGGCGGGCCCCGGCTGGCGGAGGCCTGGGAGATCGGCGCGGGGCGGCTGCTGATCGGCGAGGTCCGGACCCGCAGCGGCCGGTGGCGCCGGCCCCCCTACGGCGCCGCCTCCCTGGAGATGACCCTGCACGACAGCATAAGGCTGCGAGCCGGATACATAACTGTCCCCTCCAGGTCCCCTAGCAGTCAGGAAAAGCAATGTTACGGTAAAGACCCGCTATGTGACGGTTAATGAGTCATAGCGGGATCAGGGCGGTTCGATGAGGGGGGACCCATGACCAGCCCAGAATTCATCGCGGGGCATTCCGCAGTACTAGACATCACCAACGAACACATCGAGCCCGACGTGGCTCCCGCGGCCGACGTGGCTCCCGCGGCCGACGTGGCTCCCGCGGCCGACGTGGCTCCCGCGGCCGACGTGGCTCCCGCGGCCGACGTGGCTCCCGCGGCCGACGACGAGGGGGGAACTTCCGATGCCTGAGATGTTCCTGCCTGGCGCGACGCACCGGCTCGCCCGGATGGACGGCGGCGCCGTCTCCGGCCACCTCCCCAGGGTCGTGTGGCACTCCACCGAGAACGACCCGGCGAACACCTTCGCGGCCACGATCGCCGCGTTCCTCGACTCGAAGAACTTCTCCGTGCACCTGGTGTGGAACCCGGTCTCCGGAAATGTCGTGCAGGCCATCCCGGCCAACCGGTACGGCAGGGGGCTGCAGGAGTTCGGCTTCGCGACCAACACCGAGGGCAACCCGTGCATCCAGATCGAGGTGGTCGGCTTCGCGGCGCACCCGTTCACCAACGGCCCGTGCCGCGGGCTGGGCGGGATCATGGACTGGCTCCGGTCGTTCGGCATCCCGGACAAGTTCCCGTCCGGCGTCTCCGGGGACCGTAACCGGCAGACCTGCCACTTCACCCACGCGGTGACCCCGGACAACGACCACACCGATCCAGGCCTGATCAACCCGAGGAAGCTGTTCGCCGCCGGCCACGGTGGCCACCCCGGCCCCGGGCACCCGGTCGCCACCGGGCAGCCCGTCACCCCGCCCGGGCCGCATTTCTATGTCGTCGAGCAGGGCGACACGCTCTTCTCGATCGCGTCCCGGCTGCTGGGTGACGGGGCGAAGTGGCCGGAGATCTACGACCTGAACAAGGGCGTCATCGGCGACAACCCCGCGCTGATCAAGCCGGGCGAGCAGCTCCAGATCCCGGCGGAATGAGAAAAGGACACTCCACCGACCGGGTTGTACCAGACGACCACGTCCTCGCCGGCCACGGCACCACGGTACCGGCCGGGCCTACCGCGCGGACCAGGCCGTGCCGTTCCAGCGCAGGATCAGCGCGTAGCGCACCGACTTGCTGATGTAGGACCCGACCGCCCAGGCGTCGGTGACCGAGTCGGCGCTCACCCCGTTGAGCACGTTGCTGGCCGGGCCCGGGCTCGGGCTGCTCACCTGGGACCAGGCGGTGCCGTCCCAGCCGAGGATCAGCGTGCGCTGCGGGCCGCCGCTGGGGTTCGGCGAATAGTCGCCCACCGCCCAGGCGCTGGTGCCGGAGACCGAGCTCACCGCGGTGAGCTCGTTGGCACCCGCGCCCGGGTCCGGGCTGGGCACGCGCGGCCACTGCGTGCCGTCCCACCGCAGCACCAGCGTCTGGGCCGGCCCGGTGGTGAGGTCCGGGTTGCTGCCGACCGCCCAGGCGTGGCCCTGCCCGCTGGCGCTGACCCCGCTGAGCAGGTTGTACCGGCCGGCCGGCGCCGGGCTCGCGCTCTTCACCTGAGTCCAGGACGGGACGCTCCACTTCAGCACCAGCGTGCGCAGCGTCCTGCTCAGGGCGTAGCTGCCTACCGCCCAGGCGCCGCCGCCCGCGGTGGCGCTCACGCCCTGCAGGAAGCTGTCCTTCGGGCCCGGATCCGGGCTTGTCATCCGCGCCCAGGCCGTGCCGTTCCAGCGGAGGATCAGCGTGCCGAACTGGCCCATGGCGGGCGCCCCGGCGAATCCGACCGCCCAGGCCTCCCGGCCGGACACCGTGCTCACGCCGTTGAGCTCGGTGTCCGGCAGGCCCGAGGCCGGCGCGGTCACCTGCGACCAGGCGGTGCCGTTCCAGTGCAGGACCAGCGGCCGGGCGCCGGCGGCCTGGGTGCGGTAGAAGCCGACCGCCCAGGCGTTCCGGGTCCCGGCCGCGCTGACCCCGTTGAGCACGTTGAACCGCGAGCCCGGGCTGGGACTCGGCACCCGGGACCAGGCGGTGCCGTTCCAGTGCAGGATCAGCGTGTCCCGGATCCCGGTGGTGTTGCTGAGATAGGAGCCGACCGCCCAGGCGTCGCTGGCCGAGTCGGCGCTCACGCCGGTGAGCGCGTTGTAGCGGGAACTCGGGTTGCCGGGCCCAGGTGAGGCAGGCTGGGCGGCCGCCCCGCGCACCGCCGCGCCGGCCCCGGCGGCCGCCGGCAGCGCGGCGGCGGGCAGCCCGGCGCCGAGGATGGCGGCCGCCACGATGCGGGCCGTGGCCCGGCTGCCTGCGTGGGTCATGACAGCCGAGCATGTCACAGCCTGGGCGGTTGCGCGCCGGTTCGCGGCTCCGGGCGCCCTGGCCAGCGGGCCGCGGCGAGCCGACCAGCGGGCCGCGGCGGGCCGATGAGTTCCCGCCGCCGCACCGGTCATCCTGGTCAATGACTGGCTGCACGCACGGCGCTGGCACGGACGGCGAGAGAGAGGGGACTGGAGCCTCTACGGCGGGCTGTCCCCCGACGGGATCGGGCACTACGGCGTGGTCATCGCCAAGCTGGCCGCCATGCACCGCCGCGAGCCGGCGCTCACGAGCGCCGACCTGCGCACCGTCACCTGCCGCACGCTGGTCATGGTGGCCGACGACGACGAGGTCCGCCTGGAGCACGCCATGCAGGCGTACCGGAGCCTGCCCGACGCCGAACTCGCCGTGGTGCCCGGTACCTCGCACGGCCTGCTGGTGGAGAAGCCGGGCCTGTGCAACCTGCTCATCACCGAGTTCCTCACCGGGGAGCCGGTCCCGACGTTCGCACCGATCCGCCGGGCCGCGCGGAAAACCGGATGAGCGCACGGCGCCGTGCGGGGAAGATGGCAGTGTGGAGTCGCTGGCCGAGCTCCGGGCACGGCGGGCCTTCGAGTGCCGGCTGGTGCCGGACCGGGCATTGCGCACGCTGGACGAGGCGGATGCGTTCCTGCGCGGCCGCGGGCTGCTGACCCGCACCACCGACTGCGCGCTGCCGAGCCTGTACGAGGCCTGCCACGATGACCCGTACCGCCCCGGCCGCCCGGGCTTCGCCACCTGGCCGGCCGAGAAGTGGCCGTGGTTCGGTGAGCTGGCCGGGCGTGGCTACCTCATCACCGGGGTGCACCGCGGCAAGAACCTGCTGGTGAGCGGGGATGCGGCGGCGCTGCTCGACCCGATCTGCCGGGCCGAGATCGAGCGCATGCGCGACTCCGACGGCGACTGGCGCCGCCTGCTTGACCACCTCGCCGTCGTCGGCCCGTCCAGCATCGACGACCTGCGCACCGAGCTGCGGCTGAAACGGCAGGAGCTGAAGGCGCTGCGCGCACCGCTGGAGCGGTGCGGCGCGATCGTGTCCCGCTCGCTGGAGGTCACCGCCGGTGCCAGGGAACAGCGCGCGAGCGTGCTGGCCCGCTGGGACCAGGCCTACCCGGCGCGCGCCGGCACCGGCGCCGATCCCGCTCGCGCGCTCGGCGACCTTGTCGTCGCGGGTGTGCGGGCGGCGGTCGTGGCACCCGAGGCCGGACCGCGGCGCTGGTTCTCCTGGCAGTGGTACTGGACCGGCACGCTCATCGATGAGCTGGTGCGCCAGGGCCGGCTGCGCCGGGTGGATGGCCACCTCGCGGCCCCCGGGAGTGATGGGTCACCACCTGGGTGAGCAGGCGGGCCAGTTCCGTGCGCTCGGCGGGGGACAGCGGGGCGAGCAGTTCGGCCTGGACGCCGGCCAGCAGCTCCTCGAGCCGGTCGAGGTGCGCGGCGCCGGCCGGGGTGATGCTGACCACGTTGCGGCGGCGGTCCGCCAGGTCGGGGGACCGCCGGACCAGCCCGCGGGCGGCGAGGTCGTTGAGCGCCGCCACGACGTCGCTGCGGTCCATCCCGGAGCGGCGGCCGAGCTGCGCCTGGCTGGCCGGCCCGAACTCGGCCAGCGCGGCGAGCAGGCGGTAGTGGTAGCCGCGCGCGCCGGCCGCGGCCAGCCCGTCGGACAGCAGCCGCTGTGCGTGCACCGAGGCCTGGTTGATCAGCCAGCTTGGCTTGGTCGCCAGCCGGGCGGGCGTGGCGTCGTCGGCGGGCGTGGCGTCGTTGGCGGGCGTGGCGTCGTTGGCGGGCGTGGCGTCGTTGGCGGCCATGCGGCCGAGTTTAGACCCACTTGTTGGTTGCACCAATGATTTGCTAATGTTGGTTAAGCCAACGTTGGTGCAGCCAACAAGTTGCACCGGCCCGGACCCTGGAGCAGCCATGTCTACCTATCCGACTCTCACCCCTCAGGTCATCGGCCAGGCCGAGAAGACCCTGAACGCGATCCTGGACCGGCTGCTGGCCGGACCGGGCCTGACCGAGGCCCAGTGGATAACGCTGACGCTGACCGCGGCCGGCGCCGGGGCCGGCGGCCGCGGCCAGCTCGTCACCCAGGTGGCCCACGGCCTGAAGATCGACGAGGCGAGGGCCCGGGCACACCTCGACAGCCTGGCCGCCGAGGGGCTGGTGCGGGACTCCGGCGACGCGGCGCCGGTGCGGCTCACCGCCACGGGCGAGCAGGTCCATGGGCAGATCAGGACCGCCGTGACCCAGGTCACCAAGCGGCTGTGGGGCGACCTGCCGATCGCGGACCTGGACACCGCGGGCCGCGTGCTGAGCATCATCACCGACCGGGCCGGCGCCGAGCTGGCCGGGAGCTGAGCCGCGGGTGGCCGGCCCGGGCCCGGCCGGGTGGCGTCCCGGCATTGTTAGCACTAACATTCTCGGCGCCGTTTCTCCCTTCGGTCTCCGGGGACCTCACTGACCGCCTGCGCGCCCGCCGGACCGGCCCGCTGTGCTCAGCACGGCCCGGCGCCTTCGCCGCGCACAGTCCATGCTCGGCATCGCCGCCGGATCCGCCAAGGCTCGTGCGGGGTACCGGATTCGCTTTACCAGTTGTCACATCCGGCTAATCCCGCACCAGTTCGTCCCCGTTCCCAGGTGGCCGATTGTGCGTTCCGCACAGCACTTGGCGGAGCCATGCGCATCCAAAACCTGCTGCCCGCCAGGAACGGTTTCTAGAATGTCGGCAGCGAAGGGCGGCGCCGGATCCAGGACCGCTGGGTGTACCGGTGTCACGCGCGATGGGACGCGAAGGCAGTGGTCCCCGTGGTCCGGGACGCACCGGCGGGCCTTAAGGCTAGCTGTTGATGCGCTGACACCGGGGAGGGATGTTCGGCCATCACTGGTTAGAAGGGGGGGACACACCGGGGCGGCCGGAGGTGTTTTCCGGCGGCCTTGACAAACCGGGCGGCCGGAGGCAATCCGGCCGCCCGGCGGTGTGCTGGCGGTGCGCCCGATGCCGGGGCGGGGACAACCCGGCCCGCCCGGCGGTCTGCTAGGCGATGTGCCCGGCGCGGCGCGCGCGATGCCCGGTCAGAACTCGTCGGGCGATGCGACGGCCTCCGCGACGGTCAGCTCCGGCGGAGCCGGGTCGGCACCGATCGAGCCGACGAACGCCTGCAGGTCCGGATCGCTGAAGAACTGCTGGAATTGGCCGACGCTCTCCCACTCGTCGACCACCAGGACGAACCCGTCACCAATCGCGAACCGGTGGTGCAGGGCGCCGGCCGCGCGGCCCTCCTGGCCCAGCTTCTCGAACTCGGCGGCCCGCTCGACGAGAGCCTGGCGGAACTTGGCGGTGTCCCCCTGGAATTTCCCGGTAATGATCACGCTCACTTGATAAACCCCCTCCGTTGCCCGCGCGGATCCGCGCGGATCCGCGACGGATACGTCACCGCGGCCCGGCGCGGATCACCGGCCGCGGAACCCGCCGTCAGGGCCGCCGGAGAAGTGACGGATTCAGCCAACTTCCGCAGCGCAGGGGCGATGTACTCGCGCAGCATCCGCCGGTAGGCGTCCTGCGCGGTCGCCGGATCGTCGCTATCCAGCCCGAGCACGCCTAACTCCAGCGGTGCCCCGTCCCGGGCCGGGCCCGATCAGCATCGTCAGGTCTTCATCCATGTCGATCTTGTGGGTCGCATCGCGGACGCCAGCGCTGGCTCCCGGTGGAGATGGGCAGGGCGATCCGTGGATGGCGTGGCGAGCATGGTTGGCCGCGACTGGTTAGGTTCCGGCCGGCTTTGGCGGTCTAGGCGATGGTCCCGATGTTGATGATGTACACGGTCGCCGCCTGATCGTCTACTTCGTAGAGGATCCGGATGTCGCCCGCGTGTAGCCGGTGCACACCCGTGGCGCCCACGCGACCGCGCTCTCCGGATATGACTGATCGGCCAGCGTGCTGATGGCCCTACGTGTCCGTGTGAACAGATCCTTGTCCTCACTGCGGATACGGGCGAGGTTGCGTAAGGCCGTCTCCCGTAAGACGACGGTCAGGCTCACGAGAGGCTTTCCGCGTCGATCCGGTCGAGCGCGGCATCCAGGTCCTCAAGGCTGATCCCGCCGCGCCCGGCGGCCTTGTCCGCCAGATGCGCCGCAAGCGCCGCGCGATCCTCAAGGTCGGCGAGGTCATCGACGTTGATCAGCGCGGCGACCGGCTTACCGTGCTCGCTGATCGTCACCGGGCGGTGGCTTCGCCGCGCCTCGGCGACGAGTTCGGCCAGTTTCGCCTGTGCTGCGGTCAGCGGATAGGTCATGGCTTCGACCGTAACACCGGGCAGCGACCCTCGCGGGCATGCTGAGCCGGAAGACGCTGGCGCTTCGGGGATAGGAGATTACGGACGCGTGGCGCTTCGCAGACTCCCCAAATAGCGACCCGCACCACCACTCGCGGACACAGTCGGCCTGCCGCCGGCCGAGTCGCCAAGTGAGGAGGCCCCGGAGCATGATCATGGCATTTGGTATAGCGGGGGATGGCAGAACAGATCCGAAAACCCCGGCCCTGGCGGCCAGTATCCACGCCTGGTCATCGAGTGGACCACCGACCTGCATCGACGTGGTCCGGTGACCATCCACGCTGGGCTTGGTGTCCATGAGGAGAACAGCAGCGGGCCAGGCCGCTTTGGCGAAACTGTGACGTGTCCCTCCATACTTTCCCTAAGAGGTAAGGTATTTTACTTCTTATGAGAAGTGGTTCGCCTCCGTTGCTGCCGCTGCTTCGGTCACGAGTCCAAGGGGATCTGCTGGCGCTTCTGTACCTGCACCCTGATCGGGACTACAGCCTGACCGAGGCTGCCAGGATCATTAACGCAAGCGTCAAGGCGGTGCATACAGAGGCATCGCGTCTCATCGCAGCAGGGTTCGTCAGCGATTCCCGCCGGGGGAACGTCCACCTGCTCCGGGCTGTGACCGATACTCCTGTTAGCCGGCCGCTGACTGATCTGCTCGCTGTCACCTACGGGCCGCTGCCAGTGCTCAACGACCTGTTGGCGGACGCAGCAGGCATCACGCACGCATTCATCTACGGTTCGTGGGCTGCAAGATATCTCGGGGAGCCGGGCCCGGTCCCGGGCGACGTGGACGTCTTGGTCGTCGGCACTGCTGACCCTGACGATCTCGATGAGATCGCGCGAACTGCCCAGAGCCGGCTCGGACGTCCGGTGGACATCCGCCGCATCCGTCCCGCCGCCTGGGATTCTCCTGACCCGGCTGATCCCTTCCTGGCATCTGTGCGCGAACGTCCTGTAGTTCAGCTCCGGGTGCCCGGTCAGGAGATGCTTGTATGAGGTGGAACCAGGGGCGCGACGTCATCGACCGCATGCTCGCCGACAGCGAGTTGCAGCGCGTGCCCGCCAGCCGGGCGCATGCAGACCGCCTCATCCTCCAAGCGCGCAAGCACCTCGTGTCCGCAGATGAGATCTGCGACGACGATCCGGCGGGCGGCTACACGCTGGTCTATGACGCAGCCCGGAAGGCGCTGACGGCTGTGCTGGAGAACCAAGGACTGCGGCCCACCACCCGTGGTGGGCATCTGGCGGTGTACGAAGCTACCCGCGCACAGCTCGATCCGCCCATGGGCCAGGCGCTGCGGCCATTTGACCGCATTCGCCGCCAGCGACACGACGTGGAGTACCCATCCAACGGATGCCCCGCAGATAAGCGCAGACGATGTCCGCGAGGACGCCACCAAAGCCGCCGCCATCGTTGACGTCAGCGAACGCGTACTCGACCAGATGTCGCCCTTCTGACCAAACAGCCACCGGGCATCTCACCCAAACAGCGCAAAGGCCTCATGATCATGGCTGCAGTGCCGGTGGGGGGTGGCAGAACAAATCCCCCAGCCCAGCCGACCAGGCCCCCCGCCTCGTCATCGAATGGACCGCCAACCTGTGACCACCATCAGGCCAGGCGCACCTGCCCCAAGTTAGCGCCAAGGAGGACACCAGGACCAAACCGCGGGGTGTGCGGGCTGCTCACCCAAGCACCCGCACCGCTCCGGCAACGAGGAAGGATGCCGGCCCGCGCCGGTGGCCCACCCGCCCGCCCAGGCCCGCGTCGCTCCCGTCCCCGCCAAGGGCACCCATCGCCACCAGCTACCACGGACGAAGGAGCGCCTGCGGGCGCACAGTTTGTCCCTACCGTGCCCTCCTGTCGTGGCCGATGGGTCAACCGGCATGCTCCCGTGCAGCACCTTGCCGGTTGTGCCAGCTTTCACCGAGAAGGCGTCATGAAGACAATCCCGCCCCGCCTGGCCGCATTGCTGGCTGGTATCAGCTTCTATGCCTGGTCTTCGTGCGCGTGATCAGGTCCGTCTTCCCGAGGCTCCGGCCAGATGATTTGTGCGCGGTCTGCTGCGCGGAGCAGTGCGGCACCGTCCAGGCGGCCCACACCTGTCGGCGTCTTCTGCCCATTCAGGTGGATCGCCAGTTCCACCGGCCCTGGCGGGGACAACGGTGTGACCCACCACCTGCTGATATCGCAGCCATCTGAAGCGCTCGCGTCCATGGCCTGAACACGTGGCCCCCGTGGCTGGCGGCGTGGCGTATTGGCGTTCAGGTCAGCCGCCCGGACCCGGCCATCGGGATAGCAGACCTCTAGCCATGTCATCCGCACGCGCTCGGCCACATCCAACGCCCAAGGCGCAGGCGGCGGCCCAGCACGGCGCGAGTCGGACAGCACCCGCAGTGTGAACGCGAACCCCTCCGGGTACACGGTCACCGCCCCGGCCCACACCGCCAGCCCTGCCGAATTGACCACGAGCACGTCCCCGGGCACGACCACCGGAACGGTTCCCGGCGGTGGAACGCCTCGCCCGTGCTGCCCGGTCACAACGGCCCTGTCTCCGGGGCGGGCCACAGCACCTGCGACCGGCCCGCCGCCTCAAGGATTCCTTCCGCATCTAGGCTGGCAGTCCCATTCGGCTCATCAGCACCGTGCAGGAAGATGCTGAACTCCACCAGCCCAGGCGAAGGCAGTGGCGACACCCACCACCGGCTTTCAGCCCGCAGCACTGGCGCGTATGAAGGAATCCCCGCATCCCCGCCGGCAAACGTCACTATGGGTTCTCCCCAAGTGACCTCTCTATTCATGCAAGCCACCGAGTCCGCAGCCGCTCGCCCCGCAAGGCCGACCGCGATCCTGGCCGCTGTCACCTGCTCATGCGGGGTTCGCGCGTGGAAGCCCAGCACCCGGCCGCCGGGTGCGCGTGCCCGCCACTCAGCGGCCGGGGCCGGATTGAACCCGAAGGTGAGGTAGAACTCAAACCCCACTGGGTAGGCGCACACCGCACCCACCGACACCAGTACGCCACCCTGGCGGACCAGCACAAGGTCACCAGCCACCGTCACCGGCAGCGCCCATGCAGGCGGCGTGCTCGCCCACCCCTCACCGCCCGCAGCCACCTTCACCGCGCCATCCTCCCACAAGACGGACGGTGGATCACTCACGGCGGCGGCGAGGCGCATCAGGCCGGATACAGGCACTGATTGCTGTTGGCATCCCTGGGCTTACAAATCCCTTTCCAAGTCTTCGCTTCATCAGGCGTCCACTGGTTGTTAGGGACGAAGTATGCCCAGAATACGAACGCATGTCTGATCCTGCTGTTATGCAGGTCTTTCGACGAAGTCATGTTGAACGTTCCGCTGGAGTTTCCGAAAAAGTTCGGCGTATTACCAGTTCCGCACTCTTGCTCACTGTTAAAGCAGAACGTCCACCATTCGAAGTGTATATTTGAAAAGCGAGGATTACCCGACTGGTACGTGTAGCTGCCGCTACGGGATGCCCTGCTCGTACTCGTCCCCGGGTCGACCAAGAGTCGCGCCGTCAGCACGTCGGTGTTGTGGCAACTAGGGTCACAGACGCCCCCAACAAGCTTGAACGGCATCTTGCACCATGACGCCCAGTACCTGTTGCCCCTCCAAGTCACCGGATTACATCCCTGGCCCCTGATGGGGAAGTCGTGCGGATCAGGGATACGGACTAACCTTGCAACACTCGTCCCCGAACGAGCGCCAGCCGACCTAGCCGCAGCCAGTGCCGCCTGCAACTCAGTCAGCGTTGCCGGAACCAAGTGCACGCCATTACGGGTGCCTTCCGGCACCATCACCCTCTTACCTGTCTCCACTCGGACGATCATGTCCTTCACCGTGGCCGTCACCTGACTGCCCGGCTCCCCGGCGGCATGGCGGACAGCTCCAGCGAACGACTCACCAGAAGCGATCGCATACCAAAATCGGTGCGCCCCCCGCGAGCCGCTAGAGGCCGGAGCCGCTGCCGACGTCAGCGCCGACACTGCCAGCAGCACGGCTGCGACCGTTGATGCCCAGAATAACTTTCGCATGGCGAACCTTTCTCCCAAAGGGCCCCACGAGCCAAAACGTGATTGTTTGTAGTAGCCTAGCCCAAAACCCATTAGCAGGAAAGGGCTGCCTCCCCCATCACTGGCCAATCCAGGAAGTAATTCCCACACAGCCCTCGCACAATGACCGCACACTCACCGATCACAGCGTGCGGGCACTGTGCGCCCCTAATCACCGCCCGTTGCGCCGCCGACCTGGGAAGACCCCCTTCGGGGGTCTGCCGGAGCCGTTCCCGACCTCACCCTCACCCCAAGGGGACCCCGAGGGCGAGGTCGGGAACGGCTCCGGCAAATGATGGCTAACCTGCGTGTTTCACGCCGGTAGGCCGACACGGGCCTGAGACGCGAAGAAGTGCCTTGCCTGTGAGGGAAAATCGAACTGCTGAATGATCGATGATCCCCTGGCAGGAAGGCACTCCTGAGGTGAAGTGTATTGGCAGGC